>Ga0080064_1000064_pt1 | contig 309240 bp, 147 predicted proteins | sample Subgrocontami54m_FD_69260 | JGI IMG/M metagenome (GOLD analysis project Ga0080064, IMG submission 69260) | Subsurface groundwater microbial communities from S. Glens Falls, New York, USA - GMW46 contaminated, 5.4 m (SPADES assembly) (version 2) ... | reverse complement strand
GTCTTGGGGGGGGTGGGGGGCCCCTGGCCGGGGGCTCACTATTTTTGGGGGGAGGCCGGGCGGGGGGGGGCCCCCGCGCGGGGGGGGGCGCCCCCGCCACTAGAACTTCGGCGGGCGTCCGCCGGAGATTTAGTGGCGGATCGCGCCCCGGCCTGTGCCCTGCGCGTGCCGGTGGTGGTGGTGTCGAACACCCATCGGGCGCTGATGGTCATGGCCGCGCGCGCCTACGGGCAGCCCGCCTCGAAGTTGCGGCTCATCGGCGTGACCGGCACCAACGGTAAAACCACGACGACCTATCTCTTGAAAGCGATCCTGGAAGCCGCGGGGCAGGGCGTGGGGCTGCTGGGCACGGTGACCTACCAGATTGGCGAGCGCAGCCTGCCCTCCACAAACACCACGCCGGGTCTGCTGGAATTGCAGCGCCATCTGGCGGGGATGGTGGCGCAAGGCCTGGGCTGGTGCGCGATGGAGGTGTCCTCCCATGCGTTGGACCAGGGACGGGTCGACGGCATATCGTTCGATGCGGCGGTGCTGACCAACATCGGCTCCGACCATTTGGATTATCACCGGACGCGCGAGCGGTATACCACGGCGAAGCGCCGGCTCTTTGACATGCTGCGGCCGGCGGGATGCGCGGTGCTGAATGTGGATGATGCCTTTGGGCGGGCGTGGGTGTCTGCGCTTGCCCCCCGGACGTGCGTGACCTATGGCGTGGGAGGGGACGTCGGGGTCGTGCCCATCGTGCAGGCGCGCGAGGTCCAGTGCACGTGGGAGGACACCCGCCTCGTGATCGACAGCCCGTGGGGCGCGGTGCCTGTGCGCACCCCGCTGGTCGGCCGCCATAACGTGGAAAATATTGTGGCGGCGTCGGCGACGGCGCTGGCCTTGGGCGTGACGCCGGAGGCGATTCAGCGCGCCCTGGCGGATTTCGCGCACGTACCGGGCCGGATGGAGCGCGTGTCCCAGGAGGGCGGGGTGAGCGTGGTGGTCGACTATGCGCACACCGCCGATGCCCTCCGGCTGGTCCTGCGCTCCTTGCGGGAGCTCGTGTGCGGCCGGCTGATCGTCGTGTTCGGCTGCGGCGGCAATCGCGACCAGAGCAAGCGGCCGGTGATGGGCCGCGTGGCCAGCGAGCTGGCGGACCACGTGATTCTCACGTCCGATAATCCGCGCCATGAGCATCCGCTTGAGATTATTCAGCACATTGCCGCGGGGTATGCCCCGGGGTTTGGGCACGCGCAGGTGATCGTGGATCGAGAGCAGGCCATCCTCACCGCCTTGTCGATGGCACAGGCGGGGGATGCGGTCTTAGTCGCCGGCAAAGGCCACGAAGCGTATCAGATTTTTGACCACACCACGGTGCCATTTTCAGACCGGGAGGTGGTCAAACAATGCGTTGCGAACCGATATTCTGTCGCTGTTGGGGTGGGGTAATTCCGACAGTCGACCATTCAATGTTCAGGTGACCATGACAACATGGACGGTGCGTCAATTCGTTGACGCAGCGGGGGGGGCGCTCGTGCTCCCGCCGGGCCAGAGCCTCTCCGCCGCCGCGATCCCCGGCCTCGGGATCAATTCGCGCACGCTCCCCTCCGGACACGCCTTTCTCGCCATTCGCGGACCGCGCTTCAACGCCCACGAGTTTCTCGAGGAAGCCATCGCGCGAGGCGCCTCCTGCGTCATTGTGGAGGAGCGCCCGGTGCGGGCGTGGCCGGTTCCCGCCATTATCGTCCCCGACACCGTGCAAGCGTTGGGGGCGATCGCGGCGGCGCATCGGCGGCGTTTCAGCCTGCCGGTGATCGCGATCACCGGTTCCTGCGGGAAAAGCACGACGAAGGAGCTCCTGGCGCATTGCTTAGGCACGCGCACGCTCAAAACGGTCGGCACGCAGAATAATCACATCGGCGTGCCGCTGACGCTGCTCCAACTGACGGACGCGCATGACTATGCCGTCGTGGAGCTGGGCTCCAATCATCCCGGCGAGATCGCCGCGTTGGCGAGCCTGGTGCAACCGACGGTGGCGGTGGTGACGAACATCGGGCCGGCCCATCTGGAGTTTTTCGGGTCGATCCAGGCGATCCGCCGTGAAAAATTGTCGCTACTGGATGCCGTGGGCGCCGGCGGGGCGGCGGTGCTGCCCGGCGACCAACTGGAAGTGCTGCTGGAAGCCAAAACGCATCTGCATCCGCAGGTGCGGCTGCTCACGTTTGGCACGGCCGATCACTGCGGCCTGCAAGGCCTGGAGATCCGCCGGGATGGACCGGGCTTTACCCTGCAGGTGCGTGATGTGCCGGGCACCTTCACGACGCCGCTGCCCGGCTTTCACAATGTGGAAAATGTGCTGGCCGCTCTTGCCTGTGTGCAGGCGCTGGGGCGGCCGGTGGCATCGGTGGCCGAGGCGCTGCGCACCGCGGCTGCTCTGCCCATGCGCTCGGAGCTGATCCGGTGCAATGGGTTTACCGTGCTGAATGATTGTTACAACGCGAATCCGCTGTCGTTTGCCCGGGCGTTGGAAGCGCTGCACGATTTACCGGTGGCGCGCCGCGTGGTGATTGCCGGCGACATGCTGGAGCTGGGCGCCTCGGCGCCGGCGGCGCATGAGGCCATCGGCCGCTTGGCGGCCCGCTACGGCGTGGCGCTGGTGGTGGCCGTCGGCGCGTTTGCGGCGGAGGTCGCCCGCGGCGCGGCGGCGTCTCCGGGCACGGGCACGCGGACCTATCGCACGGTGGAGGAGCTGCTCGCGCAGCTTCCGGCGATGGTGCGCGATGGGGACGGCATCTTGGTCAAGGGGTCTCGAAAGATGGGGCTCGAGCAAGTCACCGCGCAGTTGCAAGCGCTCGCCGTGCAGCGTCATCCACATGGGACTTGAGCAGGCGGCGGTGATGATGGTGTGCAGTGCTGCGATCTGTGTGGCGACCGGACCGATGGCGATTCGCGGGTTGAAAGCGATGCGATGGATCCAGCCGATCCGTCACGAAAACTGTCCTGCGCTGCTGCCGCTGCAGCAGGCCAAGCGGGGGATGCCGACCATGGGCGGGGTGTGGGTGATCGGCGTGCTCGTCGCCGTCGTCGCGTGGGCGGGCGGGCTGGCGACTCGCGATGGTCTGGCGGTGCTGTTCGGACTCGTGGGCTGTGCGATGATCGGGTGCGTGGACGATCTGTTGAAGTTCCGACGACCGAATGCGCACGGGCTGCCCGGCCGCGTGAAACTGGCGGCGGCCCTCGGGCTGGGGGCGGGCATTGCGTGGTGGGTGCAGGGTGCCGCGCCGGGGATGGGCGTGATGGTCCTGCCGTGGACACGGGCGTCGATTCATCTCGGGTGGGCGTGGCTGCCGTGCGCTGCGCTGGTCATTGCCGGCTCGGCCCATGCGGTGAATCTCACCGATGGGATGGATGGGCTGGCGGCGGGGTGCTTGATCGCCGCGTTCGGTGCCCTCGGGGTATGGGCGCTGACCGGCGTGCCGGATGCGCGGCAAGCGATCGTGGCGATCTGGTGTGCCGCTGCGGTGGGCGCCTGCCTGGGTTTTCTCTGGTTTAACAGTGCGCCGGCCTCCGTGTTCCTCGGCGATGTGGGGGCGTTGGGATTGGGCGGGGCGCTGGGCGTGCTCGCGCTGTTGGCGAACGCGGCGCTGGCCCTAGTGATCATCGGCGGCGTGTTTGTCGCAGAGGCCGTCTCGGTGATGCTCCAGGTGGCGTCCTATCGATGGCGGAACAAGCGGCGCATCTTTCGCGTGGCCCCGCTGCATCATCATTTTCACGTGGGGGGCTTGACTGAGCCGAAGCTGGTGGTGCGGTTTTGGATTGTGGGCGCGGTGTTGGCGGCCCTTGGGATCACGGCCCTGGCACGCGCATGACCGATACTCGCTCGCACGACGTGATGGCGGCCTGGCGCGGACGCGATCGCTTTGGGAAGCAGTGGCGCGGCCGCACCGTCGTCGTGGTGGGCCTGGCCAAGAGCGGCTCGGCGGCGGCGCGGCTGCTGGTGACGCTGGGCTGCCATGTGCGCGTGACCGAGCTGTCCGATTCAGCCCAGGTGCGCGCGCTCGCGCGAGCACTGGAAGCCGATGGTGTGGCGCAGGTGGAAGTCGGCCGTCACAGCCGCGCGCTTCTTGAAGGGGCGGAGGTGATGATCGTCAGCCCCGGCGTGCCGGAGACGGCGGATCCCATTCAGTGGGCGCTGGCCCAGGGGCTGCCGGTGTGGAGCGAAATCGAGTTGGCGTTTCGGTTCTGTCGGGCGACGATCGTGGCGGTGACCGGCACCAACGGCAAGAGCTCCGTGGTCACGCTGCTTGAGCGCATCATGAAGACGGCCGGCCGTCCGGCGGTGGCATGCGGCAATTTGGGCACGCCGTTTTCATCGGTGGTGTCATCCTTGACCAGCGAGGCGATCGCGGTCGTGGAGGTGAGTTCGTTTCAGTTGCTCCGATGCGATCAGTTTCGCCCGGCCATCAGCGTGCTGCTGAATCTAGGGTGCAATCATTTAGACCGGCATGGCGACCGCGACAGCTACATCGCCGCCAAGGCCAACATCTTCCGGCGCCAAACTCCGGAAGATTACACGGTGCTCAATGGCTCCAGCCCCGAGATTGCGGCCTTGCGTCCGCAGGTGCACGCCCAATGCGTGTGGTTCGGCGAAGGTCAACAGAATCCGCCTCGCCTGGAGCTGGATCCAGCCACCTGCCGCCTGTGGCCCGAGAATCTGCAGGCGGTGCTGCAAGTCGCCCGGCTGTTGGACGTGCCGGACCCCCTCACGGCGCAAGTGATTCGAGAATTTCGCGGCCTGGAGCATCGCCTGGAGCCGGTGGCCACCATCCGCGGCGTGCGCTTTGTGAACGACTCGAAATCCACCACGCCGGACAGTTTTCTGTATGCCCTGCGGCGGTGTCCGGGGACTGTGGTGCCGATTCTCGGCGGGCGCGATAAGCACCTCGATTTCAGCGCGCTCGAGCGCGCCTTGACGGATGCGCGGATCCGTGGCGTGGTGCTCATCGGCGAGGCGCGCCCGCGCCTGCGCCAATGCCTCAACGGCTCCGTCGAAACCCGCGAAGGCCGCTCGCTCGAGGAGGCCATTCGCATGGCCCTGGATCTCGCGCGGCCCGGCGATGCGGTGCTCTTTTCTCCGGCCTGCGCGAGCTTCGACATGTTCAGAAATTTTGAGGAGCGCGGGCAGGTCTTTAAAACGCTGGTGCACCAGCTTCAGCAAGGAAACGGACATGCGTAATGAGTGACCGAGCCAGGCGGCAGCTGCTGCTGTGCATCATCGCCACGCTGCTGTCACTTGGCTGCGTCGCCGTCTATTCGGCGACGGCCGTGCAGGCCGCGCACTATTACGGCAACAGCCTGTGGTTTGTGCTGCGTCATCTGATGGCCATGGGCATCGGCGTGGGAGCGGCCATGGTCTGCCTGGCGATTCCAATGCCTCGGTGGCGGGCGTGGTCGAAAGGCTTGGCCGTGGCGGGGCTGGTGCTGATCACCGTCGTCTCGATGGTGGGGCCTGAGATCGGAGGCGCCCAGCGGTGGTTTCGCATCGGGCGCCTGAGCATCCAGCCCTCGGAGTTTGCGAAGCTCGCCTTGGTGCTGTATGTGGCCGATTTCTTGGCGCGCAAACGCGGCACGATGCACGATTTTCGACGCGGGTTCTTGCCGCCGCTGCTTCTCACCGGCCTGATGGCGGGGCTCGTACTCCTCCAGCCGGATTTAGGCACGGCCATTGTGATGGGCTCGGTGGTGATGCTGCTGTTCGTCGTCGCGCACGCACGGTGGCGGCACGTCGGCCTGACGATGGTGTGCGGGGCGGTGGCGCTGGTGGTGTTGATTGCCGGGGCGGAGTATCGTCGCCGGCGCCTGCTGGCGTTTCTGCATCCTTGGGAGGATCCGCTCGGGGCGGGGTTTCAAATCGTGCAGTCCTATCTGGCCCTCGGACATGGCGGCTGGCTCGGCCAGGGGCTGGGCGCGTCGATGCAAAAACTCTATTATCTGCCGGGCGGGCATACCGATTTTATGTTCGCGATTATCGGCGAGGAGCTGGGGGTGGCGGGTACGAGCGCGGTGATTGCGCTGTACGCGTTGTTCGTGGGCTGCGGCATGCGGATGGCGCTGGCGGTGCAGGAGCATTTTCACAAATATCTGATCTGCGGCTGCGTGGGCTTGATCGGGCTGGAGGCGATGGTGCACATGGCCGTGGTCACCGGGTTGTTGCCGACGAAAGGGTTGCCGTTGCCGCTGGTCTCCTACGGGGGCACGTCGCTGGTCGGGAATTTAATCGCCTGTGCGTTGATCTTGAACGCCAGTCGAGGGTCCCGTGCGGATGGCGGCATGCGGATTACGGAATGAGTCTCATGCGCGCACTGATGGTGAGTGAGGGCAGCGGCGGCCATTTGATTCCCGCCCTTGAAGTGTCCCGCGCGTTAGCCGCGACCCAATCGTGGGTGGGCCTGCTCTATCCGCAGCGGCCTCAGGTGGGCGGGCTGATCGAGGAGATGGTCGCCCAAGCCGCGGCCGAGGGGGTGCACCTGTTTCCGCTGGCGTGGGCGCCGCCGCGCGGCCCGCTCAGGCGGAGGGCGTGGGAACTGTGGCAGGGCGTGGGCGTCTGGCATACGGCCGACCGGTTGCTGCGCCAGGCGCGGCCTGATGTGGTGGCGGCCTTTGGCGGCTGGTGTTCGGTGCCCGTCGTGCTGGCGGCTCGCCGCCGCGCCGTGCCCGTGTTGCTGCACGAGCAAAACGTGCAGTTCGGGCAGGCGAATCGTCTCCTCTTGCAGTGGGCCAATCGCGTGGCCTTGTCGTTTCCCTCGGATCTGGCGGGCCCTCACCCGTCCTCCCGCAGCACGCCGCGGGTGATGACCGGGTTGCCCATCCGCTCGACGATCGGCCGCGTGTCGCGGGAGGACGCGGCGCGTCAATTCGGCTTGGATCCTCGCGCCCTCACCCTGCTCATCTTGGGAGGCAGTCAAGGCTCTCAGGCGGTGAATCGTCTGGTGTGCGACATGTGGTCCGGGGTGTCTGAGGCGGAGCGGCAGGCGTGGCAGTGCGTGCACTTGACCGGCTCGCGCGATGGGGCGATGGTGTCGCGGGCGTACGGCGCGCATCACGTGCGCTGCTGGATGGCTCCGTATCTGACCGACATGTCGCTGGCGTATGCGGTGGCGGATGTGGCGATTGCGCGCGCGGGCGCGTCGACGATCGCGGAGCTGGCCGCCGCCCGCGTGCCGGCGGTGTTCATTCCGTATCCTCACGCGAACGGGCATCAACGGGTGAATGCGCAATTGGTGGAATCCGTGGGAGGCGGAGTGTGGGTGGAAGAGGCGGAGGCGACTCCGGCGCGGCTGCTGAGCATGGTGCGGCAGCTCACCTGCGATGCGCGTCTGCGACGGGTGATGGGGACGCAGATGGGCACGCTGGCTCGGCCGGAGGCCACGAGACGCGTCATGGAGGAACTGGTGAAACTGGCCGGCTATTCAACAGACGGGGATGCGCCACGCGCCTCGGTACGCAGCGAGCAGATTCACTTCATCGGCATCGGCGGCATCGGCATGAGCGGCCTCGCGCGGATCTCGCACGAGGAGGGCGGCCGGGTGACCGGCTGCGATGCGACGGAGGGCCGGACGCCTCAGCTGCTGCGTCAGCAAGGGATTGCCGTCGGGGTGGGGCATGATGCTCTCCACCTGACGGAGGAGGTGGGGCTGGTGGTCTACAGCTCGGCCGTGTCGCCGCAGGAGCCGGAGCTGCTCGCGGCCAAGACGCGCGGGATCCGCACCATGAGTCGGGGCGAATATTTGGCCGAGGTGGCCGCAGAGAAACGGTTGGTGGCCGTCGCCGGGGCGCATGGCAAAACAACGACCGCCGGCATGGCGGGCCAGCTCCTCGTGCAGGCGGGGTGGGATCCCACGGTGGTGGTGGGCGGGTACAACGTGGCCCTGGGGACCAACGCGCGCAGCGGCCGAGGGCGGTATCTGGTGGCGGAGACGGATGAATCGGATGGGTCCTTTTTGCATCTCCATCCCTCCATCGCCATCGTGACCAACATTGATCGCGAACATCTGAATTACTATCAGACGTTCGATCATCTGATCGCCGCATTCCGGCAATTCGTCGAGCAGATCGGGCCGTACGGGCGGCTGATCCGCTGCAACGACGATCCGGTCGTCCGTCGGATCTTGTCCGCTCCCCACCAGATGACGTATGGACTCAGCGCACCCGCCGATGTGATGGCCGGTGCGGTGCGAATTCGAGGCTGGGGCAGCGAGTTTCACGCGACGCATCAAGGCCAGCCGCTGGGGGCGTTTCGGCTGCAAGTACCGGGCCGGCACAATGTGTTGAACGCGCTCGGGGTGATCAGCTTGGGGCTGATGCTGGAGTTGCCGCTGGCCGTGATACGCGAGGCGCTCTGGGCGTTTCAAGGCACGGCGCGACGATTTCAGCGGCTCCAACTGCCCAACGACGTGCTGTTCGTGGAAGATTATGCGCATCATCCCTCGGAGATTCGCGCGACACTCGAGGCCGATCCGTATACGAAGCGGCACCGCCTGGTGGTGTTTCAGCCGCATCGTTTCTCACGGACCAAGCTGCTCGAGGAAGAATTGACGAGCTGTTTTGAGCGAGCCGATGGCTTGATCGTGACCGATGTGTACTCGGCGTTTGAGCCGCCGATTGCCGGGGTCTCGGGGCAGCGTCTGGCCTCGCTCATTCACGCGCAGGGCCATCCGTGCGTGCGGTATGTGCCGCGGCAGGAGCTGACCCGGTTCTTGCCGGGGTTTGTGCAGCCCCACGATACCGTCTTTTTTCTTGGAGCCGGGGATATTGGAGCCTTGTGCCATGATGTGGCCGCGCAATTGCGTACGCGCAACGGAACCGCTCGCTAAGCACACCAGCTTCCGCATCGGCGGGCCGGCGGAATGGTTTGCCGAGCCCGCAAGCGAAGCGGAGCTGGTGGACGTGCTGCAGGCCGCACAGCGGCTGGGCGTCCCCGTATCGGTGATCGGCGGTGGCACGAATCTACTGGTGCCGGACCACGGGGTCAGAGGATTGGTGATTCATCTGGGCCAGGCGTTTCGGACCGTGGAGCCGCTGCCCTCGTCTTCCGAGGGGCATGCGCGCGTGCGCTGCGGGGCGTCGGTGTCGACGCAGCGGTTAGTGGCGATGGCCGCGCACGAGGGCTGGGGCGACCTGGACAAGCTCGCGGGGCTGCCGGGCCACATCAGCGGAGCGGTGGTGATGAATGCCCAGCAGATCGGACGCTGTGTGGAGCGCGTGACCCATGTCTCGCTCGAGGGCGTGCGGCGGCAGTTCACCCACGAGCAACTGCGCTTTGCCTATCGATATGCGGTGGTCGAGCCTGGGGTGATCGTCGACGTGACGTTCCAATTCCCCCGGATCACCATCAAGCACGCGGCGGCATCCATTCAGTGTGCGCTGGACGCTCGCAACAGCAGCCAGGATGTGCGGCTGCCCTCCGCCGGCTGCGCCTTTAAGAATCCCGCCGGCCTGTCCGCGGGCTTCGCGATCGATCAGGCTGGATTGAAAGGCAGCCGGATCGGCGATGCGCAAGTGTCGTTCCGTCATGCGAACTTCATTGTCAATAGGGGGCAGGCGACCTGCGATGAGGTGCTGGCGCTGATGGAGCACATTCAGCGTCGGGTGGTGGAGCGCGCCGGCGTGTGGTTGGAGCCTGAAGTGCGCCTGCTCGGTGAGCGCTGGAACTGCTCATGAAAAAAATTGCGGTGTTGATGGGCGGGCCATCCGCCGAGCATGACATCTCGCTCAAGAGCGGGCAGAGCGTGGCGGCAGCACTCATCCGGCGCGGCTGGAGGGTGCAGGAGGTGGTCATCGCCCGCGCGCTCACCGTGCCCGACGCCACGGACTTCGCGGCCGCCACGCTGCGTCGCGAGCATCCCGATGCGGTGTTCGTGGCCCTGCATGGGCCCTTCGGAGAAGATGGGACGATCCAGCAGGTGTGCGACGCGTTGCATCTGGCCTACACCGGCTCAGGCCAGGAGGCCAGCCGCTTGGGCATGGATAAGGTGGCCTCTCGAGGGCGATTTGAACAGGCGGGCCTGTCGGTGCCGCGGTGGCGGGTGCTGGAGGCAGCGCACGCCTCCTCTGCGTCTGACTTGCTCGGTGACATGACACTGCCGGTGGCGGTCAAGCCCACGAATCAAGGCTCGAGCATCGGCGTGACGAAGGTCGAGCGGCTGGAGGACCTGCGTCCGGCGATGGCGCAGGCCGCACGGCATGACGCGCGCGTCTTGATCGAAGCCTGGATCTCCGGTCGGGAGCTGACCGTCGGGGTCTTGGGCGAGGAGGCGTTGCCGGTGGTGGAGATTCGTTCCTCGCATCCGTTCTTTGACTATGCCGCGAAGTACACGGCAGGGCAGACCCAGTATCTCGTTCCAGCGCCCCTGGAGGCCGCCCTGGCGCGCCGCGTGCAGGAGGCGGGCCGGCGCGCCCACGCGGCCTTAGGCTGCCGGCATTTCTCGCGAGCCGATCTGATGCTCACCAACGACGGCGAGCCGGTCGTGCTGGAGGTGAACACGATTCCCGGGCTGACGTCGTTGAGTTTGTTGCCCAAAGCGGCCGCCTGCGCCGGGATCTCTTACGATGCGCTGTGCGAGCGGATGGTGCTCATGGCCCTGTCGCCGGCCGTCGCGCATGCGCTGAGCGGGTAAGTGATGCGGAGGCGCCGTCGGAACGTCGTCGGGCTGCTGCCGCGATTGGGGCGCGCCGCCGGTCGAGGGGTGGTGTCTCTCTGCAAGCATCCCCAGCCGGTGCTTGCGCTGGCGGGGATGGTCATCGGTGGCGTGTGGCTGTGGCACGCCGCCATGCACAGCGAAGCGTTTCGCGTCACCGCCGTCGTCCTGCCGGTTGAGAGTTCGCTCAAGGCGCCATCGGATCTGATCGGTCAGAATCTGTGGACGGTTGATGTGCGCGTGCTGGCGGCGGAGTTGCACCGTCAACAGCCGGCGCTGAAACGCGTGCGCGTCATCCGCGTGCCGCCGAACACGCTACAGATCGAGTTGGCGGAGCGGGTTCCCGTGGCCCAGCTGCGCACGGTGCGTGACCAACGTGTCGGGGAATGGCATGCGGTGGATGGAGAGGGCTATGTGTTCGAAGAGGCCAGTCCGATGCCGCAGGAACGGCTGGTTATCCTGCGCGGCTTGGAGAGTCCGCGCGATGCGCGCGCGGCGCTGACGCCGGGCCGGCTCAGCACCCATCCGCGACTGGTGACGGCGCTGCAGGTGGCTGAACGGTTGCGCCAGGCCCCCGCCTTGGCCGGACATCAGCTCACCACCATCGACGTGGGCGATTCGGAGCAGCTCACATTTCTGATTGATGAGGACGTTGAAATCCGCTGCGGCGGCGCGGCAGAGCTGCCCCAACAGTTGGCACGCTTGCGCACCGCCCTCCAACTCGTGACGCGGCAACACCTGATGGTGCGCTACATTGACGTCCGCTTTGCCGATCCGGTGATCGGCCCGAGAACCTGACGACGAGATGCCTCACCAGTCAGTGATTGCGCTTGATCTGGGTGCCACGAAAGTCGCCTGCGTGGTGGCGAACGATGGCGCGCTCTTGGGGGCCGGTGTGGCCGCCTATCCGGCGCCGCGCGCCTCATGGCCTGACGATGCGCAGGTGATCGGACAGGCGGTTGAGCGCGCGTTGGAAGCCGCCGGGTCGGCGGGGGGGCGGGGTCGCGTGGTCGTGGCGGTGAGCCATCCGGAGCTGTCCCATGCGCGCGTCACCGCATCGATTGATCTCTCCTCTGATGAGCCGGTTCCGGTGCGCGCGCACGATGTGTCGCGGCTGCGCCAACACGCGCTCAGCCAAGCGCTGGGCATCGATCGCGAGGCGCTCCTGCTTGAGCCGCTGAGCTATCGCGGCAGTGGGTTCGATCAGGTGCGCGACCCTCGCACGCTGCTCACCACGCGCTTGAGCGGCACGTTTGCGCTGGTGAGCGTGCCGCTGGCTCTTCGCCAGCGCATCACGCAGGGGGTGGAGGCGGCCGGCTTGGATGTGGATCGCCTCGTGTATGGCGCGCAGGCGCTGGCCGTGAGCTGCGCAGCACCCGACACCGCGGAGCGCCTGCTGCTCGTCGACATCGGCGGGTGCAGCACCGAGTGCGTGCTGCTGGAATGCGGCCATCTGCTGCGCTCGCTCACCGTCCCCTGGGGCGGGATGCACGCGGTGGAAGCGATCGCGAGTCGCTGCCGTACGACGCGGGATCAGGCGCTGGCGCTGAGTCTGCAAGGCGGTTCCAGTCCGAAGGCTGCTGTGGCGTCGGTGTGGCAAGCCCAGATGTTCGCACTGGCGGCAGGGCTGCGCCAGGTGCTGTTTGGTGAGCCGCTGCCCTCGCGGGCCCTGGTCACCGGCCGCGGGGCGCTGGTCGACGGGATGGTCGAATGGGTGCAAGAGGCCACCGGCATCCCCGCGACGCTGGCTCGCAGTTCCCGCAGCACGCATCTGAATGACATCGGTCAGCAACTGGCCCTCAGCACCGCCTTCGGCATTGTGGATTTGGTCGCGCACCAGGCCCCCGCTGTTCCCTCCATCAGCCGTCGCTCTGCGGGGTTGGTCCACCGCCTCTTGGCCCGCACCCAATTCGTTCTGACGGAGTACTTTTAACGGCGAGGGCCGTCAGAACCGTCAGCGTCATTGACGCTGGTTCCTTCCGTGTGCTAGAGTAGCCTCCGTGCTCGTCTACAACCTTGCTCGTGTGCGTGCTCGCATCCGCGCGGCCTGTGTGCGCGTCGGTCGCGATCCGTCTTCCGTCACCCTGGTGGCCGTGACGAAGGGGATGGCGGTCGAGCGCATGCGCGAGGCGGTGGCGCTGGGGCTGGCAGACCTGGGAGAGAATCGGGTGCAAGAGGCGAGAGCCAAACAACTCGCTTTGAGCCCTGAGCCGATTCGCTGGCATCTGATCGGGCATTTGCAGCGCAACAAAGTCACACAGGCCGTGGAGCTGTTCAGCGTCATTCATTCGGTCGATTCCATTGAGCTTGCCGAAACGTTGGAGCGCCACATGAACAAGCCATTAGAAGTCTTTGCGCAGGTGAACGTGTCGGGCGAAGACACGAAATTTGGATGCACGATGGAGGAGGCGCTGCCGCTTGCGCGACGGGTCATGCAATTGCCTCACCTGCGGTTGCGGGGATTGATGGCTCTGGCGCCGTTCGCTGAGAATCCCGAGCAGGCCCGCCCCCATTTCCGCCGCCTCCGTGAATTGAGGGACGAGATGGATTCGACCCTTCACCCTGCACCTTGCACCCTGCACCTGTCGATGGGCATGTCAGGCGATTTCGAGGTGGCGATTGAAGAGGGCGCCGATCTCGTGCGGATCGGCACGGCGCTTTTTAAGGGACAGGGGACATGAGACAAGGGACAAGTGAACGCCCCGCAATCAACACACATGTGCTTCGAGGTGTGCGTCTTGGCATCATCGGGGCGGGGAATATGGGCCAGGCGCTGATTAGCGGCGCGCTGGCCGCCGGGGTCTCCGGCAGCCGCCTGCTTGTGGTCGAAGCGGATGCGGCGAAGCGGCGGCGCCTGGTACGCCGCGCGCGCGTGACACCCTCGACGATTGAGCGGGTCGCGGCGGCGTGCGATGCGATCATTCTGGCGGTGAAGCCGCAAGACATGGCGCCGGTGCTGGAACGCCTCAGCCAATCGCTCACTCAGCGACCTCCCATACGGCAGCCGCTCATCATTTCGATTGCAGCCGGTTTGACGATTGCCTCATTACAGCGTGCGCTCGGAGGCCCTCCGCTCATTCGCGTCATGCCGAATCTGCCGGCCACGGTGGGTTCTGGCATCTCGGCGATGACGGCGGGCCGCTGGGCTACGCGCGCGCATCGCGCGCTGGCGAAGGCGATCTTCGAATCCGTGGGCGAGGTGGTGGAGCTGCCGGAGCGCGTGTTTGACATCGTGACGGCCATCAGCGGCTCCGGACCGGCCTATTACTTTCTGATCTTTCAAGCGTTGCGCGATGCCGGCATGGAAGCCGGGTTGCCCAAGTGGGTGGCTCAGCGTTTGGCGATTCAAACGGCGATCGGCAGCGGGATGCTGGCGAAGCAGTCCACGGACGAGCTGGAGGCGATGCTCACCCGCGTGGCATCGAAACAGGGCACCACCGAGGCGGCGCTGAAGGTATTTGCTCGACGAGGGTTGGCGCGGATGATGCGGGAAGGCGTACACGCCGCACGCCGGCGCTCACAGGAGCTGACGCGATGTTTATCCTAGGGCATCTGGTGAATGCGGTGGCGGTGATTGTGGGTCATGTGCTGTGGCTCTACAGTCTGGTGGTGATGGTGGCGGTGTTGATCCAATGGGTCAATCCGGATCCGTCGAATCCGATCGTCAGCGCCTTGCGCACCCTCACCGATCCGGTGTTTGCGTGGATTCGCCGCCGGCTGCCGTGTGTGGTGGTCGGCATGCTCGATCTCGCGCCGGTGGTGGTGCTGTTGGCCATCTGGTTTCTGCGCTTGTCGCTCGTCCCCGCCTTGATGGAGCTGGCCCTGCGCCTGAGGTAGCCCATGGCTGCTGTGACGATGGAGCGGGTGCAAGACACGGTGCGCGCCATTGCGCAGCGCACACCCGTCGTGCCCAAGGTGGGCATTATTCTGGGGACCGGGTTGGCGAATCTGCTCACCCATGTGAAGACCTCTGCGACGATTCCGTATCCCGAGCTGCCGCACATGCCGCGCTCCACCGCCCCCACGCACAAGGGACAGATGGTGTTTGGCGAAATCGGAACAACGCCGGTGGTGGTCATGGAAGGGCGCTTCCATTGTTATGAGGGCTACAGCGTCAGCGACGTCGCGTATCCGGTGTGGGTGATGCAGGCCCTGGGGGTGAAGACGCTGCTCATCTCCAACGTGGCCGGGGGGCTGAATCCGGCGTTTGCGATCGGCGATCTGATGCTGGCCACCGACCATGTGAACCTGATGGGGGTGAGTCCGCTGGTGGGTCAAAACGATGAGCGCTTAGGCCCGCGTTTTCCCGACATGATCGCGCCGTATGATGACCGGCTGGTCCTGCTGGCCGAAGGGGTGGCCAAACAGCACACGCTCTCCGTGCGCCGCGGCGTGTATGCGGCGATGCTGGGGCCGCAATTGGAGACCAAAGCGGAATATAAGATGCTGCGCCTGTTGGGGGCCGATGCGGTGGGCATGTCGACCGTACCGGAGGTGATCGCGGCCGTGCATGCCGGTCTGCGCGTGTTGACGGTGAGCATTATTTCCGACCTGTGCATTCCGGAGACGCTCAAGCCGGTGAACATCGAAGAAATTATTGCCATCGCCAACAAGGCCGAACCGTTGCTGACGAAATTATTTGTCGGCGTCATCGAACGCCTCTGAGGCATGGACTGCAAGAGCATGGACTACAAGGCCACGCTGAACCTGCCCAAGACCGAGTTCGCCATGAAGGCCGATTTGCCCCGGCGCGAGCCGGAGACGCTCAAGCTCTGGGACACGCTGGGGCTGTATGCGCGCATCCAGCGCGCGCGCGCCAGCGCGAAGAAGTTCATCCTGCATGACGGCCCGCCCTATGCCAACGGCGACATCCATATCGGCCATGCCCTCAATAAAATCCTCAAAGATGTGATCGTGCGCTACTACACGATGCGCGGGTATGCCAGCCCCTACGTGCCCGGCTGGGATTGCCACGGCATGCCCATTGAACACCAACTCTTCAAGGAGCTGAAGCTCACGAAGCAGCAGATCCCCCAGGTCGAGTTCCGCGAGAAGGCGAAAGCGTATGCCACCCGCTATGTGCACCTGCAGCGCGAGCAGTTCAAGCGGCTCGGCGTGCAGGGCGATTGGGACCACCCCTATCTGACGATGAGCCCGGACTACGAGCGCGCCATCATCCGCGTCTTCATGGAGCTGGTGCGCAAGGGCTACATCTATCGCGGCAAGAAACCGGTCTATTGGTGCGCCACCTGTGAAACCGCCTTGGCCGAGGCGGAAGTCGAGTACGAAGACCGGACGGATACCTCTATTTATGTGAAATTCAAAGTTACAGACGATTCAGCAAATCGGGTGTCTCAAAATTTAGAACTCATTTCGGCAGCCGGACCAGCGGAAGTTCCTTTCAGCTTACCTAACGTCAAGACTTGGTATTTCGTTATTTGGACGACGACTCCTTGGACTTTACCAGCAAATATGGCAGTCGCTTTGCACCCTGATCGGCTCTATAGGTTGATCGTTAGAAATTCAGATGAGGGATGGATTGTAGCTGAGGAGTTATCTGCGGCATTTATTGCTGACGCTCATGAAGTTTCTGGACATAAAAGAGGGAAGGATCTCGTAGGGATTCAATACCTGCGACCTTTTTCTGCACAACTTGGTACATCTGTTCGTGCAGATTTTGTTTCCATGGAAGAAGGGACTGGCGTTGTCCATGTCGCGCCTGGACACGGCCAGGAAGACTACCTCATCGGCCAACGCGAAAAGCTGGAAACCTTTTCGCCGGTCGACCACCAAGGCCGGTTCACGAAAGAGGTACCGGAGTTTGCCGGCCAGTCAGTCTTCGACGCCAATCCCAAGATCATCGAAGGCCTGCGCGCCAGGAGGCTCCTAGTAAAGGAAGCGCCGATCACCCACTCCTATCCCCATTGCTGGCGGTGCAAGCAGCCGATCATCTTCCGCGCGACGCCGCAATGGTTCCTGCGCGTGGATGAGGCCCTCCGGGCCAAGCTGTTGGCGTGCGCGAAGCCGGTGCGCTGGGTTCCGGCGACCGGTGAGAGCCGCATGCGAGGCATGCTGGAGCGTCGGCCGGACTGGTGCCTCTCGCGCCAGCGCTACTGGGGCACGCCGATTCCCATCGTGCATTGTCTGACGTGCGATCAGCCGCTCGTCGATGACGCGAGCCTGCGCCAGATCGAACAGCGCTTGGCCGCAGACGGCACGGAGGCGTGGTTGACGACGAGCCCCCAGGAGCTCTTGCCAGGCGGCTGTCCGAAGGGGCGCGACCATGCGTTGCGCAAGGACAGCGATATTTTGGATGTGTGGTTTGATTCCGGGGTCAGCCATGAGGCGGTGCTGCGGCCGCGCGCCGACGCGGACTTGCAGTGGCCGGCCAGTTTGTATCTCGAAGGCTCCGACCAGCACCGCGGATGGTTTCAGGTGTCGCTGATGACGGCGGCGGCTCTCTCCGGCCGCGCGCCGTATGAGCAGGTGCTCACCCACGGATTTGTGGTGGATGGGGACGGCCGCAAGATGTCGAAAAGCCTGGGCAATGTGATCGCCCCGAACGAAGTGATTCAAAAGTTCGGGGCGGAGATGCTGCGGCTGTGGGTGGTGGCCTCGGACTACAGCGAGGATGTGCGCCTCTCCGAGCCGATCGTGGCGCAGATGGCCGAGGCGTATCGCAAACTACGCAACACGTTCCGCTACTTGTTGGGCAACCTGTCGGATTTTTCTCCCGCGCGTAATCGGCAGCCGCAGGAGACGATGCCGGAGTTTGACCAGTGGGCGCTGCAGCGCACGCAGCGTCTGCTCGACACCGTGACGGAGGCGTACGCGGCGTATCACTTTCACCATGCGTTCCGCGCGATCTACCAGTTTTGCGTGCTGGATCTCTCCTCCTGCTATTTGGATGCGTTGAAAGATCGCCTGTATACCGATGCGGCGTCGGGGTCCGCGCGTCGCTGTGCGCAGACCGCACTCTATGATATACTCGTGGCGCTTGTTCGGATGTTGGCGCCGATGCTGCCGATGACGACGGAAGAAGTGTGGCAACTGCTGCGCAACGCCGGCGCGGTGGGGGAGATTTCGGTGCATCTGGCGGAGTGGCCGGCGCACCTGGCGGCGCCTCGCGAGGCAGCCTTCGTGCAGCGGTGGGGGACGTTCCTGGCGGTGCGCGCCGTGGTGATGAAGGCGCTGGAAGAGCAGCGCGGCGCGCGGGTGATCGGCAGCTCGCTGGAGGCGCAGGTGAGCCTGGTGGCGAGCGATCCGCAGTTGGCGCGTCTGTGCGAGCAGCATCGGGACACGCTGGCAGAACTGTTCGTCGTCTCAGAGGTGCGCATCCTGTCTGCGAGCGACGCGAGTGGAGAGGGCGGGGGGACGTCCGTGCCGGGGCTCGCCCAGGTCCGCGTGACACGGGCTGATGGGGCGAAGTGCCAGCGGTGCTGGAACTATCGCCCGACGGTGGGGCAGTCGAGCCGGCATCCGCAGTTGTGCGATCGGTGCGTGACCGTGGTGCAGCAGGGGGAGAGCACGCCATGACCAAAGACCAACTGAAGAAATTTCGCGGGGCGCTGTTGGTTGAGCGCGCCAAATTCGCCGGGGAAATCCGCTCCATCGTCCGCGAGGCGTCCAAGGATTTGCGCGAGGCCTCGGGGGATCTTTCCACGCATCCGCTGCACATGGCCGACATCTCCTCGGATACGTACGAGCGCGAGCTGTCGATGAGCCTGGCCTCCGCCGAACAGGAGGTGCTGTATCAAATTGACGATGCCCTCACGCGCATGGACGACGGCACGTTCGGTATCTGCCAGCAGTGCGACAAGCCCATCAGTATGAGCCGGCTCAAGGCCGTCCCCTACGGTCCTCTATGCATCGCCTGCCAGCGGGTCCAGGAACAGAAAAAAAAGTAACTGGTTCCGCCACACTGCGTGGCGGATCCGCCAGTCTTTGTGGCGGAAACTGGAGTTGATGAAATCTGCGCGTGTGATCGTCTTGCTCGTGGCGGCTGATCAGCTCTCGAAGTACGCCGTGCGCCTGACGTGTCATCCCGCCCAGACCGTTCCGCTCATTCCGCCCATCCTCCATCTGACCTATGTGCAAAACACCGGCATGGCGTTTGGGCTGTTCCAAGGCGCACTGGGCTGGCTGGTGCTGTGCTCCATCGGCGTGTCGATCTGGCTGGTGCTGGAGCTGTCCCGCCGGCAGGTTCGTCCGTGGCCGATGCAGTGGGGGCTGATGTTGGTGCTGGGCGGGGCGATCGGCAACCTCATCGATCGGGTGTGGCTGGGCTACGTCGTCGATTTTATCGATCTGCGCGTCTGGCCGGTGTTTAATCTCGCCGATTCTGCGATTACGGTCGGGGTCGGCTTGCTCCTCTGGCAGGCGTTTCAAAAAGCTCGTTAGCATGCATCCCATTCTCGTGCAGATCGGCCCGATCACCATCACGTCCTACGGCGTCGCCATGGCGCTGGCCTTTCTGGCGGCGGTGGGGCTGGCCTCGCACGTGACGGCGCGCTCCCTGAAGGGCCTCGTGCCTCTGACCCCGGCGCAGGTGCCTGATCTGGCCTGTGCCGTCTTGGCGGGCGGCCTGGTGGGTGGACGGCTCCTCTATGTGCTCTTGAATTGGGACCTGTATCGCTCCTCGCCGTTTGAGATCGTCAAGCTGTGGCACGGCGGCCTGATGTGGCACGGCGGATTTGGAGGCGGGATGGCGGCGGCCTGGTGGTTTCTGCGCCGGCATCGGCTGCCGTTTCTCAGGACCCTGGATCAGGTCAGCCCATTTTTTATGGGGCTGGGCCATGCGATCGGGCGGATCGGCTGTTTTTTCAACGGCTGCTGCCTGGGCACCACGCGCATACCGATCCAACTCATCGAATCGGCGGGGTTGCTCTTCCTCTATATAGGCTTAAGGGCGCTGCAGCGTCCAGGTCTCTTGCGCCGGCCGGGCACGGTGTTCGGCGCCTACCTGGTCGGCTATGGAGTGCTGCGCTGGCTGGTGGAGTACGGGCGGATCGGCCATCCGGTTGTCTGGGCCGGTCTCACGTTCTATCAGCTCATCAGCGCCGCGCTCTTCGCCGCAGGTTTGGGTGTGGTGATCCGAGCATGCCGCGCACCTATCAATTCATTGTAGGCGCTGGAGAAGCCTCCATGCGGCTGGACCGCTATCTCACCCGCCATCTGCCTCAGACGCTCTCCCGCCGTGCGGTGCAGCGGGCCATCGAAGCCGGGAAGGTGACGGTCGGAGGGCAGCCGACCAAGGCGCACCGGTTGTTGCGCGCCGGGCAACCCGTGGTCGCGCGCATCGAAGAGCTGGGCGCCCTCAGTCAGGGAACGGCCCTTGAGCCGGAGCCGATTCCGCTGGAGGTCGTCCATGAAGATGATGCGCTGCTCGTGGTGAATAAGCCGCCGGGGCTGGTGACGCACCCGGCACCGGGCCATTGGACGGGCACATTGGTCAATGCGGTGCTGTGGCACCTTCAGAATGCGGAATGCGGAATGCGGATTGTAGAATTAAAAACTCCGCACGCCGAACTCCGCACCCCGCACTTGGCAAGGGCGGGCATCGTGCATCGGCTCGACAAGGAGACTTCAGGGCTGCTCGTCGTCGCCAAGACGGAGCCTGCCCGGCGTGATCTCGCGAGACAATTGAAAAACCGGACGATGAGCCGCGGGTATCTCGCGTGTGTTGATGGCAGCTTGCCACAGGATGAGGGGACCATTGACGCGGCGATCGGACGCCATCCGACGCATCGCAAGCGCATGACGGTGCGCTACCTTGGCGGCCGCTCGGCGGTGACGCACTATCGTGTATTAGCTCGCTGCGAAAAAGTTTTTTCTTATACCGTCGTGGAGTTGAAGCTGCAAACCGGGCGCACCCATCAGATTCGGGTGCACCTCGCCCATCTGGGCCACCCCGTCCTGGGGGATGCGGTGTATGGCAAGCACCCGGCGAGCTACTGGGCCTCGCACGGGATTGCGCGCCAGCTCCTCCATGCGCGCACCATCCGCTTCAGCCACCCCGTGACGCAGAAGCCTCTTGAATTTTCCGCCCCAATCCCCGAAGATATGAAGCCGTGGCTCCCACAAGAAGTGAGTCAGTGAGTAAGGAAGTAAGTGAGGGAGTGAGAGAAAGACAAAACGCCATGACACATAGGCGGGGCGGTTCAACAATCGCATGCAAGGCGTTCGTATTTTTCCTTACGCACTACTTACTACTCACGGCTCACTGCGTTGCGGCTGTGCCGCCGCTTATTCACTACCAGGGCCGGCTCACCGAAGCGAATCAGGCGCCCCTCGCCGGCGCCCACACCGTCACCATCCGCATCTACGATGCCGAGACCGGCGGCGCGTCACTCTGGCAAGAGACGCATCCGATCACACTGACCAGCCAGGACCGCGGGATTTTTTCTGTCCTGTTGGGCAGCCTCAACTCGTTTGGGGCGCTGACCTTTAATCAGCCGCTGTGGCTCTCCATTGAGGTGGACGGGGAAGGAGAGATGAGCCCCCGCCAGCGCTTCACCGCGGTCGGCTATGCGATTAATACGGATACTTTGGACGGGCTCAGGAGCGATCAATTTCTTCGGAGCAATCTCTTACCGACTGCTGGAAAGATCGTGCAGTTGGATCCCTCCGGGGCTCTGCCGGCCGTCAGCGGGGCGAATCTTATGGCGCTGAACGCATCCGCCCTCGCGAGTGGCACCGTCCCTCAGGCGCGGCTCCCCAGTGACGTGCAGTCACTCAGCGCCTCGGGCCAACCCGCGTTGGTGGGTGATGTGACGTTGGCGGCCGGCTCGAACGTGACGCTCAGCCAGAGCGGGCAAGCGATCACGATTGCCGCTGCGGGTGCCGGCGCCTCTGGCAATCGCGCAACCACGACCGCATCTGCGGCTGTGAGCATCGGCATCGCATCGGATACCGACTTACTCTCGGTGACCATCACGAAATCGCAAGCCGGTTCCGCGCTATTGGTGCTGGCGACGGTGCAGTTGACGCACACCGGAAATCCCAACAGCAAGCTCGTCGATGTGAAACTGTTCCGCGGCGCCACCCCACTCGATGCCGGCTATCGGGTGCGCCTGGGCACGGCCAATCAAGCCGTCTCAGAGGTGCCGGTGAGCCTGCAGACGTGGGATGCCTCGGGAGCCGGCACCTACACCTTCACGTTGAAAGCCAGATCCAGCGCCGCGGGGGCCACCGCAACGGTGCGTCGCCTCACCGTCGTGGAGTTGTTGTGATGAGCGATGTGCCAGGAGGGCCTCCGATGAAACGACCGGTGTGGGGAGTGGTTGCCGCAGCGGCGGCGAGCGTGGTCGTGGTCGTGGCGCTGCAAGCGCAGGAACATCGTCTCACCAACACGCCGCCTCAACCCTCCACCAAAGCCGTCGAGGAAAAAGGGGAGGTGGTGTTTACATTTCCTGATGACACGGCGATGCAGACCTTTGCCATGCAGTGGCAGCAGCGCCAGGCGATGATGGCCCGCATGGCGGTCCTCCAAGGCTATTGGAAGCAGGAGCAGGCGAACCTCGCGCAGCTCAACCAGCAGTTGCTCTCCGACTACCATCTCGATGTGAGCAAAACCTACACGCTCGACCGCGACAAGCGCGCGCTCATCGAGCGTGCCCCAAGCGCCGAGTCGCCTGCGCCGGCTTCTGAGCCGGCCGCGACAGAGCAGCCCATCACCTCACCATCTTCCACGCCTCCACCCAGCCCTTGACGTTGTTCCCTCCCATCAGGCATACTTCCAAGTGAAGTACGGGTGAAGTGGGGAGGTCCCTACTGAGAAAGCCACACCCGGAGTAATCCGGGGCCGGAAAACCACAGCTCCCCGCCGACGGCGGGGAGAGCTGGGCTGCCAAAGGGGGAACACGTGAATCAGGCACCGAACCGCACTTGCGCTTCCGAGGGGCGGTCTTTTTTTTGGGCTCCGTGTGCCCTTTTTGGGTCCAAGCGTGCTGAAGGAGGGCACACGCATGTTTGAGCCGCTCATTTCCTCCCGCATCCGCCGGACTCTGCTGGAATACATCCTCTCTCATTCCCAGGAGCGGTTCTACCTCCGAGGCCTGGCCCGGCGCCTGAGCTTGTCCATCAGCCCGTTGCGGCGCGAACTCAAGCGCCTGGAGCAGCTCGGAGTGCTCACCGCCTCGGAAGAAGCCAATGTGCGGATGTATACGGTGAACCCAGCCTCGCCGCATTTTGCCCAGCTTCAGTCAGCCAGCGGCCAATCCACCATGAGTCAACCCATGATGTCTCAACCTGTTCTCGTGCGACGGATGCGTCCCTCGCCCCTACTAGCAACCGCGGTAAGTCTTGGTGTATTCGTGATCGGCGCGATGACGTACCTGGTGCTGACCAATCAACGGCTGCTGGCGGTGGCTCAGCGAGCCGTGATGCCAGCACCCCGACAGTCGTCGGGGTCGGGGCAGGCAGGCGTTATGCGGGGATCGCGCTGGCAGCTCCTGCCCGGCTCTTTCGGCGGCTTCAGCAGTGGATCGAATTCAAGCCAGGAGACCTACTAATGAACCAGCGGATAGCGGATAGCGTTCAGCGTATAGGACAACAGCTTCTCTCCGTATGGCTGGGTGTCGTGCTCTCGTGTTCGATGGTTGTCGCCTGTGTCCTGAGTCCTGTGTCCTGTTCCATCGCCTGGGCCGCCGTCGACTCCTACATCAACTATCAAGGCCGGCTCACCGACGTTGGCAACAAGGGAGTGAATGGCACCATCAGCATAATCTTTCGCCTGTATGATGCGTCCACCAGCGGCACGCAGGTCTGGAGCGAAACTCAAACCCTGACCCTGACCTCGGCGGATAATGGCATCTTCAACGTCGTGCTGGGCAGCTCCACGGCGTTGACGTCGGTTGATTTCAACGTGCCCCTGTGGCTGTCGGTGCAGGTCGACACCGATTCGGAAATGACGCCGCGCCAGCGCCTCACGCCGACCGGACAAGCGCTCAATGCCGATAAAGTGGATGGGCTGGATTCGGCCAGCTTCATGCGCACCGACACCAATACGAGCACCTCAGGGAAGATCACCATCACGCGCTCCGGCACGGCCCTGGTCATCACGCCGACCACGAATCCCGCGGCCGACACCAAGCTGATCGATGTGCAAAACGCCTCCGGCACGTCGAAGTTCAGCGTGGACATTGAAGGCGACGTGGCGGTCGCCGGCGACCTCTCCGTCACCGGCACCATCAGCGGCTCAACCAGCACCACCGGCACCACGAATGCCAGTTGGAATATCGGCAGCGCCACCAATGCCGCGACGACCAACGTGTCGTTGCTGTTCGGTCAAACCAGCGGACAGGAATCGCTCGTGTTCAACGGGGCGAGTACCGGTGATTTCATCCTCTCGGACGATCTCCGACTGAGTCCAACCGGAACCTCATCGGGTAGCACGGCCGGTCTGCGCTTGCTCGAGCTCGCCGCCAACGGCACCAATTATGTCGGCTTCAAGGCGCCTGACAGCATCGCCAGCGATGTCACCTGGACCCTTCCGAACGCCGACGGCTCAGCCAACCAAGTCCTGACGACCGATGGCAGCAAGACGCTGTCGTGGACGACCGCCAGCTCCATTAGCGGCGTGGGCGACATCACGAGCGTCACAGCGGGAACGGGTCTCACGGGTGGCGGGACGAGCGGCGATGTGACGCTGACGCTCTCCACGCCGGTTTCCGTTGCCAATGGCGGCACGGCGGGGGCGACCGCCGCCGCTGCGCGCAGCAATCTAGGCGCGGCTGCCAGCGGGGCCAACAGCGATATCACGTCTCTGAGCGGCTTGACGACGGCCCTGACCGTGGGACAGGGGGGCACAGGAGCGACGACCCTGACCACGAATGGCGTGCTGTATGGTGCCGGCACTAGCGCTGTTTCAGGGACGAGCGCCGGAACCACAGGAACCGTGCTGCACGGCAATACCGGCTCCGCTCCGTCGTTCAGCGCAGTGAGCCTGACGGCTGACGTCACCGGCACGCTGCCGCTGGCCAACGGCGGCACCAACAGCGCCACTCTCACCAACTGTACCTCCGGCCAGGCCCTAACGGTCACGAGCGGCTCGGTGGCGTGCACCAGCACGATTACGTCAAGCGACGCAGGCACCGGGACAACGAGCGCCACCTTCACGATCGATAATGACAACACCGGCGGTTCCGAGCCGGCCGATGGGGCCGGCCTGAAAATTGAGGGCGGCACGGGGGATGTCAATCTGACCTGGCAGGCGAGCACCGATCGGCTCAAGCTGGATCAGGATCTGATGATTGATACCGCGACCTTTGTGAATACCTCCACACCGGCCGGCGGTCTGTTTATCGCGGAGGACACCACCGCCGCGAATTCAGCCGGCGCGATCTTCCTAGGCCGGCGCAGCGCCGAGACCAGCGGATGGAATATTCTCCAGGGGAAGACAAACGGCAAGCTCTTCTGGAATGGGAGCGAAGTGGAGATCGAAGGAGACAGCCCCGCCATCATGACGTTTGGCAACAGCACCAGCAAGGTCAGTCTCATCTACGATCCGGGGACCGATGCCATCTGGTTCAGCAAGGGAACCTTTTCCCAGCAGTTCCGCAGCCTGGTCAAAAACGGCTCGTTTGAAGCGTTCAGCGCCCTGGAAGCGTTCAACGGCGCGACTGGAGGAACGGGTGGGGCGGGCAGTGCCTTCCAGGGTGGGTGGTCCAACTTCTCGCCTGATGAATGGCTCTGGAAAGGCGGCAAAGTCTACCAGAACTCCCCGGGCATCTTCACGCCGGGCACGAGTGTGACCGCCACCACCCTGCAGCAGGACTACTACCACGGCAAGAGCGCTGTGACGTTGGAAGACACGACGATGCCGGCAACGACCGTCACCTATAATGCCGCGAACGACGCGACCGCGAATCCATATACGGGGACGATCAATGATGGTCATATTGAGCAGACGATTAGCGGCCTGAAGCCCGGCACGGTGTACGCCGTCGGTGCCTACATGCGGCGAGTAAGTGGCACGGTCGAGGCGATTTTAGACGTCACCGGGGAAGAAGTCACGGCCAACACGACACTCGGCGCGTCCATGACCGCCGATGACAACAAGATGACGGTGGCGAGCTACAGCAGTTTCCCCAACAACGGTATCGTGATCGTAGACAGCGAATATATCTCGTACACCGGTAAGGAATCACCGAACGTGCTCACCGGCCTCATCCGCGGGTTCCAGAATACGACTGCCGCCACGCACAGCAGCAGCCCCACCGCAGCCACGGTCACGATCGCGCCATTCACCCACCTGACGACCGGCGCAGGGGCGAGTGCGACCAATTTTGCCATCTACCGGGGCCAGTTCGTGACGTCCTTAACCGCAAGTGACGTGAAGGTGCACCTGATCTGCACCGGTACGGTGGGAACCCCGCAGTGCCGCTTTGACGGTGTGCAGATCGTCGAGGGCCGCTCGGTGCCGGAGTTCCAGCCCTCGGCCCTGGTCGATACGGGCGACCAGACGCTGTACGGCTCGCTGCGCATGGGGCGCACCGCGAATAACCGCGGAGGCATCCTGTCGGTGGATAAGTCCGTGCGGACCAGGGCGATCGAATTCTTCGAGAAGGATCCTGGAATGTCCGGTACCACGGGTGGGACGGGTGGGATTGGGAATCCGGTGAAGACGACCGGTGGTTCAGGCAGCACGACCACATTGGCCAGCAGCGGAACCTTCAATGGGACGGTCACGCGAGAGATGTTGGTGACCGTCACCTCCTCCACGCAATTCAAGTGGGAATATCGCGAATGCAATCCCTCCTGTGGAAGCGGAACTTATTCAACCGGCGGAACAGGCTTGCTGATCAGCAACTACACATCGCTGACCAGCAGCAGCAACCCGCTCCCCGGCAGCATGGGGGTTAATATCGCGTTCGGGAACACGGGGACCGCCGCCGTGGGAGATATCTGGTCCTTTCAAATCGCTGGGATGAACATGGCGGCTCAGTACAACAGCTACAGCGGCACCGCCAGCTATCAACCTGGCAATACGAGGATTTTTAAGGACCCTACCACGCAGAAGCTGACGTTTCAGGATGGGACCACATACGCGACCTTAAGCGACATCGTGGGGGTGGCGGGTAATCCCGCCTATGTCGGCTATCCGAGCTTCTTTCCGGCCTCAGGCGGCGGCGGGCAGATGTACCTGAACACCGGCCAGGGCTACACCGGAACGACTCAGGCAACCTTTGATGTGGAAATCCAGGGCAATGATGCGACAACCGGCCGTGATACATTCAGGTGGCGGGACAATATCAAACAGCCGGCCAACAGCGACTCCGCGGCTTGGGACGATCAGAATGTCGTGATCCCCGCAGGTGGTGGCCCCTACACGATGAGCTCACCTATTCCGGTGAGTTATGGCTTCACGATCACCTTCGGCTCTCCAGCAGGAACCTATGCCGACGGAAACGTTGGTGACCGCTGGACCTTCACCGCCAACCCCGCCACCACTTCGCAGAGCGTCAAAACGCTCACCGGCGGGCAGGGCATCGGCGTGTCGGGGACGGGCGACACGCGCACGGTCAATCTCATCGCCTGCGCGGCCAATGAAGTCCTCAAGCGTAACGCCGGGAATACGGACTGGGCGTGCGCCGCCGACGCGAACTCAGGCGGGACCGGCACCGTGACCTCGGTCTCGGTCACGACGGCCAACGGCGTCTCCGGCAGTGTCGCCACCGCGACGACCACCCCCGCGATCACCCTGACCCTTGGGGCGATCACCCCGACGACCGTCAACAAGGTGACCCTCACGGCCCCCGCCACCGGCTCCACCCTGACTATTGCCGATGGCAAGACCTTGACCGCGAGCAACTCGCTGACCTTGGCCGGGACCGATAGTACGACGATGACCTTCCCGGGGAGCAGTGATACGGTGGTGACCCTCGCCGCGACCCAGACGCTGACCAATAAGACGCTCACGAGCCCGACGATTGCGACGATCCTCAACACCGGCACCCTGACCCTGCCCACGAGCACGGATACCCTCGTGGGCCGCGCGACGACCGACACGCTCACGAATAAAACCCTCAGCGCCCCCACGGTGACCGGCAAGCTCACCCATACGCCCAGTGCCACCAGCGCCACCCCCGGCACCACCGGCGCGTGGCTCGCGCAAGGGGCGCAGACCTTGACCGATAACGCCACCGCGGCCTCGGGCACGGCCGCGAGTGCGGTCTTTACCTCGCTCGCCCAGCCGACCCTGGCCGCCACGAACACCGGGGTCATCACCACCAATGCCGCCACGCTCTATGTCGCCGGGGCGCCGGCGGCCGGCACGAATGAGACCCTCACCAATGCCTACAGCCTCTGGAGCGATGATGGCAGCGTCCGCTTCGATAAGGAAGGCGTGGGGGTGACCTCCGCCGACGGGCTGCTCCTTGCCAATAACACCGCCGCCGCCGTCGGCGCGCAGCAGTACTCGCCCCGGCTGCGCCTGACGGGCCAAGGCTGGAAGACCACGGCCACCGCCGCCAGTCAAACCGTCGACTGGCTCGCCCAAGTCGTGCCGGTCCAAGGCGCCGCGAATCCCACGAGCTACCTCGACTTCTCCGCGCAAGTCAATGCCGGGGGCTATACCAACGTCCTCGCGCTGACCAGTGGCGGCAACGTCGGGATCAACACGACCAGCCCCGGCTCGAGCCTCGATGTGAAAGGGACCCTGCGCCTCTCTGGCGCCACCTCCGGCTACGTCGGCCTGGCGCCTGCCGCCGCGGCGGGGAGTACGACCTACACGCTGCCGAGTGCGGATGGGACGAACGGCCAGGTCCTCAAGACGAACGGCAGCGGCGTCCTCTCCTGGGTAGCGGATTCGACGGGGGGGAGCCCCGCCTTCGACACGATCGCCACCGGCACCAACACTACCGCCACCATGACCGTCGGCACCAACGGCACGCTGACCTACTCCGGCAGCGGGGTCGTCAATGCCAGCCAGTTCAAGGGCAACGCCACCGTCGCCGTCGCCGATGGCGGCACCGGGCAAACCACCTACACCGATGGGCAGCTCTTAATCGGCAACACGACCGGCAACACCCTCGCGAAAGCCACCCTCACGGGGACTGCCAATGAAGTGACCGTCACCAATGGGGCCGGCGCCATCACCCTTGCGCTGCCGAATCATGCCGGGACGGATATCAGCGCGGACCTGGAAGAGGAAGGCCAGGTCAACGCCACCGCTGTCACCGGCAACGCCACCCTCGCTGCGGCCGGCCAGCTCATCCGTGCCACCGGCGATAACACCGCCGCCTGGGGCGCCCTGGACTTAGCCGATACCGACGCGGTCACCGGCGTGCTGGCGGATGCCAATGTCGCCAACGACATCACCCTCGCGACGACCAACAAGACCCAGAGCTTTACGCTGGGCGCGGGCAACTACGTCCAGCTCGATGGCTCCACGACGCCCAGCACCACCACCGCCGGCGTGCTGGATATCAACGTCACCTCCGCCACGAACAACAATGAGGCCGTGGATTTCAACACCACCTTCACCAATACCGGGGCGGCCACCAGCACCGGGCTCTACAACGGGTGGAGCTCCGCCGCGGTGGTGGCCGGCGCCAACGTCAATCAAACGGCCTACGCTGACTACACCACCGCCACCAAGACCGGCCTGGATACCGCCACCGGCACCTACAGCCTCTATGGCACCTACTCCACCGCCTCGAACACCGGCGCCACCAACGCGGGCACCAAGAATACGTATGGCGGCTACTTCGCATCCACCGGCGATACGGCCGGCACCGCGACGGCGTATGGCCTCTGGGCCCAGGCGAGTGGGGCGGATAACAACTACGCTCTCATTACCAACGGGGGCAACGTCGGCGTGGGCGATACCACCCCGGTGAGTCTGCTCACCGTGGGCAGCGGCGATCTGTTCCAAGTCGACTCCAATGGCGACGTGGTCAAGCTCAAGAACGTCACCTACACCTGGCCGGCGGCCAATGCCTCCGGGGCCTTGACCAATAACGGCAGTGGGACCCTCTCCTGGAGTGCGATCACGGCCACCGATGTCAACTGCACCGACTGCGTCGCGCTGACGACCGAGACGAGCGGCAACTACGTCCAGTCCATCAGCACGTCAGCGCTCACCGGTCTCACCGGAGGGGCCACCGCGGCGGAAGGCACGACCCACACGCTCGCCTTGGACTATTCCACCGCGCTCTCGGGCGATCCGGCCCTGGCCGCCAACAACGTGATCTTCGGCGCCAACGGCCTCATCTTCGAGGGGGCGACCGCCAACACCTTCGAGACTTTTGTGACCCTGACCGACCCGACCGCCGACCGGACGATCACGCTCCCGGACGCGGGCGGGACCGTCGCGGTCTCCGCGACCAGCCCCATCACGCTCTCGGTGGGGGGCGCGATTGGCCTCACCCAAAACGCGGGCACCGATGTCACGGCGGACCTCGAAGAGGAAGGCCAGATCAACGTCACCGCGGTGACGGGCAACGTCGCCGATACCCAGCTCCTTGTGGGCACGGGCGCGAGCACCGCCGCCTGGCGGACGCTCTCGAACGATGCCACCCTCGCCAACACCGGGGCGCTGACCCTGGCCACGAGCGGGGTCACGGCGGGGACGTACACGAAACTCACCGTCGATGCGAAGGGTCGCGCAACGGTAGGGGCGACGGCCACCTTGGCCTCGGCCGATTTCGCCAACCAGGGCACGACGACGACGCTCCTCCACGGCAACGCCGCTGGTAACCCGAGCTGGACTGCGGTCGGGATCAATGATGTCAGCGGAGCGACTGGCACCGGCAACTTCGTCTTTGCCACCTCCCCGACCATCAGTGGCAAGCTTACCCACACCCCCAGTGCGACCAGTGCCACCCCCAGCACCACGGGGGCCTGGCTCGCGCAAGGGGCGCAGACCTTGACCGATAACGCCACCGCGGCCTCGGGCACGGCCGCGAGTGCGGTCTTCACCTCGCTCGCCCAGCCGACCCTGGCCGCCACGAACACCGGGGTCATCACCACCAATGCCGCCACGCTCTACCTCGCGGGCGCGCCGGCCGCGGGCACCAATGAGACCCTCACCAACGCCTATGCGCTCTGGAGCGATGATGGCAGCGTGCGCGTCGATAAAGAAGGCGTCGGCGTGACCTCCGCCGACGGGCTCCTCCTCGCCAATAACACCGCCGCTGCGGCCGGCGCGCAGCAGTACTCCCCCCGGCTGCGCCTGACGGGCCAAGGCTGGCAGACCAACACCGCCGCCTCGCAGACCGTCGACTGGCTGGCCCAAGTCGTCCCGGTCCAAGGGGCCGCGAATCCGACGAGCTATCTGGACTTCTCCCGGCAAGTCAATGGGGGCGGCTATACCAATGTCCTCGCGCTGACTAGCGGCGGCAATGTCGGCATCGGCGATACGACCCCGGCGAGTCTGCTGACCGTCGGCAGCGGCGATCTCTTCCAGGTGGATAGCAGCGGCAACCTCGTGAAACTCAACAACGTCACCTACGCCTGGCCGGCCAGCCAAGGCGCCGCCAACACCGTCTTGACGAATGATAGTGCGGGCACCTTGACCTGGACCGTCCCGACCTCCATCTCCGGGGTGGGCGATGTCACCGCCGTCGGGGATTGTGCCAGCGGGGCCTGTTTTACCGGCACCAGCGGCACGACCGTCACCTTCAAAGGCGCCACCAGCGGGACGGTGGCGCTCGCACCCGCCGCGGTGGCCGGCACGACGACGATCACGCTGCCCGCCACCACCGGCACGCTCATCACCACCAGCGACACCGGCACCGTCACCAGCACGATGGTCTCGAATGGCACCTTGACCACGTCGGATCTCAATAGCAGCGCCGGCATTGCCTTCGGGCAGTTGGCCGCGCTGAATTCCGGCAACATTATCGTCGGCAACGTCTCCAATGTGGCCGCCTCCGTCGCGATGACCGGGGATGTCGCCATCAGCAACACCGGCCTCACCACCATCCAAGCCAATGCGGTGGCCCTGACCGCCGACACGACCGGCAACTATGTCGGCACGCTCACGGCGGGCACCGGCATCAGCACCACCGGCGCGGCCAGCGGCGAAGGCATCGCCCACAGTGTCTCCATCAATCAATCCTTCGCCCCCGTCTGGACCGGGGTGCACACCTTCGATGCGGCGACCACTGACCCGATTGGAATAGTACCCCTCGCGCTCAACGCGACCACGCAGTGGGCCATCAACGCCGGGGTCTTCGATGCGGGGGCGGAGACAATCGTCATCGACCACCGCAATGGCGGGAATGGAGGAGTCAACGATAACCCTGCGGGGCTGAGTGTGCGCGCGGTTAATTCATCGCTGACGGACGGTGAGTTGACGAGAGGCATCATAGTCAGGGCGACCGACTCTGGCTCAAGCACCAATACGGTCTATGGTCTGGATGTGGATGTCACCACGGCCAATGCCAGCGACACGACCTATGCGATCCTTGCCAGCGGCGGCAATGTCGGCATCGGGGATCCGACGCCGCTCGCCTTGCTGACGGTGGGAAATGGGGATAAATTCCGAGTGGATAGCTCAGGCAACGTGACCACCGCCGGCGGTCTCACGTCATCGGGTCCGACAGGGAACGGCATCGGGTACGCGACGGGGGCGGGCGGGACCGTCACACAAATCACCAGTAAATCAACAGGGGTCACACTCAATACACTCTCTGGCGTGATTACGATGAATAACGCGGCGCTTGCCGCAGCAGCCGAGGCCACGTTTACGGTCACCAATAGTACTGTGGCCGCCACGGATGTGCCGGTGGTGGCGATTGCGTCAGTAGGCACCTCCGGGAGCTACCTCATCAGTGTCAGCGCCGTCGCGGCTGGTTCTTTCAAAATCACCATCAGCAACGTGTCGGCAGGAAGTTTAAGTGAGGCCGTCGTGATCAACTTTGCCATCATGAAAGGTGTGAGTGCGTAAGGGATCGGGGGACACATCCTTAATTCGCGAGATAAGTATGTGTCCCCGAAATTTGCACGCCTCCCGTCGCAAGGATGAACTCGTCCACCCGCCCCGCCAGGAGTAGCCGTCCATTCAGGCAGACAGTTCAACCTCCTCATGGATCTGGTTGACGGGGCGAGCACCGTCGGATATACTGAAACCAGTGGAGAAGGGTCATGAGCGCATCGATTCCTAGACTGAAGCAGAAATATCATGGCGAATGGCTGGCCATCAAGGTCACCAAACGCGGCAGACATCACGAGCCGCTCGCGGGGGAACTGGTCTGCCATGCGCCGAGTCACCACGCTCTCCATCAGCGGCTGCGCGACCCGAACGTGTATGAGACGTACGCCGGCCGACTCCCCACCCAGGCGGTGCTCTACTGACAGTCCGCCTTCCCATCTCCATTCCTCCAGTCGTCCCGATTCGCTTCTGGGGTCCTCGGGGTGTCAAAGAGCTCGATGCGCTGGTTGATACGGGAGCCAGTTACTGCATCTTGTCGGAGCATGACGCCAGAGATCTTGGCTACGACGTGACCGGTGCAACCCATATTCCAGTTGCCACGGCGGCTGGCGTCATCCGCTTGCCTCGCATCACTGTGCAAGCCGTGGAAGTGCTGGGTCTCAAGCGCGCCCGCGTGCTGACACTCGTCCGGAACGTCGAGGAGTCTGGGTTAGAGGCCATTATTGGCTGGAGCTTCCTTGATCGGTTTCGTCTCACGATTCACAGCCGACGAAAATACTTGGAGCTCTCGGATCGCTAACGAGTTCCGCGCCTCCCGCCGGTAGGCCTCACCCGCCCCGCCCCCGCCGGCTGATGCTTGATTGACAATATCATGGTATTATGATATCTTCTCTCAGGAGGAGGGAAACACAGATGAGCTTTGTGACCACCAACATTCGGCTGGAGACTGGGGTGTACAAGCAGCTCAAGCTCCGCTCGGCGCAGATGCGACGTAGTCTAGCGCAGCTCATTCGAGAAGCGGTGGAACGCACCTACCAGCTCCCTGAGCCGCGTGGTCGAGGGGGACGCCGAGCGCGAGATCCGTTGTTTCGCGTGGTGGGAATATGCCGCACGGGTATTCGGGATGGCTCGGTCGAGCACGATCGGGATATTTACGATTCGCCGCGCGCATGAGACTGTTTGTGGATACCGGCGCGTGGATCGCCTTGGCCGATCGCTCCGATCAGTATCACACCCAGGCCGTGTCGGTGGTGCGCCATTTGAGCGCCGCCGATGCGCTGTATACCTCGAACTACGTCATGGCAGAAACCGTCACTCGTCTTCGCCGCACCGCCGGCCATCATGTCGCCTGGCGGTGGGCGCACGAGCTGCCCCAGAGTCACCTCTTGCGTGTGCACTACGCCGATCAAGAACTGGATGCCGAGGCGCTGCACATCTTTCACAAGTACGCCGATCAGGAGCTCAGCTTCACCGACTGCGTCACTGTGGCGCTGATGAAACGGCTCCATCTTGAGCGTGTATTTGCATTTGACGAGGATTTCCGGAAGCTCGGCTACCTACTGGTTCCCTGAGTCTTCGTCGAGATCGGAGATCGGGGGACGCATACTTCGTTCAGCACAGAAATAGGGTCTTGCCATCCAACACCGCCCAAGCCCTGCTGCATCAGGAACTCACCGCGCTGCACGCCGAACTCCGCGCCTCCCGCCGGCAGGACTCACCCGTCCGCCCCGCCGGTTACACCCTACTACGCCTGACGTGCGGCGTCGAACTCGCTTGACCTTCCTCAAGGAATATGATAAGAACAAGGGACACAAACAATGAGGTGCGTGCGGCGCTATCGTCTAGCCTGGCCCAGGACGCTTGGTTCTCAGCCAAGAGACCCGGGTTCGAATCCCGGTAGCGCTACTGGTTCGCGTTGAGCGTAGAGCGGATGGGAGAAAAGAGAAATGGCACAGGCCTATCACGTATTGAAGATCGGGCGCGTGGTGCTGTTGGTGTTGGCCTATCTCGTGGCGGTGGTTAATGTGGTCGCCGGTGCCATGCTGTTGTTCGCGGGTGGCGCACCCATTCCGCTGGGAGAGGGCGGGCCGGAAATTCCTGCGCGGCTCTTCGGCGTCATTGGCATTGTGATCAGCGCGCCGCTGAGCTTTGTGCTGCTGTACCTGCCCAGCGGGATGGTCCATCTATTGCTTGAGCTTCGCGCCCAGAAAGGGTGAGCCTGATTGGTGACTTCCTCAACGTCCGTCTACGAGCAGGTCAAGCAGCGGGTGAAGATGCGCTTGGCTGAGTTGCTGGAGCGCGATGCGCGCCAGGGTGAGCGTGCGACCCTGGATCGCGACACCATTGCCCTCCACCTGCGTGGCGTCCTGAATGGCGCACCGGCTGAGTCCAAGTCCGGCGTGGCGCTGAGCCTCAGTTCCCCTGAACAAGAACGGCTGATCGCCGAGCTGGCGGATGAGGTGCTGGGTGCTGGCCCGTTGGAGCCGCTGCTGGCCGATCCCACGGTTACGGAGATCATGGTCAACGGCCCGTCGGAGGTGTTCGTCGAGCGGCAGGGCCGCTTGGAGCGCAGCGACGTGAGCTTTCGGGATGAGCGACATGTGCTGCTGATTATCGAGCGGCTGCTCGATGCCGCCGGCGTATCCGTGACGGAATCACAGCCGTGCGCCGATGCCAGCCTGCCCAACGGCGCGCGCATGAACGTGGTAATTCCTCCCATTGTGGTAGGCGGGCCCACCATGACGATCCGCAAGAAACTCCGCAACTGGGAAATGGGGGACTACCTCACCCTCGGCAGCCTCAGCCAGCAGGTGGCCGAGTTTTTGCAAGCGTGCGTGAAGGCGAAGGTCAATCTCGTCATCTCCGGCGGCACCTCCACGGGTAAAACCAGTCTGGTGGCGATCCTCTCGGCGTTCATTCCACAGGAGGAGCGCGTCATTACCATCGAGAATGCCGCGGAGTTGGAATTGCCCAACTGCCGGCACTGGGTGCGCCTGATTGCCCGCGCCCCGAACATGGAAGGTCGCGGCGACATTTCGCTGCGCACGCTGGTCCGGAATGCGCTCCGGATGCGGCCGGATCGCATCATCCTCGGCGAGGCGCGCGCCGGCGAAGCGCTCGATGTGGTGCAGGCGATGCACACCGGCCACGAGGGGGTGATCACCGTGCTGCACGCCAATTCGCCTACGGCCGCGCTGCAGCGCCTGGAAACCCTCATGCTGATGAGCGGCCTGGATATCGGCCCGGAGATCTGCCGCGCGCAAATCGCTACGGCGGTGGATGTGGTCGTCCATCTGGGGCGGTTTGCCGACGGCAGCCGGCGCATCGCCTCCATCGCGCAAGTGCTTGGCCTGTCCGGGGGGCAGATCACATTAGAGCCTTTATTCGTGTTCGAAGTGACAGGGTTCGCCGCTGACGGCCGACTCCAGGGCAGCTACCGTTACACCGGAGCGCGGCCGAAATGCCTGGAGAAGTTCCATGACAATAATGTGGAGGTGCCTGGATGGTTGACCAAGTAAGTCGCGTGGTGCTGGTGGCCGTGTGTGTGGCGCTGGCCGGCTGTGAGCAAGTCAGCACGTTCTTTTCGCCCAAGCCGCCCGCCGGAACAACGGCTCAGGCGACCCCCAAGCCGGCGGCGGGCTCAACACCTCTGATCCAGCCCATTGTCCCCCCGGCGGAGATCATCGCCAGGGTCAATGATCGTCTGCTCAGCAAACGCGATATGGAGCTCTCCATTCAGGACATCAAGAACACCACCGAGGCGCTGAGCCGCACGTGGAAGCCGCTGACCGAGGATGACCTGAAGGAGTTGGCGGAAGGCCTCATCATCGGCGAGCTGCGCGCCCAAGACGCCCTGGCCCGCGGTGTTGATCGCCAGACCGACGTGCAGCAGCGCTTGCAGCATCGCACCCGCAACTTTTTCGCCCAGGAATGGGTGGCGTGGCAACTCGCCCGCTCCACCGTCACGCAGGCGGAGATCGATGAGTTCTATCGCGCCAACCAAGCCGGCTTCCGCGAGCCGGAGCAGATTCGGCTGCGCCAACTGGTGTTCTCCTCCGAGGACCAGGCCAAGGCCGCCCTCGTGAAGCTGCTCGAAGGCGTGGAGTTTGCCACCGTCGCGCAGAACTCAGTCCGCCCCGAGGCCGCCACCGGGCCGCTCGTCGATCAGTGGGTCTTGCGCAGCAACGAAAAAGCCGTCTTTGCGCCCAACAACGATAAAGTGCGCGACCTGCGCGATCCGGTGCTGGAGCAGGCGGCGTTTGCCATCGACAAGGTCGGCGGCACGAGCAGCTACGTCAAAGGGGCCGACGGCAACTACCACATCTTTCAATCGGCGGAGCGCAAACCGGGCCGCCAGCGCCCGCTGCTGGAAGTGACCGACAACATCCGCAATTTCCTCCAACTGCGCAAGATTGAGCAGGCCACCGAGGAGCTGAAGACCAAGGCGAAGCTCGAGCGCTCACCGGAGAACCTCAAAACCGTGGAGCAGTAGTCTCGTGCCCAAACTTCCTTCGCTTGCACCGGAGACCCGCCAGCGAGTGATCTTGCTGGTGGTGGCCATTGCGCTCGCCTCGGTGACGTGGTGGCTCTTGCGGCAATGGATGGGGGGAGAGCGCGCCAAGCTGGAGCGCGAGCGCGCGCGGTTGATGGCCAACTACCAGGCCCCGATCCAAGTGGTGGCCGCCGCCAAAGACCTTCCCGAAGGCACCGTGCTGGAAATGGCGCACTTCGCGCCGGCCAAAATCCCCGAGAAATTCATTCAGCCGTATGCGGTGCGCAATCCGAAAGATCTCATCGGGAAAGTGACCCTCGCGCCGATCGCTGAAGGCGAGCAGGTGCTGCTGAACAAGGTGCGTGCGGCTGAAGACGTGCCGAAAGATGCCACGCTCTCCGGGCTGATGGAGAAGGGCAAGCGGGCGGTGACCATTGCGGTGGAAGCGGTGACGGGCGTGGGAGGGTTTATCCGGCCCGGCGATGCGGTCGATGTGCTCTGGACGTTGAGCCTGGGCCAAGCCAGCGCCGAGCAAGGGGCGCAGGTGGTCACCTGGGTGCTGTTCCAAGATGTGCCCGTGCTGGCGATCGGCCACGAGATGGTGGGACGTGCGTCGAAGACCACGGAACCCAGCAACCAATACAACGTGACCTTATCGCTGAAGCCGCAAGACGCCTCCTTCTTGCTCTTTGCCAGGGAGCAGGGGCGCATTCAACTCAGCCTCAGGCCGAAGACGGAAGAAGGCGCTCCGGTGCAGGTGACCCCAGCGAACGTAACTACCCTGATGGAGCAAGTGTTGGGCGTGCCCCCACCCCCTCCGCCACCTCCCACCAAGCAAGTGGAGGTGTACAAGGGCCTGCAGAAGGACGTGGTGACCGTCGTCGCCCAGGAGCAGCCATGACGTCGTTACGGCACCGAGTGGCCATGCTCGTTGTGCTGCTGGGGCTTAGTGGTCTTGCGCTCGCAGACGACGTGTCGACCACGCGCGTCTTGTTGCAGCCGGGGGAGCTGCGCGTGGCGGCGGTGGAGAATGTGGGCCGCGTGGCGGTGGGCAAGTCGGAGATTGTGGACGTGTCGGTGATTTCGCCGAATGAGCTGCTGCTGCATGCCAAAGCCACGGGCACGACGAACCTGATCCTGTGGACGCCCCACGGGCAAGAGGTGTGGGCGCTGGAAGTCGTCGATCGCACCCCGGAGACCACCGAAACCCAAGTGCGCCAATTGCTCGAGGCGTTGGGTGTCGCGAGCGTGCAGGTCAAGCGCGAGCAGGACAAGGTGTTTCTCTTGGGGCAAGTCGACCAGCCGTCGGACCTGGACCGGTTGGAGCAAATGCTCAGCGCCTTTCCTCCGGTGACGAATTTAGTGCGGGTGGTGCCGCCGCCACTCGCCGCCAGCACGGCGCCGACCGCGCCGCCGATGGTGAGCTTGGCGGTGCAGGTGATTGAGATGAATCGGACCGACCTTGAAAAGCTTGGGGTCAAATGGTCGGAGTCGTTGAGCCTCACCGAGCCTGCCGCGACCGACCTCACCTTCAAAGATGCGCTGGTGAAATGGGGCACGTCGCTCACACGCAGCAGCATCTCCGCCTCCCTGAACGCCTTGGTCGAGCAAAACCGCGCCCGGCTCTTGGCCGAGCCGAAGCTGGTCACCGCCAGCGGCAAAGAAGCGTCCACCTTCGTCGGGGTGGAGGTGCCGATTCTGAAAGCCACCACCACCGGCACCGGCACCGGCACGGTGACGGTGAATGTTGAGTTTAAGAACACCGGGGTGACGCTCAAGATGACCCCCACCGTGCTGGCAGATCGGCGCATCACGACCAGCATGGAAGCGGAAGTGTCCGACATTGACAGGTCGGTCGCGATCTTGATATCGGGGGTGTCGGTGCCCGGCTTTTCCGTGCGGAAAGCCAGCACCCAGATCAACACCGCCTCCGGGGAGACGGTGCTCGTCGCCGGCTTGCTGAAAGCGAATGATTCCCAGACGATCAGCCAGGTGCCTGGCTTGGGCGGCATGCCCGTCGTGGGGCGGCTGTTCCGCTCGCCCGAAGAGAAGTCCTCTCGTCTGGAATTGGTGATCGCGGTGACTCCGGTGCTGATGGACGAGGCCACCGGGCAGGGCCATGATAAACTGACGGCCGTCGAGCAAGCGCTGGCGCACGCTGAAGTGACCCTGCCGCCGCCTGGCGATGATCCGCTGGCCGCCTACGCGCTGCAGGTGCAGCAGCGCGTGGCCGGCTCCTTGCGCTATCCCGCTGAGATCCCCGCGGAGCATCGCGAGCTGTTGACCGCCGTCCGCGTCAAGCTGCGGCTACACCTGTTTCGCGATGGGACGTTGGATCAGGTGACGATCCTCGAATCGTCAGGCCTCCAGGCCTTTGATCAGGCGGTGATTCAGACGGCTCAGCAGCAATCGCCCTTTCCGGCATTTCCTCCCACGCTCACTCGCCAAGACCTCTGGCTCGAGCTACCTGTTCTCTTTCGTCCCTAGGCGCCCGTCCCCGGGCGCGTCGTGTGGTATACTTTTGCGTAAGGGCACATAAGCCTTTGTGCCGTTGCTCACATGGCGATATCACGCGTGATTTCCATCTTCAGCACCAAAGGCGGGGTGGGCAAGACGCTCATCACGGCGAATCTTGCCGCCAGCCTCCAGGTCCATCTGAACAAGCCCACGGCCCTAGTGGAGCTTCCGCCGGCTGGCGGCGATGCGGCGACGATGCTGGGCAGCGTGGGCGTGCAGCGCGTGGCGGAGGGGGTCAGCGCGGCGTCGCTGCCAGGCCGGCTGGCCACGTTGCAGCAGACCTGCGCGTATGTGCTCGTCGATGCCGGCTCGGCCTTCAGCGATGCGGCGGTGGCCGCCTTTGAGCACTCCAATCTCATCATCTTAGTCGCCACGCCGGATCTGGTTTCCATCGCCCATACCCACCGAGCCATTGACGTGCTTCAAGCCCTGAAGTTTCCCCTGAACATGGTGCGGGTGATCATTAATCGGGCGGACAGCCGCGGCAACCTGCCCTCGCGAGATGTCACGGAGCAATTTCCGGTGCCGGTCATCGCGCAGATCCCCTCCGATGGGCGCGTGGTGAGCCTATCGGTGAATCAGGGCATCCCCTTGGTAGTGTCGAAGGACGGGGGGCGCATTCAAGAGGCGTTTCGGCGGCTGGCCCGGACGCTGTTGGACATGCCGGAGCTGTTTGTGAAGGAAGGCACGCTGGATCGCTCCGCCCTGGCGCGCATCGCGCCGCAGGCATCTGCGTCGGTGTCGTCGGCGGCCGGGGATCATGCCATGGTTCCCAAGCCACCGGCGCCTGAGGAGCCGCTCCTGAAGCTTAGACGGACGGTGCATTCCAAGCTTATCGAGCGCTTGGATCTGAAGCGGCTGGATTTTGCGACGATGAATGATCCCGTGGAGGCGAGGCGGCTGAAAGAACGCACCGAACGGGTGGCGCTGGAGCTGATTTCTGAGGAGCGCGGGTTCATCACCGGCATGGCCGAGCGCACGCGGCTGGTTAAGGAGATTGTGGACGAAGCCTTAGGCTTAGGGCCGCTGGAAGACCTGATCGCCGATGAGCAGGTCTCGGACATCCTGGTCAACGGCAAAGATAAGATTTACGTGGAGCGCCACGGCAAGCTCTTCCTCACGGGCAAGGTGTTTACGTCGAACGAGCAACTGCTGACCGTGATTGAGCGGATTGTCGCCCCGCTGGGGCGACGGATCGATGAGTCCGCGCCCATGGTGGATGCCCGCCTGTCGGATGGCTCGCGCGTGAACGCGATCATCCATCCCTTGTCCCTCAAGGGTCCGATCTTGTCGATCCGCAAGTTCAGCCGGGAGCGCTATACCATGGAAGATCTCATCCGGTTTCACACGCTCACCCCCCCAATGGCCGACTTCCTGCAAATGTGCCTGCGGGTCCGTAAAAATATCATCGTCTCCGGCGGCACCGGCTCCGGCAAGACGACGCTGCTGAACTCCCTCTCCTCGTTCATCCCCGAGGGCGAGCGTATCATTACGATTGAAGACGCCGCCGAGCTGCGCCTGGGCCAGGAGCACTGGGTGCCGCTGGAGGCGCGCCCGCCCAACATCGAGGGCAGGGGGCAGGTGACCATCCGGCACCTGTTCCGCAACGCGCTGCGCATGCGGCCGGATCGGATCATTATCGGCGAATGCCGCGGCGATGAGACGCTCGACATGCTCCAGGCCATGAACACCGGCCACGACGGCTCGCTCACCACCCTCCATGCCAATTCGCCGCAGGATGTCATTTCCCGACTTGACTCGCTGGTGCTGATGAGCAACATCGAGCTGCCCATTCGGGCGATTCGCGAGCAAATCGTCTCTGCGATTGATCTGATCGTGCACACCGCCCGCCTCTCGGATGGCTCGCGGAAGCTGACCCACATCACCGAGATTACCGGCATGGATGCGCAGGCCGATGTGCTCTTTCGCGACCTGTTCCGCTTCGTCCAACAGGGCGTCGGCCCCAACGGAGAGGTGCTCGGCCAGTTCAGCCCGACCGGGCAGCTCCCCACCTTCCTGGAGGAGATGAAAGCACAGGGCATTCCCATCGACGAGGCCATGTTCAAAGTGAGTGAGAGAGTGAGGAAGTGAGGAAGATACTCATCAAGCGTGTCGGTGCACAGGAAGAGGCGCTGGCCGACCATGCAGAGCTTGCCATCACCCTTGCCAGTCGTCTGATCGGCCTTTTGGGTCGCGCCTCGCTTCCTGCCGGCGAGGCACTGGTCCTTGCTCAGTGTCACTCCATCCACACCGTGGGCATGCGCTTTCCCATTGACGTGATTTTCATCGACCGCGCTTGGCGGGTAGTGGCCCTGAAGCCGGCAGTACCTCCTTGGCGTCTGGTATGGCCGGTGCAGGGCGCCTGGGGGGTGATTGAGATGGCCGTGGGAGCCATTCAGGCGTGTGCGCTTGAAGTAGGGGATCAACTGCACCTTGCGCCTTGACAAAGCCTCTCCACATCGGCTATATTTGAGGTACCGTGAGGTCCTTGACAACTAGGTGAGATCGCTCCCGCTGATCTCCCGACAAAGGCAAACCCGCTGTGAGGCGGGGACGCAAAGCTACGGATCCTGAGTGAGGCCGTGGAAGCGGCCGAATCAAAGGACAGCCGAGCTACCGAAGAAGGTGGCTCGGTTTTTTTGTTCTTATATGTAAGAATTATAAAATGACTATTATGCCAATTAGAAATAGATTTGAGCCTCGAGCCTCGAGCCTTGAGCAGTGGGGGCAGGTAACGATCGAATATTTTATTCTATTTGCCGTTGTGGCGCTGCTGACGTTAGCCGGGCTGACAACGGTGGATGACCAGGTGCGCACACGTCTGGAAACATTTTTCAGGGCCGCGGCCAATGACATCGCTCACTAAGAAGTGGATGCGCGCGCAATCGACGCTGGAATATGCCGTCTTCACGGCGGTGGTCAGCGCCGCGCTGGTGGCGATGACGCTCTACGTCCGGCGCTCGATTCAGGCGAATTTGAAGGTGCTGGAGGATCAGATCAACGCCCAGGACGGATGACACATGCGGACCAATGAAACATGCGGAATGCGGAATGCGGAATGCGGAATTGAAAACTCCGCACGCCGAACTCCACACTCCGCAATAGGAGGGGAGGTGACCGATCTGATGAACAGGCGCGGGCAGAGCACCTTGGAGTATGCGTTGATATTGGGGGCGATTTTGATAGCACTCGTGGGGCTGGCCACGACCATCATAGCTCCTGCCGTTACGAATAGTATGACTACTTCCGCCGGAGCGATGACCGGGGCCACCGGGAAGCTGCAAAGCGAGTTGGGGTTAGGGAAGGAGGGGACGCGATGACGATTCTGCGCAGAGATAAGCGAGGGCAGTCGCTCACCGAGTACGCGATTCTGTTTAGCGTGGTCGCCGCCGCCTATCTCGGCATGCAGCTCTACGTCAAGCGCGGCGTGCAGGCCCATATCAAGGGGGTGTCGGACGATTTCGCCGGGACCGAATCCGCCACGACCGGGTCGCTGCTGCAGTACGAGCCGTACTACACCGCGGACTCTTCTGAGACCCCGTATGAGGTGACTCAGACGCGTGATGCCAACGTCACGGTGAATAAAGGTGGCACCATTGACAAGAAGGGCATCTATGAAACGACTACGCGGACCAAGGGCGGGGAAAAGCAGTTCACGATCACGGATGAGAAGGATAAGGCGTGGACGCCATGAGTGCTTATGAGTCCACACGTTGAGAGAGGGGGCGTGAACGCCATGTTGCGACAGACTAGAGGACAGAGCACCATCGAATACGCCGTCATGGCTGCGGTGGTGGTGGCAGCGCTGCTGCTGATGCAGCGCTACATGCAGCGCGGCGTGGCGGGCAAGCTGCGCACGGCCACCGATCAGATTGGGGAGCAGTTTAACCCTTACTCCTACGGCGCGACCTCTGGGACTTATTCGAATGGCACTCGTACGGAGATAGCGTATGCGGAGGGGGGTACTAGTTCGACCCTTAAGACGGATGAGGTGCAGGAGCGTCACGGATCTGAGGGTCGAGGCAGCCTAGGGACCGAGTCTATTTCTGAAACGCTCACGAAAGATGACAAATTGTTTCAGTAGCTTGGCGGACGGATCAACCGCGCGAAAGGCAGGTGAGAGCAGATGATATTCTTGCGGATGGACAAACGAGGCCAGTCGCTCACCGAGTACGCCATTTTGTTCAGCGTGGTCGCCGCCGCCTATCTCGGCATGCAGCTCTACGTCAAGCGCGGCGTGCAGGCCAAGATCAAGGGCGTGTCGGACTATTTGGCGCAGGCCGGAGGGAAACAGGTAAAACAGTACGAGCCGTACTACACGGCGGTATCCGACTACACCGTCACGCAGGAGCGCGCGGCAGATGTGGAGGTGAAGGACGGCTTCGCCGTGGAGAAGAGCGGCATTAAGGAAAGCACCAAGCGGGCCGCGACGGGGTCCGAGAGCCAGGGTAGCGACCTTAAGATCGACGATGACTGGAAATAAGCAGGCACAACCTCTAAAAGGAGGTGTTGACGTCATGTTGGGCGACCGCAAGGCGCAAAGCACCATCGAATACGCCGTCATGGCTGCGGTGGTGGTGGCAGCACTGCTGTTGATGCAGCGCTATATGCAGCGCGGCGTGGCGGGCAAGCTGCGCACGGCCACCGATCAGATTGGGGAGCAGTTCACCCCCCTTCACTACACTGCCAAATATGGGACGTTCTCAAAGGGTACCCGAAAGGAAACCGCCGATGCTAAAGGAGGGACGACCTCCAAAATCACAGACATACCGGAGGTGCAGGGGCGCCGTGGGTTTGGTGGTGGAGAAGACTCAACCGGGGACGAGCACATCACTCAAGGGTTGGAGACTGAGGCGCTGTTTTCGCAATAACCTCAACTATCGCATGATGCGACCTAAGCTCTTCTGGCCACTAACCACTAGCCACTGGCCACTGAGCCGGCAGGCTCAGGCCACGGCGGAGTATGCGCTGCTGATCGGCGTCGTCACGGCGGCGATGCTGGGCATCCAACTGTATGCCAAGCGCGGGATCCAAGCCGGCGTGAAGGCGGCGGCCGATCAGATGAGCCCTTTCGCGGATGACTCACGGGGCGAGGTGGCTCAGGCCGAGGGCATGAGCTATGAAACGGGCGATCGGACCAAGCGGGCGTTTGCCGTTGGGTTTGTGCTGGCGAATAAGTCAAGTCTGAAAACGCATCAGGCGCACACCAGCGCGAGCCAAATGCGCGAGGGAGGCACGGTGACGCGCACCATCGAGCCAGGGCAGGACGTGGTGGAAACAAGCGGCATGCTCACGGATTGCGGCCCAGGAGTGGCGCAGCATTCCGAAGTGGATTGCGGCCCAGGAGTGGCGCAGCATTCCGAAGTGGCGGTGGACCGTCGGCGGTAGAAATTGTGCGGAATGCGGAGTTCGGCATGCGGCGTGAACGAAAACGGAACAAAGGGGATGCGAAATGCGAAGTTGCCATGACGGTTTTATTGATGCGGAATATTCCGCACTCCGCACTCCGCACTCCGCACCTTCCCAATGCGGTATTCGGAATGCGGAACGCGGAATGTTTTTCGGTCACTCCGCACGCCGCACGCCGCACGCCGCACTTCAAAAGAGGGGTCAGAGCACCATTGAATATGCGGCCGTGGTCGCGGTGACGGTGGCGGCCTTGCTGGCGATGCAGGTATACATCAAGCGGGGCATGGCCGGCCGGCTGCGGGCATCCGTTGATTCACTCGGCGAGCAGTATGACCCGCGCCACACCAGCAATCCTACGCCGATGGTGATGTCGCAGGTCAACGATACGACCACCACCTCCATCTTGCATAAGGATAAAGATGTGGGCGTCTACGGAGGCCTGACGGTGGACGTGCTCGAGAACACCACCACCATCAACGAAGATCGCACCGAGCGCACCGGTTCTGAAACCGTCGGCCCGTTAACACAGGACCTGTGGCAATGACCAGTGCGGAATGCGGAGTTCGGAATGCGGAATTGAACAATAGCAGCCAGGATTCTGCATTAGCAAAACGAACGAAGCAGTTTGCGATTGACGTTATACAGTTCGTTGAACAATTGCCAAAAGGACGGACGGCAGATGTTATTGCGAGACAATTGTTACGTGCAGGAACTTCGGTCGGAGCGAATTATCGTTCAGCCTGTCGCGCAAAGTCACGAGCAGATTTTGTCGCCAAGATGGGCATCGTCGAAGAAGAAGCCGATGAAACAAGTTATTGGTTTGAGTTACTTGTAGAAGCGCATATTCTACCTCAGGAGAGGGTGGCGGATCTCATGAAAGCCAGCGATGCTATTGTGGCTATGAGCGTAGCGTCCATCCGAACGGCTAGAGGACAGCGACATGCGTAACTCCGCACTCCGCACTCCGCACTCCGCACGGCGGGGTCAAGCCCTGATCGAGCTGGCGGTTTTCGGCTCGCTCACGCTGCTCGTGCTGGGTGCTGTGGTCAATTACGGCATCAACGCCGACACCAACCAGCGCGCGCAGATGCACGCCTTCCGCCAAGCCCTCGCCGACGCCGCCCCGCCGGTGCCACCGAGTATTCTGGAGCACGTGGGTCTACCACCTCAGATTACCAACAATTTTCCTTCACTGACCGGTGGCGGCAATGCCATCGTCACGGAAGATCGCTACGTGCCCAATCCGCTCAATCCATTTTCGACCGGCACGCAGTTGGCGGTAAACGCCTCCGGGTCGGTGCTGCGCGACTACCAGATGCACAAAAGCGCCGACGTGATCTGGGGGGGCATTGAGCTGCCCCGCGTGCAGGCGAAGGTCAACGGCCTCGACGTGCATTGCGACCCGAACGCCTTCGCCGCCTCCATCTATCCGCCGGGCTGCAAGACGGCCAGCATTCGGGAGGTCTGGGATCCAGTGGCTTCGCTTGACACCATAGCTGATCCAAGTCAAATGCTCCAACCTCTTTTTGGCGTCATTCCAATCCCCAAAGTAGTCAATAATCCAATGTGGCCGGGTCCGATTGATTGGTATGAAGAGATCTACGGAGCGTCCAACGTCCGGATTTATCCTGGAGGTTTTGTTGAGCTCATCGATGCGTGTGATGGTGAAATTGTCAATTATGAGGCATGTTATCGTCGAGCCCGTCAAATCGTCGATTCTCAGGCGTGCCTGACGGAGTGTGAGCGAGGCCAGTGGTCCATCCCCTCTATCGTTGGCACCATTCAAACGTTGCTGAGTGGTGGCGGAAGCATTATTCCGAAGCAAGCCGCATGTCCAGTAATATGTTATACGGTACCTACGCTCAATCTAACACTCGACATTCCCTGGTACGCCCGAGATGCCCATAAAGGGGATGACGGACAGTGGGTGTTTCCGCACCTGAGGGACGCGTTTGCAGGAAGCAGCCGCAACATGGGGCTGCAACCCAACACGAACCGGCACGCGGTGCAACGGAATCAGCTTGTGACGAACAACTCATCGCTGGCGGCGCAGACGACCAGCACGGTGGGCTGGACCGAGCAGGTGGATCGCACCCTGGTGTACAACCAGCCGCCTTGGATGAGGCTGGGTGGCGTGTTGTCTGACGGCACGCCGCCGCCTCGCCAACGTCGAACGATTGAGACGACGCCGAAAGATCAACACACGAGTGAGACATGGACCACGCCGTGGGAACAATGACGCAGTGCGGAATGCGGAATGCGGAATGCGGAATGTTTTTCGGTCACTCCGCACTCCGAACGCCGCACTCCGCATTAGGACGGCGAGCGCAAGCGAGCCTTGAGATGACCGCCGCGCTGATTGGCGCGCTGCTGCTGCTCTTCGGCAGCTTGAAAGTGTGCCTTTATTTCGCCGAGCGGATCGTCAAGCGGCATCAGAACTATGAGTATGAGAGCTTGCTGAACAATCGAGTCGCGGCGGCCAACACGGTGGTGTTCATGCCCCCGATATTGCCGACTGAGCCTCAGAACAAGCTCAACATCTTTACGGGGGACGACTGATGATCCGGTGGGTGAGACGCCTACATATATATAAGGCCCGGCAGCGCGCCGGCCTGCGCAGCCAGCGAGGCCAGATTGCCACGCTGATGCTGCTGGTCATCATTGTGGTGCTCATGTTTGCGCTGATGACCGCCAACCTGGGCAGCGTGGCCCTGGCCTCGAATAACGTGACCAATGCGGCGGATGCCTCGGTGTTGCTCTTAGCCAGCCAACTGGCTTCCCGGTCAAATCAACTGTATGAGAGTTTGGGGTATAAAACGGAACGGTTTGTTCCCAGCGGGATGCTGGGGCCGGTGCTGGCGATCGTGTTTGTGCTGTTCGTGATTTTTGTGCCCATCGGAGCCGCAGCCATTAGCGCGGCCACCGGTGAGGCGATTGCAGCGCCAACCGTTGCTTCGTCCATCGCGGGTTCGATCGGCGCCACCAGTGCCACGGCGGCCGCGGCGACGACGATCGGCGTGGGGGCAGCCGCAGGCGCGGCCGGTGGGGCCATTGGCGCAGGGATTGCCGGCACGGATCCCGGCGTGGGCGCGATGCAAGGGGCGATTTCGGGTGCGGCCATTGGCAGCGCCGCGGTGATCGGCGCAGAGTTGGGTGCCGGTTCGACCGGCGCGACGCACACAGCCACCACGACTGCCACGACAAGTTCCACCGCATCGGCAGTGCCTGAAGCAGTTCCTGTTGGTGAAGAAGGCTCGCTCCTCATGGGCCCGCCCGCATCCCTTGCGATGGATGCGCCGGCAGCGCCCGAGGTCATTCCACCGCTCCTTCCGGCGGCAAACGCGGTGCCGGCCTCCACGCCACAAGTCGTAACGAATCCTGGCACAGGTGGTGCTGACCTAGCTACTAAGGTGATTCAGCCGCCACCTCCGCCGCCGCCACAGATGCCGCCACCTCCACCTGCGATGACGGCCATGCAACATCAAATGGCGAACGCTCTCTCTAAGTTAGGCCCGCCGCCAGGGGGGGCCACACCGGCGCAGATCGGCGCGCAGAATGTGGGCGCCAACGCCGCCATGCATACCTTCACCGACGTCATGGCAACAACCCATGATCCGCTCAAAGCCGTGATTGCGGCCGTGGATACCTACAAGTCAACCCTCGCGGCTGGGCTTGGGGCGGCGAAGGTGGGAGCTGCGGTGGGTGGCAGCCTCAGTTCCGCTTCCAACCTGTACAGCAATTCAGTCAAGCAAATCGCCACGGCGGATGCGCTGGCCGGCGCGGCCAAGTCGATCAGCGGATTGCCGGATCGACAGCGCATCGCCTACAGCGTGATCTTCGATGCGCTCTCCAGAATCGTCGATGACCCGACGAAAGTGACGGACTATCTCGATGACAATGGCAACGGCGATCACACCGATCAGATTTCGAACTTCCTCTACAAATGGAACCGGCGCACCGATGGATTGCTGGTAGCCGCCGCCGAACTCTCCAAGACCGTGGCGCAGTTTGTCGCCGGGCCGCTGAAGACCATGCGCGAGCAGGCGCAGGACGCGTACAGCTCCTCGGGACCCGGTGTGCTGGCTCGGCAAGAGATCGAGGGTGCTCAAGGCGCGTTGGAGAAGCTGACCAGCGATTTATGGAGTGCTCGCGCTGGCCAGTACCAAGCCGAGCTGAAACCATTTTGGCAACCCGGGCCGACTAATGCGGAGTACCAACAGTGGCTCAACGCCCCTCGACCGGAGACGTGCACGGTGGAGAGCTGCCCCACTCCTTCCGGATGGGACGAGGTGGATGAGACCATCGAACACATGAAAGGGTTTGCGAAGGCGGCCAAGAATGTGCAGGACGCATTCGTGCAAGACCCACGCGCCCTGACCAACAACTGGGACGGGTGGGCGTTGTTGTTTTACAATCCCAATACGGACCAGAATCCCGATGAGGTCAACTATGATCGCATCTTTGGCAAGATCGTCTATGGAGATAGGCAATCGTTTGAGGGCATCAACGGGTGGATGGGCCGGCTGGAGCGCATTCGATCGGCGCTGCCGCAGTGCATGCCTGATCCGATGCTGCCCGGCGTGGTGTTCAATCCGCCATGCCGCGATGTTAATTCAGGCCACGCCACATCCGATGCGATCTTTGCCACCGATGAGTTTAAGAACGCCGAAGACGAGCTGAAGGTGCTGGCCGGTCAGTTGGACCGGTTTCGCATCGACGCCAAAGATTTTGTGGATCGGATGACCGGCACCGCCGATGCGATGACGAAGGGCACCTGGCTCGACCTCTATGGTCTGGCGGCGAATGCCTTAAGCTTCTTACCGTATGTGGGGAACCACACGTGGAAAGATTCCCGCGGCGACCACTCCGTCACGGTGGTGGTGGGGCCATTCCAGGTACCGAAGCTCGCAATGAAAACGCGAGGCGGCGCCATGACAGGGGAAACAGGCATTGTGATGGAACACTATCACACGACTCTGAACCCCTTCAACTCCGAAGGCGACTCCGCGTCGGTGCCATGGGTGGTGATTATTCGCCAAGACCCGGACCAGGCGAAAAAACCGCTGGGCTTGTGGACGTGGAACAACTACGACGGCCAGATCGTGAAATTCTCAAGCGCGCATTATAGCTTTGACAGTGTGGGCCTGAGCCCCTTGAATGCCATTCAGCCGCTGGTGCGCGAGATTCTACAACTGGTCAAGGCTAACAAATGAGTGGCACGCGGCGGCAAGAGCTGATCTATGCGTTGGGCTTGGGCGCGGTGGTGGCGCTGATCATCGGCGTGCTCACGCACAGCCAGGGCAGAGTCGGCTTCTGCCGCGAGGTCTTGCGCGAGTTAGCCACCGGCCGCATGGCGGTGGAGCGCAAGATTGACTGGACACAGTTTCATGCCGTGGGGATGGATGTGGGCAGCGCGTACCAGCAAGTGGCGACCGATCAGAATCGCGCGGCGTACAAGCGGCTGTTTATTCAGCAGTTTGCGGAGAACTTTCAGAAGGCCGGCGGGCGGCTGGAACAGTTTGCGCGCTGGCGCGTGGCCGGCGAGCGGGATGGCTACGTGATCGTGGCCGCCGATGACACTGTTCATCATCAGACGCTGCTCTTCGCCCTGCCGGCGGACGGTCGCAAGCGGGTGGATGCCATCTACTACTGGCTATGAGCACACAGATGGAATGCGGAATGCGGAATGCGGAATGCGGAATTTTAAACTCCGCACACCGCACACCGCACACCGCACATGGCACATTCTCGATCGAGTATGCGGCGCTGATGGCCATCGTGGCGGCGATGCTGATGGGGATGTCCGTCTATTCCATGCGCGCGCTCTGCGGGCGCTGGCGGCAAGTCGGCGACACCTTCGGCTACGGCCGGCAATACGAGCCGGGTGTGACGGTGAGGCGCTAATGAACGAGTGGGTGCTCTATGGATCAGCCATCGGATCTGTCGGCTGCGCGACGATTGCGCTGCAATCGGTGGCCCAGCGCCTATGGGCGCATTCCAAACGCCGCGTGGAAGCGTATCAAGATGTGAAGGTCGCCCAGGCGAGCAAAACGCTGGATGACATGTTTGAGGACGTGCATCCCAAACGGCTGAAAATCGTCTACGGTATTGTGCCCATCGGCGTCGGGCTTGGGATCTTTCTCGTGTTTCATCAGGTGTGGCTGGCGGTGGCCGGCACCGTGCTGGGCGTGTTCGTGCCCGATGTGTGGATGCGCCAGCGCCAGGCGATCCGCCAGCGCAAATTCAAGGCGCAACTGGTGGATGCGCTGCTGATTATGTCCAGCAGCTTGCGGGCGGGCTTGTCGCTGACCCAGTCGTTTGAGCAGTTGGAATCGGAGATCAGCCCGCCGGCGTCGCAGGAGTTCGGCTTGATGCTCAAGGCGCATCGGCTGGGCCGCACGCTGGAGGAGGCGCTGCAAGGGTTGAACGACCGCATGCCCTCCGATGAGCTGCAGTTGCTGACTACGGCCGTGCTGGTGGCTCGCGAGACCGGCGGCGATGTGACCGAAGTGATCAGCCAGCTTGTGACCACCATTCGCGATCGGCAAAAACTCGGCGATAAAGTCAAAACGCTGACCTTGCAGGGCCGGTTGCAGGCGTATCTCTTAAGCGCCTTGCCCGTCGTGTTTGCGGTGTTCGTGCGGACGTTTAACCCGAAGTTTTTCAACGTGCTGCTGGAGGATCCCAGCGGCCAGCGGGTGCTGGCTGCGGCGTGCGTGTTGTGGGTGATCGGTATGTTTCTCTTGATGCGGATGAGCCGGGTGAACACCTAATGCCGCCGATCATCTATCTGCTGACGCTCGGCTGTGCGATCTGCGTCGCGTTCGCGCTGATGCCGGAGGCCACGCCCCAGTTCGCGAAGCTCACGTTGCCCGAGGGAGTTGAGCGGCGCCGGCGCACACCGCTCGCTGCCGGTTTTGTATTCCTGGGGAAGACGCTGTTGCGGTCGGCGCGCCGGCAGGAGGCGTTGAAAGAGCAGTTGCTCTACGGCGGCTCCAGTGTGACGGCGGAAGAGTTCATCGGGATCAAAACGGTGTCCACCGTGGCGGCCGCCGTCGCGGGGTTGATCCTCGCCAGGGAAGCCGCGCCGGCCTATGCCGTGTGGGGGCTGCTGATCGGCGCCTGCCTCGGGCTGCTGGCGCCGGATGTGTGGCTGCGCGCGCGTATCACCCGCCGGCACGATGCGATGCTGCGGCTCTTGCCAGAGGTGATTGATCTGCTGACGCTGTGCGTAGGCGCTGGGCTGGATTTTTTAGGCGCGCTGAACAAGGTGGTGATCCTGAAGGTGTTTCGCAAGAAGAGAGAGCCGCTGATCGACGAGCTGTCACTGGTGCTGCAGGAGATCAAGCTGGGCAAGCGCCGCTTTGAGGCGCTCAAGGCGATGGCCAGGCGGGTGAACCTGTCGGAGCTGTCCTCCTTCGTGCGCACGCTGGTGCTGGCCGACCGCATGGGCACGCCGATTGCCGAGGTGCTGGCGATTCACTCGGAAGATGTGCGGTTTGAGCGCTTCATGCGCGCCGAGCGGATGGCGCTGAAGGCGCCGATTAAGATTTTGTTTCCGCTGATCTTTTTCATCATGCCGTGCGTGGCCCTCATCGTGGGCGGGCCGATCATGATCCAGTTCATGCACCAAAACCCGTTTGCGAAATAACCGTATGCATATCAACCGGTGGCTGGAACGTGAGAAGAGACGAGGGCTACGACGTGCCGAGATGCTTGATGAGGTGGTCGTGAATGGCGTTCAGGACCATCGGCAGGTTGACGGCCGTCGATTCTATGACGCGATCCTCCATATGGAGGTGGAAGGGGAACGTTTTCACCTGGCGATGATGCGGGGCCGTGTCCCAGCGCAGCAGCAGGCGCTGGTGCCGGTCCATGTAATGAAACCGATAGGTCTTTGCCGCGGGGCTGATGATCTCGGCAATCGCCAGTTGACTGCCGTCGAGGAAGGTGAGACGCCCCTTCAGGTAGGCCAAGTCGATCCCTTCGGGTCGTTCGATGGTCAAGGCTTCGTGGACGATCAGGGGACGCAGGGCGCGCAGTGCCTGCTCCACCTCGGAGAGGTACCGATCGATCACAGCTTCACGCCTCGCAGGATCGCTAAACGTTTGGAGAAGTCCGTGTGCGCGCGGTGGGCGAAGAGCCAGTCAAACCATGTTTGGCCGTCAGCGAGTCGCCCGGCGTTGAAGCGGCTCAGGAATCGCTTCGTGGTCATGCGGTATCGGCGCTCAAACACCGAGAGCTTCGCGCGATACTGCCGGCGGTTCGCCTCCAGCAGATGGCGCTCCAAGGTGACGCCAGCTTTCACAAGGTCGGTTGCCTGGTCGGATAGCGTGAGCGTTGTCATGGATGTTCTCCTGTCTCGGAGTGTAGCACGAGGGGCTAGGGGTGTCAACGTGGTGAACGATGAGAATTGACCAGTGGCTGGAGCGTAAGCGCACCAAAATCTTTTGTCTGAGCCTGGCGGCGGTGTTCGGCTTGCAGCAAACCGTCTCGGGCGCGGACGTCACCACCCTGCATGCCATCCAGCTCTCCGGCGAGCAGCAGCGGCAGATGGAGGTCGTGCATCGGGCGGCCATCGTCACGATGTACGACGACCTGTACGGCCGTCTACCCAACGAGCAAGAGCTCGGCGAAGCGCTCGCCTTCCTGAAGAAATCTCCCCAGCTCGCCCACCTGGTCGAGCGGCTGGGCGAATCGCCCGAATCCCGCTGGCGCCTGCGTCAGCTCAACCCGGAGCGGATCGCCCAGCGCAAGGCTGAAGCCGTTCGCATCTCCGCCTCCGTCTCCCGCCTGGTGGGCGATTTCTTGCGAAATGCGGAACTCGGAATGCGGAATGCGGAGTTTTCTAATTCCGCACCCCGCACCCCGCACCCCGCACTAACAATCGCGCCCAACCTCTCTATCACGCCTTCGCCGGAAGTGGTGAATCAGCTTACCGAGGAGCGCATCGGCGAGATCGAATCGTGGCTCGGCTCGCCCGATACCGTGTGCTCCAACTGCGCGCCCAACGCCTTGGCTCCACTGCTGAACATGGTGGGCGTGCCCGTCTCCCGCGAGACGCTCACCGCCCAGGCGTTCTTGCTGGACTACCTTAGTGGCAATGCGGAATTCGGAATGCGGAATGCGGAATTGAAAGAGGAAACTCCGCACCCCGCACCCCGCACCCCGCACTTCGCTGGTCCTCTGCACATTTCCATGGATACGGTGCAGAAGCTGGCGCAGACGTACGGGCTGACGCTCAACGCGGTGCAGCTCTCAGAAGACGAGCTGCTGCTGATGCAGCACCCGATGATCGCCGCACTCGACCTCACGCAAGACGGCCAGCCCGATCACTATGTCGTGGTCACCAAGGCGGATGAGGCGCGCGTAGTCTACTCCGAATCCGACGGCACCCAAGAACGTCTGCCGACCTATGAATTTGCGAAGCTGTTCACCGGCTATGCGCTGGTGGCCTCCGCCGACTCGTACGGTCGGATGATACTCAGCCAGGCGCAGACCCGCGCCATCCACGGCGGCCGTTCCAGCCGCGATAGCATCGATTTGGATCCGCTCTTCAACCAGCTCACCCCCAAGACCACCAAAGAAGACTACATTGGCCTCGGGATGACAGCGGGCTCCATCTTACTTTCCGGATTTGACGTCACTAAGAGCGTGAATTTTGCCCCCACCCGCTTTGGTTCCGTCCCATATGTTTCTTCTCAGCTCACCTATAACTTGCCGAGCCTTTCCGATGCAGCGATGGGATTTGGGCGGATGGCTCTTGCCTCTCAGCTTAGCGAATTCTCAGCGGCTGTTGGGTATCAGGCAAAATGGAGTCCTCCTGTAACGAGTGCGTTGGCCGGAGCATTAACCGCAGGGGTGTTTAGCGTTGGCACAGCCCCAGGTCTGGCAGGTAAGATTCCAGGAACTTACCTGAATCTTCCTCCCTTGCAACGCGTTCTTGTAGGAACCACTAGCGGTGCCATTGGTGGCTATGTGACGGGTGTGCTACAAGAGAAAGGTGTGACGCCAGGCCTTGCGTCATTTGCCGGATTTACCACTGGCCATTTGACGCGAGCCGGACTCACCAACACATTTGATCCAGGCCATCTGCGCAATACCTTCGATCTGTCACCAGAAACGAAGAAGATGGCTGGCATGACAGGCGTGCGGTTTGCCGAGGGCATCTATGATGATCTGGTTCGTCACCGAGATATTTATGCCATGCAATTGATTCGTGCCGGCGTTTCAGATGGACTGTCGAAGGGTGGGGCAAGAGAGTACGCGGGGGCTGTTGCTTCTTTAGGAACCACTCTCATTCAGCCGGTGTTTGAATATGGGAGCCATCGAACATTGGTCTCACCACAAGGTCGTGATTCGTGGGGGCGTGAAGTGCCACGCGACTTCTTCTCGTTTATGGAAGCTCGCTGGAAACAAGACCTGCCGAATGCATTACTAGAGAGTGCGCAGCTCTACGCCTACGATAAGCTGGTCACCAAGCCAGAACACGCGCTGGCTGCCTTGAGCGTAAGCGCGGTGATGCGAGGTGTTACGCACGCGTTTCTCTTGCCCAACGAGCTTGAGCGGCAACCGTTCTTTAAGTCCGTTACCAGTACCCTCGGCGATGTTGGCTTCGCCACGGTAGGTGCTGATGATTACCGCGGGTTACAAGAGGCGATTAACCGGGGGACTGATCTTGATCTTGCGCTTTCCTACGATCTCCAGGGGTTGAGCCAGCGAGGTGCGGCCCTCTCTTCTTTAGGCTTAGGAAGAGGGCTCTATGCGCTCACCACCAATTTTTACGCCCCCTCAATTACTCTCCGAGATTTTTCGGTGGCACACGCGCCGTTTACGTCCTACTTCACTGGTCAAGATGCTCGGCTCAGGCCGGCGTTAGATGATCCACGGCACCTCATTGTCTCGTGGGGAACTCGGCCAAGCTTGTTTGACGACCAATACGAAACGTTCAAGGATTACTTAGCCGCCCGCGATCAGCCATGGCAAGGGTTTGGGCATGATTCGCGGACAGGCACGGGGTTAGTTACTGTTTTCAATCAAGATGACTATTTGGGTAAACGGCAGATTACTGACTGGGTTCATGCGAACGATCTGACAAAAAATCCGTGGAAAGCAACACCCGGTCATGAATCGCTGACCACTCCTCCTGAAGGCAAGCAATATAGGGAGGAACTCGTTTATCTCCCAGGAAAAGAGCAGGCAGAGCGACACTATTTTGATTCTCACGTCCGTCCCCCGGTGAATGTGGCAGTTGTGCGCTCCATTCCACGGGAACGGCTAGGGTCCCTTGAGTCGTACCTCTCCGAGCTTGAACCAAAACAACGGACAGACATCAAGACAGACCTTGCTAATCTTGGCATGGTTGCCAAGCCCATGGATGCCTTCGGCGTGCTTGAGATCGAATCGTTGGTCAACGATTGGAGAGGGACGGCTAAAGCGGGGGATGTATCTCGTCTGTTGCTGGTGCAGAGAGGCACCAGCCTCCTCGGCTCAGTCTATACAAATCCGCGTTGGACGTTTGATCCGAAGGCTCCGTCCATCGGCCGCAGCCCCGGCGATGAAGCGACACATGGACAACCACTGCCTGACGGGTTCATACAGGAACAGCGTCTACCGGCTACATCATCGCTTGCACCATCGCTCAGCCTGCCGGAGCCACAACGCATCGTGGATGCACAACTGAGCGTATCTCTCACGCCGAGGGAAGTGAAGGAGATGCAGCGGGATCTTCAACTCTATGGCCTTTCCAGTCATACCGCTCAGTTTCAAACCGGATTAGGACTTGTGAAGAATATCGATTATCTCGCTGACCATCTATCAGACTCGTATCAGAAGCGGTATCCAGGTCGCATCGTGACCGAGCAGGAAGAAGGCTTGCCCACCCTCTTTGGCCGATATCAGGGGCAGGTGAGATTCGATGATGAGGTAGAGGTATGGAAAACTCTCCACACGGAGGCCACACAGAATACCCTGCTCTCGACGATAAGGAAGGAGCTGACTACCGGCACCTCGCTTGCTGAAGCAAAAGCAGGCTTGTCGCCTGAGCAGCGAAGTCGGTTTGACGAGATCGAATCGCTTGCCAAAAAAATAGGTGAGCCTGCTCTCGAACAGCTCCTGAAGGAGGATAAAGAAGCCCTCGTGGCACATTTTAAGCAAGGGCTTGACACGGCTCAGGCCATTCATCGTAGCCTGGGGGATGGTTTTCGCGACATCTATTTTTCGGTGACGCCGCGGGGGGCAAGCTCCAAGGTACCCCAGCGAATGGAAGATCTCCATTTCTACGATGTAGCCGGCAACCTTCGCTTTACCGCGTCAGTTCCGGGTGATTATGTGGGCGGACCAGGTTATGTGAATGAGGAGTATCGAGCGCTTGGGATTAAGGGTGAGGGGTGGGGGACGGCGGTGGGCCTGTCCAAGCAGTCGCAGGCTGCGCAGCAACTCACCCAGATTATCCAAACTCAGCAACATCGGGATGTCGCGGAGATCAACGCCCGCGTATCCCTTACCGCAGGACGCGGGCCTGAAGGCTATCGGCTGCATCTGAACAGCACAGACGTGATGCTCGCAGGGGCCAGTCGCGGCGGTTCGCTGTTGGGTGGCTTGCCAATGTCGTTGCTTGAGCCGATGGACAAATGGATCAAGCCTGAGGATGAAGATTTCACACAACTGGGCAAATATCCCTTACGGACCATTTCCCTGGTTGCACTCGACCAAACGAAAGAAGCGCTCTTTCGACAAACTAGCCCGTCGTTTGGAACATTTGTGGCCACCGCTAAGAAACTCTCCATCTATCCCGGGGAGTCGAATCACCCCCTTGTGGAACCCTATCAGGAAGAAGTCAAATCGGCGATTGCCAAGATTGAACGGGAAGGGAATTTGGCAAAGGGTTCGCAGGTCGATGTGGCTATTATCGACCGCAGCGGTTTGACCGTGCAGCCGGCTGAGGAGCTGATCCCGCAGATGGAAGCATCGCGTGGTCTCACCTACACCGAGGCGCAACGCAAGCTCGTGCAGTTAGAAGTGGACAATGTGACCAAACCCATTGTGGAAGTGGAGGCGCGCGGAGTTACTGACACCGGTAACAAGGTCTTAGCCCAAGGCACGTTTACACTCTCCAAGGAGTTACCGCGTTGGTTCATAGCGATGACTGACGAACACGGGACTCGGATGCTAGGCAATGACTGGAATTCTAAGCTGGGGCAATTTAAAGAATGGAAGTTGGACAACGACCCCTCGCAGTTTCTCACTACCTTCGCCAACGAGTGGGCCGCCAGCCCCACAGCGCATCCGCTGAACCCGGTGCTGTATCAGGAAGTGGCGCGCATCGCTGCGGATCCGAAATTCAGTCTGGATCGTTCCAAAATCGCTACCCATGTGGTGCCTGGTGAGCCGAATGCGTCTGCCACCCGCTCGCCGTTTGATGACAAGCTCCACGTTTTTGTGACCGAAGGATGGTTGCAACTCAGAGGCGGTCTGACCACGGAAGCGATCCAGCAATCCCACGAGCTTCTGGGGGATGCGCTGATTAAATCCCGCGGCGTGTTGGCTCATGAGTTGGCGCATCATAGTCTTGGTCACGTCGATCCTAAAGGTTCCGGCTTTTACGAGCAAGTGATGCTTGGTCTCTATGATTGGCATACGGGCAAACAAGCGCTCGCCGGTGAGATCTCACCGGAAGCCTACCGCTCGCAAGCGTTTGGGCTTGGCTTGATTCCATTTCATCTGAGCCGCTTGAAAGAAGCGGCCGCTGATCAAGCTGCCATTGATTATTTGCAGGCTGGGCCCAACGCCAAAGTGGGTCTTCAGGATTTTGCAGATTCATTCCGCACCCTCCACCAGTACGAGGGAGCGCATTGGGCACCGAGACCGCTACCCGCATTTGACGATCACCCCGCTGATGAAGAGCGTATCGCGCATGTTGAGCAAGCCTTAAAAGAAGTCGGGGGAACACCACGACCTCTACTTAAGGACGTGGGGACACCAGCCGGACCTGGGATGTTTCCCGGACTTACACTACCAAGTGGTATGCACGAGTTCTCGCAAGGCATGAAGCCGGTCGATCAAGTCTCAGACACGTTGCGCCTCTTACGCGCCCCTCCTCTGGGATCAACTCTTCATACGCTTGATTCAATGCGTTCGTTGACGACATCGCTCATTTCTTCTCGTGTCATATCAACGCTTGTGGTACACCCCCAACGATTCACCAGTAACACTTCTATCCCGCGCTCTCCCAACCCGATTGATCTGCCGCGTTTTCCGCGTCCAGGTGTGCCGAGCGGCAGTTCACGGGATACATCCACTTCTTCTCCTGCGGAGGCGCTGGGCATAGATGCTGAATCCACCGTCGTCCTTGGTAATGGCACGAGTAGCCCGCAAGCCGGTGACACGATCTGCCTCGATTTCGGTGATGGTGAGCGCGAGTATGCCGTTCAGAAACAAGGTACTGAGCGCTATGTGGTTGATCATGAGCAGCAGCGGCATTTTCTCCATGAGCAGAATGGTCATCTGGCAGCGATTCCCGAATCGTTATTTCATGATGCGCTGGCTCAAGGCAAGCTGGATGAGTTTGTAAAAGGGGACTATGTGCCCATTAAGGGGGAGAGCGGCAAGAGCGAGTTTTTACCCATCGTCAATGGGATCACGATGGCAGATCCCAATACCGGCAACCCAATTGATATCACTATTGTTCGCAAAGATGGTCATGACATTCCGCTTCCTCAGTATGACGTAAAAGGCTACGGCCTCTTCAAGAGTCCGACCGGCCAGGGCTTCGAGTTCTGGAAGGAGACCAACGGCCTCTCGATGTTGCCGCCGCCGGGGATCGGCGGCGAGGCCATCGGCATCACCACCTATCAGCGCCCCGATGGCCAAGAAGCCATCGCCACCAGCCGCGAGGTAAACGGCTACGGCCTCTTCAAGAGTCCGACCGGCCAGGGCTTCGAGTTCTGGAAGGAGACCAACGGCCTCTCGATGTTGCCGCCGCCGGGGATCGGCGGCGAGGCCATCGGCATCACCACCTATCAGCGCCCCGATGGCCACGAGGCCATCGCCACCAGCCGCACCCCCGAGGGCTACCAGCTCTTCCAAAACCCTGTCAGCGCCGCGTACGAATTCTGGAAACACGACAGCACCACGCAGGGGATCTTCGCCGATGAGAAGCAGCGCGTCAGCGAGCCCATCCCCGTGGAGCTCTATCGCGATCTGAGCGGCACGCTCCATCCGCTGCCCAGCCGCACCCCCGAGGGCTACCAGCTCTTCCAAAACCCTGTCAGCGCCGCGTACGAATTCTGGAAACACGCCGGCACCACGACCCTGGAGTGGGCCCCAGATGGCCAACCCATTACCCTCGACATTTTTACCAACGGGAAGGATGAGCACATTATTCCGGAGCGCAAGATTCCCTATGCCGTGATCCGAACTGAGGATGGTTCCTTCGCGTTTATGCGACTTTCTGACGCATCGGATCTGGACGCTCCTGATCGTGAGATCGCAACTGCCGGTTTCGGCTTTGCGACCGCCTCTCCTGAGATGCTTGCTGCCTATGGGGTTAAGATGCCTTCTGAGGAGCGACGGCGAGGCGTGCAGTTGATTACTCAAGAGGGAGCAGTCTACGACTTCAAAAAAGGGGAATGGAAGCGGAACGAGACGGGGACCTATGCCAACCAGGCTAATAGGCAGGGTGTTCCTGAGTTCTTTATCCCGAAATTTCGTGCCGCACTTGAGCAGGCGCTGAGTCAACCTACGTACCGGTCGGGTGTGGCTGCCCTGACTGAAGAGGAGGGCCATCTGTCGCGCCTTATCTTGGGGTTCCAAGCTGATGGGATTCCTGTAGGGGCGGCGCAGGAGGGGCTCGAACTGTTGGACGAAGTGGCGTCCAGGGCTTTGAAAAACCAGCATGGCTGGGCTAACGTGGTTCTTAGCGTGGGTGTCGCTGGCGATGATGCTAGACATGCCGGGGAGTTCTTGCTTCATAAATCCGGAATCAGGGATTCAGCGCTGTTCCAAGAATGGGGGGAGGATGTGGTTCGAACTGGGGTAGATAAGCATGTCGTCGATGTGGGTGAAGGGTGGTACTTTAATCCCTCCACAGGGGTGGTGCAGCGGGAACGATGGAACCAGCCGGAAGTGACGGGGCTCGACTATTTCACGGTCGGCCTTAATGCCATTACACCGCCTCTTATTGCCTTGAGCTTCTTCACGCCCGCTCTGCCTGCCGCCGCTGAAGCAAGTGTGTCGTCCAGAGCCATCCAATGGGGGGCCCGCGTCTTAGGCATTGAGGGCTTTGCTGCGGAATACCCTGTTGTCACGCGCCTGTTGGCTACGACGCTCCTCACGATTCCGGCAGGGGCTGTGATCTATCCGGCCTTCACAGAGGATGGCTACACGCTTGGCCATGTCTTGACCGGCGCGGGGATCGGGGCGGTAGCCCCATCCTTGCTCTACGGAGGGTACCGGCTCAGCGGTGCTGTGGGCGATATGTTGTTGCCAAAAGTCGTTGCGGCACGAGCCCCAGGCCTTGCGTCGTTCGTTGGCGCGGAAACAGCGACGGTCGGGTTGACAGGTTTGTACAACATCTCCCAGGGGGATGCATTCTTCAACGAGCGCACGCTGCAGAACGCGATGCTAGTGTCCCTTCCATTCGCCGGCTATGCCGCCTTCCGCAGTCGGCCCTTGCTGAGCAGCGGTTTTCAGACGCGTTTCTCGACTGCGACGGCGGACTATCTCGCGATGACGACCGCAACCGGCGCGTTTGCGGGTGGGGCGATCGGAACCTTGGGCGGCTATTCCGTCTATCAAAGTCTGCCCGATGATCAGAGAACCTTCACAAATTTCTTCCGGTATGTGGGAGGTGGCGCGGCCTGGGGAACTCTTGAGGGGGGTGCCGTCGGTTTCGTCGGGGGTGGGCTTCTTCGGGGCGTAAGGGTTCTGCCTAACCTTGGCAAGGGCGCAGGTCAAGTCGGCTTGGAGGAAGGGCTCCTGCCCGCCAGAGCCGGTGGGTTTGGACGGGCGTTTGCGGCGAATCCGGTGCTTACGACGTATGGCTTATACCAAACGGGCAAGAGCGTGAACGATCCATTTTGGATATCCCATGTCACCAACGCAATTTCTGGTGCAAGCGAAGTATTGGGGGGGCTGGGCATCTACGTGTGGAGCCGTCTCTTGCCCAACGAGGGGAAGAGCCGCGACTATTACGGCGCCAAAGGTCTGAGCATGGCGCAGAACGGCCTGGGCGAAGTGGGACAGAAACGGTGGTTAAGTAGCTATGGCTTAAGCGTAGACCAACTGGCAACGATTCGCAGGACTGACACGTTAACGGGTACCTTGAATGACGTAGCGGGTGATGTGTCGAAACAGTGGGGTCTGGGTCAGTATGGACAGACGCTGGTCGCTGGTGGGCTTTATGCCAGTATCATGGTGCCGAAGACAGTCCTTGATGTGATGGCGATTGGCGGCGTGTTCAAAGCGGTGGGTGTCCTCCCCGGCGCACTCCTGAATCGATTGGGTGCAGCCGGCACGAGCGTTGGACGAGGTGCTATTGCTACTTCAGAGTTACTATCGCATGGCTCAGGTGCTTTGGTGGGCTACCACTTCATGAGCCAGTTTTCCGACCAAGGATATAAGGTGTGGGCCAATTGGGAAAAGACGGACCAAGCTGCTGGCACTGAACGCGCAAAGTTTTTCTTAGACGTACTGCTTTTTCCTGTCGCGATGGGCATTGTGGGAGCAAACGCGAAGGCTGAAAGCGTTCGAGCCACAGAAGTCTCGCGCACGTTTTCTGCCAGTGAGTATCTCGCGGAGGCTGGCAGAGGCTCAATGCGCGAGGCAGGCCGCATGGCCGTGTTCATTCCTGCAGGGGTTATTAGCGAAGGGGTTGGTTTAGGCGCTTCGCCAACAGTATTTGCGATGTCGGCCGGGGTTGCAGTCAAGCAATATCAGGAGCAGGTGGGATTCGCCGAGGGCCAGAGGGCGAAGCAGGTGCTGCAGATGGCGGAGGCGACACCTGCTGAACGTGAGGCAGCGGTGAAGACGCTGGAAACGACCTACGAGCTCTCCGAGGCGCAAAAGAACGACCTGCGCAGCGGCAAGGCTGTGGGGGAGGTGACGCTGCCCTCCCGCACGGGTCTGGTGTGGCGGCTGCTCGGTGTACAGCCGGCTCCAATCAGGCTTGATGTCGGCACGGCCACCACGCTCGCGCTCGAAAGCCAGCGATTTAGTCCAGAGGAAGTGGCCGCGCTGGCCGAAGGCCGTGCCGTGCCCATCGGTGCGCGTGCGGAAGCTGTCCAATCTGCGGCGAAAGGTTGGGCACAAGTGAAACTGGCGCAAGCAAAGAATCTCGACATACGCGGGCTGGTGCAACTTCGCCAGGGCGCTGAGCTAGAGCTTCGGGGTTGGGTCGAGCGGCAACTGGCCCAGCGGCTTGAGAAGGCCGGCCACGCCGAAGCGGTGCTAAGGGGCGGCCAGGTGAAAGACCCCTCGTCTAAGCGGCGAGTGACCGTTGATGGGGTGGACGTGGTGGTCGATCAGCCGTTGCGCCGCGCGGTGGCGCTCGAAGCCTGGAAGAGAAGTGACGGAGTCTCCGACGGCACGCGTACCCTCGCTGAGCGTGTGTTGAGCAAGAGCGGGGCGAGCCTGCCGGCTCTCTACCAGCTCAAGATCGCCACCGCCGAGCGAATGGGTCGGTCCGAGGAAGCCGGGAGACTGAGCCAGGAGCTGGCCGGCCGACTTACGAAGATCGACGGCCGTGCACGGCAGTATCGCGTTGGCGCTCCTACGGATGGCTTACTTGAAGGCCTTTCGCCGATCGAGCGGCGCATCACGCTTGAGAAGATGGTTGCAGAAGCCGCTCGGCAGATCGCCAACGATCCGAAGATGCGGCGAAGGATGGGCTGGGATTTCTCCAGTCAGGCGGGCGGGACAGGGACGACGAAGACGCAACTTGCTGATCTGACCGGCATTCCCAGGGAAGCCGTGCCTCGGCTTCAGGAAGCAGTGGATGCGTTGATGGAGGCTCGCGGGCGATTGGCTGAGCAGCTTCGGGGTGCGCGCGCGCAAGTCGCCGAGCTGCGCCACAAGCTGAATGGGGATGCAAATGCCCTCGCCGAACTCCTGCACGATCCAAAGGCAGAGTGGAGCCGCAAGAGTCGTCAGAGCTGGACGGAGTTTCATCAGGACGTGCAGGCGACCGAGGGGAAGCTGCGGCTGGCCGAGGCGGAATACGCCCAGGCGAAAGCGGCGAGGGATCTGTTTCAGAGCAGGGCTGCGACCGATGCGGCCGCGCGCCGTACGCTCGCTCGCGAGGCGACTTGGCGGCTGGCGCGAGCCGATGCCCAGTGGATCGGCGCCCTTGAGCAATTGCATCGCCTTGATCTGTTTGATCTGAACGTGCGCTGGTGGTCCGGGATCACGGATCCTAGTCGCGCGCGATTTGCCCGTGACATGGCGCAGGCGGGGATGCTGCCCCGCGGAGCCACCGGGGCCAATGCGCTCTACGAGACGGCGCAGAAAGTCCGAACTCGCGGAGACACAGTCGGTCGCCAACTCTTAGCTTTTCGGAAAGATCCGGCGGCATACGACGTGTCTCTCGATGCGCAGGGCAAGGTCAGCCTTGCCCGGCGAGACGGCCGTGGTCAGCCGATTGCCGGCGAAGTCGCCTCAGTGCTCATGGATGGCTTCAGCCATGTGCTCAAGCATCGAGCCGTCGAAGATGCGTCGCGCGCTTCTCTTCTTGCCGGAGAGAGTAAGGAGCTTCAAGCGTGGCGCAAGGCGGAGCGCTTCACGGGAGCCGATCGCCAGGCGTTCAAAGCGATGTGGCGTGAGCGAAGGGATGCGCTCCGGGCGGCGAGGCAGGGCACCGACCTGGAGTTGCTGAAGCAACAGATGGTTGATGTGGCAACGCTGTTGACCGATCCAAACCAACTCCTCTTTCCCAGGAGCTGGATGGGCAAGACCTCGGTCGTGAGCGCCGCGCTGGGTTTGGCGGTCCTGGACACCTACGGCGGTATTTTTGACAAGGTCGTCCACACCTTCAAGGATGGTCCTGAGCTGCGGCGGGCATTCGCCGAGCACCGCCGCAGTTTGGGGATTACTCTCGATCCCGCTCGGTCCCGTGGCGAGAATGGGGAGCTGGTCGTGGGCACGTTGAACTTCCGCGGCAAGCCGAGGACGGTTGTGAAGTTTACGGCCGAGGCGCTTCGCTTGTATCCTGAAGAGGTGCTGGCGGCGCTCAAAGACGCCGCGCTGGTCTACTCCGATCTGCTCAGCGAAAAGAGCGCAAAGATGAATACAAAGGCGATTCAAAACCTGCCGCGCGGCCAGGAGATTTACGAGGCGCTGACCGGGCGCGCCCTCAACGTCGTGGATGAGGCGCAGTTCTTGGGAACCGTAAACTTGATCCTGGGAAGCGACGCGAACGTTCTGAAGGACACGCCGGAAGGCCGGGCCGTCTTGGAGGCGACGCAGCAGGTGGGTCAATTTTTCGATGCGGAGTATGGGAAGTGGAAAGGCGACTCCACGGGCAGCTTTCAGGACTTTCGAGCCTATATCGCCGCTGAATGGCTGATCAGAGGCGAGGCGTCATGGAAGTTCGGTGCGGCCCTCGAGCGAGCGCTTCTTGAGTCTCTCAAGACAGATTCGCTCAGCACAGTTCATCGGGAAGTGCTCAACGATTTCGCCAGAGCCTTCCGTCTGGTGGACGGTGCGGAAGGAGGATTTGCGTTCGCCGTTGATCCAGAGCTTACGAAGCTCAATGGCGGTCAAGAGGTTAAACGGATCGTGCCGATTTCAAACGGCCGCGCCGCACCGGAGATGGTGTGGGGGCGCGGGGGGGCGGCCATTGAGTACATCGGCAGGCGAGTCTTGAACGAGCCTGTGGAGCGCGAGCATCTGGATGTGGTCAAGGCCAACCCGCATTCGGTCAGCGTGTCGGATATGAGCATCATCAATGATTTTGCCGGCCGTGTGTACCTCAGCGCCACGCCGGAGATGGCCAAGTTCTCTTCGCTTCATCAAGGCGTGCGCTATGAGGGGAGGGCGCTTGAGCGATTGAGCGCATCTGACCTCGGCGAAGTCGTGATGGTGGGTCGGACATTTGACGACCTCCTTGCGCATCGTGGGGAGGCTCTTGAAGGGTTGGTGCGGGAGGGACGAGATACCGTCATGGTGCATGAGGCGCGCGTGGGTCGTGGGGCCGTTGAGCGGGCGGTCCGAAAGTTCGGCAGCCGGGCTGAAGCGACGACAGGAAGGGAAGTCATTGTTGTCGTCGGCCAGGGGGAGAACTTTTCGATTTACCGAGCAGGCGCAGAAGCTCCTGAGCGAACAATTAAGATTGACCAGGCGCAGGACTACCTGCGCGAGCGAGGCCGGGACAGCGTCGTCATCATGCTGCTCGATCCCGGTCAGGCGACGAGCTTTGATCTGAGAGTAGCTCGGGAAAAAGACCCCCTGTTTCTCCAGCTCTTTGACACCGAGACAACGCTGACCAATGCGCGCCAGGGGGTGCGCCGCGATCGGGCAGGGATTCGGGGCAAGGCCTACCGCCATGAGACGTGGGTGATCGATTACGCTGTTCAAGGCGTCCGACCAAGATCAGCGGATGCGGTAAATGAGATGCTGGTGAAGAACGAAGGCGAAGCAGTCAACCTCGGCTTCTATCGAACGCTCCGGAGCAGCCTCCATGAAGGATTGGTGCGGCGTCTGGAGTTGATGGCCGAGTTGGCGAAGACCCCGCAAGAGCGGCAGGCCGTGCTCGAGATCCGCGCCGAGCTTCAATCGCATTATGAGGGACGCTCATCGCTGGAGGAGCCTCGTCGGCTCTCAACGGAGGCCGCCTTGGCGGCGGATATCCAAGCCGACAAGGCAGAGTTTGCGAAGCTGCTCAAGGCTCATCGAGGCGAGTTATCCCCCGCAAACCGCAATGCCGCCGAGTTCTATCGCGCCAGAGACAGGGGTGTGAAGTTGGCGCTGCGCGGAGAGACGGAAGCCGATCAGGCCTTCTTTGCGCAGCGCTTGGCCTCGTTGGATTTCGCCGATCAGGTGGAGCTTATTAATCAGACTTTTGCGTCAGGCGATTCGTACTTCAGAGCAGAGGTAACTTCGCGTGGCGAGGTTTCTCGAAGCGAAGCCACGGCGATTGCGGAAACGGCTCGAACGCTCCAAGCTCGCGTTGGACAAGATAGCTCCATGGCTAGAGCGCTTCAAGAAGTTATCGAAGACGCAGGCAGGCGAACTGTTGGGTTTGACCGAGCGCCTCCGGTGCTTGAGTACATCTACACGAACGCCTCTCAGTTCAACCTCTCCGCTCGTGAACACGCTCTCCTGGATGCTGTAGCCGATGTGTTCACCGCTCCCGATACGCAGGCAACATGGCCTTCGCTGTCCAACTTTACCCGCGCGGCGCTGATGGTTACCACTCTCGCAGCCGCGCTTGGCGTGACCAGCCCGGCGCAGGCATCGGATGAAGATAAGAAAGCGCTCGATCTCATCGCTCGCGCGCTGCATCCTACATTGACGGTGGATGGGTTGATGACGATGGCGGGTGTGGCGAACGTGGCAAATGTGCTGCAGCCGGGCCTGAGCGATAAGATTCCTCAGGTGCTGGTGGAGCACGCTGCACAAGTGCCGGCTTGGCTGACGATTAATCGCGCCTCGTGGTCGCCGATTGTGTGGTGGCAGCGGAGAAGTGTTGCGCCAGAATTCAAACTTGATACACCATACACGGCCAATGGCGCCACGTGGCAGGCGATTCAGCCGATCATCAAGGCGATGAATGCGCAGGCGAAAGCGCAGCAGTTCCAGGCGCGGGCGGAGCAAGCCACCGGTGTGCGCAAGAGATTATTCCAGGCGATGGCGAACGGCGCGAAGCCGGTGACGATGCCGATGCTGGCGAAGGCGACAATGGCAATTGCGGGGAATGATCAAGTGAAGGGCGAAGCCGTCAGTCTCGCACTGGCGCGATGGATCGTACCCAAGGCGACGCTCGCGAACCTGGCCCGGATGGCCGATCGATTAGAGCAAGCCGGCACGCTCAACACGACCGGCATTCGCGAAGGCTTGGACGAGCTTGCGCAGCAAGACATGGCTGATCAATTCAAGCGCATGGCGGATGAACACCAGGTTGCGCAGGAGAAGAAGGCGCAGGAGCAAGGCCGCATCGTTGATATGCGCGGGAGGCCGGAAGCGGATAAGCGGAAGCAAGACTGGATGTATGTGGAGCAACCGACTGCACAGGAGGTGCCACATGCAACACAGGTCGCGGGGCAGGTGGGCGCGGGTCAAGGTGGCCTTATCGAACAATCGGGGGCGGGTGGTGGTGTGGCCGGCGCGGGTGTTGGTGGTGGCGCGCAGCTTCCGGTTCCGCCGGTATCAGAAGCGGGTGCGGTAGGATCAGCGGCGCGCGAGAGGCGGAGGGTGCAAGAAGAAACGCTGAGGTTAGTCGAGGAGATTAGCGACCGGCTCGATGCGCTTGCTGCTTCTGGCGATGCTGCTCCCACTCAAAGAGCGCAAGAATTAGGAGCGCTACGAGACTCATTACAACGGCTGTCAGCATTGTATTCCGCGCTCAATGATGCGGGTGAGTCTTTTGGTAGTCCTCAATCTTCACCAGCGCAACGACTACCAGCGCCAATACAGCAATGGCTGTCAGAATGGTCATCTTACGTCTCCTCCTTGTCTGGGGACACCACGATGCCGCCTACGAAACAGGCCACTCCTAGCGCAATGATTGATGCCTTGAGGATCCTCGTGAACGCGATAAACGGTTCACTCAACGCGCCAGCCGAGAGCAGCAGCACTCCGACATTACTAAGAAACGTCGCAATGAACAATCTTCTACCGTGGGTGAAGAAGCTCCGCGATGCCATCACCGTAAGTCTAGCATCCGTCTTCGGCAGTGTCAAGCCGGTCACAGCGACAGGGGAGGTGCCACATGCACAAGTCGAAGCAGGGGCGGTGGGCGCGGGTCAAGGTGGCGTTATCGAACAATCGGGGCAGGGTGGCACTGCTGCCGTTTCGGGTGTGGGCGGTGGCGCGATCCATGCGGTTTCGCCGGTATCAGCGCCGGCCTCGGTAGAGATTGAGCGGACACCGAAGGCTAGCGCTCCGGCGGTGGCCGCTGATAAAGGGCGGCATGGCCTGGAGCCGGTGAGTGCCGGAGTTGAGCCGGGGGCTGATGCCGCGCCAGTCGTCGCTCGCACGCGTCCCGAAGCACCAGCAGGTGGCGCGCTGCATGGCGTTGAGCCGGAGCTGGTTCGCCGTGCTCAACGGGATCGCACGCGGCCAATGAAACAAGCGGCGGCTATGGCGGCGACGCTCGGCCTGGTGTACATCCTCACCGCGTTCGGCTACGGCCAGGCGGTCGCGGCCTCGGCGCAGTCGATGCTCGCCACCATCGCTAGCGCGCTCGGCTTGTCCGACTCGGTCCTGGCTGTCATCGGGCTGGGCGGGGCGGCGACGGGGGCGGGCCTCGCCACAGTGGCCGCTATCAGTTTGGGCGGCGTTACTATCGGTGTAGTAAACTCTGCACAAAAAAGGTCAAACGTTTCTCCGCGTGCGCCAGTCAAGCCAGCCGAATCCATGGTTCGTAGACCGATTCGTAACTGGATCATCGCAGGACTGATCGGGCTATTCAGCATCAGCACCCTGCTATTTGTCCAACACGCCACAAGACAAGCACTACAGGCGCCTCCCACGCCACGACAACTCCAGACAGAACCCGTTCGACCGTCTACGCCTTCTGACAGTGACTCAGACCTCAGAACTCAGAACTTAGAACTCCTCACCCCATTTGTCACGACGCAACCGACCTCCGCACCTAGCGAACAGTTTAACGTGTTGGCGTTTCTCAAGGCTCTGTATGGTAAAGACCATGACAAGATCACGGAGCTTGGAGGACAGTTTGGATGGACGCTCCGCGGGGAAGCATGGTCAGAGAAACACACCACCGAAGTGGCTGGCTATATCATAGCGCATCTCGATCCGCAGATACTGACGCGGGCGATTGAGCTCATGCGCAATCGAGAGACAAACCTCTTCAAGGATTCGGACATTGCTGAGGCCGTGCACGGGCATTTGAACGCGTGGCTCGCACAAGCCAAGCCGCATGCCCCAACCAAGTCTCAAGAGGCAGACGTCGAATTGGTCACTGAGGTGCATTGGCGAATGCGCGAGGGGCTTTCACCAGCGCTCTATCAGGCGATCCTTACTGACCATGGTCGCGCGAGCACGCCAGCCATTCTCACGGCGATGGTCGATCGCGAGAGCCAACAAGTTCAGGCAGAAAAGGCGGCGGGGCGAAGTCTGTGGATTCACAGCCGGGAAGACTTAGAGCAGCGTGTTCTTGCACACTACGAGGCCGTTACCCAACCCCCTCGCACTCAACCCTCGACGCAAGTCTCGCGATCAACAACTTCTCAACTTGCTTCTGAATCAATTCCTGATATCGGCCCAGACATGGGTGATGTTGGGTCTCAAGAGTTCTCTCCGCTTCGAGTCCTGGTGCGTTGGGCGCTGGTTTTGGCGTCGGCGGTGCTCGTGTTTATGATCCTCCTGCGTCATCTGCGAAGAGGAGAAGGTAAGAAAACGACAGGACCTCAACAAGAGGTCGTTCGAGGTCTCGTCCCTGCTACGGCCGATCAAGCAACGATCCAACGTGTTGTGGAAATGACTGTTGGCGAGTACAGCCCACAAGGTCTCGCAGGACTGCTTGGGCGGGAGTTGAGGAATTTGAGAGATCCATTGGAAGGCTACTTGCAGGGCAGCATAAGTCTTGAACAAGCCGTCACCCAGTTGGTTAGGGCAAATCCTTCGACGCTTGCACCAGAGACAGCCCAAACCGTTCTCATTGCTGCATGGCTGGCTGCTAAATATGACATGTTTCTGGCCGGAAAATCTGGAATTGAAGCATATCTGATGGGAGCGCCAATTGAAGATGGGGAGCGAAATATCCTAGCGGATAGAACAGACCTTGATTCAACATCGGCTCGCCAGATTCTTGCAGAAGCCGATGTGTTGGCAAGGGGCGAGTTTCCTGTTACGCAACAAGTGGCTCCAAGACCCACCATCGTGCCACTACAGCAGCCCAGAGGAACACCGGGTGTTCGTGCCACGACTGATGAACAGGAAATCCAACGGGTAGTGAGGGAAGCTGCTGCGGAATATGACCTGTCTCTGCCCTCTGAACGTACCCCTGTGGAGCGCTATCTTCGAGGTGAGATCAATCTTGATGAAGCTGCGAGCCAGTTGGCAGACAACTGGGATCCTCCGAACGAGCAGACCGCGAGAGTAATTCTCATTCAGAGTTGGTTGACTGCAAAGTACGGCCTGTTCGGGCTTGGACGGAGCGCCATCGGGCTCTACCTTGTAGGGACACCCTCTGAACAGATCGCCCACGTCACGTTATATCTTCAAACAGACAATCCCGATCGGCCTGTTGAGGAAGTACGTGCAATTCTAGCGGAGGCGGATGCATTAGCGAAACGTGAATCTCCTAAAGAAGAAGGCTCCGCGGCGGCTGGGGACTCGGAGTCAAGGTCTGGCGGCGGCGGGCTCTACACCACACGGCCGATGGTGTGGCTCGCGGGAGGCGTGGGCGTGGTCGCGGCGATGATCGCAGGCTTCTCGGTGCTCCCGGCGCTGCTGGCCGGCGTCTTGGGGATGGCGCTGGCGGGGTTGTGGCTGGTGCGAAGAAGCCTGCGGCGGGCTAGCGAGAAGAGGAGTAGGGAAGAAGAAGCGCTTAGCGGTGGGCGTGCTTCCGATGGAGCAAGTACTGCTCGATCTTCATCGCGACAAAGAAGCCCAGCGCCGCCAGACACATTACGACTGAGAAAAAGACGACCCCATCCATCTTATTCCTCCTTCTTGCGCGTTTTCTCCGGGTGGACGAGAAACCCGGCCACGAGCAATACGATAAACATCACGCCCATTGCCACACGCAGCTCGATCGGAAAATTTTTGAAGAACGCGGTGGCAAACGCTGCTGCCCCCTGGACCTTGGCCAGGTCCATAATCGTCTTCGCCAGCAAGACTCTGCGCTCGTCGCTGAAGAGCATCGCCCTGAGTATCTCACGTTTCGTCGAAGGTGTCAAGAAGCGGCTGGTGAGGTTCAACGGAACGGGTCGCACTGCTGCCGTTTCGGGTGTGGGCGGTGGCGCGCAGCTTCCGGTTCCGCAAGTATCAACGCCAAAGCCGGTAGAGGTAGAGAAAGAGGAAGCAGCGTTCGTCGTGCCGAAATCACCAAAAGAATTTGCCCTGTTGCTTGGCGAACACCCTGAATTGGTGCGGCAGTTTGCGGCGCGCAACGGCAAGTTGATTCGCGCCCTGCCGGATGATGCGGATGAGCTGAGCCGGCTGACTGATCCATCTCGCAACACCGTCGTCACGCCGGATTTCCACGCGGCCAATCTCGATCTCTTCGCCAACCAGCAGGTGATTAAGCTATTGCCCGGCCGATCGGTACCGGTGGCGCAGCTAACCCAGGCGATGACAGCGTCCGACACGACCTTCGTCATCGAGGAGGGCCACTATGACGCCATCGAAGGTCTCGCGAAGGAACAACAGTCAACGACGACGGCGCAGCCGTTTAGCCTCAGAGGGGCGCAGGTGGCGGCGGGGGTGCAGGGGGCGATCCTGGTGGGGGCGACGGCGACAATTATGTTCGCGCCGTGGCTGGGGGTGGCCGCGCTGCTGGGGTTAGCCGGAGTAGCGATTGCGGCGGCCGTTGGCGCAATAACGCAGGCGTCATTGGCTTGGCGGATTCGTTGGGCCGCTCGGGCGAGCAAGACGGGCGTGCCGCCTCCGGCTGATGCTCGGAAGGTGCTTTCGAGAATTGTTTCCTCAATTAAGCTTTCACCGATTAGCCGAGGCAGGTTGCCTCGGTTCGACGTGGGAGAGTTTTTTGCTCCCGTCAGGGAAGGCGATCCGACTCACGCAGGTGAGCCTGCGTGGGTCATTCATGATTCCAGTACCGGAAAAGACACGTTATTCTTGAATGTTCCTCTGCTGACACATCTTAGTAGCGATCCTGCTACGCTGCGGCGAGTTCTCACGTCCATCCTTCGCGATCATGAGCGTCGCCACCTCATGGGCCGGGGCGAAGTTCTCGCCTTCCTATATCAATCGCTGGTCAGCGCACGTTTCTTTGGCAGCGTGGTGATGGCGCCGCTCATTCCGCCGTTCAAAGTTTTACTGACGTGGCTGCGCGGCACACCGGAGCAACAGGTCGCGCGCCGTGCGCGGTGGGTGGCGACGGTTCTAGGCGACGCATTTGGACTGTCTCGCGCCCAGATCAAGGAGATCATCGCCAAGACGCAAGTTGTCGTGGCTCGCTCAGCGGCGCAGTCGTCTGCGGGAGGGGGCAAGGTGACCATTCTCATTGACGAAGATATCACGAGCCCTTCGCGCGCGCAGGATCTGCTGCGGACGCTCGCAGCAGAGATGGCCCATCGCATTCATCAGGTGCTGGTGGATGAGCAGCCTCAGCCTCAGATGTTGGATGGGGAACGTACAGCCTGGTTCCGGTCAACCACCAGCAGCGTGGCAGAGGCGTTTGACGCGATGGGGCGCCTCATCGTGGCGTTCCAACTGGGCGAGGAAGAAGGGGAGTTCGAGCTTGCACTGATACAGCAAAGCGCAGAATTGGGAGCGTATCTGCTGCAGGCGCTTGAGGCGTTCAACGGCATTCGATTCGACGGAGAAATGCCCAACTGGAAAGGCGGAGATGACATCCGGGCTCAACGAGTGCTCGAACATATCGACCGGCAGATGCGGCGTGAGGACCCCAACAGGTCGGAACAGGAGCTGGAAAGCAAGCGGCGGCAGATTGCGCGCGATCTCTTTGCCACACGTGAGGGTGACGAGACCGCCCGAGGATATGGGGGCGGTCACTTGCTTGGCGCGTGGATCGTGAACCATTTGCTGGAGCAGCAAAGGGGCGATTGGCGGGCGGTGGCGCGTCTGATGGGCCGGGCGTTGCAAGACCAAGAGGTCAGTGTGCGCAGGTTGCGGGGTTTTGTGGCCGGGGTGGAGCGGTTGGCACAAGCGGCCACCTCGCCGGAGCGCACCGCTGAGCCTGTGGCCCTGGCGGCGGAGAATCCGTTCGTGGTGCTGCCGCTTCTGCTGGCGCAACTGTGGGCTGCGGCGTTGCGATGGGTGCACCGTCTTCTGCTGCGTCTGACGGTGGCGTGGGCCGGTCTCCTTGAGATTGTGATGGCGGGATCGACCGCCTCGCTAGGCGCCGTGCTGGATCATGCCCGGAAGGCCGATGGCCTGGCGACTGCGGCCGCCAAAGCTGGTGATCGTGTGTTCTATCGCCTCGTTGACCGATTTGTCAAATCGCTGGTTGATCCATCGTCCCTCTTTCAGTTCTCCCCGATTGCTCCTCCACCGGTACCGGTGCCTTTCCCGATCAACCTATTGGCGGAATATAAGAAGATTATACAGATTACACCGATTCAGATTAAACCGTATGAGGACGTGAAGGTGATTGTTGTTGAAGTGCTCATGCTGTCTGGGTGGTCGGTGGTTCAGGCCTGGCTCGGTTACCAGATTTGGCAACGGTGGGTGGAGCCGGCGTGGAGATCGCTGCAGGCGTTTGCCAGAGCGGTACGCGCGTTTGCAGCGGATGTGCGGGAGCCTATCCAGCGGCGCTTGCGCCGGCTGCGGGGCGAGCCGCGCCCGCTGCTGTGGGAGCAACTGCAAACCACTCCGAAGCCCGTGCCCCCGTCAATATCCAGCGTAACGGGCCCGGCGAAGGAGCGAGGCGGGACGGGGCCGAGGATGTTTGAGGGCAGTGTGGGGGTGGTGGCAGGGTTTGCGGTTGGACTCGGAGCGCTGATGGTGGCGGCGTCGTTCGGGCCGGTGGCGTGGGCGGTGACCGGTGCGGTGGAGCTGGCGCTGGCCGCCTGGTGGATGGTGCGCTACGGGCCGCGACGTGTGAGTCCGGCGAAGGCGCTGGGGGCTACGGGGGTGTGGGGCGTGCAGAAACTGCGAGTGGTGCGCGGGGGAGCGGTTAGCGGTGGGCGCGATGCTTCCGCGAGATCAGGTAGTTCTCAATCCCGATTCCAGCCAGCGCCAGCAACCCCATCGCCAACACCGTCAGCGACGCGAGCAGGAACATATCCATCTCAATCATCCTCCTTCTCGCGAGGGAACGCCAGCACGGCCACCACAGAACCCGCGAGCAGTGCCAGCAAGCCACTCACCCGATGGACAAGCGGAGCCGACACGAAAAAGCCCCCCACAACGCCAGCGACAAAAACCAATTTGATAATGTCCATGACGGCGCGCGCGATAAAGTCTCTGCGGGCCGTGCTAAAGAACTTCTTCTCGCCAGCCATCACTTCTTTAAGTGTAACACGCCGCTCCGGGCGTGTCAACGTCGTGGCTGTCGTCGCGGCCACCTTCGGCTCGGTCATCGCCACCATCGCCAGCGCCATCGGTTTGTCCAACTCCGTCCTTGCCGCCCTCGGCCTCGGTGGGGCGGCGAAGGGGGCGGGCGTCATCGCCGCGATGGTGATGATACCGGTTACTGGCTCAGTGCGAAGCAAATATCCGACCCGTGAAGCCGTAGAGCAAGCTCTGGCCGAGCGGACAGCCGTTGGTCTAGCGAATGACGCTGTGACACTTATGAAGAAGACTAAAGATCAAGGTGGAGATTCTTCACTTTATCGTGCTGCTAAAAAATTTGGTGTGCCACTTCCATCTCGACGCCCCTATTTAACTCGCCAGGCAGTTGAGCAGGCTCTGGCCGAGCGGACAGCCGTTGGTCTAGCGAATGACGCTGTAACGCTGAGGAAGCGATTTAAGGGCGGAGACGATGCTGCCCTTTATCGAGCTGCCAAGCACTTTGCGGTACCCCTTCCAGAGCCACAAATGCGACAGTGGGTTTGGGGAAGAACATGGCCTCTTCAGCCTCAACCGCCGGATTCACCTATTACTCTGAAGTCGTCAGTATCTCATTTGACACTAAGCGTCCGGGTGAAGAAGGCTTTGCTAGATAAAGAGATTGCTACGATCGGTGAGATCACTCAAAGAACGGATAGGGAATTCCGCTCTCTTAGAAACTTCGGACTTCTCTCACTGTTGGAGCTCAAGGATGAACTTGCAAGACACGGTTTTGCACTGCGGGACGAATCAAGCAGACCGGTGACGCTCCACGCGATGGGGCTGGGGGTGTGGGCGGTGGGTGGGGTGCTCGCGGCGATGCTCGGAGCAGGCTACCTGTTCGGGCCGACGGGTTTACTGCTCGCCGGACTCGCGGCGTTGGTAGGGCTGGCGAGCTTGGGCGTGGTGCGGTTGGCGCGGACGTGGCGCGCGGCGGCGACGAGGGCGCCGAAGGCGACGGAGGAGCTGCCCGAGAAGGTGCCGGCGCCGAGCTGGCTGAACGGCACGCCGGTGGAGATGAGCACCGGCATCAGCGGCATTCGCGGCCCGGTGACAGCCCTCACCGATCTCGAAGTCTACATTAATACCAAGGGATGGATCGGACTTATGGAGCACATGGCGAGGCAGCTTGGCCGCGATGCGGCGATGCCTCCTGGCGCGATCGTCTTAGGACGGGACTTGCGCCCGAGCAGCCCGCGCATCATGCTCGCGCAAGCTCGCACCATTCGAGAAGCCGGCTATCACGTGCTCAATGCCGGCACGGTGCCCACGCCTGCGGTGATGTACTACGCGATGCAGCAGGGCTTATCCAGCGCGATGACCACCGGCAGCCACATTCCGTTTGATCGCAACGGCATTAAGTTTAATTTGTGGAATCGGGAAGTGCTCAAATCGGATGAAGCGCTGCTGCGCCGGATGGTCAGGCAAGTACGCAACGAAATCTACAGCCTGTCGGCGGAAGAGGGGTTGAAGCGATTCAACGCCGATGGTTCGTTCAAAAAGCCGGGTGATGAACAGGAACTGCTCGGTCCTTCAATTCAGGAGGAGGTCGAGCGCGTCTACCTGCGACGCTACACCGATGCCTTCCCAGGCCGGCCGCTGGCAGGCAAACAGGTGGTGGTATTCCAGCATTCGGCGGTGGGCCGCGATCTGCTGGTGCGGCTGCTGGAAGCGCTGGGGGCGGAGGCGATTCCGGTGCGGCGCAGCGAGCAGTTCATTCCAATCGACACCGAGAACATTACGGAGGCTGACCGCGCGCTCTTCCGCAAGATCATGCAGGAGCACCCGGGAGCGTTTGCGATGATCTCCGGCGATGGCGACACCGACCGGCCGATCGTCATCGATGAACGCGGAGAGTTCTACCGCGGCGACATCCTGAACTTGTTGACCGTCGATTTGTTGAAGCCGGATGCGGTGGCGACACCGGTGAGTGCGAGCCTGGCCGTGGAGCAGTTCCTGCGCGCCCGCGACATTCCCTACCAGCGGACCAGAATTGGCTCGCCCTACGTGGTGAGCGCGATGAAGAGCTTGGCGCGCTCCGGCTTCCGCCGGCCCGTGGGGTGGGAGGTCAATGGCGGCTTTTTGCATGAGACGGACATCGAGCTGGGGCCTGGCCGCGTGCTGAAGGCGTTGCCCACGCGCGACGCGGCTCTGCCGATTCTCTCGGCGCTGATCACCGCCGCGCAGAGCGGCCGTGCGATGTCGCAGGTGTTCCGCGAGGACGTGCCGTTCTACGCCACGCAGGCGGGCTTGATCGACAATTTCCCAGTGGAAAATAGCCAGAAGATTTTGAAAGCCCTTTCGCCGTCCGCCGAGGCGCACATCCAGGAGGTTCGTTTCGGTGATGTTGGGGAGAGTCTCATTCCCGGGATCGATCTAGTTCGGGAGGATGGCACTATCGTCACTGGAGTTGAATCCGACCCGTTAGTGACGACACTAAGGTCCATTCGGAGGGTGTTGGAAACGTACTTTAATTCCGCGAGCGGCTTTGAACGGATCACCGCCATCAACTATGTCGACGGGATTCAGATCCATTTTGCCAACGGGGAAGTGGCGCACTTGCGCCCCTCCGGCAACGCGCCGCAGTTCCGCTGCTATGCGATGGCTCCCGATACGCAAGCGCGCGCAAATGCGATCGTAGAGATGGTGATCGAAGGGCCGGACAGCATCCTGCGCCGCCTGGAGCGCGCCTCTGCTGAAACACCCGCTACATTGCCAACGGGCGGGGCCGGTGGGCGCGTGATGACGGCGATGGGCGGGTTGCTCACGCTGGTGGCGGGTGGGGTGACGATGGCGGCGGTGGCGGCGGCGTGGTGCGCGACGGGGGCGTGCGGCGGTGTTGAGGGGACGATGCCGCTTGGCACCGACGGCCACGCCGCGATGGCCGGCCTGGGTTCGATGCCACTCTGGTTACTGGCCATCCTGCCGGCGGCAGTGGCGCTGCTCAATATGGTGAGGGTGCACGAGAAACTGGAGTGGTTGCCGGTTCCGAACACCGGCGGGCCGGCACCGCCATTGATGCCCGACGTGGGCCGCACCATGCGGTTCGCCGAGAAGACCGACCTAGGCAGGTCGGTCTTTTTGGTAGCGCTTTCTTCGCTCTTTGCGAATGGGCTGCGCATGCTGTCATGGATCACATTCGGCATGAGCGTGCCGCTGCTGATGGCGCCCGGCGGCCCGGGCGGCACGGCGCTGGCGATCGCGCTGGGGGTGGGGCTGAGCGTGGCGGTGCTGCGGATGAGCGAGGAGGGCGGCATGCGTCAGCGGCCTCGTCCCGTAGAGAAAGACGCCGAAGAAGTCGAGGTTACGGTGACGACCGGCGAGGGGACGGTTCAGGAGCCTGGCGAGGGAGTCGGGCCGCGAGTCGTGGGTGAAGCAGCGACGGTTGAGCGTCCCGCTTCAGAGGTTTCCACCTCCCTGAAGCCTGAAGAAGCGCTGGAACTCGTGGGGTTGATCAATCTGCTTCGTAAATCTCTCAGTCAGGAACGGCGGCAACGAGAGCTGCTCGCGCGGCTGAGCTTCGAGCAATTTGATCACATTCGAGCGATTGCCCAGGGAGCCAGCCGTGCGGTGGTTTCGGATAAGGCGAGGGAGCGCATGACGTTGGCTGAGTTGACGATTCCTTCGCTGCTGGCCCAGGAGCCTGACCTGAATTCCACGCTGTCTGCGCAACTGCACGACGCCGGCTTGCTATCGGTCTCCACGCCAACGGAACAGATCGGCGCTGCAGCGGTGAGCCAAGCACCTGTTGTTGTGGAACGCGCCACACCTGCGCTGGAATTGGCACCGCAGTTGGCAGCTCCGACCGACGAAGCCCAGCGGCTGATGAATGAGGACGTGGCCAAGGTGCACCGGCTGCTCTCGCCGGAGGTGCGCCGGCAGGTTGAGGCGCTGCTGCCGCTGTTTCTCCCGGTGGTTGAGCAGGGCCAGCTCCGTGGCTACACGAATGTCCTGATGCCTGAGACGACTCCTCGCTCGCTGCGGCAGTGGTTGGAATCGTTGCAGCTACTCGATGATGAGACTCGCTGGCGGATGGATCGAGGAATCACGCATCCCTTCCAAATATTGCGCGACTCACGGCTCTCGCGCTGGGACCAGGAATTGACAGCACTGGAACAAGCCGGCGTCGTTAGCCCTGACGCGGTGGATGCGCTGTTGCGACAGCTCCAGAAGACAGAGGACGAATGGCTGCTGTTCCAAGTGCTGGAGAAAGAAAAGCAGGAATTTAAAGCCATCACGAAACGCGGCCGTGTCGTGATGTTTGATCTCGAATCAATTGTGGTGGGCGCAGTAGGACTGGTTGGCACGCTGGTGAGCATTGGGCTGTGGGCTTCTTCTTATGGAGCGTCGTCAGGATGGGCGGCGATGATATTTGGCATACTCACCACGACCATCGTGCTGGTTGATGGGATGCGAGCCAACCTAGCCAAGCGATTTTTCGCTCGGCATCCGCCGACCGATGAACTGGTGCCGATGCTCTTCCAGGCAGGCCTGATCCCGCGCTCATTGGCCATTGCCTATCGGCTGGCCGGGCTGCCGGGCGTGTTGGCGGTGCAGCAGGCGCACCGCAAAGCCGCGTGGCAGGAAGCGTCTCCTGAGGCGGTTCTGGCTGACCTGGTGCATCTGCTGACCGCGAAGCGGTTGATAACCCCAGAGATGGTGCTGGCCTATCATGCGCAGGGCCTCGCCGGTCTGCTCAAAGTACAACCGAAGCTCCACGATGTGGTGCAACCCGCCACTCCCGCCCGTACTCCGACGAAGTGGGCTCGAGCCTTTGGCTGGCTGACCGGAGGATCGAAGGGTGGAGGCAGTCGTTTCTTAACGGCTCTTGTCATCGGGGTGCTTCCGTCATTGGTGCTTGGCGCTACCGGCCCCGGAGGCACGGCGTGGGCGGTGGGGGTGGGACTGGCGCTGAGCGTGGCGGTGCTGTTCTCACAAACGGGTGCGCTGCATCGGAGATGGGAGCCGCGGCCGATTTCGCCGGAGGGGCGAGCGGTGGCACGCGTGTACGAAGTGCTCAGTCGGCGCGGGGCGCACGGGGCGACCGCGGCGGCCATCACCGAGGAACTCGGGCAGGACGCCGCCATAATCCAGACCACTCTTGACGCGTTGGTGTCCACCTTGGGGATCGCGACGGCAACGGGCGAGGGCGCGGAGACGTTGTATGCGCTCTCCCCGCAGTACGTGGCTCGGACCGTGCGAGAGCTGGATGCGTTCATGCAGATGCTGGGGGAGACATATCCATTCGAGGGGACGTTACGCGAGGAATGGGAGCGGCGCGTCGCCGGGCTTGAGCGACATCGCCACAGCTTCGCGGAGTTGGTGCCGGAGGAGGAACGAGTGCCGGAAGCGTGGTCCGACATCGTGCAGGATAGCCTCCATTTCGTGGGCAAGCTGCACAGCATCAAAGGCGCGCCCGAGCGGTTCCTGATCGCCTCCCGGCGGTGGCGGATTTCAGGCAAGCGCACGGCGTTTGCCGCCAACTATTATTTCGCGGTCAGCGCGACCGACAATGTCTTCTATGCCATTGAGCAGGGGACCAATCACTATTTCAAGTTTATCTTGGAGGGCGAACGGCGCGGGGTGTGGTATCACGATGCGCAGGGGCTGACGTGGGTGAGCACGCTGCCGCCGGCGGCGAAATTCCTGTTGGATGAGCTGCGCTCCACCAAGCCGCCGCGCTCGGTCTATGATCGGCTCAGCGGCAGCCTGTTCGAAGCGCTCAACGCCGTGCGCATCCGGTGGTGGGGGCCGCGGTTCAAGCTTGCCCACTTCTACTGGGTCAGCACCCATCACAGAGAGAAGCATGTGGTGTTGTCCCCCATGATCGCGCGCGGGGAGAGCGTGCATGTGATCTTGCCGCCGGAGAGTCGCAAGGTAGCGGCCAATGGCGATGCGCAGGCGGAGGCGATTGTCGATTTTGTGGCGTTTGATCCGCAGTGGCGGCTGGCGGTGGCGGGAGAAAGCGGAGCCAACCATACAACCGACGAAGTGGCCAAGAAGATGCACGTCTCCATGGTCAATGCGATCAAGGCGTCGAAGATGCGGGGTGGTTCCGGCGAGGTGGCGGAGACCATGTTCCTCTTTTTCGACGGCTTCACGGAGGAAGCCGGCCGCGCCCCGGCTGAGCTCGCCTATGTGGCCATTCAGAAATTCTTGCGCGGTGTGACACTGCAGCAGGAGCTGGGCACGCGGCTGGCAGGCAAGCAGGTGCTCTTTAAGGATCTGAAGGGGGGCACCTTCGGCGTGGTCAAGATCGGGCGCGACTTGGTGCCGACGCTGCAAGAGAAGAATGGCTTATATCGGCGGTTGCGCCGGCGGGAGCCGACATCGGTCAGCGGATTTATCGCCGATTTGCATCGCGAGGTGTCCACGCCGCCCATCGGCGAAGAGCCGGCGCGGGCGCCGCGGGCGGGGGGCGAGTTCCCGACGCGGGCGCTCCTGCCGACCGCGTTGGTCGTCCTCGGCGGCAGCGCGATCGCGCAGGCGGGACAGGGCGGCGGGGAATCTTCGATGGCGGGATGGACGGCCTCCGACATTATCGTGCGCGCCGCGGCGGCTGCCGCCGGATTCGTGGTGCTCGCCTCCGTGCTGACGTTTGAGGGGCGCCGCTACCGTACTGGGCGATTGAGCGAGAAGCCTGCGCCGTCTGCGCTGAAGCCGTTGGCGTTGTGGCGTGTGGGCGCTCCGGCGGCGATCTCGCGCACGCCGTGGGCGGTGCGCGCGGCGCGCGTGGCGTGGGGCATGGTCTTGGGTGCGCTGATCGGCCTGCCAATCCTCGGCGCGACGTATGTCGCGACCAGCCGTCCCTCGTTCCAGGGTATGACATCGGCGAGAGGTCCGCCCACGGGAGAGGTGGCCCCCACTATCGAGGACATTCCCATTGAAGAAGTTCCCCAGGTGTTGCCACAGAGGCCCATCGAGTTGCCGACGATCACCCTTGATCCGTTGACGCAGCGCGCGATGGATCACTGGCTGGCGAGCACCCAGCCGCTGGCTGAGCTGGCGCTTCAGCTTCGTTCCGGAGAAGTGTCCGAGAAATACCTCACCGAACCGGTGCTGTGGCTCTTCCAGCGTGTCGCCGCACAGGCCGGCCTGCATGTGGCGGCCTTCCCGGCGCTCTCCGATGAGCGCGGGGACGGCTACTTACAGGAAAGCGGTCGACGCGTGCGGGACGCGGGCATTCGTTTGGATCGCGCCATCGGCATGGACTTTCATTTTGACGGGGCCCAGAAAAAGGATGGCACGCTCACCTCATTTCCTGATCCGGCGGTGCTGACCAAGGATCCGGCGCTTGGATTGGTGCGCTTCACGTGGGGCGCAGGCGGGGTGCTGAAACATCGGTCCTACGACCGCGACCTGAAGTTTTTCAACTGGACCAGCGCTCAACTGAATGCGCCGCGGCGCACGATCATTCTGGAGCTCAGTGGTCTGGCTGATCTGTTGATGATGACGCCGCAGGCGCTGGACATCTACATCCAGGAGCAGGTGGTGCCGCTGCTTACGGCGGTGCAGGAGCACATGGAGAAGCAGGAGGGCGTTTGGCCGGCCGGCCATCTGCCATTCTTTGTGCTCCCAGGCCACGGCGGCCACAGTGCTACGGGGCGCATTAAAGATGTCGGGGCCGGCATTCCTCGCGACGCGGTGATGAAGTACGCGCAGCAACTGGATGCGGCCGTCTTCTTTGGCCGGCCCTCCAAGCTGCCGGTCGCGCTGCCGATGATTTTCGCGCTGCCGCTGCTGCTGTGGCTGGGGATGAAAAGCAGCGCTGGTGCGAAGGCGCGCCAACGCGTGCTGAGAGAGGCGTGGAACTCACTGGCCGGTGATGAGCTCATCACACGCGACGGCCGTCGCTATGCGCTGGTGATTCCGACCTCGACCCAGTTGCACCGGCACATCACCGCTGCGGCCGGCATGGTGGTGAGCAGCGAAGGGTCGACGCAGGGCGCTCAGCGCCAGCTTCCCGATGGTCAGGTGGGATTTGTCTTGCGCGATGTCGCCACCGGCAGATTTGTCCCGGGTGCCTATTTCTATCGCGCGTTGACCGCAGACGGTCATTTTGGATTGGGTGACAACGTCTTACCTGAGTCGCTGAGGAATCAGCGGCTCTTTCATCAGTTCTGGGCGCGGCTGGGGGAGGCGGTGCGCGTACGCGAGCCAGGCGAGGTCCATGTGCTCGTGAACGTGACGAATCGAGCTACGCTTCAACCGATCGCCGCCTTTCTCATCCAACAGGCACACGACGGACAGTTAGCGCTGCCCACGGAATCCCTGGGTGCGCTTGAGCGTACGCTGGAGTCTGGCAATTCCGCAACCGAATTGGGATTCGTGCTTGCGGGAGTGTTGCAGGCATTGCATCGAGCGCATCTGGACGCCGTGGTGCCGAATAGTGTGTTGGCAGAAACCTTGTGGGGTCGGGTGTTGCGCGCGGGCGGATGGACTTCTCTTGAGCTCCTGGCACCTTCGGAAGGGAACCGTCAGGTGGTGTTGAAGGCGACGATGCCGGTGGTTGCGGCCGGCCGACGTGTCATCGTCACCTTCGCGTCCGCACGCGGCTCGGCGAGCGAAGGGCCGGACATCAAAGGCGGGTTGCCCGAGGCGGAGCTGGAGGTGCGCGGGCTGAAGCCACGCGAGCCCTCGAACAGTCGTCTAGCTAACTGGATCCGTGCCACCCACACCCGACTGCTCGAAGAGCCGACGGTGTTCCGAACAGAGGTCGAGCTGGCCTGGGGTAGGGCGCAGTCGTCGCTCGTGCTGACGTTTGACGGGCGTTCCCTGCCAGTGAAACAGATGGGACAAATCGTCGCGTTCCTGCGCAACGGCAAGCCGAGGGTGGAGCTGGCGTTTATTCCGGAGCAGGTCGCGCGCGTCATGCGGGGCGTGCCGGAAGACAACGAGGGCGTGCTCGTTGTTGATGAGACAGCCTATCTCATTGCTCAGGGCGAACAGGGAGGGATACTTCGACTTACGCCACGCAACGGCGGCCAGACTGTGACGGTGCCGGCGACCGTCGAGTCGCGCCGGTATGGGACTCGCTACACCATCAATCTCACCGAACTGGCAGATGCTCTCCAACCAGTGCAGCCACGGGCCGCCAGGAGGCTGCACCAGCTCTTTATCTCATGGGCAGGCGGCGGGTCGGTGACGCTGCCGGCAGTCAACCCGTTTGCGGCGTTCGTGCTGCTGAGTGCGTTCGGGGCGATGGCGGCGTGGCTGGGCATCCTGTGGGGCTCGCTGGCCTTGGTGGCGCTGACGGTTGGCGTGTGGCGCTATGTGATCGTGCCCGTGCCGCCGACTCAGCCGCCGCAGACGACGCCGATCGCGCGGCAGATTCCGGTGCTGAAGATGGAGGACGAGCCGGTGCCGATTCAGCCGATCGCAACCCGCACCATTCGCGGCAAGCTGGTGAACCAGACGCCACAGGAGAACGAAGCGGAGTTTCGCTGGTTGTTGGCTGTTCTCACTGAGGATGGGACGTTGAAAGGACCGCCGGTGCGATGGGCTGATTTGGACCAAGCGGCGGAGTGGATGAGCACGCTGGATCGATTGGCGAAGGACGTCAGCGAACCGCATCTGCGTGCCCGGTTGCGCGAGACGGCCGAATTGCTGCGGCAGGCGGCCGATGCCGATCTTCCCGGTGAAGCTCGTGACTATTGGTCGAAGGCTGAGCTGACCAGCTTGCGCATCATGCAGGGGAGTCTGGCCGACATCGTGATACGGCTGGCCGAGCAGCCGCCGACGGTTGAGATGGCAGGGGGGTCGCACGAAGGCGAGGAGCCATGGTCGGGCAGCTTGGGCCTTGATCATTGGCGGGGAGATACCGAAGCAGAGTGGGTTGGGCAGGATGAGGAGGCGCGCGCACCGGCGCCTGCGGAGCACGGCCCCGGCTACGCCGATGAGGCGCGGTGGCTGGTGAGTCTGGCCGAGCAGGCGGCCCATGCGTATGAGCTCTCAGTGAAAACGGAAGAAGAAGACGGGGTGGATCCAGCACAACGCCAGCAGGCCCTCCAGGAGTATCGAGCCGAACGCGATGCTTATCGGGCGCAGATACAGGAGTTGAAGCGCGCGGGCGACCTCGACACCTTAGCGCGCGCGCGCCGTCTGATGAAACGACGGATCGAGGTGCTGCCTGGAGAGGAAGGTTGGTCCGCGGAGGGTGTCTTCGGAGAAGCGCGGGGCGGCCCGAAGTACCGCGCGTTGTACCGCCATCTCAACGAGACGATCCGCGCGATGGAACCCAAGCGAACGCCTGGCACACATGCGGGCCGCGTGGTCGAGCTGGCCGTGACGGCGGCGCAAGCGTATGGAATGTTTATGCCAGGCGGGATCTCGCCGGAGCAACAGACGTACTATCAAGGCACGTATCGTCAGGCCCAAAAAGACTTCGTGGGGTTGGTGAAGGGGTTGCAGGAGACGCGCGCACGGGGCACCTTGGAGCGTGCCATCCGTGCGTTGGACAAAAAGTCCGAGGAGTTTTCTCCTGAATCGTTAGGGGGCGAGGGCTGGAAGAAGTTTGAAGAGAATGCCGCGTATGTCGAGGCAGCATTTCGCCACCTGACGATACCACGTCCATCCGGCGGCGCGGAGGGTGGCGGCTCCACAACGCTGCGCGCGCTCTCGCTCGCCCCTGCGGTGGTCTCCGCCCTCCTGACCGCAGGCAGCGTGCCCGCGCTGCTGGCGCAGCCGAACAGCCCGGTGGCGATGGAGGGCTTCGTGCGCGGGCTGGTGTGGACGCTGGCGCTGGCGGCGGTGGGGCTGCTCTGGGCGCGGATGGTGCCGATGTGGAAGGCGCGGCGCTGGGCGTGGGCACTCTTTAGCCGCGAGCAGGCGCAGCGCGCCTTCGGTTCAGTCAAGTTCATCGCGGTAGCCGCAACGGCCATGACGGCACTGGCTGCGGCGATCGGGTTGCCGATGGCGGATGCGATCAAGCAGGCGCTGCCGTTCTCCTCCATGCCGATCGTGATGGTGTTGACGGCCGTGGGTGCGGTTGAGGCAGTGTTCCAAATCCTCGGTCGACTGACAGGTCTGACACGCGCCGGCGCCGATGAGCTGCGCACGGAGATCGCCGCGCTTGGCGCAAGCGAAGAACAGGTCGCGTCGCTGGCGACCGCCTCGGTGTCCAAGCTGGCGCGCGTGGCGCATGATTTGCGCCGGCAACAGCGCGCGCAGGCGCGGCAGCGGATGGCACAGGGCCTGGAGCATCTGCCGCTGGCGAGCCGCGTGCCCGGTTTCAACCACTTGTTCAACCTGCCGTCGCTGTTCTACTCGTTCTTCGTCCAATATTTCGCGCCCGGCGTGTCCACACAGTATCTCGGCTCGGCCCCGCTGTCCTCCGAGCAGGCGGGCGCGGTGCTGGCGCGCTACGCCGCCGATGACGCCGTGAAGCCGGTCGAGGCGACCGGGCTGTTTGCGCCGATCCGCACGCAGTCGCAGGCGGCGGCCAATCTCTTGTGGCGCCACGCGCTCTTCAGAGAGATGGCCGCGCTCTGGGACCGGAACGTCTTCGCGCGCGGTTCCTTCGACTTCATGACCCGCCGTCTGCACCTGTGGGTCATCAGCTCGCTGGGCATGGGTGCCTTAATGAACCTGCCGGTGAGCTTCTTAGGCTCCTCGGTTCTTGGCTGGCTTGGCATCGGCCCGACCTTCAATCTTCTCGGCATCGATTTCACGATCTCCGTCTTGCACATCGCCTCAGCCTTCCTGACCTCCTTTGCGCTGTCGCTACCGCGCTCGGCCGGCTTGGTCTGGACGACAATCCAGCAGGCCCGCAGTGGCCAGACGCGGCCCGTCTGGGGCCGGATGGTGAAAGCGCTGATCCTCAGTCAGCTTCGCGGCACCGCGATGATGTGGTTTGTGGATGCTGAAATCCAGATGGCGCTTGGCGCAGGCAGCGCGGCGGATCGCGCGGCGTCCCAGGTTCTGGGTCGCGAGGTCCACTACGCGCATGACGCGGTCGCCCTCATCGAGGGCCCGCAGGGCGCGATCAACCTGGGCGCGCGGGTCGGGGCGGTCGTCGAATCGCTGCCAGGCGTGCCGCATCTATCGGACATGACGTTCTTCGGCGGTGATGAGGCGGCGTTGGGGAGGAAGCACGCCGAAGTTAAGCTGGCGACGGCGCTGTCGCGCGATCCGGACGCGCAAGTGAGCAGCCTGGTCGCTGCGCCGCCCGTGCCGAATTCCGCACCGACCGCGCCCCTGCTGCCCGAGCCATTTGCGACCGCGGCCAAGGCCGTGACCGCCGCCGCGCTGGGGCGGCAGATCGAGCCGGAGTCAGCCCAGCCGGACAGCACCAAGCCGGACACGGTGGAGGAAGAGGTGCAGGGGCGCAAGGAGCCAGCGGACGCATCATTGACCGAGCTGGTTTCAGCGCCCGCCCCGCTGGCCATCGAGGCGGTCGGCATGTTGCGCGAGGCAGCCGAAAGCCAGTGGGAGGATAGCCTCAGCCTCGAGGTGTGGAAATTTCACGACCTCATCGGGCAGGAGGATGAGGCGTTCCGGAATGAACTGTTGCGGATCTTTCGCAAGGTTGATCGCGCGGTCCGCGTTGATGACGACACCCCAGACGTTGCCAGCCCGACGTACCGCGAGCGGTTCCTCAGACGGCTAGCCGAGGAACGCATCGCCCTGACACCCGCTCAAGAGGTGCGTGCGGCGCCCGCCGAGGAGCGGCTCCAACTATTCGTCCGACTCTTTAGTGAGGAGTTTAATCCGGCCTTTAGCGCTTACATGGATCTCATCCTGGCCCCGCACCTGAGGACTCAGGAGAACGAGAGGGAGGCGGCGAAGGTGCTCGTCCCACGCCTGGCCACGTACCTCAACTACCTGACTGATCAACTGCGTGAGGTGCTTGAGGCACTTCCACCGGGGCAGGAAGCCGTCGGTCAGGCTGCGACCGCATTGATCAGCAAGACGAGAACGTTCATGGAGACCTATTATCAGACCCCGGGCCTCCGGATCACCGAGGAGCTGGGGAAGCTGGCGCAAGAGATCAACGAGTTGGTCCTGGGCCTCAACCGGGCGGTCTTTGTCCCGAACGGCTACTACTTCTTCCATTTCGCAAGGGGCATGCCGGGTGCTGTCGTGCCGTCTTCCACCTATCGCATTGTGGATCGGGTGCCTCAGGACCTGGGGCATGAGGTGCTTCTCGTCCGAAGGATTGACGGACTGGACGGGGTCCAGGAGAAGTTGGGCCGCGGCGGCGAACTGGGCCACACGGTACGGGGAGGGTCTCCAGTGGCGTTCCTCGACCAGATCGAGGCGGCGGTGGATGGGCTGATCATGCCATCTCTTCAGGACGATAAACCTGATGGGGGCGTTGACTCTTTCCTCGCGAAGAAGCTCAGGGAGCAGTACGAATACTCTAGGGAGCAGACGTTGGCACTTCAGAAGCTGGGTAATGCCCTCATCAGGAAAGAGTTCCCGGTAGGGACGCCGCGTGAGGAGGTTGTGCAGACGATGCTGGCTCAGACGATTGCCCATGAGCACCAGCACGACCTCAACAATCTGACGCCACTCTTCCCACACGATCGCCAGGAAGAGTCGGCGTATCTCATGGACGTGGCGAGAGGCCGGATTCCGTACGAGACGCTGGTTCGCCTCCTGACCTTTCATATCGAGGGGTTATCGTCCCATACGCAAGATGGCAACACTGCTGCGGCTTCCGCAATCCTTCGCGCCCTGTTGGGCGATGAGTTCCTGCGCGTGAGGACCTATGAAGGCATGAGAGAGGCCCTCGAGAAGCTTGGCAGCCTCCCCAAAGCGGAGTTGCAGGCGTGGGCCCTTGCGCTGTACCAGGAAGCGTTCCCGCCGGTTCCCACCCCGCGTATTCAGACCCCGCCGGCACCCGTGGTGACTCCACTCGCGCAGAAGGAGCCGCCCGCCAAGGAGCAAGAAGCGAAGGCGGCCGCTCCGCCACCGTCCCGAACGCCCGGGATGCTGGACCGGGTGAAGAAATGGATTGCGACGACAGTGGTGAGCGTGGGTTCCTGGTCTGCCGCGCCAGCGCTGGGCGAAGCGCCGCAACCTCCGACACCAGCGACTCCCGCGGCAGCGCTCGCTATCGTGCTGAATGCCGAACATGACGGAGGGGCGTCGGTTGAGCCGCCACCTGCCGTGGAATTAAGGGGACACATCCTTAATTCAAGAGATAAGGATGTGTCCCCAGATTCAACGATGACCACCGTCGAGGCGAAGCGATGGGCGCGGGAGCTCCGAGCCGCACAGGTACGCGCCGCGAATACGCTGCGGATGGAGGACATCGCGCAGGTGGCGGCGGACTATGTGACGCTGCTTGAGCGGCTCGAAGCGCAGGCGAGTGATCCGTCCGCTGCCAAGCTGTACAAAGAAACCATCAAGCACGCGCAGAATCTGCTAAAAACCATCCGCGCCAAGGACGCTAACCTGCCCAGAAATCTTCTGCGTTCGGTGTCGGCGAAGGAGCGGACGCACACGAAGGCGCTCGAGCAGCTTGAGCCGGTCAAGCAGCTCGCAGCCTTCCTAGAATCACCGGCTGATCAGCGCATCACCCCACCCGCAACGACTGTTCCGAAGACAAAGACGCCGCCACAGGACCAGGAAAAAGGGGACATTCTGATTTTCCACGATTCCGAAGAAGAAAAAACCAGAATGTCCCCATTACCATTCGCCGGAGCGATGGACCAGTGGCGCCAGGAGTTCGGGGCGCTGGAGCAAGTGCTCAAAGAGATCCCCGCGCCACCGACTCCAGTGATGACCCATCCGCTCGTGCGCCGATTGATGGAGGAATCGCGCGCAGGGCGAAGCCCGAGGCCGACCGAATCGTCGCTGGCCGGATCGCGCACGCTGCCCACCGAGGTGACGGTGAAGCCGCGCGAGGATCTGGCGCTGCTGCAGGCGGGGAGCGAGCAAGGATTGACGGTGGCCGGAGGGCTGTTGAAGCCGATGTGGATCGGCGGGGAAGTGCTCTTTGGATTCAAAGACATCAAAGGCAATCTCAAGGAAACCCAGCTTCGGGATGACCTGCGCGACGCGCGTATGCGCGGTGCCGTCACGTTTATCGGAGAGTTGTGCAACCGCAGCATCCTGCGGCTGTTGCTGCCGACGTTCTTCCGCGCACACAGCGATGGCAAAGGCTCACCGGCCGGCGTGTCCATCACGCCCAGCGCGACCATGGGGATTAGTGCGATCACCGGCGCGCCATTTGTCGGCATCAAGCCGATCCTGAGCTTCCACGGCCCCAGCAAAGGCAAGGATACGAATACGCTGGTGGTCGCCCCAGGCATCGGCATCGGCGATGCGGAAATCCGGGTCGCGCTCGATGACGAGGGTAAGCTGGTCGGTGGCGCGTTCAAGTATGAGCCGACCTTTGCCGGCTTGCGCAGCATCTTGCTCTCGCCGGTGAAGCCCTCCGGCTATCAGACGACAGTCCATCTGATCGGCGCGCCTGAGATTCTGCAGGGAATGCGCGACATCGGCTTGCCTGTGGCCGAGCGCGCCCTCGACATTCAAAGCGCCGGGACGACCAGAGCCTTAACGATCTCGCTCGGAGGCAATGCGACCGAGGCATTCTTTAACGCGATCGAGCAATCGGTGCACAACAAGCTTTTGCGCGGGTTGCCTACTGCGCCGGTATTGGCGGGTCCCAGCGTGCTGGTGAGTCGAGCGGGTGGACTGTTGAATCTCGATGGCCGTGAGCCGCTCGAGGCGCTGACTCCTGCAGGGGCGCTGCCGTTGCCGAGTGTGAAACTGCCGGTTTGGATGCTACAAGTCCTGGAGGTCTTTGACATTCGTCCAGAAACCATCGACTCCGTCTCCTTTGATGTGTGGGGGCGCCTGCTGAGCCCGGATGAGCTGGCGGCAGTCGCCGGCCTGACGCTGGATGAAGCGAAGGCGTTCCTGTTGACGAGACCGGAATATCGCGAGGCCGCCGCCTATCGAGGCGGATGGTTCATCTTGAGCGGGGAGTTGGTGCGCTACTCCAACCGGCAGCCGGTGCGGATGTCCGCGGTGTCCTCGGATCGCCGCGCGGCGATGGTGTTCCACGGCATCGAGGATGTTGAAGGCCGCGACTACAACGCGTTGATGCAGGCGCTGCGCCATGTGCGCGGCGACCGCACCTGGCCCGTCTTTGTCGGCAGCGTGGTGGAGCAGTTTGCGTTGGTCGAAAATTCGCGCGGCCATTTGGAAGCGGTACGGGTGCGGCTGGATGCGACGACAAAGGACGGCACCATCGTCTCGCTGGTGAAAACCGATCAGGGTCGCGAGATTCGTGTGGCCCTGCCGGATGCGAAGACGAAGAGTGCGACGGTCTACGCAATTCGCGACGGCCAATGGGTGCGGCGCGACACCATGGCCATCACCAGCACTCCGTTCAAGACGGCCAAGGGCGAACCGGCGCAGGAGCGCCGCGAGTGGACGCTCACGGAGAGTGTCGATGTGCGCGGCACCCACACGCGCTATGAGCATGTCACCACGGCCGGCGGCATTCCACGCCTGATCAAAACGATCACCGATGGCCAGGGCAACGAGCGCATCGAAGCTACCGACTTCGAGCCGGACGGCCAGGCCTACACCACGATCCTTAAGGGCGAGGGCGATGAAGGCATGACCTACCTCGCCTGGGCGAATGACCTGGCGCATTCGTCGATGCGGTGGGCGGGCGATCTGGCCGCGGTGAAAGCCGGCACGGCGAAGCTGGATGCGGTGTTCCTGTATCGCGACGGCGAGATCTGGACCATGCCCGCGGCCGGGACGACGGCCTTCCGCCACGTCGATCCCGCAGGTCCGGTCTATCAAGGACTCACGCGCGTGGCGTATGTGGTGCGCGAAGACGAGTCGCATGGGGTATCCACTAGGCGGGTTGGCGTGCGTGTCGACGACCGGGGCAATCTGGTAGATCTTGGCCGCGAGGATACTCGCTACGAGCCGCAGCCCGATGGCTCTCTCCTGGCCACAACGATCGATGAAGAGGGTCGCGTGGTGCATGTGGAGAGTGCCACCATTGATGGTCACCTAACCTACACGCACATCTTGACGGATAAGGTCAAGCCCGAGGATGTGGGCAAGACCTACGTGGCTGAGCAGGCAGACCGCAGCCATCCGTATGCTTCCTACCGTGGCACCATTGAGCAAGTCCAGCGCGGCGAGCCGGTGGATGAATGGTATGTCTATGAGGGCTCCCAGCGGTGGACCTTCCGGGCCAAGCAGCCGGGCCTCGCTTTTGTGGCGCTGGAGTCCGATCCGGACAATGCAATCGAAGAGCGCGTCGGTGTTCAGCTCGATGAAACCGGAAAGTTCATCATCAACCGCGGCCACGACATTAAATCGTTTAAGACTGTTGAGCATCCGGATAAGACAAAGGATGTGTTCATCACCGCCACGGAATATGGGAAGCAGACCCAGAAGGACTTGAAGGGCTATGCACAAGGCATCATCCACAAAGATGCGCACAATCGCAGTCTCTTTGAGCGGCATGTGTATGACAATCGTACCGTACTCGTGCTGACGGATCAGAGCCAGGGGCGCTTTGCGCATGCCATAAAAGCGCTTGAGTTGGCGGGTGTGACGCCCGCGGCTGATGAAGCGTTGCTGGTAACAGTCAAAGGCGATGACACGGCGTATCTGTCCCTCCGGCGCGCCGGTCAACCCGACCAGTTCCTGGCGAAGCTGGAAGGCGCGGACATCGACCATCTCTGGGGCGATGTGGTGGATGTGGACGCTGCGCTGCGCGAGGTGAGCGTCATCAAACGGGCGATTCAGGTCACCGATGCCGTATTGGCGCAGCAGTTCGGCACGCCCGCCGACCAGTCGCTCATCATCACGGTGGACGCAACGGGCAAACGCTACGTCGATCTGTTGCACCCAGATGACGCGCGTTATCCGAAGGGCCGTCAATTCCTAGCCGAGTTCGAGGGAGATACCGTCGATGTGACTCATCCGCTGACACCGCAGGAAGCCATCGATCAGCTTGCGCGCACGACTCTGACGAAGCGAGCGATTGAAGTGCGCGATGCCACGCTAGCCCAGCGCTTCGGCCAGCCAGGCGACCAGCCTCTGATCGTCACGCTGAAGACCGACGGGAAGCTGTTCGTCAGTGCGCTGCGCGAGAACGCTGCGCCACGTTTTCTGGCTGGGTTTGATGGAACGCCGCGGGCTTTGACTGACTCTGTGAGTCAGCAGGACGTCGCAACCATGCTCGCAGGGGCCGCCGTAACGAAACGAGTCATCGAAACCCAGATGCCCTCATTGGCGAGTCGATTTGGCGTGGGGACGCAGCCGATCTTTGTCACCGTGCAGGCTGATGGAGCCATCTATGTGGAGACGGAGCGCGAGTTGAAAGCCACCGATGAGCAAGACGAGGTTCAAGAGCCCGAAGGACGTCTGCATGCCGAACTGGTGGCTGAGCATGCGCTCGACGTATCGACTGCGGTTGATGAGACACGACTTGCCGCCATGCTGGAACAGGCCAGCCTCGTGAAATGGTTCATCGAAATGACCTACGGCGAATTCATCAAGGAGACCGGCGATACAGGCGGTCTGTTTGATTCAGAACAGCCCATCGTTATCTCCATCGATCAAACGCCGGAGTACTTGGGCGAGGCCTTCGTCTATCCGCTTGGGCATCCAGAGCAGCCGTTTGAGAAGCGCGTGAATATGACCATCGGTGAGAACGCCACACGGCTCATCCAACCGGCCGTTGCCCCGCCCTACGCGGATGAGATCACAGATCACGGCAATCGCGCTCGGCTGGGTCAGGTGGATCAGCGTTTTGTCTTTACCGATCCTGGTTCGGAGTGGACGCGGCCCGATGGCGTGAAGATCGGCAATTTGCCGCCGAGAACTCGCGAGGCGCTCGTGATGACCTTTGATGCGATAGGTCGCCAAGTGAATCAGCAGCGTGGCTTGGTCTTTGCGGAGGAAGTCGTCAAAGCCCAGGCCCAGCCCTTTGCAGAGCGCTTGCTTGGGCGCTCTCTCGATGTGAAGCGTCGAGGAGATGCGGCGCTGATTCATACGCTGTATACCGAGGCGCTCGCGCAGACAACGGCGTTGAATGACCCCACAGTGCTCCAGAAACTTCCCGCGGCCGTGCAAGCTGTGCAGCAGGATGTGATGCCTGCTCTTCAACAGATCCTCGGTTCTGAGCCGACGACCGCCGCGGCACGAACGAGTCGAGAAGAGCTCATCGGAGTGAACCTGATCCAGGTGGCGGGTCAATCTCTCCAGGGCATTCCGGCTGCGAAGTGGGTGATCAAGAGCTGGGATCGCTCGCTGCACAGCCAGGCGCCGGTTCTGCCTGCTGTCGCAGGAACACCCCAGGTGCCGGATCGGCATGTGGAGGTCGTTGCGCGCACGTTTGCACTCATCGACATCGCGTCGCAAGGCAGCGAAGCGAAACCGCGACAGAGCGCAGTGCAGTTCCTCGATGCACAAGGCAACTTACTGGTGACGTATGCGGCCGAAGAGCGTGGAGGCAAGCAAGTCGTGAGCGTGCTTTATGGCGAGCAACAGGGCAGGGGCCGCGAGGAGTTTGAAGGCACCGTCACGGAGAAGGGGGAGGTCATCCGCACCGATCCGGCCTCGCACATCGGCTACGACTATCGTCCGATCAAGACCGCGACGCTACTGGAGGAAGAGATCATCGGCCACAAGACGATTTCCGCCCCCGAGGGTACCGAGGCGGTCTTCATCACGCATTTTGATCCTGCGACCGATGCTGCCGGTCCCTTCGCACTCAAAAGCTATTTGTTATCCAAGCACGAACTTGATGCCACGCAGATGATCGGAAATGCGATGGCCGGCCGCGTACTGGACAAGGACACGGAGGCCGACTTCAACCTCCTCCAGGCGATGACGCTGGAGCGCGTCATCCAGCAGAAGCTCTACGGCCTTCAGTTCGATGTGGTCGGCCCTCAAACTCCAGAGATGGCCCAGGCTATTGAAACATTCGTTAAGGCAGCCACCGACGTGGCCGGGCTCCTGCGCACCCGCTATGCGCACGTGCTGAGCGAGCATGATCTGTTCGAGGCGAAGGTGGAGGAGATCATACTGACCCGCGCGATGGGCTTCGTGCCGCGCCTGGTCGCGCGCTCGCTGAAGATGGCCGACCCCGAATCGTTGACGGCAGCGCAAATCACGCAGCAGCTCGCCGAGCTCACCCCCGAGGAGCTCCTGAAATTCTCCGGCCTCCCGGCGCAGCCGGACGCATCCTTCGCCGCCACCTTCGCCGCGACTGAGCAATTCCTCACCGATCTGTGGGGCCACAAGCTGGATTACACCGATGGCAAGCAGCTCGGCCAACTCCTCTACTGGGTGGAGGAGCTGCCGTTCAGAGGCTACGATACCTTTGGCGAGCTTCAGTATGACGGCGAGTTGCGAAGCACCGCGCAGATCCAGTCGTTGTTAGCTAATGCTCAACAGTTGAAGGCTTCGGTAGAGCAACGGTTGCGTCAGCTTTTCTCCACAGCCGGTCTGACCCAGCAGGCCAACGCAACCAATCTCTTTGAGCCTTCCACTTCGTACGGACAGACAGCTACCGGTCTTGTATTCTACCACGCCGCGCGGAACACGCCGGTGGCCGATATTCTCGTCAGTCCCATTGAGCAACTGGGGCTCTTACGGCTGATGGTGGACACCGAAGAGGCCTACCGCGCCGCGGAGGCCCATGTGCTGGATCGGGTGGAGCAGCGGTTGGTCGAAACGCTGCGTCCGCAATTAGCCAGCAGCCTAGCCGTCAGCCAGACTCACGAATCGCTGGTGGCGGGCACGATTTATGCAGAGGCGGACCATCTCGTCGAGGATGTGCGTCGCGCGCTGAAGAACGGGCGTGTGTCTGAACACCAACGCCAGAAGTGGGAGATGTGGCAACGCATTCTCCATCGCTATTTGCAGGCGCACCAACAACTCGCCTACGAGGAACTCGTCGCTATTCGCCACACACCGCAAGAGTATCTTGGGGTGCGTCGTGGCGCGATCAGCGGCGTGTTGGCCAAGCTGGAACCGCTGGGGTTGCACACGCTTAGCGACTTGCTCTATACGGGACGCATCGTGCCGATTGCATCTTACATGCAAGATGGGGAGACGCATCAGGTGCCTGCCGATGGACGGCTTCAGCTCACGCCGGGCCATCCCATCACCTTTACCTTTGATAAGCCGGTGGAGGATTTGCGTGAGGGGGCGTTGCAGAGTGCCGTGCGGATTCTCAACGGGACCTCCACCGCCGTGCGTGTGACGGCCTTTGATGAAGCGGGCCAGAGCATCAGTTTTCCGCTGCGCGCGGTGGATCTGCCGTGGTATCAGCTTCCTTCCAGAACAGATCAGGACGGCCGTTACCATCTGTTCTTTGCGCCGGTGCCAGGAGACTACCGCTACCACGTGAGCGGCGAGGTGAATCCCGCTCGCATCACACGCATTGAGGTCGCGCTGGAGGCTGAGGGTTCTGCTGAGGCGGTGCTGATCGCGCCGTCTCTGCGCTTCTTGGCGGGCGCTCCTGAAACGACGGCTGCGAGGGAAGAGGTGCTGGCGCTGAGTCCGGCGTTACTGATCGATTCGCCGGTGGTGACGGCCACTACCGAGCGAGCGGTGCAGCGAGTCGGAACGAATGAGCGCGTGCTCTATTACGCCCTCAGTCAAGCTCTTCACACTACGCGCGACTTGGACGGGGTGCGCCTGACCATTACGGGCCAACGACCGGCGCAGGCGAACCCGGAAGTTCCCCTGACCGTTTCGTTGCTCGATCGAAACGGCAACATGCAGGATGCCGATGTGTCACCTCAGGCTGATGGCACATTTGCCGTGATGATTCCAGTGCATCGCACCGCCGCCTTTGACGCCAGCCAGGTGAGCCTGGTGGAGATGCGGTTCCAGCCGCTCCTCGAACCACTTGGTTGGATGTGGAGGGTAGGCGCTGTTGTGTTGCCGTTTGCTTGGGCGATCGGTCGGGTCCTCTGGAATGGTACGAAGTGGGTCTACAAGCTTGCAGGCCAACTTCGCGCCTTCGTGGCCCGACGATGGGCGTCTCCACAACAGGTCCAAGACGGAGGCCAAGCTCCAGCCGCGCCCCCAGCCGTACCTCCGCAGGCCGCGCAGGCTCCCGCAGCCGTAGCCGTACCCCCTGCGCCGCAAGCTCCCCTTGCCGTGGCTGGGCCGACCACTGAGCGCCAGTTGATTGATCGAGTACATGAGTTTGAGCGGGCCATCCGCGACTGGGTGGATGAGAGCGAGGTCGATTTCCGATCTATCGGCAAGCAGCAAGAGGACATGAAGATTTTCTTGCCGTTCTTGCGCGGGGAAGAACCGTGGGCCTTCTCTGACGCTGGCGCCGCTCCGCGGTATAACCTGAGCCAGGTCACGCGTGGAATCTGGATGATGGCTGCGGCGTGGCTGATGTACGCGATCGGGGGGTCTGAAGCGCTCACGTGGATGTTCCCACCAGCCATGCTGCTGTGGTTCTCAGGTTTCACCAACTGGGTCAAGTTCACACACATTGCGGGAGGCGGAGGCGGAGCATTTGCCCTGGCCCATACCCTCCTGCCGTACGCCGGCTTGGATCACGCGACGATTAGCCTCCTATTCATCGCGATATCGCTTGGGTTCTCCATGTCCTGGCCGTTTCTCAAGTATGTCGCAGCGGTCCGCGACCCACAGGTGTATCGCCAGAGGCAACTTGAGCGGCTCAAAACGCTCCAAAGCATCCTCCATATCATGCGACATGGCGATGACAGCCTTGCCCGAGCCGCCGCCACCCTCGGGAATGACTACACGATGCTGAAGAAAGACACATTGGCTCGGCTGGCGGAGCAGCCAGGTCTCACCCTCAGCGAGCATGCGAAACGCTATCTGAAGGCGCGCTCAAAGTGGTTTGGCCCAGGCATGGTTAAGGAGCTGAATCTGGCGCACCGGGACGCGAAAGAACGGCTGCTCGCCGTCGCCACAAGCCCCAACAGTCTGCTCCCCTACATCGAAACGTTACGGCCCTGGATACGCTCACATGCGGTGGATGAAGATCTGGGCCATGCCCCCGGCACCAAAGGGACCATGACTCCTGGTGGTGATATCGAGCAGGTGGAAGCATTCCGTAAAACATTAGACAACAGCATTGCAGAACTGGAACGGCTTGTCATTGACCGGGGAACATTGGTCGGTCATGCTGCGTCAGCCGCTGCACATAACGCGCAGCAGCCTTCACCGAGAAGTCTCGTGTGGCGCTATTGGTTGGCGTATGTCGGGATCCCGTTGCTTGTTGCGGCCGCTGCTGGGATGTTGGTGTTCACGTTGTTCCAGCCGGTTTCAAGCCTGCGAGTTGCCATACCGGTCATTGCAGGAACCGCCGCGTTTGTTGTCGCGATGAGGATCGCTGCGCACGCGGCGGGCCGCGTGGCAAAGCGCGACATGCTGATCGAGCCTGTGAAAGACATGAAGAAACTCCTGGTGGAGAACTTCCGGATTCTCTACAACGCCAAACCCGGTGATCCGAATGAGGGCCACGACCTGGGCGCGCTGGATCTGTATCGTCGGCTGGTCAGCATCCGCGCCGCTATCATCCGACGAGCTGCCACCACAGTTCGGACGGCGCTGCGGCGACGGGACATGCCAGCGGTTCGCACGGCGATTCAGGAGAGCTTAGACGCCAAGAAGATTGATATGGAGGTCGTGCGCGATACCGCGATCGTGCGAGGCCCCCGCGATTCCTTCCACCTCTCCAGGCGCGAGGGTTGGCGGAATAAGGTGACGACGATCTTCAAATCGTCCTGGTATGCGGCGGTGCTGTTTGTGCCGGTTTTCGCGTTGACGATTGCCGGCCTGTTTGGGTTCGCCGAACTCTCACACGTTCTACAGACCGGCCAGTGGGCAGGGTGGGATGAGGTATTTCGGCGCCCGTTTGCCGTGTTTGAGTTGCGCACGCAGTTCAGCACCACCTTCGGCGTCTATGCGCTCGCCCAAACGTTCTTTGGGGTCATCGTCGTGGGAGCGTTGGCGCTGACGATGGGGAAGTTCACCTACTATGTCTTGGGTTCTTTCAGCAAGTTGCTGCCCGAGGAGCGGCGCGTGACAGGTTGGCACCTGGTGGGCCTTCCTGCCGCGGCGCTTGGAATGCTGGCGGCGGCGTTCTGGATTCCGGGTGCTGAGTGGTACGCACTGCTGGGCCGCGCGGTGTTAGCGGGAGGCGCGCTGCTGATCGCCTGGATATGGGGGCCGGCCACGGTAGCGCGCGGGCGGTTCAAGGGAATCTGGGTCAAGTCTCTGCTGTTGACATCTGATTCGCCGATGCCGCGCGAGTTGAAACTCTCTCTCTCGCAATGGAAGGCCCGAATTGACAGCTCGTTCGATGAGTGTGTGAAGACCGTGCTGGGTCACTACAGCCAGGAGGAGTTCGATGTGATCGTGAAGGCCAACGCAAACGCCCAAGGCCTTGAGGGCCTGAGCCACAGCGAGCGGATGCGCTACGAGCGCCTGCTGGGCAAAGGCAGTCGGCCCTCCGGCGTGCGCTACGCAGGCGCGACACAGGCTGATCTCGACGCCGCGTATCAACAGTTCAGCGCACGGCAGATTCGTGACCGGATGTCCGGAGTTGGATTTGAGAATTTGAAAGCGTTTCTCGGCATCCAGAATGATGATCTTAAGCTGTGGCATCTGCATCATCCCACGGAGTTGAGGAAAATTGGGCAGACCGCCTTAGGACGCAAAGGGGCCCAGGAGCGTCAGAAGCTCGCTGACGACGTCCGAACGATCCGGAGAGCAAGCGCAGCGGATTTGAGGGGCTTCCTCGAGACCGATCCGCTTGAAAAACGGCTGGTGATGCTGTACGACTTCCTGCCCAAGCACACACCGTGGATTGTGGTGGTGGAAGGCGCGAGAGAGGTTCCGAAGTTGATACAGGCGCTGGTGGGATTCCGCTATCCCCTGCACAAGCTCGGCCTCATCTTCGCGGGTGAGGAGTGGGACACTGATACGGCCATGTACGTCCATGATGGCCAGGAAGCCGGTGAGCTTCCTCCGCAACTTGAATTCCGCGGGATGCCCATTCGGGAAAGCAACCTCACTGAAGCGGACATTAAGTCAAAGTCACGTGCCTGGCGTAAAAAGCGGCTCTATGCGTGGGTGCAAGCCTCCTTCCCGTACACGAAGCCGGGTGCTAACACCGCGGTGCTGCATGTCTCGGATGGGACCAGCGGCACCATCTATGACGCGGAGAACACTCCGCCGCCCACTCAGCCGCTTGAGTTCATCCTGGGGACGATGCTGGGCGTTGCCAAAACCCGCAGTTTAGCCGAAGGACCGTTCCGTCCGGCGGTTGAACGGATGCTGGCGGCCGGTCCCTGGAAGCGCTGGACGGCTTCGCTGTTTCCGCCGCTGAGGATGATTGGCAGCCTTGGGGAAGAGCTGACGCACCGGCTTGCGGTGTATGGCGGTATGGGGCTATTGGTTGCGGCGGTCACGGGTGTACTGAGTGCAAATCTGTTGTGGGCAGGCGCGATCGTATGGGGAGTAGCGGCGGTTCTCAGAATCAAGCACATTGTTTACCACCAGTCGCTGCCAGTCAATCCTGATTTGATTCACGGTCTGGTGAGCCGGTACATGCACAGCCTGAGCCGCGAAGAGCGCGAGAGCCACTTCCGCTTCAACTTCAAGCAAGACCGCGTCCTTGAGCGGCACCTGCGGACTTTCGCCACACACACCTTGAAGACACTCGTCGAGATCACCGGAAACCTGGATCGACACTCCAAATTCTTCTCGACAGGCATATTGAAGGCAGAGGTGATCCGGCGCGTGCGAGCCGGTGAAGATCCGGTGCGAAGCGATCAGATCAGAGAGCTTCTCAACCTCTATACCGTGCTGGGGACCATGTCAGGAGTCTATGGCCCGCTGGCCGACCGCTACATCAAGGGTGAGATCGATCGGGAGATGTTCATCACGGAGTTGTTCATCGGCGAGTTCCGGCGGATTAACGAACCAAAGAACGGGCAGGGTCGGCTTGCCAAAATTACGAACGCGCTCGCGGCCGCTGGGCCTCACAAGGTAACCGGCTCCCAGGGGCAGCGGGCGGCCTTCATGTTTCTCGAGTACATGAGTTGGTATTTCCAGGGCTGGGCCGGATTCCACGCGGCGCAAGACACCTTCAAGCCGCTCGGCGGCACGACCGGCCACTTCTCGACAGAGCCGGTTGAAGAGATCGACTGGGAAGACCCTGACGTGCTCCGCATCTTGAAGCCGACGGCGGCTGATCGCGAAGCGATCGAGCGCCACTATAAAACGACAAACAAGCTCCTTGTCTTGGGCGCCTGGGACGAGTTCCAGGTGGCCGAGGACTACATGCTGGGTCTGGTGGCCTGGTGGTACGGCTTTAACATTGCGGCGTTTTACACCGTGACACCGGAGAACCCGGCCGGCTTCGAGGCGCAGATCGGGTTCAACTTCCGCCCGAAGCAGATGTCTCGCTGGGTGAAGGGCTACATCATTGGGTGGGTGGTTACTGCCGAGGGCCGCAGGAACATGCTCGAGCTGTACGAACGCAAAGGGCTGCGCGGATACCTCGCTTTCTTCATTCCGACGCTCAGCAGTGCATTTCTGCCGCTGTCGCTCCGTGTCGCGCGCGCGTTGACGATGTTGTGGTTTGTGCACTTCCTGCCGCTGAAAGAGCTGGGCCAGTGGTTGTTGAGCTTGGGGATCGGGCCGCACCTGGCCTGGCTGAATGAGAGCATTGGGATTGGGAAATCGCTCCTTGCGGTGCAGGACTTTGCCGACCATTTCGTGCCTGGCGTCCTTAACTTCCTCCCCGCCGACCTGGCCTGGATCATGGGGCCGGCGATTGTGTTTGTGCCGAGAGCGATCTACATTTTCTTCACCCGCCGAAGCGCGTTTCTCGGCGTCGATCACCGGCTTGGCATGCAGCGCATCTTGGAGGAGTTCGACGAGCGCTTCGATGAGTTTCTGGGCTTTCGGACAGACCGACAGGACCCTGACAAGCCTGGCGAACTGAATCTCCAGAAGCTGTGGGATGTCTTGACGCATGCCAACGGCCCGGATCCAAACCAGGGCGCACTGAATGGCCTGCTTCGCGGGCGGCTCGGAATCGCGGTGGGCCAGCCCGCGGCCCTATCCTCTCGGATGCTGTACCAGTTGTTCGCCAAGGAATTGAATCATCTCCTGAAGCAGCCTGACCTCTACAGGCGGCTTAACATGGTTGTGCTGAAACCACAATTGTCGAGCTTTGCGCAGGAATTCGCTGACAGAGCGGCTGCCGGCGCGCGGCTTCAGCCCTATGAGGTGCTGGTGCTCAATCGGGCCTTACTCGAAGCCGTCTACCCGCAGGCCATCAAGGCGTACACGAAAGACACGGACACGATCAGGTACGAGCAGGCGTTAAGAGAGCTCGAGCACCAGCGCACCATCGTTGAGTCAGGCAGTCTGGAGAGGGTGCCCGGAATCGTCCATCCGCGGTGGTGGCTGTTCTGGCGTAGCGCGATCTTTGCGACGATTGCCGCCATCTTCATGACGCCATTTGCTCTGAGCGTAGAGCGCACACTTGTCACGGGGGCGGTCGCGGCCGCTGCTGTGACGTTGGCGCTCTGGGTGCTGCAGATGGGGTATAGCCACTGGTACGTTTGGCGGGCCAGGCACGATCCGGAAGAGCATCGGATTCGCGCGATGGCCGTCCGCGCTGCGGCACCGGCGGTATTCATGGACTTCTACCACACGCTCTATATGGATGGCAATAAGATTGCTTGGCAAGAGATCCTCAGCGGCGGGCGGACTGGGTACTGGTGGAGGACGCCTCGGACGACGGGAATCATTGAGCAGCTCTGGCAGCGCCATACTCGCCAGCCAACCGCAGCCCGACCGAAGGCGCAGACGCTCAAAGAGGCGTTCTCCAGCCTGAAGCCGCTCAGGTCGCTAAGTGGCATCCAAGATGTTGAGAAGACCTTGCAACAGGGGCGCTTGTGGTGGAAGTTGATACGTAACTGGGGCTTCATGGCGGCGATGCTGCTCTTCCTCAGCTTGGGGTTGCGGTGGGATGTGCGCTATCACTTGCTGGTGGAGCGGCTCACGCCGCTTATCAACGGCACTGAGCCGACGACGCCGTTTATCTTCCAATTTTTAGCCCAGCATGCAGGGTGGGCAGCTATGCTGAGCGCTGGAATAGTGGCTGCCGGCGCGCTCTATGGATATGCCCGGTGGACGTGGCGCCGGAGGCTGCGCCGCGGCGCCCTGGGCGCTGCGCTGGTGGGGTTAGGCGTGTGGTTGCTGCCTCAGGCCTTGAAGCCTGAGGCCGCGGTTGGCGTGCGTCCGCCACCCGTCGCCGTGCAGATGCTGGTACCCCACGACGTGCGGCCGGCTCCTGTGTCTGCATCAGAGCCGTCTGAAGCTCGCGCACCGCCGACCGTTGAATCGACCAGTTCCGTCGCTCCCGCTCCCACAGCGGCCGCGTCTCAGGGGCACGCGCCGGTGGCCGTCGTGGAGCGCACGCACCTGATGCGCGATGGCAAGCCGTGGCATGTAGTGGGGACCAACTGGACCTTTAAGTACGGCCAGTCACTTGGCACTACCGCCTGGTTCCCGCAGGGCGATGGCTTCTCGCGCCATCGTGAGGAGTTGGCGCGCGAATTCGCTGCGATGGCTCAGGCAGGCATTTACGTCGTGCGCCTCGGCTTGGCGGATGACGGCCGCGCGCTGCTGGACGCGCAAGGCCATGTGACCGGCTTCAGCGAGGTATTTAAGCAGGATGCGCGCGCGCTCTTAGACGCCGCGCAGGCGCATGGCCTGCAGATTGAATTCACGCTCGTGGACTTTCACTTAGCCGGAGCAGGGGAGCGCGTCAACGGCGTAGACGTGCGGGGCCGGGCCGGCGTGCTGACCAATCCGCAGATCCGGCAGGAGTTCCGCGACCACTTCGTGGTGCCATTCCTCAAGGAGTTTGGCAACAGCCCGGCGCTCTTCGGTATGGATCTCATCAACGAGCCGGAGTGGCTCATTGCCAAGGCTGAGGGTGGCGGGTGGGAGGATGTGCGCGCCAACGATCCAGCCAAGGCTGTGCGGCCGATTCGCCGCGCGGACATGGAGGCGTTCATCCGCGAGATGAGCCAGGCGGTGCGCGAGCACGCCACTGGCAAGCTGGTGACCGTCGGCGTGTCGGCGAAGTTTGTCGGCCTGCTCTCGAACGTGGCTGATGCGCTGGACTACTATGCCATTCACTACTATCCGTGGATGGGCGAGCTGCGAGCGGCGGTCGCCGGCATTCCAACGAACAGGCCGTGGGTGCTCGAAGAATTCCCCACGGCCGCCACCGCCGTCGAGACCATCCATCAGCAGGTGCTGGAACTTGGCGGCAGCGGGGCGTCGATGTGGAACTGGACGCCGGGTCTTGATGAGCACACCGCTGGGGCCGCGCAGCGCGAGGCGATCCTACGCACCCTGCGCAACTGGGTGAAATCTCACGCCACCGAAACCCAGACTACCCTTCCCACCGGTTCTTCCGCTGCCCCCGCCAAAGGGTTGGAGCGGGCTACAGAGCAGGCTAAGCCGATGGAGCCGGTGAAGGCGCTGGGGGCCGTGCCGGAAGCAGGCGATGCTGGCGAGCAGGCTGCGGTGCGCGAGGCCATATCCGAACCCTCCGGGTCGCGGTGGCGGTCTGCGGGATTGTTGGCGGCGGTCGCCGTGGGCGCCTTCGCGGCCGTGTGGGCTGTGGTGCGCCTTGTGCTCACGGCCCTCAGCAAGCGGCGCCACCAGCCGCGCCCAGCCCGATCCGAGCCAGCCAAGGTGATGCGATCGTCAGAAGTGCGCCAGATTTTCAATCGCCTGTTGGCGGCGGGCGTTCCACTTCGGATCTATGGGACCGCGTCATTCGACGAGTTGGATCGCGCCGGCCTGGGCCCGGTCCATCAACTTCAGATGGGCACCACGACCATGTATGTGTCTAAAGCGTTCCTCGGGCCGGGCGGCCGGCCGTCGTTAGTGGCCTACATCGAGCATGTCGATTCACAAACCAGCGAGCATGCGCTCTTCGTGAACGCCTATTATCAGAGTTTGTCCCAACATGTCTGGCGGGCCGCGTCTCACCAGGTGCCCACGGGCGAGATTGGAAAGGGCTATGGGGAGCATCTGCAGACGTTGCCGATTGAGTTTCAGAGCGAGCTGGAGCGGATCGTCCGCGAACAGCGAGCGGCGTCTGGCCTTCATGAGATCGCCGGGCTGTTTGAGGCGGTGCTGGGGCCTGGCGGCAGATTGCCGCAAGATAGCCAGCTCGACTCCTTGGTGGCCAATGCTCTTCAATTCGTGGTGGCGGCCGAGGATGCTACGGGGCGCCGCGAGGGCGAGCAGCCAGTTGTATTCCGCGAAGGCTACGAGCCTGACTTTGGCCATGGCCCCACGCGACGTTTTGACTCTGACAGCCGGTTCTACGGTCGCCTAACGAGCTATGAGTTTCTTTCAACGAACCATCAGGCGCTGTATCTGTTTCATATCGATCAAGCCGGCCGCGCATGGATTGGCGCGGTGCAGAGCATAGACCCCAAGCTCAACCGGCAAGGGGTGCGGGTGCACCAGGTCGCGGTTCCGGAACGGCTGTTGATGCCTGCTTTTGAGTATGCGGATCAAGTGCCGGCTGGCTACGCGGGCGCGACGCATCCTGACTTCCCGCGCTATGTGGATGTCAGCGCCTACTTGAATCAGTTTGCCGTTATCCAAGCATTCAGGCGTGCCATCAGTGAAGGCGCCGCGTTGGAAATCAAGAGCCGTAATCTGGACGACTTGCGGAACATTGTGAAGGACTCCGACGGCCCTACCGAGGTCATCGCGATCACCAACGGCGGGGATGGGACGATTGTCGAGCAGCAGCTTCAGGCGCTTGCCTCGCAGCTCTTCCGGGCGGATGGTCAAACGACCATCATGGCCCATGAGGAAGTCACGCGCCGCGGACAATTCCTGGGCCTGCTGGATGCCGTCCGGAATTGGAAGGCTGCGGGGCGATCGTTTGATCCGGAAAGCGTATCGCTTGGCATTATGCTGCCTGGCAAGGGCACCCGGCTCAGCCCCTTGACGCAGCGGCTGCACGGGATCAAGCCGTTCATGTCGATGCTGATTCGCACCGGGCCTGATGGCCAGTGGTTATCGGGCGCAGCCGCCTCGCTCTACACGTGGGTGCTGGTTGCGTCTCACCTGAAGCGCATGGGCTTCCGCGGGATCGCCTGGAAGTGGGGCGATGAGCCGCAGATTGCCGCGAACGTCATGGCGGACATGACCCTCGATCTGTCCGAGGCGGATGCGGTGCGTTTCGGTTCGGAGGTGGAAGTGACGGAACCCCTGGCGCGCAGCAAAGAATGGCTCATTCGCGATCCGCGGACCGGCGATCTCCTGATGCAGGTGCGTCGGCGGCCTCGTGCGGAGCTGCTGGAGGCGCTTCGCGAGGCCTACGCGCGAGTCGGCTTGGCGGCTCCGCAGGGCGAGGTCGTCAAGGCCCACGTGCACATCGGCAGCCCGGCGTTCTCGTACCTGTTCGTGGAAGAGGCCGAGCGGGCGTTTGGGGGCGTGCCGGGCTGGATGGACGTGGATGGCTACATCTTTGAGACGCTGACCCAGCCGCGCGACATGTGGGAGCGAGAACGGGCGAAGGATAAAGGATTACAAGACCTGGTCGCGCAGGTGCCGGATTTCTATGAGCGCGTGCAGGCCATCAAGCGCGGCATTGAGCAGCGACGGGGACATCCGCTGGTCATCAAGGTGATCGACTTCGGCGAGCGGCTGTATTGGGGGGATATCGGCCAACTGAAGACGGCCCGCACCACCGTCCTGCAGCTCGCGCAGGAAACCCCTGAAGGCGAGTTTGCCCGCCGGTTGGCCGCTATCGAGACGGTACAGCCTGACCGATTCGGCAACCGCATCGTTGGTCACTCGCAAGTTCCAGGTGATGGCAGCGTACGCAACAGCGTCATCATAGACACGATCATCCATGGGAAAGCATCGGTGGACGGGGCCGTGCTTGTTGGAAGCCATCTCGGAGATGCCGACATCAAGCCCGGGTCGGTGGTTTTTGAGAGCACGGTTGTGGATATGACCATGGGGCGCAATGCCTACGCGTTCAGGTCCGTGTCACCCAAGCTTACCATACCGGAAGGCTACGTCCACACGAGCATACCGACCGATGTGGCGGATGTCTCAAGCGGACTCGAGGATTGGTGGGCGGACAGCACGGCAGATCACGGGCGCGGCGCGAACTATTATACCAACCCGCAGTTCGGCAACCCGATGTCTTTCGAGAAGAAATTTGACCAGATGCGGCAGCGTCGCATCCGGCCTGGGCACATTGAAGCAGAGATCAACACGCGTGTCCGAAACCCCTTGGTTGAGAGGATGGAGAAGCCATCAAGCATGGAGCCGGTGAAGGGGGTGGGGGCGCTACCTATATATACGGGGTTGGCGGGGGTGGCGGGGCTGGTGAATTGGCTGACCGGCACTGAGCTGGGGAACTGGGTGGTCTTTGGCGTGCCGGGGCTGATCACGCTGCTTCTGCTGTGGGTCGAAGGCGCGCGCTACGTGCGGACGATGACGGATCGCAGCGGGGAGAAGCAGTTTGTCACGCAGGGTAAGCATGGCAAGCGCATCTGGACCGATGAGGCTCGCGTGTTCCTGGCGCAGGCGAAGGTGCTGTTACAGTTCCGCGAGGTGGTGTTGCCCAAAGATCTCCAGATCGTCCCGATGGTAGATCATCAGGCGTTGACGATCCGCGAGGCGATCCGCCAACTGTTCCCGCAGCGCGGGCCGCCGAAAGCGGTGGCGCGCACCGTCCGCACGAATGGTTCCCGCACGATTGAACTGGTTCCTGCCCTGTTACGCAACCCTGCCCATTTGGCTCAGGTCCTCGCTCACGAATATCAGCACGCCGCCACTCCAGATCGCGGCGAGCTGCGCGCCATCCTTGTGGAGCATCGCGTCGGCTGGCTGCGTGCGCTGCCGCGGTTGATCTTCAACCTCCCGATCCTCGCGCTGCGCAGAGGGTACGCGCGGACTGTGGCCGGTGCGCGCGGAGCGGCGCGCGGCACGTTGCTGTTGGCGGCGTTAGCCGCGACGCTCCCCGCAACGCTGCTCTGTCCAAGTTGCAACATGCAGGTGGGGCCGAGCCTGATCGATGTCCGGTTTAAGACCGTGCGGGTGAAGGCGGTGGAGAATCGTGATGGCGATTCCACGTTCATCATTCAAGTCGATCCGGCGCAGATGCTGGACATGTACGGCCAAGGCGCGCGGTATCTGGTGGTGCGCGTCTTCACTCCGGAGCAGGTGAGGAGAGACAATGGGACATTCGTCACCGAATTTAACGTGCCGATCCGCTTCCGCATGGATGCACAGGGCCACTTCCTCCTCGGTCCGGATGGGCTGCCGGTGCTTGATCAAGACAACGGGCCGATTACTCCGGATGGTCGGTTCGATGTGACGTTGCTGCAGAGCGATCGGGCAATTGTCAGCGTGATCAGCGGCGTGGCCGCGCAGGCGTTGGTCAGCGCTGCGCAAGGACAAATTTCCGTCGGCCTGGATCAGAACGGTCTGAACACATTGCTGAATCAAGCGCATCCGCTGCTGGGCGATTTCCAAGTGGAAGTGGCCTACTCAGCGGAGGGCCGGCAGCCCAACAAGCCGGTGGTGCTCCCCGATCCCTTGGCGGTCAATGACAATATCGACAGCCTGTGGAGTGGGCTGTCTCCACCGGTGCGCGTGACGACCGACCAGAGTCTGTTTGCCCACGCGCCGCAGGTGGCCGAAGCGGCGATTCGTTCCTCTCGCAGCTTCTTGCTGCGCGTGCCCAGCGAGTCGGTCGAGGGCGAGGCGTTCGTGGTGCGCGCGCGCCACCCAGGCATCAACGCGCCCCAAGAAGAAATCTTCAACCTGCGCGAGGCAAAGTTCGTCTCCACCGGTTTGTATGAGATCACCGTGCCGGAACGGAGGTTTGATGGGACACCGAATCCATTGTTTGGGAACGTGGATGAGAACCTCGAGATTGCCGTGGGCACGCGCTCGCTGGGCAAGAAGGCGCTCTTTGGCGAGTGGGTGAAGCTGGGCGATCTGGCGCCGGTGCCGCCTGGGCCGATGGCGACGGACGTGCAGGTGCGCAACACCGATGCGGACATCGGCTTTGTCGTGTCCTACGCCGGGGCGTTTCCTGAGGGCGAGGTCGATGCGCTGCTGCTGCGCTTCCGTTTTGACCTGGACGGGGACCGGCACGCGGACCTGGTGGTTGATCGGGCCGTGCGCCAGGCGGACCTGAAGTCGTTCGGCGAAGTGCTGCTTGAGCTTGACGATGAGAAGCTGCTCAAGGCGCTGGAGAACCGGCCCGCCGATGCGCCGCCGATTGCCTACGACATCTTGACGGCCTTTGCGCGGGAGGTCGTGCTCAGCGAAGAGGAGTCCAGGTTTGACCTGGCGTCAGACTTCACGCGGCTGAATGAGCTGCCGGTTGAGACGGTGATCGGCTGGGGCGCGTCCCAGACGGTGGAGGCGCACGGCCAGGAGATCGCGATCTACGACAACTATCCTGAGGAACAGAGCTTTGCGCGCCTGTCCGAGAAGGAGTTGGCCATCGTAGTGGATGCGTTGCAAAAGCTGCCGCCTGAGAAGATTCGCGGCAAGCTCTCCGCCATCGTGACCGTGCCCATGCCGCCGGTGGATACCGAGAACGGCCAGATTTTGGCCAGGAGCAATGCGGCGCATGATCGCCTCGTGCTTTACATGCAGCCGGCCTCGCCATCCGCGAAGACTGCGTCAGCGCTGCAGGGGCTGGCGCTGACCATCCTGCACGAAGTGGAACATCTCAATAATCTCAGCGGGCCCGATCTGCTGTGGGATGATTTGCATATGCGCTCCGGGAATGATCCGCGCAACTACGCGGATGTAGAAGAGGGGCTGCGGACTCGCGACGGAGACCGCGCCACGATGGCGGAATTGTGGGGCGTGTCTTCTTCTCGCGCGCTGGCAACGGCCCTTCGCCAAGCGCAAGATGGGGCGCCGCTGTTGCTGGAAAAGCTGCTTGCGACGGCCAACAGCTTCCTCCTCACCGAAGACGGCGTCGTCCGCGCCTATGAGGGGGTGGATCCTTCGACGTTCTTGCTGAACGCGGTGGACTGGTCCCTCACGGTGGCCGAGGACGGTTGGATCGAGCTGGGGCCGCTGCGCCTGCACGTGAATGCGCAAGGCCGAGTGGATCGCGTCCAGCACATCGGGCACGAAGTGCAATTGGTCGAGCCCATCGCCACGCCGCTGGTTGAGTCGGCCGAAGAGGAATCGCCGGCCATCGGCCTGGCCCTGCCGCTGCTTTTTGGTCTGCGGCGGCGTAACCGGCACGGCCGTTCAGCGGGCCACAGTCTGGCATCCGGTGCGCTCCGAGGCGCGATCGTGGTATCGGCGGCCGCCGCAGCCGGATCCCTCTGCCCAGGCTGCGGCACGCAGCCAACCGGCCCGGCGCCACAGCAGGTGGATGACGACTTCCAGCCCGTCGGCGGCATCGGCCAGGTCACAACCCTCACGAAAGTGCCACAAGCATGGTCGCGCGTCTTCTGGAAAGGTCCCACGCCCGGCCTGCAGCCAAATACCGTGAAAATTGCGGTCGAGCCTGGGTCGTTCGAGTATCGGATGCGGGTGATGGCGATCGTCCTCACGCCGGAGGGCAAGGAGCGCGAGTTTGACACGGCCAACTTCACTGCCGCCGAGATCGCAGAGTTTCCCACGCGAGACATCCTCTTGGTGCAGTACAACCCGGACGGCACGCCGGGCCGACCGCTGTCGGACTTCGGAGAGCTCGTCTCCGTGCGCTTTGACGCCCTCGGCCCCACAGGCAGCGACACCACCCCCCTGCGCGGCACGACCACCTATCCGCTGCAGCAGGAGTTCGGGCGGCAGACGCCGCAGTGGGTGGCCGCGGTGGAGGCGCTGAGCGACCGCGACAGCGCGGCCAGCATCCGACCCACCACCGAGGTGCCGCTGGCCGCCGCGCCCACGCATACCAACGGCGTGCAACAGGGCGATGCCGCGTTCGTGGTCAGCCTCGCGCGCGCCGATGGGACGGCGCTGCCGGAGCATCTCACCGACGGCTACACCGGCGAGCCGATCCCGGCGCTGCTCAACAACAAACCCCGCTTCGAGCTGGATCTGGCCTTTACGGCGGTGAACTTCGCCGATGACGGCAGCCTGCAGCTCATCGTGCCGCCCCAGCTCGCGCCAGGCGACTACGTCTGGGGTGTGGGCAACGGCCAGGTGATTGGCATGACCGCCGGCCAGCCGCGCATCAGCCTCAGCAGTTCGTATCTCCAGCGCGGCACCTGGCGCATCGACACCGTCACCAGTCTGGCCAAGCAGCCTCGGCCCGCCTTTAGCTGGGCCGGCCCGACCCCGGGCATACGCGCCAACACCGTGACGATCTCCATTGAACCGGGCTCGGTCGAGCACGCCGTGCGGGTCGTGGCGCTGGTGCGCCTCTCCACGAACGGCCAACTGCAGGACTTCGAGATCGCCAACTTCACTGCGGCCGAGCTGGCCGAATTCCCCACGCGCAATGTGGAGTTAGTCGAGTATGATGCCCGCGGCCACGTCGTGGGCCCGCTCTCGGCCCGCGGCACGGTGGAGGCCGTGCGCTTCGATGCCATCAAGCCGGGAGCCGCCCCCCTGCGCGGCACGACCACCTATCCGCTGCAGCAGGAGTTCGGGCGGCAGACGCCGCAGTGGGTGGCCGCGGTGGAGGCGCTGAGCGACCGCGACAGCGCGGCCAGCATCCGACCCACCACCGAGGTGCCGCTGGCCGCCGCGCCCACGCATACCAACGGCGTGCAACAGGGCGATGCCGCGTTCGTGGTCAGCCTCGCGCGCGCCGATGGGACGGCGCTGCCGGAGCATCTCACCGACGGCTACACCGGCGAGCCGATCCCGGCGCTGCTCAACAACAAACCCCGCTTCGAGCTGGATCTGGCCTTTACGGCGGTGAACTTCGCCGATGACGGCAGCCTGCAGCTCATCGTGCCGCCCCAGCTCGCGCCAGGCGACTACGTCTGGGGTGTGGGCAACGGCCAGGTGATTGGCATGACCGCCGGCCAGCCGCGCATCAGCCTCAGCAGTTCGTATCTCCAGCGCGGCACCTGGCGCATCGACACCGTCACCAGTCTGGCCAAGCAGCCTCGGCCCGCCTTTAGCTGGGCCGGCCCGACCCCGGGCATACGCGCCAACACCGTGACGATCTCCATTGAACCGGGCTCGGTCGAGCACGCCGTGCGGGTCGTGGCGCTGGTGCGCCTCTCCACGAACGGCCAACTGCAGGACTTCGAGATCGCCAACTTCACTGCGGCCGAGCTGGCCGAATTCCCCACGCGCAATGTGGAGTTAGTCGAGTATGATGCCCGCGGCCACGTCGTGGGCCCGCTCTCGGCCCGCGGCACGGTGGAGGCCGTGCGCTTCGATGCCATCAAGCCGGGAGCCGCCCCCCTGCGCGGCACGACCACCTATCCGCTGCAGGAGCGCTTCGGGAACCTTGTGGTTGAGTCCATCGACAATGCTGCAGGGGGGACGAAATACCTGATTAAGCCGAAGCCAGGGATCGCCTTGATTGAACCGGGTGGGGTCGATGCGCTGGTCTTCAGCATTGCGCGAACCGACAACGCGTCGCTGCCTTCCGCGTTGACCGACGGCTTTACCGGCCGGCCGATTCCTCCGCCGGTAGGCGGCCGTCCGCGCCTGGAGTTGGATCTGTCCTTCACGGCGAAGGATCTGCGATCCGATGGGGCATTGGAAGTGATCGTGTCTCCGGAGCTGGTCGGTGGAGAGTATGTCAGAGCGGTCAGTGATGGGGTGGTGATCGGTACCAACCCCGATAGTACGCCACGGATTACCCGCACCAGTTCCTACGTGTTACGGGGGACCTCGACAATCGGCCAGGTGACTCCGGCCACAGATGTGCCGCTGTTGATTGCCGATGCGCACGGCATGGTGGGAGTGTTTGTCGTTGCCGGCAGCAACACCGAACTATTGCTGCCGCCGATGAATCTGGGTCGGGTTTCGCCGGATGCCAAGGTGGTGTTGCTTGCGCAGCTACCCGATGGCACGCGCATCGAGCTAGCAAATTTCCTCGCCAGCGACCTGACTGACCCGGTGATGCACAAGGTCGACCTCGGGGCGGTCAATCAAACCGTCTCAGGGCTGCAAGCAGCCCGCGCGAAGTTCCTCTTAGCCGTGGATCGCGAAGGCCTCGTGCGGTTGGTGGGCGAGACGCCGTATAACCTTGTGGATGGGCCCTATGGCGAGGTGATCCAGGGGGCTATGATCGCGCAGCCGCAGGGCCAGACGACGGTGGGTGTGACCACGTCGATGGCTGGGACTGTGTTGGTGGACCTGAAAGATGAAGTGACGATTGACGCCGAGGGCTTCGTGCGCAACGGCGCGCCCTGGTTTGCGGTGGCGACCAATTTCCGCGGCATCAACTACAACGGCAACTTTGGCGGGCCTAACGGCGGGTTTGCCGGCAACCAGCCGTTCCTCGAATCGGAGCTGGCCGCGATGAAGGCCGCCGGCGTGCGGAAAGTGCGCCAGCCCTTGCTCGATGATGCGAGTAATCTTGCCCGTGGCTACAGCGCGTTCCGCGATGATGTGCGCACGTTCCTGGATGCCGACGCGCGGCATCAGATCAAGGTAGAGTTCACGCTGTTTGATTTTCTGGCCTTCACCCGTGGCTTCTTCGATGTGAGTCAGACAAACGCCTTCATCAACGGCTTCCTGAAGGAGTTTTTGGAAGACGTGGGGCAACACCCGGCGCTGATGGCCATTGATCTGATGAACGAGCCAGAACACGCCGGCCTCTCACCGCAGGCGTACTACACCTATGTCGCTCAAGTCGCGCAGGCGGTGCGGCAATTCAGCCAGGGACGGCTGCTGGTGACGGTAGGGGTCTCGATCGATCAGGCCGATGTGTTTGCCTCACCCTCCCAGGTGCAGCCGCATCTGGACTATGTGAGCTTCCACTATTATCCGGGCATGAACTTCGACGGCCGGCACGATCTGGCCCGCTGGATTGCCGATGCGCGACCACAGATTCCGTGGGTGCTCGGTGAGTATCCCACCGACAACGGTGACCAGACAGCCGGCGAGTACGTGAACACCGCCTTCGCCAACGGGGCCACCGGCGCGGCGGCGTGGAACTGGAAGCTAGGCATCGATCAGTTTGCCTCAAGCAATCCCGCCTGGCGCTCAGAGGTTAAAGCATTTAGCGACGCCCACCGCGATCTCACCCAGGTTGAGCCGCAGGCGCCGGTGGAAGTGGGCGATGACGCGGTCATCATCACCATTCGTCGTGTGGATGGCCAACCGTTACCCGCGGCCTTAACCGACGGCTTTACCGGCAAACCGATTCCGAACTCCACCGGCCAGCCGCGCACGCATTTGGATATGGCGTTTACCGCCAAAGATCTGCGCCTGCGCAACGGCAAGCTCGAACTGAAGGTCGTCCTCCCGCCTGAGCTGGCCACCGGGGCGCAGTATTCCATCAGCTTCAGCAACGGCGTTGTGCTCGAGGTGAGGGCGGATGGCACGCCGCGCGTTGGCCAAACCAGCACGCCCAGCCAACCGGTGATCATCACCATTGAGCAAGTGAGCCGCTTCAAGGCCGCGCAGGTACCCACACCGCTCGATAACGGGCCGGCGTTGATGAGAGGCTTCAGCGACACGGAGCTAGTGTTGGGCCTGTTAGATCTTGCCAACACGCCTGCCGATGCAACGCTCATTGTCCGCGCCGTCTTCTCCGATGGCACCTTCCTGGAGCTGGGCAATGTGCCGGTGGCCAAGCTGCTGCAACAGCCAGGTGCGCTGCAAACGTTCAACATCGCCCATACCGGCACAACCATTCCTGCACTTGAAGCGGCCGGGGTGAAGTTTGTGCTCGTGCTCGGCGGTGATTTGGACACACCGGTGGTGGGAACCGCCGATTACGCCATCGCTTCCTCGTTTGGCGCGGTGCCGGTACAGATCATCCCGACCAACGTCGATACGGATCTGCGCATCCCCTTTACCGTCCTCGCCGGTGAAACCGGGCCGCTGTTTATCGTGTTCGTGAATTCGGCGACCCAGGAAACGATGGCCTTCGGCGTCAACGCTGAAAACATCACCAACAATCAGTTCACCATCCAACTGCCACCTGGCACGCGGGGCGCCTTCCCGATCGGCATCGCGCGAGGGATCAAGGTCACCACGCCTGACGGCCCCAAGATACTGCTGGCCTCCACCTTTGCGCCCACCCCGCAAACGATCGTGGTTGATCACGACACCATCTTCACCCAGGCGCCGCAAGCGCGCTCGCCAGGCTTTACCCTGGGCTTGCTCGATGATGAGATTTGGATGCAGGTGATCGGCCCCACGGTGCAGGGCACCCTGGCGAAACTGTATACCGACGGCCAGCGCACTGATCCGCAGAGCGGCCAAGCCGTCAACTTCACGTACCAAGATACGACACGAGTCCCGAAGTGGCAAGTGCAAGGCTCGGGCATTATCCGGGCCAACCTCGCCACACCTGAGCTGGCACACTTGGGCTTGAGGGCAAGCGGCGTTGAGGTGGTGCGCCTGGCCACCGGCAACGAGGATCCTGGCACGGCCGATCTGATCGGTGACCAGACGTTTAGCCGTATCGACAGTTTTGGCGACCCGCCCAGGGTGTTTGAGGTGACTCAACAACCCGGCTCTCTCGAGGTGACGATTAACGTGGAAGTCAGCCGCGCCGCAAACGGCGTATGGACTGAGGTCGCGTACCGCACGCCGGGCGGCGCGCTGAAGAAGCAAATCTATGCCACGCCGCGCGGCGGAGAAAATGGCGTCCAGGATGATGGGACGTATATTCTCACGCTCCCCGAAGCGGGCACGGTGGAGAAGGTGGGGGTGGCGCGGCTGGGCCATATCACCGCCGATCCCTGGAGTCAGACGATCGATGAGCCTGCTAGCAGCTTGTGGATCTTTACGCTGGTGCTGCCGGGCATCACCGGCCTGCGCCTGCGCCGCCGGAACTCAGACCGCGACCCCGGCGTGGATGGCATCGACTGGCTGCGTGATGACCCGACAGCAATTCATGAAGGTATTGCCCGTCGTGGTGCGTTGCGGATGGAACGGGGGAGGGAGCGACCTCAGCCGGCCTTGGCTTCGACAGTCATCTCGCCTTTGAGCGCCTTGAGATCGCGCGTGAGTTCCATGAGCGCGCCTTTGAAGACTCCCAGATCTTTGTGGATGACGTCGAGCAGGAGCAGTCTAAACTTGATGTCTTCAATAGTCGGTCGCATCGCCACCTGGGTTTCCGCGATCAGTCGCACCTCCTTCAGGATTGTTTCAAGCGACGCGGCTGGGCGGGATTCTAAAGCATCGGTGGCGGGCTTGCGAGCTGCTGATTTACGTGGCATGGCGACCTCCTTAATGGGTGAAGGTTACAAACCGACCTTAGCTTCAACCATCCCTACTCGGCGGTCAAATGTGTCAAGCCGTTTTTCGATGCGTTCAATTCTAACCTCGATGGCCTGGAGCTGGTTTGGGACAGGAGCAAGTGTTTTGACGATTGGTGTCATCCATGCGACGTCCCGTCCCGTCTCCAGGACTGCGGCTTCGACAGACTCGAGTCGTTTCTGGACGGCCGTGAGCCCTTCACCGAACGCGCGGAACTCCGACCGCAACGTTTCTAACAAGACATTAGTGCGGCTGGACTCGTCGGCTGGCTCGGTCGGGGCGCTCATGAGGATCGTCAGGATAGCACTTCGCCTAGTCGGTGTCAAGCGGGGGCGCGCGCGCAAGGCCGCCGCCACATCGCTCGTGCCGCTGGCTGCGCTGCTGTGCGGGCCCGGCGGGTGTGGATCCAACACCGCTTCCATGCCGACCCCACCCACACCAGTTGAACCAACGCCGCAGCCGCCGGTTGTTCAACCGCCGGTGACTGAGCCGCCAACAGAGCCTCCGATTACAGAAACATATCAACTCATCCCAACGGACATTCCGAACCTCTATGAAGTCAACGGTACTTTCTCGGACCTACGCGACACAGAGGATGATGGAGAGCTCCTGGCCTATCTGGAAGCTCATCAACTTCCACTTCAACCCCGATTTGTGTACAGACGGGATGAGGTGTTGATTGCCATTCACGATCACTATGACGGGTCTCAGAGTTATTTGCGATTGCTGCCAGATGAACTTCGAGTCATGAGTAAGGTATTTGATGGACTTCCTACGATGGCGGTCCAGCCAGTCAGAAAACTGCTGGTGGATTGGCAAAACTATCCCGTCCTTGGAACTGCAAATCGGCTCGGGTACATTCGGATTTTCGCAGTACCACTGGCGCAAGGTGTGGATGCAAAGAGTCGTAGACTGTTCTTGCGATGTGGATATGGAGCTGATTTCTCCGTTCCAGGTTCCCATGAGCCCCAGAGTGTTGCGTTGCAGAAATTGAAGGCGGAAGGAGCGGTGCTTTGGGAAGTCATCACGCATGAGGTCGGCCACCATCTTCTGTTTGAGCTGGAACGGTCTGACTCTGAGAGCTTCCGCTCTTTTACCGAACTTTACGAATACGCATCTGATGACGCCAGGGATTATTTTGATTCAGTAGCCGTAACTAGCCAAACTCCCTACGGGCGCCTAGATGTTAATGAAGATTTTGCTACTACCTTTGCGGCGATAGCCATGCAGACTCAAGCGGCGTGGAAGGAAGCCATGCTCCGTGCGCTCGAGGGTTATCCAAAACTTCTCGAAAAGATACTATTTATGAGTCAGTTCTTCCTTGTCCTTGAGAAGAATGTTCGGATGTTGCGGGTTTATGCGGAGGATGATGATAGGTTAGGAGAGTTCCCATCGGTAACCTCTTGGCCGGTCCAGCGTACGAACGATCGCCTAATAGTTGGCAACTTCGTGTTTCAGTTAGATGCTTCGGGGGCTCTCAGCCATGTTTTGACTCCGATTCACATTCCGAATGCCGTCAGAGACATCAGTGAATTAGGTGGCGATCCGATGACCGATAACACAGGGTCTTTCTACCGATTATTCGCAGGGTCAGCAAGGCGAGTAAGGTTGACGCGTCCACCGATGCCGTTCGAGAACCCTACTCGTTCTCGTGTTGTGGGGGGTGATCGTCTTGTGTTCACTGTGCGGGGCCACTTCTTTATCGAGGTGGAGGGGAGTTTTGGCGGGAGTCGTCGTGAAGTTGAGGTTAATACGCATGGAGCTTGGCAGACGGTTTCTCTCAATATTGATTTTTCATCTGACCCCAATGAGGCTCCTGAGACACCGCTCTCCGTCACACTTGTTTTCCCGTACGAACGTGGTCCAGAGTTTGAAGTTATGGATATCCGAAGCATTGATCATGATTCCACCTATGTGCTGAAGGATCCTTTGGCTGGACCATTATCTGAGGTGATCACCTCTCCCTTCCTGGTCTCTCTCAAATCTTCAGCATTCGGTGGGTCTAGTACGGTGCTGCCGATGGCGGCGGGCGGGGTGGCGTTGCTGACGATGGGCGTTGTGGGCGCGGTGGTGGCTCTGGGCCTGGCGGTGATCTACCGGCGAAAGCTGGCCGCCTGGCTGCGCTGGGCGTGGCGCATCATGACGCGCCCAACTTCAGAGGCAACTCCCACCTCCAGCAGACGGCAATTCCTCAAATGGACCGGTGCTGCCGTTGGAGCGATAGTTGGCACAGCGCTTGGCACATGGGTCCTTTCACAGCTCGCCGACGAAAGTCGCGAGCAAGTGTTTACGCCAATAGACACGTTCTTCCGTACGATGGCGGAGCAGTTAGGCATTGAGCAGGCGGAGCGACGCTTCGGCAGCGATCCGGATCCTGCGGTATGGTTGGCAGTCGTCTTCTCCAAGGCAATCCAGGATCGCCGTACCGATCTGCTGGGGCAGATACCTGACAATATCCTAAGGTACTTGACCGGTCAGCAGGGACTTACCTTTCAGAGGAGGCTGCTGGGTACCGGCGTGAATGTCGAGGACCTGAATTGGGTTATCAAGTATCTGGGTAACACGGCTGTTGGCCAGGTCGTAACCCAGATCCTCGGGAAACTTTCAGGCAGGAAAACTGATTGGGTCGGGCTCAACGAGCGGCTCGAAGAGCTAATCCGAACTCGACCCATGAATCTGCTGGTCCCTGGGGAGGACCCGCGAGCCTTTATGTGGCGTATCATTCAGGAAGTTGCGCTGTACCCGGGCATGACACGGGATGAGCTTCCCAGTGATGAAGGCGAGATACTCGGCGCATACCTGACCTTGGGTAATACTGCCCGATACTTCTTCGAAGGTATCGTTCGCACATTGAGGATTGAAACAGATCCTGCGCGAGTGCAGGCACTGGCGGCAGAGATACTTCTGAGTGTCGACTTCCACGGAGACGAGAACCTTCGAGCGATCGGTGCAGCTGGCACACACTCGTTCTTTGATGGCATCAATATCTCCAAGGACCTGTTGAGCCGCTTGTTCCGCAGGGAAGATGATGAGCAGTGGCCTGACCGGCATTGGCGGCTTTTGAACAACGTGGGAGTTTTGTCGCACGAAGGGGTTCACTGGTTAGACGAATACCATCTTCTGCCGCAGGGGGCGGATGTCCAGTGGTTGCTCGCTGCAACAGTGGGCGTGCTGATGACGAGCTCGTTACGCGATGACTACTACCCTGGTGGTCAGTTCTTTCTAAGTCAAGCGGAGAGAGAAAAGCTACTCTCTGAAGGGACTACGCCAGCCAATACCCATCAGGTTATACGACCATGGGTTAGTGAAGCCGAGCATCGAAGCTGGCCGGATCTTGTTGCCCGTGTGGAGGCCGAGGTCAGGCAAGAAGTCTCAGATTATTACAACACCTACCACGAGGGAAGTCTTTTCATGCACCACGCTATTCGGATGTATGGGATAGCGGGGGCGGCCCTGTTAGCCCAGCTCTATGGAACAGCGAAGGTTCATGAAATGAGCTTCGCTCAGATGGAGTTAGCGGCACGAGCGTTCTTTGTTGCGGCCAACCAAAACGTGCCTGAGCTGCCTCCTGGCGTACCTCGAGTTGAACGGCCACGTGCAGAAAAGATGGCTGATGTGACGGCCCTAATCCCAGCTATTATGTCGGCTGCCAAAGCATCGTCGGTCGGCATGGAAACCCCGTACAAAGACGTCTACAAAGAGGCCGACCAGTTGGCCACCCAGATTCTAAAGGGCTTCTCAGACCATGACGTTCCTGCACTGCCACCGGGCGACTCCTCCAGTGTCATCACGCCGATGGTGACGGGCGGGGTGGTGCTACTGGCCGGCGGCGTGCTCGGTGCGGCCATCCTCACGGGCTTGGCGTTTATCTATCGGGAGAAAGTGGTCGCGTGGGCGCGGCGGCAATGGGCGGTCTTGCGTGGCACGTCCCGTCCAGTCAACAGGGCCCGACGCGGATGGATGCTCGCCGGTGCGGTGGCCGCCATCGCGGGTCCACTGGCGCTGTACCGCTGGCTGGGCTCTGGTAATCAGAAAATCACCGAAGCACCACCACAGCCATCCGTCGAGGAAATGTTTGCCTCGCATGCGCGATTGCTCAACGACTTGGCCGCTGAACTGAAGGCTGAAGGTTATCCCTCTGCGCAGACGATCCTCGCGATGATCGGGAAATTCAAGCATGACTATGGCACCACAGGGAAGGCATGGGTCTGGGTCAGCCCTGAGGGGCGGGAGATTGGAGCGGTCATGCCTGAGTTTGACGAAGATGGTCGGATGATCGATGTCCACTTCCGAGCCAACGCAGGCTTTCTCGCAGGAATTGTGGGCCGACTCAATGGTTTTCAAGGCGCCTTGGAGCTTGAATCAAACCCACAACGACGTCAGCAGCTCGTCAACGCCATCGCATTCTACAAGATGTTCGTCAAAGCCATGTTGTTGATCAAAGAAAGTGTCCATGTGCAAGATGCGAAGGACCATCCAGAGTATCTTGAATGGCTTGAGCGACTTCGGAAACAGTTCGTGATTACGCAGCAGCGCCTACGAAGCAAGGAGTCACTGAGTGACGATGAATGGCAGGCGTTTCGCGACACGGTTCGCCGGCTGGTGGCCATGCAGGTGCATGCTGAGGCCAGGGGATTTCTTGAGGCCTTTCGATATCTACGAAGCCAGGGCGTTGGGCGAGACACGCTGGTGTCCATACTCCAGCGCGTCGAACCGAATCTCCAGCTCCGCGGTAATCATCTTCACCAAGATCGCGTGCAATCCTTCCTCCAGACACTTGTAGAGTTCTGGATGGGTTGTGTGAACGAAGAAGGTACCCGTGTCAACGAGCGGTTACTAAAGATCCGCATCGCTCGAATGCTCTTAGGGTCGAAGGGACTGGAGCAGGATAAGTGGTCCCGTTATGAGGAAGCCATGATGGCCTGGGCATTGCAGTTTGAGATTGCGGACGGTCGCGCCAAGTCGGATGGCTCCCCCAAGCAACTTGTGCCTGTCCCAGGTCATCTCGGTGAATTTCCAGAGCCGGGGTTCCTTGAATTCTTGACCGATCCGGCGTATTACGAGGTGAATGAGAAGGAGGATCAGTCGGGGCAGGGCGGAAGCGGCGGGATGGCGCCGGTCATGGGCGGGGCGCTGCTGCCGGAGCAGGCTGGCGCCCCGAGCCACATCGAGGAGGCGCCGCCGGTGAGGGTGCCCAGTCGCGAGGTCCAGCAGTCCGCGAGTTTGCCCGAAGAGCTCAAGGCTCGAGGCTCAAGGCTCGAGGCAGAGGAGGATGGTTTGCGTCAGGCCGGTGGTGTTTTTGTTGGCCGTGCCGAGAAAGCGCTACCTATGGAGGGGACTCAGGCAGGACGCGTGGCAGAGGGAAACGGGAGAGCTGAGGGGCTAGGCGTGCTTCTGACGACGCACGGCGTGATGAGTGTCCCACCACTCCATCAGAGCCATGATCGAGCCAACCACGATGACAAACACTCCCAAGCCAATCGAGGCGACCAGAAAGGGGTGCATCAGTCCTCGCCGACAACCGTGGCAAAGTACTTCGCGAGGTCCATCAGCATCTTGCCGGTTTCGTACCGCCGCATTCTATTGGCCATGCGTGTACTTCCACTCTACCTGGTGAGGGCTGCGGTGTCAAGACGGGGCGTGTCGATCGCGGGGGCGGTGGCGGTGGGGGCGCTCTTTGGCGTGCTGGGGCACGACCGCGGGTGGCTCATTCCGCTGCTGGTTATCGGGGGCATGTTCGCGGCCTGGCCGATGGGCATCACGCCAATCAGAGAGAATGGGCGGAGCGGGCCGCTGGAGCCGGAGCCGGATGGCGCCCCGAGCCACATCGAGAAGGCGCCGCCGGTGAAGGTGCCCAGTCCTGCGGTGCAGCAGTCCGCGAGTCTTCCCGCGGCACCGGAGGCGTCATTATCCGACGCTGAGGGTGTTTTTTTTGATCGTACCCAGAAAGCGCTACCCGCGTACCCCTTCCTGTTCCCGAGTGAAATTCGGGTGGAGTTTCAAAAGGATCTTGAGCTGCTTGGACTCATGCATCCGGGATTGGGGCGGTTCTTTAAGACCCACGGCCTGGCCTGGACCGATGCGCAAGGCAAGCCGCATTGGTTTGACCAGGACGAGGAGTTTATCACGCAATTCGGTCGCGACGTGGTGCCTCAGGTGTGGGAGTCGGCCCGGAAGGCCATCAATACGGTGCATACAGGGAAAGTCACCGGTGATGGAGACGTCCGGAAATTCGTCAGACGGCAACTGACGCTGCACAGTCTCTATCAGCGCCATCCCGAGGTGCACAAGGCGTTCCTGCGCGAGCTGAAGAGGATTTTGGGCGTCTTGCGAAAAGATCACCCCTTCGTCACCGGTTTCCATCGAGGGTATGACGAGCCGGCTGATGAGCATCACGTGATTGCGAAGGCGGCGCACCAGTTTGCCGTGCTGACCATCCAAGAGGCGCGCCGGGGAGCGTACGCAAGAGTTTTGGAAAAAGTGATGGAAGCCTTGCCGAAGACGATTCGCTCCGGGGTCAGCGTGAAGGCTGCCGAGATCCAGCACGCGGTCGCGCGTGTCGCCCGGGTGATCGCTCCCGACGTGGCGAAGGACATCGAAGACGCCACCCCGCACGTGTGGGAGCCTGGGCCGCCGCTTGTTCAGGGCAAACCGGTGCTGTTGTGGAAGAAGGATCCCGCCAAAAAGGGGCCGAGGGACATTGATTTTCAGTACACCGGTCCGGTGCTGATCACGCTTGTCAAGCCGGCCGGCGAGCAGCAGCCGGCCGGCGAGCTGCAGTGGCGGCTGCGACGAAGCACGCGCCATCCGGAGCGGATGGCTTTGGAACAGGTGACCGGCCCGCGTCCCATTCAGCTCTACCTGTTACCAGGCGGCTACCATTCGACGAGCGGATGGGAAGTGGCGCACGAAGCCTTCCAGCCGAAACCTCACGCCGACCGTGAAAGCCTTGTGGACAGTGAAAGCCTCGTGTTCATTCGGGACCTGCGCACGCACGACGGGGTCCGCATCGAGTTTGATCCTCATCCACCAACGGGCCCTGAGGAGATCGGCGAGTCACCCTCGGTGCGCGCGCACGAAGCCCCAGCGGCCGATCTGGTAAGCGTGGCGGATCTGGCCGAAGAGCGTCCTGGGCACCCAAGCGCCGCCGGCCAGACAATCGTGCCCCTCTCAGTGGAAGCGTTGGTAGATGCGGCACCCTTGCCGGAGGGCGAGTCCATCACGCTTGAAACCGTCGGTTCCGGCAAGCCGACGGAGAAGCGGTTCAGGCTCGACGGCGCAGATGAAGTCCTGATGACCATCGGTTTCACGACGCTGACCTTTCGATGGAGTGAAAGCCGCGCCGGCCGGCTGCATCTGGTGAGGAACGAGCCGCCGTTGACGTTTAATCGATTGGCTCCTTTCATGACGCATCGGCTCGGGCGCGATCCGGCGTTTAACACGACATGGCCGGTGGAGGTACCCGATCTCAGTGTCTCGCGCGAGCAGCTCGAACTTGAACACGACGGCCGCCACCATGTCATCACCATCCGCAATGTCAGCCGCACGACGCCGATTGTGCTACGTCGAGTGGCGCGGTCTGAACATGCGGGCGAAGCATCGCTGCCGATGCTCGCCGGCGGACTAGTGCTGTTGGGACTCATCACACCGTTGCTAATGGCTCTAGACGGCCCCGGTGGTACCGCATGGGCGGTGGCCCTGGGTATAGGAGTAGCGACACTCATGCTGCGAATGAGTAAGGATGTGGGATCGACTCGGGCTGCGGGCCCGGCGGAAACCCTGATTGAGCGGTTACAGCATGAGCCCCTCTGGTTTGTCTGGCGGAAGGCCATGGGAGACGTGCGACTGCTTGCCGAAGAAGCGCCTGATCGATTCGAGTGGCTCGTGATTGAAATTCTGGATCACGTGAGAGGTTCCGACAGCCTGCTGATCCCTGTGCCGCGAGCGCTCTCTGTCCAGGGGCAAGAGGTGATGGCCCGGTATGCGGCCGCGCGCGTGAACAATCATCTGATGTCCAGAGGCGGGGAAGGTGTGCGTCTTCAAGCTCCCGCAGCGCTTGGGCGGCTTATTCAAGCGGAAATAGCGGGCCGATTTCCGCAGATTCAGAGTGTGTTGTCCGACTACTACTCGGGGTACTGGCAGGGCCTTCGTCTCCTCCCTGCGGGGCTGAACGGCGGTCAACCGACCGGCGTCGGTGCGGCATCTGGAGAAGACGTGCCCGCCCCCATGTCTGTGCAGCCACGCGGTCGTGTCATCGGATTGGATTTGGGTCAGACAGAATTGAAGGCGATGGTGCTGGAGGACGGTCGCATGGTTCCGGGCTCCTTGCTGGTGCGGCCATCCTGGCGGCTGTCCGTCGGCGGAGAAGTCGAACACATCAAGGACGTCATTCAGTCACTGATCGCCACGTATTGTGATGCGATGCATCCGCTGCGCGCGATTGGCGTGGCCGTGCCTGGGTTATTGCGCCGGAGCCGCGTGGTCACGCGTCATAGTGCGTTGGCGCTTGGCATGGACGAGGAGATGTTTCGACGCTTCGGGAACTTGGCGGGCGCTCTGCAGGCGACCTTCGAGGTGCCGGTTCGGATGGAACAGGACGTGCGGGCTCGCGCCTTGTTGTACAGTCGCCTGGGGCAGCGTCGCACGATGGTGCTCGATATTGGCACCAGCCTCGGGGGGGCCTATATCGATGAAGCCGGTCGTGTGCCTGAGAGGGTGAATCAAGTGGGCCGCATGGTGGCTACGCTATCTCCCGACGCTCCGTGGCGGGTGGATCGGGAAGCCCAGGGGGTACAGTCGCTGATGCTATCCGCGCGAGGTCTCCACCAGCTCGCACAGCAGCATGGGTTATCTGAATCAGTCCCCGAAGTGCTGCGGATGGCTCTCGCAGGGAATGCCACGGCCAGGGAACTCCTCAAGGTCTTAGGTCAACGGTTGGGTCAGGTGGCGGATGAACTACGAGATCTCTATCCGATTGATCAGGTGATCGTCACCGGTGGTGTGATTGAGGGTGATGTGGGCGATGTGATCTGTCAAGCAGCCAGAGAGTGGCTGGGTGCGTCGAGCGCGCGAGGTGGTGTGGTGGTGGTGCGAGATAGCGAGGCGTCACGCCTGCGCGGCGCCATGGGCACCGGCTGGTTGGCGTATGAAGCCTTGGAGCGCGCCGCAGAGCTCCAGGTCTCTTTTTCGGTGCTGGGCGCTTCTCCTGCATCGCTGCTCGAGGAAGTCGATACGGTTGAGCGGGCCGGTGTGGATGCGGTGCATATCGATGATCTCGATGGGGTGTTGACGCCAGGCCACGCGGCTGTCGACGGGTTGGAAGTGATTCGCCAGGTGCGTCGCTTCACGCATGTGCCGATCGAGATGCATCTGATGGTGCGCGAACCCCAGGAGCGTGTGATTGCTGAGGCGCTTCAAGCGGGCCTCGTGCCGGACCAGGACTATCTGCATGTGCATGTGGAGTCGTTCTCTCATGCAGAGGATCTGCGGCAGTTCATTCGCGCGGTGACAGCCAGCCGTCTGATGGTGGGTATCGCGATTAGCCCTTCGACACCGTTAGAGGCGCTCGATGCGATCTGGGAACTGGTCGATCAGCGCATGAATCGGGTGGTGCTCATGGCCGTACCGCCGGGTGCCAGTGGCCAACAATTCTTGCCAGAGACGATGGCCCGCCTGCGGGAGCTGCAGCGCCTCATCAAGGCGAAGCAACTAAAGCTTGCCGTCGTGGTGGATGGCGGCCTGACGCTTGCCGATGTGCCTCGGGTGCATGCCGCAGGGGCGCATGGCGTCATCGTACGCACGTCGCTGCTCGATGAGGCTCGGCATCTCGCCGCCTGGCCGGAGTTGCAAGCTCGGTTAGAGCGTATGAAAAAACCCGAGGCGTCTCTGGTGCAACAGACGCAAGGGCAACAGCCCGGGCCTGATCTGAGCCGAGTACACGCCGTGATCCTTGCCGGTGGGCAAAGCTTCCGGCTTCATCCTCTGAGCAAGCCCGTGGAGGTCGCCCTCGCTCACCTCACCGATAGAAATCGAACGTTGTTGCAACAGGCGGTTGATCGTGTGATCGCTACGCTCCCTCCGGAAACGGGTGGAACATTGCTGACTCCTGCGCAGGTGACAGTGGTGACGAACGATGCGCTCAAGGACACGATTGAACAGCAGCTCGCACAAGAGCACATTGGTCAGGTGTTGGTTGAGCCTCAAGGGCAGGGGATGTGGCCGGCGATTCTGTGGGCCATGGCGAACATTCGCCACCGCCATCCCGATGCGACCATTGTGACGCTGCCATCGGATCATCTCATCGAGGAAATCGCTGTCTTTCGTCAGGCGGTGGCCATGGCCGTTCAGGTGGCCCAAGGGGAGCCGGCTGCCATTGTCACCGTCGGGGTGACGCCGACCGATAAACCAGGTGATTGGACAGCGTTGGGAGCGATGCAGGTCCAACAACAAGCCGGGCGAATGAACGGTGACCTCGCGTATTCATTAGTGCGCTATGTCCCAAGACCCTCGCTGGACCAGGCTCGTGAAATGATCCAACATTCGCCAGCCGTCCAGGAACAATGGATGTGGGATACCGGCATATATGTCATGCGCATCAGCGTGATTGAACGTTGGTTGCGCGCTCAGCATCCTGAGTTGTTTGCAACCTATCAGCGCATGGCTCAGGCACTCGAGCACGGCGATCAACACGCCGCAGCCACCTCGTTTGCGGCCCTGCGCCAGCCAATCGGCGACAGCTCGATCGCTCAAGCCGTGCTGCTACCTGTGCTGCAGCACCGCCCTGCTGAGCTACGGTCTCTTGTCGTGGCGGGACGCTTTCCATTTACGGACGTGGGGACATGGGGAGCTTTGGCCAGGCGAACGCTAGGTGGTGCGAATCTGACGAGCGGAACAGTGACGGCTACAGAGGTGAGCGGCTCTGTCTTGTTGGCCGATGCCGGTCGCACGATTGATATCGAGGGGGTGAAGGACCTGATCGTCGTGTATGCAGCCGATGAGACTGTGATGGTGGCTCGTCGAGATACCACTGACGAAGAGATGCGGCAGTTGGCTCAAGCGGTGCTGGCCGCTCCGACAGACAACGTGGTGCAACTGCACTGTATCAACTGCGACATGAAAGCCCAGAAAGATTCCCGGATTACAGCGATTGGTGTGCGCGACCTTCGTATCTTCGTCAGGAAAAACACCGTCATGATTCGGCCGATTGGGCAGCGAAGAGGATGGTTAGGCTTCCTCATAGCCGAGGGGGTGGAACAGATGCGAACATTGAAGGAGGCGCAGGAGCGGACGACTCGATTCTGGCGGCGGGAGGGGGTGCCAGGCGCGGAGCGGATGCGCGTGACGGATGACCTGGCGCAGATGGCGAAGGCGAAAGATAAGGAGCGCGGGCCGAGCTTCCTCGAGATCGGCAGCCTGCCGATGCCGGTGGCCGCCCAGGAGGGTCGCCCCGGCTTCTACTGGCGGGGCGCGGAGGGGCTGGCGAAGTTGGGCGGAAACATCTTGTCGGCCTTCCTCTATAATAAGGAGGAAATGGAACGCGCCAAAGAGTCCACCGCGATGTACGTGATGAACCACGGCTTCCTGGCGGTGCCGGAGGGATTGCGCGAGGCCACCGAGGCGGGCCGCATCAGCACGATCCACGACACCGTGTTTATCCAAGACCAGATTCCCGGCTCGCACCAGATGACTTCCACCGGCGCCGGCCATTTCCAGGGCAACCAGCTTGACCTGAAATATGTCGCCGAAGGCGAGGGCATCCAGTTCAACGTGAAGTATGATGCACAAGGGCGCATCGTGAAGATGTTGGCGCAGTGGCTGAAACCTGGCACCTGGGCGCTGGCGCTGCCAGGCCATGTCGATTATGTGATCAACTTGGATGGCTTGCGGTTCAATGATCTCTCGGTTGCGCTCTCAGATGAAGAGGCGGCAGCATTCCTACCCGGCGCTGCCGTTACACCAAGCAGGGCGCCCTATGCGATGGCCTCTGTTTATGGAGGCGCCTCGCTTGTGAAAATGATTCCTGAGGCGCCTGAGCTGACCTGGATCCAGGGGCCCGCTGCGGAGCTGTTTGCCGCCGAGGCGCTTGCGCTCTACCGCAGCCTGAATGCCACGGGACTCGACAAGCTTTGCGTTGCGCTCGGCAGCGCGTTTAGTGATGTCATCAAGGTTCCTAAGACGCCGCCGATCATCAAGGAGCGGACCGCCGCTGAGGTCAACAAGCAACGCGAGGTCCTTGAGGCCTTCAAGAAGAACCCCACGCTGCTTATCGTGCACGGGGCGATTCAACACTACGACTGGGGCGGCTACGACTATATCCCGGATGTGTTCCTGCGCATTCGCAAGGATGAGCGCGCAGTGGACGAGAAGGGCCACCCGCTGCCTTACGCGGAGCTGTGGATCGGTGCGCATCCTAAGGCGCCCTCGACAGCAACGAACCTTGAAGCGGAAGTGACGCTGGCGCAGCTCTTCGAGGCAGCGGGGAAACAGCTCCTCGGACCGGCGGTGGCTCAGCGCTTTGGGGGCAAGCTGCCGTATCTGTTCAAGGTGCTGGATATCCTCAAGATGCTCTCCATCCAGGCCCATCCGAACAAGGAGTGGGCTGAAAAGGGGTTCGCCGCCGAAGAGCACGATCGCATTCCGCGCAGCGCAGACAATCGCAACTACAAGGACGACAATCACAAGCCTGAGGTTCATGTCGTCATCAGCGATGAGTTCTGGATGCTTCACGGATTCCGGCCGCTTGAGCAGATCGCCGACGTGTTGGAGACAGTGCCGGAGTTTACCACGCTCATGCCTGACTTCCGTGACTTCCGTGCGCGTCTGGTTCAGGCTGGCCAGGACGGGGGGAAGCGGTATGCGCTGCTGAAGGCGCTGTACAGCCATGTCATGGAGATGGAGCCGCGCGAGGTGGACGAAATCCTTAGTCCACTCATCACGCGCCTGCAGAGCCAGGCGAAGGGGAAGCCCTTGTCGAAAAACACGTCGGACTACTGGGCTGAGAAGGCCTCAAGGGAGATGCCGCCGAAAGAGGGGAAGTACGACCGGGGCATCTTCTCGATCTATTTCATGAACCTCCTTCACCTGCGACGCGGGCAGGGGACATTCCAGCCGGCCGGGGTGCCGCATGCCTATCTGGAAGGCCGGGATGTGGAGCTGATGGCCAACTCCGACAACGTGCTCCGCGGCGGGCTGACACCAAAACATGTGGACGTCCCAGAGCTGCTGAAAATCTTGACCTTTGAGAGCGGCGACTCGAAGAAGCTGGGCTACATCGTGGAGGGGCAGGCAGTTCCAGGGACTCCTGAGCGCGTCTATCGGACGCCAGCGGAGGAATTTGAATTGACCGAGATTGCGCTCAGCATCGGTCAACCGGCCTATGCGCGCGGAGCAGATCACAGCGCCGACTCGCTGATCGTGCTCGAAGGCGATGTAACCGTGGCGGCCAATGACCAAACACTGAAGCTTCAGAAGGGCGACATCTTCCTGGTGCCGGCCGGGCTTGCCTATACCATCCGCGCCATAGGCGAAAAGGCTCAGCTCTTCAAAGCCTCTGTGCCGTCGAAGCCTGGCTCAGGCGCTAGTGGACAGGCGGCAACATTCCAACAGACCGCGCCGCAGCCGGCGGATGCCACGCAGGCTGCGCGTGCGTCAGAGAGATTTGCGCAAGCCACACCAGGCCGCGGCGGGCCGCACACCGCGACCTCGCCACCAGCGACGGCCACCCACCTGGCATTTTCCCTGAGCCCCACCGTCGTCGGTGGGGTTTCCATTTTTCTGGTGGTGACGGCGCTCTCACTGGTGAGTGCCACCGGCCCATCGCTGTGGCCGCTTATCTTATTATTGGCGGCGTGGGCGATCTGGGGCGGAGGGTGGCTGCCGCTGGCCATGACCGGCCCCATTGGCGGGGCAGGCGGCGCGCCGCAGCCGGATGAGGCGGGCATCGTGCGGCAGATGGAGGAGGCTGAGGCTGTCGAGCCGCGCCTGCGTGCCGTCCTCTCGCGCCTTCCGCTCAATCAGATTGAGGACCACCGCGTCCTCCAGGAGTTTGCCCGACGGCGCATCGCGCCGGAGCTGCTGGCGGCGGCGGTGCCGATCTTGATTGCAGACATTCAGCAGCCGTCGGGGGCCTTCTCCGACTGGGTCCCCTATGGGAGCCTGCGCATCTTGGCCGAGCAGGGCATCGCGCCGGAGGCGCTGAGCCGCGCGGTGGATCCGCTGATTAAGCGCCTGGAAGATGACACACCGGGCGTGCCGTTTGCCGCCTATGAAACGCTGCTGGAATTGATCCAGCGCGGCATTGGAGCCGAGGCATTTGCCGCCGCCATTCCCGCCCTGCACGCCGACCACCATCATCCCGATAACGAGGTGCGCATCTATGCCCATGGGGTGCTGGTGATGATGACGAAGCGTCACATGACGGATCGCGAGCTCATCGCGTCCATTCCCAGGCTGCAATTCCTCGTGAGGCAGGACGGAACCGCCGAGGTGCTGGGCGGGCCGGTGGGCATGCTGCTGAGCATGTCGGAAGAAGGATTGCTGGAAGAGCCGTTCTTTCAGTGGGCGGCTCATCAAACGCCGCCGATCCAGGAGCGCATTGCCGCCGCGGTGGCCGTCTCCGGGTTCGGCGTCTTTCAAGCCCAACACCTGTTGGCACCGGATCGCCAGCTGACGCTGGACGACTATGCGCAGATCGATCGGGAGGCCCGGCTGTATGCCGGCCTGGGCATTCCGGAGGTCGGCGGCAAGCTGCAGATGTACGGCTCGCCCAGCCAATTGCAGCCGATTCGCGACGCGGCCACGGCCTTGGGCCTGTCGATGCGCCAGCATCCCTACGAGGGCGAGCAGGTGTTGACGATTGTGCTGCCGCCCGTCCCCACGGCCGGGCAGGCGGCAACGGTCGTCGAGACGGTCTACCGATCGCTGGAGCCCCACCTCAACGGCGTGCCGGTGGAATACCACGTGACCTTTGGAGGAGAAGCGACCGAACGGGCCAAATCGATCAGTCTGGTGCATTGGCTCAGCGCGCCGGAAATCTATCCGCCGCGCCACACCGCCTTCATCTATCCGAATGATCGGCAGGGGCTGTTGCGGCCGGGCATCGTCACCGCGTTTGCGCATCCGGCCTATCCGTTCCGGGCCGGCAAACGCTTCGATCTGCGCGGCCGCTTCCTAACACCGTTGAATCGCCGGGAGTTGCGCTCCGATGTGGTCAGCCTGCAATTGCTGGTGGCCGCACTCCGCGCGGCCGAATTGCCGCAGGATCGGCGCACCGACTGGCAGCAGCGCCTGGCGGATCTCTTTACCCATTTCGAACAGCACGTCGCTTCGCTGCTGGTGGATGCCGGCAGCAGCGGCCAGCCGCAAGAGTTCACATCGCTGCTGGCATCCTCTTGGCTTAAAGAGGGGGCATGGGAAGAGCTGTATCCGTCGTTGGCTGCCCTCTATGGCCGGATCACTTCCTCCAGCGAGCAGCGCGCGAAGTTTCCGTTATGGCGCGCCGTCCGGAACGCCCGGTATGCGGCCTCCGATCGCATCGTCAAGGAGTTGCAGGCGGTGGTGGACGATGCGCAGCGCATCAGCAACGTGCCAAGCGAATGGAAGACCCTCTTCAGCCTCGTCGATGGCCTGGGCCAGCCTGACCCCGATTACGAGCCTGCTCTGGTGCCTGATCGCACGCGCGCGTTAGGACAAGCCGGGGCACGGGGCATGGAGCAAGGGGCGACGGATGAAGTGGCGCTGGCCGGTGAGCGCGTGGCGCAGGTGGCGGCGATCCGGCAGTGCTTGCGGGAGATGACCGAGTTTGAGTTGCCCGAAGACGCCGAGTCCGTGGAGGTGTCGTTTGAGTTCCTGCGGGATGAGGTTGAGGAGCTGCGCGAAGTATCGGACGAGGCCCTTCCCTCGCTGCTTATCGAAGCGGCCCGAGATGTGCCCGGGATCAGGCGCGTGGAGGTGTTTGACAACGACCGGAAAATGCGCGTCATCTTCTCGACTGAAGCACCGATTAGCGGGCCGCTGACGATCGAGCAGCAGCAGGCGGATCTTGAGAAGCGGCTCCTGAAGGCCTACGACATGCTGGGTGCGCAGACGCCGGAGCGGATCACGGCGGCGTTCCTCTTATCGCTAATGGGCAAGCTGACGCAACTGCCGGATGCGCCGGACGTGTTGGCCCGCCTGGCGCAGGCCGAGACGTCGAATGCCTTGGCTGCCATGACCACTCCGATTCTTCGCAACTCGCTGTCGGCGATGACGCTGGTGAAGCAGGGAGAATTGCATGCGCTGATCAAGGCCCTTGAGGCGCGCTACCGGCACGTCGAGGCGTCGGTGTTCGACCAGATGGAGCGCGCCGCGGCGCATGAGCACTGGGACGTGGCGGCGGAAGCGGCCGCGACCTTGCCGGCCCTCCGCACGGCGCGGAAGCTCCTGGATTTGGTGGCCTCCGCCAGCGAGCCGGGTGACACGCTCTCGCATATCCGAATGGACCAGCAACCAGGCACAGCGGTGCGCCTGCACCGGCTGCTGACGCCATATCTGGCGCAAGGGCTCGCGCCGGATGCCAGCGAGCATGAGCGCCTGCGCTGGAGTGTGGCGACGGTGCTGGCCTTTGCCATCGAGCAGGCCTACCTGAATCTGGTGACGCCGGTGACGGACGCCGGCAAGGGCCAGGCGAAGATCGAAACTGCTGGGCAAGCCAAGATCGAAGAGAGGATGGCAGGCGATTTGGTGACGATCTCTAAAGCTGCTGCCGCACACTATCATGCCTGGCAGCACTTGGGCCATGCGGAGCATGAATCGCTCTTTCGCCAGGCGGAGGCCGAGTTCGAGGAGACACTTGAAGAGGTCGAAGAGCGTGGACCGCAGACGGTGGAGGCACGGCTTCGTGTGCTGCGAGTCGCTGATGCGATGCTCACGACATCGATTGCTCAGTGGCCGGAAGATACGCTCATTCGGAAGTGGAAGGAATACCATCGTCGCATTCGCGAGGCCATTACGCGGCTTAGGGGGGATGATGGTGCGGAGGGCGAAGGGAGGAAGAGCCAGGGCGGCGGGTCGTGGCTGGATCCTGAACGGTTCCCGCGGTATGCGCGCTCTGTCGCACCGTGGCTGGAGCTGCTCGCGCCGGTTGCGGTGGGGAATGGAATTAGGGCGGCACTCCTTGCGATCCTTGCGCCGGCGCAGACATGGTCCCACATGTCGGGAGAAAAAATATTCTTTGCGCAGCTCATCACCGCGTGCTTCGCGGGTCTTATCAGCGGGAAGCTGTTTCACGATCTTCACCTCGTCTTCAACCGCCAGGCGTATGCCGATCCGTATGTGAAGGTGCTGGCGGTGGGCACGGCAGCGGTGGGTTTCTTGAGCGGATGGGCGCTCTCTGGCATGTGGGGGCATGGTGATTCTCTCTTGGACATTGGCGCGGTACTCCTCGCAAGTTCGGCTGCCCTCAAGACGGTACGTTTGCACGCCCTCTACAACCGTCACCCGAATATGTTCCCTCTGCGGCTGAGTGAAAACGAGGTCACCATGGTAGGGACCGCTGTGGCTCGTGCATCGTCGTGGGCCCAGGCGCTCCGTGCCACGGTTTCATACGCCGGCAGGATTCAGCATAGGACTGCCCCTCGAGTGGGGGTGGTTGTGCGATACTTTACAGACCTTCATGGCGAGCAGCCTCGAGTTTTCACGGTAGGCGCCGGCGTTGAAGCGCAGGTCGTGGCCGATCGCCCGGCGATGCACACATGGTTAAAGACGTTGAAGACTAGTATGCAACGCGAGCTACGGCGTCGCGAATGGCGATCGCTTCTTCCTGCGCAGATGGAGTATGTGCTCCGCGATGCGGGGACGGTGAATCTCAGCTACGAGGACGGCGGCTTCGTGGAGACCCGCCTGCTGATCCTGGATCTTGAGGCCCGCGACACCCACTCAGATGAGGCCGCGATTCTATTGCGTGAGGACAATGCCGTTGCTCGCTGGCTTCAAGAGATGCAACAGTTCGAGGCACACCTGAACACCTGGCACGCATGGAGGCAAACGCGGAACCTTGCAGGGAAACACACCGTCGTGATCGATCAGACCTCGGCTGAATCTCGAAGGGCTGCTGCCAGTAGCTCGCTGATCAAGATTATTCAAGTGTTAGTCGACCGTCGCGTCCAAAATGAGATCCATGCCCAGTATGTGAGATCGATCCATCAAGGACAAGCGGCTGGGGTTTCAGTTGATCTTCTGAAGGAAATGAAGACAGCGGTGGATCGCTTGGCTGAGGACATTCGGCATGCCGAATTCAGGCAAGGAGAATGGATTGAGGGCTCCGGCCACATTCAAAAAATTCCCGTGCCGGATTTGGTGGACAAGGCGATTGCAGAGTTCGAGATGGCCAAGGATGTGGCGTCGCTGAAGAAGCTGTTTGATGGTGTCACGCAGGACATGAACGCCTGGCCACCGGAATTGCCAGAGGCGGGACGGCGCGAGCTGCAAACCTATCAACGACTCCTGCAGGGGGCGCTTGAGCGGAGCGAAGGAGGGCAGACAGAAGAGGATACGCCATCTCGAGACCTCAAAGGCCCCCTCGCTCCTGAAACCAATCCTCTTATTGCCCAGCTCATCCGCGAAGGGAAGATGATCGAGTTGCGTGCGGAGCAGGGGAAGCTTCAGGCTCATCGGCTGAAATATGTCGATGGCTATCAGCCGGGTGTGACGGATCTCGCGCGCTACCACGGCGGCTCGGTGGAGCTCACCTCGCTCCTGACGAACGACCAGCAGCAAGAGCTGCTCAAGTGGCTGGCCACCCATCATGTGCGGGGCGCGCCGGCCAAGTTCCGCATCGCCCTGGGGCAGGCGGCGTTGGGCTGGCAGGATGACGTGGAGCACGCCAACATCGCTCACGCCGGCTTCCGCGACCAGGCCATCTACCTGGGTGAATTCCTCTTCCGTTATCTCCTCACGCCAGGCCGCGAAGGTCTTCGGGCTGACGTTTTCGATGAAGAGCTGCACCATCTGGAGGATGCTACCTACCTCGATGATCCGCAAGACTCTGCCTATCGCCAACGGCTTCAAACAGTCGGTCGCGTGGTGCACGAACTTGAGCGCGCGCATGAGATGGTTACCTGGTCAGCGGTTCCCATCCCACCGACCAGGGCGGAGGTGGAGCGCATGCGGGCGGCGGTGCAGCAGCGCGACGGTGTCTTAGGATATAACGATCTTATTCAGCGCCATGAGGACGAGTATGCCACGCTGCTGCAGTTCCAACGCCAGGCGGATGCGATCACTCATCCGGCCTGGCGCGAGCCGGTGGTAGAGGAGGTGGTGCGGCGGAATCTGTTGGTGCAGCTCATTCATAAACTTCTCAACGGTGTGGGTCACGCCCATGGCATCAGCCGGACCGCGGTGGATGTGGATCTCTTAGCTGAGCGGCAGCGCCGGCGCCAACGCCCACAGCCCAACGATTCCGCTTGGTCAGCGCTTGATCGAAGCGCCGTGCTCGCACGCGCCTTCTGGCTCTTGTGGGACTTCAATGGGTTGGAGGGTTCGGTGCCGAAGAGTTTGGCGGAGCGCGACAGTTTGCCTATGCTCCTCCCATTCTCTATCCCAATGGATTCGCTCTGGCAGATGGCTGATCGGTTTGTGGCCTTCCTCAAACAACGCGCAGGGGTAGAAGCTGCATGGCGCAGCGACGTGGGCCATCAAGATAGATGGTTCAACCTCTATCGGGTGGGTGCTCGAGGAGCTGGACCCAGCCTGATGGAGCTGTTTGATCAATTTCTCTTGGAGGATCGTGAGGGGCAGGCGCAGGTGGCGTTCTTCGGGATTTCCCTTGGAGAGGCGCTGGACAGCGTGGCATTCCATCTGACGCACTGGCCACGGCAGCCGGCTGAGGCGGCAACACGGTTGCTGATCGATATGGCGAATGTCATTACCCACTATCGCTTGACGCCGGCCAGCCGAGCCGCATTGATTCAGGTGCTGGCCGAGCGCGCAGCTTTTCGGAAGATGCCCACCGAGACATTCACCCGTCTGCTCAGAGATGCCGCCGGCTCGTTGCGGAAGAATGAGGACACGCTCTTGGCCGCGCGCGTGGCCGATCAACTGATCGACGCATTGCTGCCTGAGAGGCTTTCACGCTATAGCCACATGGATGCTCAGATGTTCACAGTACTGCTTGAGCGCGTGTTGGCCAGACGCCTCAGATGGTATGACGAAGAGCGGCAACAGGCCGCGGGATTGATGACACCGTTCGCGAACATCCGTCGGACGCTGCGGCCGGTCGAGCAGCTCAATGCGATGCTGAAAGAGGGAGGCTATCCGGAGCTGTGTGTGAAGGCCACTGCCCAAGCACGCCAGGTCCTGGAAACCCTGCACATCCCCTATGCCGTGATCGACAAGATGAGCTTTCTCACGTATGCGCATGAGCGGAGTTCGTTGTATCCATTCGACGAGCGGATTCGCAAGCTCTGGTGGGACTTCGATGAGGGTGATACACCCCTGCATCGATTCATTGTCATGAACGTCCGCGGCATCCCCCTCATCCTTGAGCTGACGGGCGACCAGTTTGTCCGTGGGCCTGGCGAGCCTGGGCCGTTTTTCGATGTCGGGATTGTCATCATCCCAGTGGCCGAGTTGCAACCGGATGACTGGCCCTATGTGGGCGGCAACGCCTATCTCAACGATGCGCAGCGGGCGCATCTGCTGAAGGTCTTGAACGGCGATATGCGGCTGTTAAAGCTGCTGACTGCGCGTGAGGTCATTGATCTGGCGGCGACCAGCGGGTTACCGCTGTCCTTGGTGCTTGATGAGGCGGAGTGGAGGCTCATCAGCCACGAGGCGTCGGTGGTGGTGCCGGAGCCCGCCACCCGCACGGTCGCACAGATGCGGGAGGTGTTGCCGGCATCGCCCGCACAGGCCCCACGGTCTGACGCGGTCGATGGCGCGCAGGTGCAATACTGGGCGTACAAAGATATTGACCGGACTTCAGATCGTCTGCAGCGTGCCCAGCATGGGGTGCGATACGATATCACGATTCTTGCTCCCTCTAATGACAGCCATCACATCGGTGGGGAGTTGGTGAGAACGTACGGCCACTACCATCTCCCGCGAGATCCCATGCCGCTGCCGGAGGTGTACGAAGTACTCTCGGGCGAGGCGTGGTTTCTCCTCCAGCGGCCGAAGGCGGATGATCCGTCCGTGATTGAGGATGTCATCTTGGTGAAGGCCAAGGCAGGCGAGAAGGCCATCATGTTGCCGGGCTATGGGCATCTGACGATCAATCCCTCGCCGACACAGCCGTTGGTGATTGCTAACTGGGTCAGTCCCGAGGCGACCTCCGACTATCGTCTCTATACGCGCTTCCACGGTCCGGCCTATTATGCAATGTATTCGCCGACAGGGAAGATCGAATGGCAGCGCAATCCTCTGTATGCCGTCGTGCCGCCGCCAAGATTCGTGCAGCCGGCAGCAGAGTTGCCAGCGTTTGGTTTAAGGACCGGCCGGCCGATGTATGCGCTGATTCGGAGCACTCCTGACCGGCTGGCGTTCCTGAATCGTCCAGCAGCCTTCGAGCCGGTGTTTGCTCACGCGTTTGTTCCCGCCTCGCTCACCGGATTACCGATGCCTCTCGTTGCGATCGGGGCTGGGGTGGTGCTGCTCGCGGGCGGGGTGGTAGGCGCGGCGATTGCGCTGACGCTAGCGGTGGTCTATCGGAAGGACCTGCTAGCTCGACTTCAAGCAGGGCGGGCTTCGGCGGCTTCAAGCCGTTTGCTGAAAGTGGTGAGGTCGCTGCGGACGAGTCTCAATTCTGTTTTGACGGCTTCCATCTCGCGAGTCGTCTTGGCACTGACGAAGGTCAGCGTGTCAAGATCGCCGGGAACTTTGCGCACCACATCGGCAAGTGATTTCAGCTCATCAGGCACAGGAGCCAGCGATTTGACGACTGGCGTGATGAGCTCCAATCCCGTCTCGAGTCTGGCTGTCCGCCGCTCATTCCGCTCAGAGCGTTCGGTCAGGCCGCTAACCGCTTCGGCCACCAGGCTCAGTTCTTTCTTCAACGCCTCCAACAGCACGTTGGTGCGCCTGGCTTCGCTGCCGTTGGCGCTGGGGCGAGGCTTCTTCGGGGTGCTCATCAGGGGCGGTAGGATAGCACCGCGCCCCTCTACTGTCAAGCCGGCATGGAATTGGTGGGGGTGGTCAGCGATCCTTAGGGCGGGGGTCATTGTCTTGCTGATGCTCCATCGCCGTCAGGCGGCTGTCAAGCGGGATACCCAGGAGCGTGACGACGGCGCACATACTCTCTGGATTCATGAGGTTCAGCGGTGCACATTACAAATGAGGATATTAGATGCGTGGAGGCAGGTACGGGGCCTTACAGCGAAGCACGCCATCGTGATTAATCGCACCACGGCTGAATCTCGAAGGGCTGCCGGCGACTCGCTGATGAAGAGTATTCAACTATTGGTCGCCCGTCGCGTCCGACATGAGATCCATGCCCAGTATGTGAGATCGATCCATCAAGGACAAGCGGCTGGGGTTTCAGTTGATCTTCTGAAGGAAATGAAGACAGCGGTGGATCGCTTGGCTGAGGACATTCGGCATGCCGAATTCAGGCAAGGAGAATGGATTGAGGGCTCCGGCCACATTCAAAAAATTCCCGCGGCGGATTGGGTGGACAAGGCGATTGCAGAATTGGAGATTGACAAGGATATGGCGTCGCTGAAGAAGCTGTTTGATGGTGTGACGCAGGACATGAACGCCTGGCCACCGGAATTGCCAGAGGCGGGACGGATCGAGCTGCGGACTTATCAACGACTCCTGCAGGGGGCGCTTGAGCGGAGCGAAGGAGGGCAGTTAGGGCTGCCGATGCTCGCCGGCGGCGTGGTGTTGCTCACGATGGGTTCGCTGGGAGCGAGTCTTGCTCTTGTGTTGGCGCTCGGCTATTTCTGGAAGCTAGTTCGCTGGCTGTACCGGAATCGCGAGGGCCGCACCGAGCACGCCGGCATCGGCGGAGGTGCCAGGAATTTGAAAGATGTGAATGTCGGAGAGGCCTCTTTGGCGCAGAACCTCGAGCGCGCGGGTGCGGATATGGCTGCCGAGCACCGGGTTAATGCCAACCGAGCCGCCGAGCATGAAGCGGTTCGCGCCGCGGACAGCGGCGATGTCAGTAGGGGCCCAAGCACGGTCAGGCTCGTTGACGTGCCGAAGGACGCGGCCATCGGGCAGCGGCTCCAGCCGCACCTTGACGATGCGGCCCGCGTGAATCGTGCGGATGATCTCGGCCAGGATGTCGCCCTGCACATCGGCGATGCGGCGCGCCTCGGCGCGATGGGCGGGCAGGGCAGCGGTATCGCTCAGCAGCTCGCCGAGCCGCTTGGCCTCGGCGGGCTGAATGGGCGGACGCAGCGTGGCGTTGGCCTCGGCGATCAAGCGCGCGATGGCCGGGCCGGTGAACAGCTCTTCGGCGGTGATGGTGCCGTTGCCCCAGTCAGGCAGTTGCAGATCGAAGAAATGGCCGTCGGTGACGATGGTCACCTCGCCTTCGGTGCTGACGCGGGCGCCGCCGCCGCCCATGCCCGTACCTGGTCCGATGTAGATGACGGTTTGGCCCATAAGTTGGGGTTTTACGGCGGGGTCGCGCAGCAGGGTGGCGAGGCCGTAACGCATCTGGCAGATCGCGTCGTTCTCGGCGAACACTCGAACATCACCTCCGAGGCGGCGCCGAATCTCCTCAGCGGGGTTGATGCCGTCAAACTGACCGGGCGCGTTGGAGGTGCCGATGTTGGGGGTCGTATAGCGGGCCAGCCGACCATCGGGCAGAAATCGGCCGGGATGGCCCACGCCGACGACAGGCAGCACATGGATGCCATCATGCTCCACGCGAGCGCACAGCCGGCGAATCAGCTCGGCGATCGCATCGTAGAACGCGGAAGGCTCGACACGGGGCGTGACGATTTGGTCCGCAGCCACGAGACGCGCGCCGGGCCGGCCCTCGGCGCCGACCTCCACGACTCCCGCCTTGATCTTCGTTCCCCCAACGTCCACGCCGATTACGTAGTTCGCCGTCGCCATGCGTTTATCATAACATACATTTCTTGGCTCCTCATCCCAACGGCGCTGGGGCTGTGGCTGGGGGCGACACCGACGGGCGAGGGCCGCCCGTGGCCGGCGACGCTGGTGATAGCTGGACTGGCACTGGGCGCGTTCGGCCTTGGCTGGTGGGCACGGCGCCGGCAGGTGCGGCGTGTCGCGGCAACAATCCAGATAAATGCGACGACGTCGCTTGCCGTGGTGGAATTACCTGCGTTGGAAGCAGCTGCACATGCTTCGACGAGCAGTGAGGCGATGCAGCATGATCATGGCCGATATTTTGAGTGGGTCATTCGTCAACCCACGAATGGAATGGCGACCATCCTGCTGGCGAACACGGCCAAGAGCGCTCACGAGCCCATTGACCTTGACAGCGTGTGGAGTCAGCGCCGAGAACTTCAGCATCTCTTGGCGCGGGTCGGTATTGACGGATCTCATGCCGTCGCATTATTGACTGACCGCATCGTTGAGCGAGCCAATCAACTTAAACTTGATAAAGGGGCTACGCGTGCTGATGTTCGCCGTGCACTCATGGAAAATTCACAACGCGCGTTTGTCCACGCGGTCCAAGAACGTCTCAGTGGTCGTTCGGGTTACGACATCTCGCATTCTGACGTTCACACCCCGAGCTATAGCCATATCCAACATTTCGCATGGTACTACGCCTTTGAGTTGACCCGCCTGCGTCAGCTTCTTGCGAAGATACCTGATCGAGAGATCACAGTCGTCGACGAGGGTACTGGCGCTGGGTACTTCATTATGACCGCGTTGCAGCTTCTCAGTCCTGAAGAACAGGCACGCGTTCGATTTATTGGAACTGATCGACGTTCTGCGTCGTTCCAACTTGCGCGGCGACTGACGCATCGCAATCCGCGCGTGAACTGGCTGGTCGAGGATATCGTCCAGTATGGACATCGTGAGCGTATGCGACAACGGTTTGGTCTGGATGTTGCGGATTTGCTGATCATCAATCATGTCCCAGTGGATGTGACGAAACACGATCCGGTCGATCTCGTTCGTGCATGGATGGGTCTCACGCGCGACACCTTGATTGTCTCGGTGACGGCGAGTGAACAGCGCGCGGAAACATTGCCAGCTCACATCGTGGTATTTACTCCCGATGAACTCGAGGCGATTGCGACTTCAATCGAGGCCCGCATGGCAGGCGAGGTTATTGTCGATCGATCACAGTTGCGCAGTGGTCTGCTGATTTTCCGTCGAGTACATACGTCGAAAGTAGATAGCCGCAGTGTGCCCAGCGCATCGAAACATGGCGAACGTAATGGCAGCGCGTTCTCCGTATACCTCAACCCGCTGCCGGGGGCGGCGGCGTTGTTCCGACAGGCGGGGCGGGAGAGGCGGTGGTGGCGCGCCGAGCGGGCGGCTTACGCGGGGACGAACGTGACCGTGGGCTCGAGCAGCCGGGTGGGTGCGAGGCCCTTGATGCGGACGACCACCACTGGTTGGCTCGTTTCTTTGGTGCGCTGGGCCAGTGAGCGATTGGTGGCCGTCAGCTCCGGATCATCGGCGACTTCAAAGATAATCTGGGCGTTCTCAGGAATCTTCTCGTCCAGCTCCGGATGGGCCAGCAGGTATCGGCTGAATTCGAACGAAATCTCCACGTTCTTCTTGGCCAGTTCGCTCTCATTTCTCATGCTTGAGTTCCTCCAAAAACTGGCGGCGATACACGTCCCAGTGGTCCTTCAGCTCAGCCTCAGCATAACTCAAGGCTTGGCCGTAATCATCTACCGGCAGCGCCGTCTTCTCGCTCCGGCCATCCGGATGCAGCCGGTCGCGGTGCGCAAACCCATGCGCGGTGTCATAGCGCACCACCGGCAACCACGCGCCCCCCCGCGGATGCCGCACCTCCACCTGTACTACGAAACTCACAATCGTCTTGCCCCGGCGCCGGTGCGCATGCCGCAGTCGGCAGTCTTCCCCGAGGGGATAGACGAAACTGCGCGCCTTGATGTCCACCTTCATACTCTACCCGCTACTGCTCCATCCGTCAAGCACGCCTGGGCCATCGCCAGGCTGGCCGCCTCGGTGCTCTCGCTAGTGGCGGCGACGCCGACGATGGGGAGCGGGTGGATGGCGGGGCTTGTCGCCGCAGGGCTGCTAGGTGTGGCTGTGGGAATGAGGCGAGCCAATCGGCCGATCAGGGGAATGAAAGCGTTGCTGGCCAAACTTCACCAGCTAGATTCCCACAGCGAGGCGATGCGACGCTTGATTGATCATGAGATGGCGGCGAATCCAGAGCTCCACGGCATCCTGCACTTGCTGCGCCAGGTGACGACCGACATGCTGGTCCAGCATCTCCAAACCGAGATCCGGAGGACTGGGTATGATCGACTCAAGGCTGGAGTCGAACTGCTCCAGAAACTGGAACAGGAGCGCCCAGCGTTGAGCCAGCCGGATATCGAGCAGGGCATCGACCGGCTCGCGCGAGAGGGGCAGCTCGAGCTCCTACGACGTTTGCTGTCTGTTGTCATTCAACTGAATGAGCACTTGGGCGAGGAGTTTTTCGGAGCGGCCGGCCAGCGTCAGCTGGTTGAGTATCAAACCCGTATCCGACACGCCATTGATAAGCTGAGCGCGCGTGGCAGTGATGGGTTCTTGTTGCCGAGCTGGCTGCTCGCGGCCTTCGGCGCGTCGCTCTGGTGCTCCGGCGGGTGGATGGGTGGCGTCGGCTGGCAGGGGTGGGTGGGGCTGGGAGGCGGCGTGCTGGTAGGAATGCTTGGCATGCTCGCCGTGCTCATTCGTTACATCGCAAAGAGAGTGCGTGCAACGCCCCAAGACGGTCTGGAGACATACGTCAGGCTTGGCGGCCACGTGGCGGAATTGCGGCGCCTCATCGACTGGCCGACGACGGCTCACCCCGTGCTGCGTGAGATGCTCCGCCTGCTCGATGACGCGCTCGATTACTATCTGCTCCAGCATGCGGGGCAGGGCGGGACGCTCTGGACGGAGGACCCCACCGATGAGGAGGCGGAACCATCCGGAGTGTATCTGGCCTCGAACATCTCAAGGTTCAAAGACTATATTTATGATCTGGAGCAGGGGATGCAGCTTGGCGCCTTGCAGCGCTTCCATGCCCTTGTGACCCAGGTGAACGAACGGTTGGGGGAGGAGTTCTTCGGTCGCGCGGGACGCCGAGCGCTGCTTCACGTTCAGGCCCGCGCGCGACGCGCCATCGACCGGCTCAGAGGACGCGGCGGGGTGGGCGACGGCACCGTACACGCCAACTTGCTGCCGGGGGTGGGGCAGCTGCTCGTGAGGATCGGTCGGTGGATTGCCTCCTGGAAGCGGGCGAAAACCCCAGTGAAGACATCGACGGTAGCTTCTGACGATGAGTGGTCCGTGAAACCACCATCGGCATCAGGCACGCTTGGTGAGATTGCGATCTCGGTTGGATCTTCGGCGCTCTTCGTCTATGTCTTTGATTCCATGATGTCGGTGCCGGGCATCGCCAGCGGCCGGATATGGTTTGTGCTCGTGATGGTCTCCATCAATCTCGCCGGCGTGGCCGTCAATTCGTTTCGAGAAATCTGGAAAGAGCGTCGCGTGCTCAGAGGTGAGCCGGCGCCGGTTTCGTCGGGTCTTTCAGCGGGATTCATGATGCTGTGGTCAGCGTTCATGAGTCCTATTTTTGTGGCGCTGAGCATTGGATGGGGGGGAAGCTGGGTCGTCTCGGCGTTTGGTGCAGGCCGATTGACGGCCTGGCTCGCCGGAAATGGTGTGGCCACCGCATTGCTGTCTGCTTTTCTCTTCTGGACGCTTCGAAGTTCTCACAACACCATCAGAAAACTTGGCGTCTCGCACCTTCCGGATGGAGAAGGTGAGCCGTATCGTTCCCTTCGTCGGTTCATGCGACGAGGGATGTGGACGTGGCTCTATTCGGAGCGCGGCCGTCAGCAGTCTGAACAGCAAGCGATCCATGTATTGCAGGAGGCGATTGCAACGCCTGACGAGTTGCCGGTTGAGCGCGTGCGAGCGGCCATTGCGGTGCTGAACGATTTGGGTCTGCTGCAACAGCTTGAAGAACGCACTGACCTTATTCGATTACTAGAATCAATCCTGCTCGCAGAGGCTCGACGGTGGCTGATTCGACCGCGCACGGATAATGCCGCGGTGTTCGGTCAAACGCTCGAGACGCTGCGGCAATTAGGCTGGGTGCCTGCCTCGCAAAAAGATTGGGTCTTGGCCCATGCCTGGGAGCAGGTGGGGACGCTTCGCGTGACGCTGCTGGAAGTTGTGGGGGCACTGCTGACAACATCCCCCGATGCTCATATCCGCATCGCAGCCGCGGAAGTACTCACGGAGTTGGGTCAACCATTCGCAGATCGCGATCCTCGCGCAGTCCGCATCATACGCATGCTCGATGATGCGCTGGGCAACGAGACGGATCAACAGGTTCGGGGGGTCCTGCAACATTCGCTTGACGTACTTGGCCACTTTGTCTGGCCTGATGAGCTGTTGAAGGTAGGGCCAAGTGACATGAGCAGTGAGGTGAGCAGATCTGGCCCGTCTACCACCCTCTACCTCAACAACCCGCTGCCGGGGGTGTGGCTGTACGTCGGCCTGGCGCTGGCGGTGGGCGGGGCCTGGCTGGCTGGTGCCATGGCCGCCGGCTCCGGTATGGCGATCGGGATGATCCCAGGGATCGGTGGTTGGAGAAAGGCGCCTGGGCCTGAGGAGGCGGCGCAGGTGTGGAGATTGGCGGAGCTGGAGCTGGATGTGCAGATGGAGCAATGGGGAGCCAGCCGAGATCATGCCGTGGTGCGAGATGCCATCGCCAAATATACCAGGCTCTCCAGCCGCGCACGGCAGCAAGGGGACTGGAGCGATGCCGAGCGCCTGCTCGGCAAGGCCGAGCGATGGATTCGGGACTATGCCGATCGGTCCGCTCCGGTCCAGCGGGAGATTCCCCGTGTGGTGGCGAGCTATGTCACGCTCATCAGAGCGATGGCGAACGATGACGCGGCAGAGCGCGTGCTGGGGCAGGGGTTTCGGTTTGTGGAAGAGATGCTGGCTCGCGAGAGGCCTTCGGAGGTGGTGAGAGAGACGCTCCAGGGCGCGTCCTATTTGATCTCGGCAGCCACGAAGCTGTCCCAGATGTGTGGAGCCGAGCAGATGGACCGTGCCGAGCGCGTGCTGGCGCGGACGCGGGCGTTCCTGCAACGGCCCTCGCTCTGGAGCGCGCCGCGTGTCGCCCTGGAAGAGCTGGGCAAGGCTGCGTCGTACCTCGTCTCCGCGCATAACATGCTGACCGACTCGGCTCGCGCGGCGAAGGATCTCCCCCGCGCCGAGCGCCTGCTGCGCGAGACCATCGCTCTGCTGAATGATCCGCGCCTGAAGACGGCAGTGGTCGGCCAGGCCGACCGTGTGCTGCGGACCGGCGTGAATCTGACCAAGGCGGTGGGGCGTGCCCAAGGAGGGGAAGAGGCCGCTCGGATGTGCACCCTCTTGACCGCGTGGGATCCGCGCATCAGCCCATCATCCCAGAAGGAACTTGACAGGCTCTGCGGGGCACTGCACGTTCCCGCCCGCGCGCCCTCCGCGCAGTCCGGCGCATCGAGTGACTGGAGCATGCTGAGCCTCCTCCTCGCGCTCGCGGCGCTGACCCTCTTCGCCGGCGGGATGGGCGGAGCGCCTGCAGGTTGGATGGAAGCCCTGCCGCGGTTGGCGCTCTTCGGCCTGGTCGGTGTCGCGGTGTGGCTCCTCCTCGGCGGGCTGCGGATGGTGCCAGCCAAGCCATCTCGCGGCAGCCCACGCGCTGCTCTTGAGGCCCAGCCTCCGTTCGGCCAGTATGTCGCCGATGGCGAGCTGAATGGGCTGATGGTCATGATGCGAGACCTTGCCAGCCGACGCTATGTACTCAAGACCAAATCTCGCCGCGAACACGTCGTCAAGAAAGTCATGCTCACGCTGCTCAGGGACGGCCGCTATTTCCGCTTCTACGCTGGGCAGGACGTCGATGTGTTCGTTTTCCCACGCCTCAACCAGCCTCCCCTGGTGGTGCACGTCCAGGGCCAGACGGTGAGCCCAGGCGACCGGCTCCCCACACCGTCGGTCGACTATCCGCGACTCGAAACCCTCTTGGGTCGCCGTATCCTGCGAGTGTATCGGGCCTCCGGCCCCTATGCCCGATTGCAGGCGTTGACACAGTGGCTGGCAGTAGCGGATTTGCAATCTACTGATATCTCTCGTTTCCTTGCGCTGGCAACTGCCAAGGACTATCAAGCGGCTTACAGCTTCTATGACCGGCTGACCAAAGCCGGCATCGAGTCGACGGCGGCCTATGTCCTGGCCAAGACCTCGGATCGCGAAGCGGCTTACAGCTTCTATGACCGGCTGACCAAAGCCGGCATCGAGTCGACGGCGGCCTATGTCCTGGCCAAGACCTCGGATCGCGAAGCGGCCTATGCTGCCTATCAGGAACTGGGTGAGATCCGCCAATTCAGACGGGAAGCGCCCCAGCGGCTCAGGGCGCGCATCTACCGACAATTGACGAGCCGTCCCCGCCTGCGGCAGCGCCTCCAGCCGGTTCTGCGTCACAGCGAGCGGCTAGCGGACTACGACCGTCAGGCCTTCACCAAACTCCTCGTGCTGGCGCTGGGGGGAGAGGCCGCGGCGGTGCGCCACCTGCAGCAGCTCTTTCGTCCAGTCATCGTAGGACACGCGCGGGCCCTCAGCCCGCTGGGCCGGCCGCTGGCCCGCGCCATCGAGTATGGGGAACAGGGACTTGTCGATGCCTTGATGGGCCTGCGGCATTTCGCCCACCCCAAGGCCTATCTGCGCCGAATGATCGAGGTGGCCATTCTGTCCGGCCTCAGCGACGATTGGCGCAACGGCTTCGATCGGCGTGCCACGGGAGATATGGCCGATCGTCCGCAGCCAACGTCACACCCGCTCGCAAAGGGTCCTGATGCCGGACCTCTTGTGACCAGCCTCGCTGGCGCGGTTCTGATCGGCCTGGCCCCGTGGCTACTCGGCATGACGCCCGCTTCTGATCAGCCGGCCGGGTGGTGGGAAGCCCTGCCGCGGTTGGCGCTCGTGGTGCTGATCGGATCGCTGGTATGGATCGCCACTGAATTTTTTGCGAAGCCGACCAATAGCGCTCGGGGCCGCAAGTGGGTGGATCGCGATGCCATTCGCACCTTGACGCGCGAGGCGATCGAGCTGCGACGCAACGGAAAGTTTGAGGAGGCGGACGCGAAACTGCGCCAGGCGCTCTCCGAGGGCGGCGACGATGTTAGCACGCTGTTTGTCCGCAATGCGCTCGGGCAGCTCTATCTCAACAGGAAACGGTTTGCTGAGGGGATTGCGATCATGGAGGAGACCCTTCGGTTGATCGAGCGGTTACGCGCCGGCGCCGATGAGCGATTGCGCTGGGCGCTGGACCGGGATGAGCCGTATGCGCGCAGTACCCTGGCGCATCTCTACCAGTACGCCGACCGTCCGCACGAGGCGGTTGCGGTGCTGGCCGAGCCCGACGGCTGCACGCTCAAGCCGTTGATGCAGGAGCGGGTCGATGCCTACGACATCCTGGCGCGGGCGCTGTTTCGTCTGAATGATCTGGAGGCGGCGCGCGTCGTGGTCGCGCAGGCACGGGCCAAGTGGCCGAATGATTCCATGCTGGTGAAGCTGGACGACCGGCTCGAGCGCGCATGGCAGCGGCGTCTGACAACGCCGCCCGCGGAGGCACCCCTCATCGGTGCCCAGCCAGCCGTGCCCTCGATTGAGGCGGCTCAAGCGGCGGCCTTCGCAGCATTCATGAGCCGCTGGGACACCGTCGTGCAGCGCTCCACCATGAAGGCGCACATGCGCTCGCCGGATTATGTGGAAGCCGCCCGGCTCCTGCACGAGCTGGTGAGGCCGGAATGGATGGTGGCATTGCAGCAATGGGTCGAGGCGGCGTTGCGACTGGCCTATGATCCAGGCGCTCCTTCGCCAAGAGACGACGCGGCCGGACGGATTACGATGCATCTGCAACCGACGATCAAGCTGCTTAGCGAATTGCGCGCTGCGACCGACCCGGCCGCGTTCAAGCCGTTGTCGGATGCGAAGGGCGCACTCGAGCAGATGCGGCACGATTTCGGAGCGTTGTTGGAGGACCGCGTCGAATTCATGGCCGCGGAAGCGGACGTCAAGGAGCGCCTGGAGGATATCGTCTATGCCGTGGAGGGCCGGCAAGAGCTGACGGAGGATGAGCGATTGCTGATCGTCGTCTCCACCATCGAGCATGTCCTGCAAGCGGCGGATGTCGGACGCATCCGTACAACGATCTCGCGTGACCTGAGTCTCGTGGCGAACGCCCCCGAGCTGTCGTGGCTGCGGCTGCGCATCGCCCGCGGCACGGAGCTGCTGGAAGCGGTGGCGCGCATGGTGGATGAAGTGGCCACGGTGTTTGCGGTTCCCCTGCCGCGGCACGCGCATGAGCAGGCCTCGCTGAAGACCGGGCGCAGCGCGCTCCATGAATTCCTGGAAACGTTCTACAAGCGCGAATGGGAGCTATCGTATCGATCCTCGCAAGAGGCGATCGACCGTCTCCGGGCGCAGCGGATCGCCATCGAGGAAGGGCGAACGGATATCGCCGCGATCGAGACGGTGGAGGCCATGCTACCGGCAGCCCGGCGCTCCCTGATCGAGGCGATCGCGCATCTGGATACGTCCGTGAGCCACATCGTCGCGCAGGGGCGCATCCCGCTCTATCAAACCCAATACCGTGATCTGGCGGAGCTGTTCCGGCAACTGTTGCGGGAAACCCACGCGATTTCCAGCAGCAGCTTGAATCGCGAGCAGGTGTTGGAGCGGCTGCGCCAGATTGATGAGTTGTACGTCAAGAGCCTGACCGAATCGGGTGCCTTGCCGATCAACACGCAGATCGACCGCATCGATGACTTTCTGGTGTTCGGCTATGTGCCCGATGCCATGGCCCTGATGCACCGGCTCATTCAGGGCGCGGGCCTTGTCGAGCTGTCGAAGATGTCGACCGAGGCGGACCTGGAGGCAGCCCGTCAGGAACAGCAGCGAGCGCGGCGCGCTGTGGCGGAAGCTGAGGCGCCGAAGCCAGCTACCGTCGTCGCGCCGGCCGAGACGGTGCGGACTGATGTCCTGCCGTCGCCGGAAACGGCGCCCGCGGCAGCGGCGGCCCGCGTGTGGATTGAGCCGGTGGACCTGGTCGTGGTGCCGCCGTCGACCGTGACGACGGTCGAGGAGTCGGTCGAGGCCGTCGAGCTCGTCGCGCACGCGCAGCCCCGTCCGGAGGCGCCGGTCGTGGAAGTCGACGCCGGCGCGCAGGCGTCCGCCGCTGAGGATGCCGCGCTGGCGGAGCGGCGGCAGCTCGCGCGTTTCTTGTTGGCGCTGTCGTTCGACGACCGCAAGGCGCTGTTGCGCCAATGGGGCGGCATGAACCGGGCAGATGAGAGTCCGCGGATGCAACAGGCCCGCGCGCTGTTGGGGTTGAAGTTCGTGGCGCGCGAAGAACGTGCGCTCACACCCAGCCGTACCAAGCGCGCGACGGGACGGACGCTCAGGCTGGATGATCTCTGGCAGTCTCACCGCCCGTTTGACGCCCAATATCTCGCGCGGCTGGAATCGCCGGACGAGCTGGCAATCGCGCGCGAGTTGGTCCAGGCCACCGAGGCCATGGATTTGTCATCGTCCAAGGGATCAGACCCGACACTGACGACGCCGAAATCCCTCGGCCTCCTCGCGGCGGTACTGCTGGCCCCGGCACTCGGTCAAGAGTGGGGGCCGGGGCTGGCCGCCGGGCACGGGTATCTCGCCTTCGCTGCCTTCGTCGCCGCGCTGGTGTTCGCGACGATGACGATGATGCGCTTCAGCCAATCCGGTGTGGGCGGAGCGTCTGACGCTGATCAGTCGAAGGGGCCGGCGGACGCATCAGCCTACGCATCACCGCTCGTTCGTTCTTATGATGAGTTCCGCGGGTTGCTGCGCGTGCGCTTTGTCTATTCGGCCACCGGCGGCGGGGTAATGCCAACAATCCTATTCATCAATCTCGCGATGCGGTGGCCGGAGTTGCGCATCGCGGCCACCGTGAAGGACGCCGGCCAGATTATCGACCATTCCGACAATGTGGACAAGGATCCAATGGGGATGCCGCCAGGGAAGGACCTTGAAGTCGAGTTGGACATTGAGGTGAGGCCCGGCTCACCGAAAGTGCTGGCACTCCAGGCGGGTGTGGCGATGAAATACCTAATCCACGACCTGCATCTCATGGAAAAGGTTAAGAAAAGCAGAGAAGGACTTCCCGTCTTGCCGCCGCCCTTCGACGGCGTCACAGCAAGCCATGAAGCCGTGGACGTGCTTGCCACGCGTGCGCGGGAGCTCACGGAAGAGCAATGTCGACTGGCGCTTGGCCTGCCCGCCAAAGGCACGCCGCGCGATCTGGCTGGGCCGAAGGTCGAAGGCGCATCAGATGACCTCATTTCCGCGTTGATTGGGGCGGGACGGGTGGATGAGTTGGTCGTGGATGACCATAGCGAGTGGCACGCGTATCAGGTCAAATCGATGACCAACTATCTGCCAGGGCACACCCCGGCGCCGCTATATAAAGGAAGCGCGGTTGCGGTCCACGAGCTGCTCGATGACGCGCAGCGCGAGGCCCTGCGGGAATGGATCGCGCAGCATCATGTGCGGGGTGCGCCGGTCAAATTCCGGGTCGTCCGCGGGGAGCTGGCGATTGGATGGCGCAACGACGCCGAACATTCCCACATCATGCACGCCGGCTACCGCGACGGCGTCATCTATCTCGGCGAACAGCTCCTGCGCTATCTCTTTACACCCGGCCACGAATCCATCCGTCACCAGCTCCTCGACGAAGATGAACTGCGGCATCTTCAGGATCGCCACTTCACCCATTCGGACCATGATGTTGCCTACCGCGAGCGCGTGCGCATGGTGCAGGAGATTCATGAGATCCTGACGACCAACCCTGCGCATCTGGTTCGCTGGGCGATCATTTTTATGCGCCAGGAGGATCCGGCGGCGTTTGAGGCGCTGATGCGCTGGTATGCCGACCAACCTGCCCACGTCTTGGCGACGCCGCTGCCATTGCGCGAGGCGCTGTTGAGGCAGATCACCGACCCGCACCCGGCTGATCCGACGCAGCGGCAATTGGAGATCGCCGCCACGGCGCTGGGCTTGCCAAGGAATACGGTCGGCGCGCTTGTCTATGGGCATTTCCCGCGCGTCTTTGAGCCATCCGACTCCCCCATCGCGGATCGCATTCGCCGGCTGCGCCTCCTGCAGGAACGGCTGCTGCCACTGCCGCATCCGCGCGCGCTCTTGAATTACAGCGACTACGATCAGATCATCTGGGCCGCCTATCAGTTGAGCCGGCAGGATCTGCGCGCCTGGCAGGCGATCCTGCGCGCCTATCCGGCGCTGTGTGCCGCCACGCGTGACGATCGGCTCCTGGTGGAGGATCAACAGCTTCTGCAGCGCATCGCCGAGGGCGCGACCTGGCTGGAGTTGGTGGAGGATGCGCACGACAACGGCAAGCGCAAGCGCGTGCAACGGTTGTTGAGACATCTCGTGAGGTTCCCCGACGTCGCCGTGCGCCTGCGCGAGTTCCAGGCCGCGCAGCACGCAGAGAAGGGCTGGACCGTGACGGAGCAGCGGGCGGTGAAAGGGCCGTACCTTCGGGAATGGCTGCGTCACGTCTCGGAGCCTGTCGCGGCGCGCCTGACCGAGGACCTGCGCGTTTTGCCGGCGGCACAGCCGCACGGCGCGCTACAGGCCCAGCGGCGAGCCGACGTGTATCAGCGAGCGCTGCGACTGACGCGCAAGGGCGCCTTGCAAGGCCGCACGCACGACCGCGCAGCGTTGCGCGCCCACGGTTTGTCGGAGCTGACCGCTCGCACGGCGATGCGGGTGGTCCAGACGCATCCCGACGTTATCGAGGCGATGGATGCACGCGTGCGGCGCGAGCGACTGCGCGTTGGCGTGCTGCCGTACGAGCTGCCGCAGCGAGTGTTGGGCCGGCTGCGCGAGCAGGGCACGCTGGCGCAACTGGCGCGCGACTATCCCGACACGCTGGCGCGATTCGTCGAGGCGTATCCGCAATCACTCCAGACGACCTTTCACTATCTGCCGCGCCAGCCGCGCGCCTTCGATGCGCAGCTCCTCGACTATCTCGCGTCGCATCCCTCGTTCCAATGGGCGTCGTGGACGGCCGGCACGACCTTCCGCGATGCCTCCACCTACGACGTCCGCAGCCAACGGGCGCTGCTGCTGCATGCGCTCATGTTCCACCCGCTGATGGCGGCGGCGTTTCTGGAAGAACTGCGGGCGCAAGGAGCCCTCGATCGGTGGGCGCCGGAGCAGATTGCGTGGCTTGAGCGCATGCGCGGCATGAGCCAGCTACTGTCCACCGGCCAGCGCGCGGACGTCGAAGAGGCTTGGGCGCGATGGACGGCCCGACGGCTGTCTCAGACGCGCGTGGTGCCCAACGGGCACACGTATCTGAGCGCGAGGGAAGCGGCGGTGACCGGCTCCGATTGGGCCGATGTGCGCGACATCATCCGCTCGTACGAGCGCGACGATGTGGCGGTGCTTCTGGAGCGTCTAGCGTCGCTGCCGAAAGGCTCGTTCTCTTTGCAAGAGATCCTCCAACGTGCCAACGGCCATGTCATCGTCGTCACGACCGAGGAAGGACTGCGGCATGTCGTCAATCAGGCGATCCTGGCCGGCGCGCCCCTGCGCTGGCGTGCGCCGGATCGCATTGAGCGCTTGCCGATGTTGAATCATTTGTCTCTGAGGTCATTGTCGTTGCTGCCGACGATTGCGGGGTCGGTCGCCGCGGGACTGACTGGCGTGCCGGCGCTGGCGATGGTTGGAGTCGGGCTCGATCTCGTGTGGCTGGCGCTGGCGGTTGCCTCGTCGCTGGTACTGTGGATGGGGCAGAGCGGGACCCCCGGCGACGGCCGCTCCGCCGAGGCGGGACAGGCAGTCATCGGGCTGGTGCGTGCGCGGCGCGTGGAGGAGGCGCTTGTCCTGCTCGCCGAGGAACTCGCGCCCCTGCCGCCGGAGGCGGCCCGCGAGCGCCTCGGTGAGGTGGTCGCTGAGCTGTTGCGGGATGTGACGCGCCGCGACATCCTGGAGCAGGACGCGGTGTGGGCCTTCCTGGAGATGGCGGAAGAATCCGTGCCGCTGGTGCGCGAGCTGGTGGAGAGCCAGCGCGCTGGGGCTTCCGCCGTGCTCTCGCTGTTTCAGTTGACGCCTGCCGCGAGACGCGTATGGATGACCATCCTGAGCAACCCGGCGTTGATGGCGCTCGCACGGGAGGGCGCGCTGACCACCACGCGGTATCGGCAATCCCATACAGACAGAGGGTTGAGCTTCATTGGCGGGGCGTTTCGTAAGCTCTGGCAGCGCGGATACCTGAGCCGCCAGGAGCGCTCGCGGCCCTTTACGTATCAATGGACTCCCCTGGGCCGGCGGCTGGCCGGCGAGGTGGGGCAGCTTCCCGGCGGAGTGGAGGCGGCTGCCCAGCGACCCGGCTTGGCATGGGTGCGCAAGGCGGTGGGCGAGTGGGCCGTGCGCACCAAGGACGTTGCCGCTCGGGTGGCCGACCGGTGGCGGCGCACCGACGGCCAGGTGACGATTCCCAGCAAGGCAGAATTCTCTGCGTTCCTCGAGCAGATCGGCCGGGCGCTTCGCCAGCGGGAGTACCGCATCTTTCTGCGCGAGGCGCGGGAGGTCTTTGAAGCGCTGGATGAGGTGGAAGCCGAGCTCAAGGCGCAGCATCCCACGGAGCACGCCGCCATCGAGCAGGCGATGGGGCAGGTCGGGTTCGTGGGGGGCTTCGTGCGCCGCCTGATCTACGGCGTGCAGTTGCCCAAGGCCATCTTGCGCACCGCGGATCTTGATGTGGTGCTGCCGGAGCGCTATGGCGAGGAGTGTCGCGTACGTTTGGAAGCACGGCTTCGCCAGCGTGAAGTGGCTGAGCGCGTGCATCAGGTGGGGCGTGATCGGCGGCTGCATGAGCAGATCGATGCCGCGCTGCCGTCACCATTCAGCATGGAACATGTCATCCTATTTCGGAATGGCACCGTTCAGGATGCGGATGGCGGATTGGATGCGCTTCGGCGTCGGGAACTTCGCCTCTTACCCGGACGAAAGGGCGACTCCCCCGTCCGACTGCTGCGGCCGCTCCTGCGTGGGTTGGGCATGATGAGCCAGATTGAGACGCTCCATTTCGACCGCCAGACGCGTCGCACGCTCAAGCGGGCGGTTCCCGCGATTCAGCAAGAGGCGAGACGGATGACTCGGATGATCCGATCTTCCCACGCAGCGGCGGCACAGCACGTCCTGACAGACCACGAGCTTCGAGCGGCCGCGAGAGAGGAGTTCTTTACCGAGGCGGAAATCTTCGACGAGGATGTCATCCAGCGCATGTTCCACCAGGCGGTCAGCCAGGAACGGTTGCTCGCACTCGTTGATCACGTGGGACTGCGGCCGACGTTTACCTTGTTGCTCGGCCATCCGCTGGAGCAGCTCGTCTCACCGGCCCATGAGGAGGCGCTGCTGCTGATGCGGCGGGCGCAGGCGGTGGGGGACATCCTGCTGGGGCTGAGTCAGCCCCTCGGCGGCCTGGTCTCGCTGCACGATCTGGCGGAGTCCCTGGCCGAGCAGCGGCATATGATGCTGCTGTTTGAGGCGGATGCGACCAATCGCGCGCGCTTCCTGGAGGCGATGAACGTCTTAGAGCGCATCGAGCAGCGTCTTCAGGCATTCCGACAGACGCTGCGCGTTCTTCAGGACACGTGGGAGAATCACCGCGCCGTGGCCACGCGCCAACAGGCGCAGGCGGTGCTGCTGGAGAGCTTTGCCTTTGCTGATGAGATGACAGTCCTGCTAAATGACTGCATCCGTCTGATTCTGGAGGCTTATCCTGCGTCGCTCCAAGCGGCGATGGAGCGGCGCATCTTGGCGACGGTGGAAGCGCCGCTGGTGGTCCTGCACGATTTTGCGCTGGGCGATCCGCTCATCCGCCCCCAACTGAATGCCGATCACCTGCGGTTGATCAACGCCATCCAAGCGCTTCATCAGCGCTCCCGAACTCCAGCCCGCCCGCCCGCGCGCGAGACCCTGCCGTCTGCCGGCAGCCTGACCGTCTACTCCACCCCCCTGCTGCAGTTCATCAAGTGGCTGGGTTGCGGGGCGATGGTGGTGTTCGGCTGGGCAAGCGTCATGTGGAGGCGGCGCACTGGACAGGAGAAGCAAGAGCTGTTCATCCGCGGCGATCCAAATCAAATGCAGCGGGTGCGGCGCGGGGTGATTGTGCGGCGCTATGGCACCACCGACTGGTCGTATGCCGCCTATAGTCTGCGCATTGAAGGCGATACCAACGAGGAGGTCGCGATCAAGGTGCGCAACGAGCAGAACCGGCTCGATGATGCGGTGCAGGAGATCATGGCCGAGCTGCCGTCGCAGAGCGCGGACGCGCAGGCGCTGATGGGCTTGCGCGCGCGGGCCTGGCAGGCGATCGCGGCACCGCAGAAAGAACAGAATGCTGAAGCGGTGCTGGCCGAGCTGAAGGAGCACGGAGCGGTCGAGCGCCTCATTCATCGCTTGGATGAGCAGGGGCGCCTTGATGCCAACGGCGATGCGGAGACCATCCACCGCAACATCCAAAACGAAATTGGCTTCTTTCGCCATACGGCCGATGAGATCAGCCAGTCGTATCAGCGGCAGATCGAATTAGCGGCGAAGGAGCGTCGTCGCAAAGACGAAGAGATGATGCGCGGGTGGCTCAGGACGTACCAGGGCATGGTCGAGGAAATGATCCAGTGGATCGAACGCGAGCGCCGGCCCGCCCGCCACCTGCTCGCCACCTACACGAATGTGGAAACGCTCAAGCTGCTTGAGCGTCAGGGGGCACCGCGGCCGTATTTTTCGCACCACGTCAAGTTGGCCGCCAAGTACGCGGATGAGCCCAAGGTGCCGCCTGATGAACGAGACTTTGCGGCCACCTACCGAGAAATGGATTGGAACCTTCGGTACCTCATGATGCAGTTGGGTCGGACCAAAACGTTCCAGCGGCCGAACGACTTACCGGAACTGCTTAGCGATCGCGTGGCGGATGAGCGGCGCAGACTCAACCGTGCCATGGGGGCGGTGATGGCCCGCGTGTCCGATGTGCCGGCCGCCGACTCGATGTTGGCTAAGTGGTCCATGTCGGAATTGTTACCCAACCTCCGGGAGCGCGTGACCAACCGGGTGGCGCAGTATACGCGCGTGGGCGTCGCACTCGGCGAAGAGGGGCAGCAGATGCTGGATGAGATCGAGCGGGCGAAGGAGACGGCGGCTTCTCCGGCGCATCAAGAGGCCCTCGTGGCCATCCGGCAACGGTTTCAAGAGCTGCTGAGCCAGCTCAGCGAAGAGCTGGCGCGCGTCTCCAGAGAGGCAGGGCAGGTGGCGCAGGAGAAGGTGATGCTGGTGGTGGATGAGATGTCGGCCTTCTTGCTGGACAAGCTGCTCAAGGACTATCCGAGTGCGTGGGTCATCGTGTGTTCCCGTGGGACCTCGACGGCCCACTGGTCCATCGTGGCGGGGAACCAGGGGGTGTTGCTCTTGACCTCGGCCAGGGGGGAGGGCGATGCGTGGAATCGCATCCGGGGTGGGGAATTAGCCTACGTGGACGGTGAGCGAGGTTTGCTGGTGGTCAACCCCACGCGGCGCACCATCCGGCAGATGAAGCGGCGCAGCGTGGAGGAAACGGCCCTCGTGCGCGCGGCCACCGAGGCGGCCACGCAGGCGATGCGGCAAGGCCGTAAGACGGTGGCGACGCTCGACGGGGTCGAGCTGGTCATCGAGGGCAGCACCGGCGTGCGCGGCGAAATGAAAGAGTTTGCTCAGCGGCGGGTGACTCCCAGCATTGGGTTGTACCGCACGGAAGTGGCCACCGGGTTCAGGGTGGACGATGAGCCGAAGACGGCGCTCGTCAAAGGGCCGGACGGGCCGCGCCTGCGCTTTGCCTCGCCGAAGGACCGGCAGGCGTGGGCAGAGGCGCTGGCTCCGTATCGAGGCGTGTTGGCGAAGGCGCTCTTGGAAGGGTTAGAATTTCTGCCTGGCGGGATCACCATGCGCTTGCTGGACCGCGAACCCGACAAGCCTGATCAGGTGATTCCAGGCGTGCCCTCGTCCTCGTTCAATGGATTGGAGTTCTTGCTCAACGATGAGGCGGGCATGGAGGTGGCGCGGGTTCAGACGCTTGGCGCGTTGGATGCCAATCAAGACGCGACGCGGTTGCGCCGGCAGGGCAAGCGTCCCTACGGTCGGGTGAAGTTATTGATTCCTATGCTCAGGACCGAGTCCGAGCTCGATAAGATCCTGGCTCGGTTGCGCCAGCTCTTCTTCGACCACCGTCAGCAGCGGAAAGCTGCGTCGTCCGCGGACGCCATCTCCATTGGGGTGATGGTGGAAACGAAAGAAGCGCTGGCGATTTTATCCAAGATTTTCTCACGGGTCGATTTTGTCTCCGTGGGCACCAACGATTTGATCGCGAGTCTCTTTACCCTGCAGCCGGCCAAGCCCGGTGAATCGCCACGGGACAATCCGGAGAACCGCCCGTACTATACGCAGCTCGATCCGCGCTTTTTGGAGGCGTTCGAGCGCATCGTGATCGAAGCGGCGCGCCAGGGCAAGCCGGTGGGGGTCTGCGGCGAGTGGGCGGGTAATCCCCTCTTTGTGCTCGCGGCCGTGGAATTCGCGCGGCGGCATCACGTGCGCATTCATCTGAGCATGGACTTCGCGCAGGTGGCGAAGCTGCGGTATTTCATCATGTTCGTGAGCGCGGAGGGGCTTGTGCCGTTGTTTACAGACTATGCGGCCAAGAGCCGGGAGGCGCTTACCGCCTCGGTGGAGCAGAAGGTGCAGGAGATCTGGCGGCGCATCCAGCAGACGCCTGAGGTGCGAACGGAGCGGCGAGTGGTCAAGCAGGAGCGTCGGCAACAAGCGAAAGAAGACGCGCGTGCCGCGCGCCGGGCCGTAGCATCGCCGTCATCCGAGGAGGTGCTACTCGATCCGCTGGCGTACGCGGCGCAGTGGATGAGCCAAAGCCGCGAGGCGCTGCGCGGGCGGGTGCGCCGTCTTGACGCCGAGTCGCTGCAGACCGTGTGGCGGGCGATCGGCACGCGTGCCGCCGAGCGGGGATCGAACCGGCTGATCCGCGTCAGCCAGCGTATGGTCGACTATCTCGCCTATGTGGCTGACGTGCAGCGCCTCCCCTATGAGGTGCCGACCCTGCGGAGCGTGAAGCCGTTCGAGGCGGATGAGCAGGAACGGGTGTTTGCGGCGATCACGCGCGCCCTGGGGGAGGACCTGAGCGAAGCGGAGCAGCGGATTCTCCAGGGGCTGATGGAGGCCGAGCCGCGCGTGGCGAATCTGCTGTTCTTCAGCCATGCCACGGAGGGATTGGGATGGTACCCGGGGAAGTGGATGGGCGCGCGCCAGATTGAGGATGTCGCGACGCAGTGGCGGAGGCGTCGCCAGGAGGAACGCGAGCAGCCCTATGCGCCGGGTCGGCATCCGCTGACCGATGAGCATCTGGCCTTGTTGCGGCGCACCGGGTTGCTGGAACTCTACGGCCCCTACATGGCGTTCGTGCAGGAACGGGTGAGCGCCCAGGGAGTAGCACCCGACCGCGCGATGCAATATCTGGTGCGCCGGATCGAATCGGATCTGAAGCAACTCGAGGAGGGGCTCCGCGATCTGACCGCCGCGATGGCGGCGCAGCCGAACAAGTCGGAGTTCGTGGTCGTCTTTACCGCCGCCGGGCGGTTGCGCGCGCTGCCGAGCCTGGTGCTGATGGCGGATCTGGCGAAAACGTTCGCCAATCGGCCTGAGGCGACGGTGCATGTGGTGGGCTTCGATCCTGATGAGGACGATCTGAAGCACGGTCGGGCGCTGTTGAAGCTCTTCGGCATGGCCTTGCGCGTGACGTTGCTGCCGGGCGATCTGCGGGATCTGGAAGCGGGTCTGTACGGCCCCTTGTTGGCGGATGGCGTGGATCTGGTGATCGCTGATGATGTCGGTCGCCTCATCGACTCGAGGGACGAGCTGGACACCACCTTGGCGGTGGCGGAGACGATTCAGCGCGTGATGAGCCCGGCCGGACGGTTGGTCCTCTACGTGCGCCGTTCCAAATCGCTCGAGCACCCCACGTTTGAGTCCCTCGCCAGGACGGCCTTGGCGGTGAAGGAGCCGGCGTGGATTTGGGCGGCGCAGTCTTCCGCGCCCTGGCTGCTGGATGAGACGCTCTATGATCGCTACACGTTGGATCCCTCCACTCTGCGTGAGCAGGTGGAGCGGATGCGAAGCCTCCAGCGCGTGGCGGGGCAGGGGCTGCCTCGGCGTCTGCGACGCGTGCGCGCTACACGGCTGGCCGCCTATGCGCGGATGGTGCGAGCGATCGATGACGGCACGCTGCCGACGGAGTTAGCCGTCTCCGATGTGGATGGGCGGGTGCCGTGGCTGCTCGAGCTGTTGCATGCCTACGAGACGCATCGCCATCCCACGCGGCCTGTGCCGCTCTACCTCACCGGCGATTGGATTCCGGTTCGCTTCTCCTCTGCCGATGAACCGCCGCCGGACGTGCCTCGCGCGTTCCACGCGCTCGCCGGCGTGGATCTTTGGGCCGCGGATCCTCAAACGGGCGCGCCGAGGCCGGTGGCGCGCGTGCTCCCCTCCTGGGCGGATTCGGTGCGGTTGTTGGGCGGGAATGAAATGATGATTCTGCTGGCCAAGGAAGGGGAGCCGAGTGCGCTGCGGCGTGTGAGGGAAGATGAGCGGTTCGCCGCGCTGTTGAGCGCCTGCGGCATTCAGGGGGAGGCGCCACAGGAGTGGGAGCGCAGTTTCCTCTCGAACGCGGTGATGGATCGTCTCTATCAGTGGCTGCTGCGCCGCCAAGCGCAATTGGTGGCCGAGGGTGCGCTAGGCACATTCTACATCAGCGGCGGGGCGAACTTCGCGGTCAAACCCAGCACGCTGGGGGAGACCTTCATGCCGGTCTTGCGCCGTGTCGAAGCGGATCTGCGCGAGACCGATCCGCGCACCGGAGCGCTGCGCCACACCATTCGCAACACGCCGTCCCTGGCCGGGCTGATGGGTCCGGAGGCGGCGGTGCAGGTCGTGGATGCTGTGGAGCCGCGCGTGTTGCATCGCTTCAGCCTTATACAGCATCGGCCGCTGTTGTTGGTGGTGAACAACAGTCGCCCGCGCGCCACGCTGCCCAACGGGGTGAAGGGGGTGGTGGGCACCAGCGAATGTTTGCTGGAGATCGGGCCGCACGGGGTGTGGCGGTATCGAGCGGGTACGGCGTCTCCGGAAGAGTTGCTGGACGGGCCGACCTTCATCGCGGCATTACGCCGCGAGGTGAACGGGCTGATCGCGCGGGAACAGGAGGAGGCGGCGCTGGAGGAGGCCGTGCGCCGGATGCGCCGGTGGGTGGACACGATCTTCTGGGGCGTGATGGATACGCTCGCACCCTCGGGGAGCCGCTGGAATCTGCTCGGCCGATGGCGCGTCGCGATTTCGCGCGAGACCAAGCTACAGATTCGTCAGTGGTTGTGGCGCGTTACGCACTGGGGAGGGGATCGGCCGGTCGCCTCAGCCAGGCCGTCGCGCGCAGACGAGCCACTCGTGCCGTTGCGGGTGGTGAGGGCGCCGCGTGAACCGGACGTGCCGATGCCGGAGCTGCCGATCGAGCGGGAGGTGCGTATGACGGTGCGCAATCGCTTAGGCATCCATATGCGACCGGCCCGCATGCTCGCTGAGATTCCGGAATTATTCGGCCAGCTCGTCACCATCCAGGTGCGGCGCCCCGCGCACGCGCGATGGGTGGCGTTGCCCAGCGAGACTCAGGCAGGGGATGTGCTGGCGGCCATCGCGGAGATGGCGAGCGAGTCTCCCGTGCGGCCCTATGATCGCATCTTCAAGCTTCATGCGGTGGGAGCCGGCTACCCGGCGCGCGTGGCCGTGCTCAATGCGGCGGTGTATCTGGATCGGTTGGGTCGCCGCGGGTTCTTCGAGGATGAGACGAAAGATCCGGCTGAAGCCTACCACGCCATCGGCACGAAGGAGCTCGCCCAGCAGATTCAAGAACAGGCGAAGACCCCCACGGGGCTGTGGGAGCTGGTCAACGAGGCGCCGCAGCGGCGGCGTCCGCGCCTGTTGAACATGACGCGCGCGGAATTTCTGCTGGAGTGGGCGCGCCACGGCGGCCGGTTGCGGCCCGGCGAGATGGGCTCGCAGCGCTCCGAGATCTTTGCGCGCCTGAACGAGTGGTTCGGGCCGGAGGGCTGGCAGATGGTCTACGACGCCGGAACCGAGGTGCTGGAGGAGGCGCGCGCGCTTGGGCTGGCCGAAGAGGCGTATGCGGCGTATTTCGAGCAGCATCATGATGAACTCAAACGGTTGACAGCGGCTGGTGATGTGTTCGACACCGCCCCTTCCAATGTGACCAGCGGGACGGCGTATCTCGCCGCGGATGCGCCCGGCTGGCATTGGCAGGATATTGCGCTGCGCCGCGCCCTCCGGCGTTTGGAGGTCAGCTTTCACGGCCGGCGTCTTGTGCAGGTGCGCGGGCCGAAGTCCGAGGGATTCCGGTGGAACCCCGGTGCGATTCCGTTCCATCATCCGGAATTTATCGCGCAACCTGAGCTGGAGGGCTGGTGGCAGCCCGGTAGCATTGAGAGTTTTCTTCAAAGCGGGGCGACCATTCGCCTGACCGAATCGGCCCTGGCGCGCGAGGCGCCGGATGAGCGGATCAGCGAGGCCTCCACACGGCATTTGGTGTGGGCGTTCCGGGAGGAGGAATTGCCCCGCGATGACACCGGCCGGTTGCGTCCATTCACTCCAGAAGAAATGCAGGCGCGCCTGGCCCGGCTCGGTCCTGCCGGCGCCCCGGTCGACGAGGCACGCCGGCACGAACTGCCCGCGCTGGTGCAGGCGCTTCAGGCTCGCCAGGCCATCCCGGTCTTCCTGGCTCCGCAGGCGATGATCGCCGCAGAGGCGTATGCGTATGGAGCGCTGTTGCGCGGTCATCACGTGCGGCCGGCGGTGCTGTATCATCCGGGCATTCCCGGCGATCACGCGCAGGAGGAGTCAGAACCTGATCCCGAGCGCCGCCACGTCTCTGCGCGAGTCGCGGAGATGGTTGCGGCGGTCCGTGGCGAGCTCGTGGCCGAGGGGCTTCCACTGGCAGGCCAGCCGTTGGAAGCCAAATTTGCCACTCGATTCGCCGCAGAGGTTGCGACAGACAAGGTCTTCCAACGTGAAGCCATGCGTGTGGCCCGGGCATTCGCGCGTCTGCATCTGCCGCGCCCTATGCCGTGCGTCCTCGTGGATGCCGACGCCGTGGGGACCACGGCGCTGTACGTGAAGACGGCGGTAGAGTTCTTCGCCGAAGAAGCCCGCCACTCCGGCCCGCTCGAGATCTTGCTGTGGCATGCGAGGTCCGAGCGTGCTCCGCCCACACACGAGTCGGTTTGGCCCTTCCGCTACGCCGGGCTCGATCGTGAATCGCACGAGCCGATCGTGTTCATTCGCGCGGACCAGGCGGTGGTCCGCCGCTTGCTGGCCCAGTCGCTGGCCATTTACAACACCCTCGCGGCGAGCCATACATCGCCCCCGTCGCAGCCAATGTCCTCGCCGCTGCTCTCCCCTGCATCGCAGCTTCCTCCCACGGCCCTCTCGATGCTGCTCGCCGCGCTGCTCCTGACCCTCGGCGCGCGGCTGACCGAGCCGCTGGTGGCGGCGTGGTGGGTCGGGGCCTTCGCCGTCATCGGGCTGGGCGTGGCGGGGATCACGGGGCTGAAGCGTGAGGTTCAGCGCTTGTTCTGGACGCCGGAAGCGCAGGGGATCGCGAACATCCGCGCGGCCCTCCAGCGGCACCGGCCCACGCTGATGCACGCCTACGCGGACTGGGAGACCATGGATGCGCGCCAACAGGCTGCGTTTCGCGAGGCGGTCTACCAGATCAGCACCAATGCCTTCACGCGCTGGGGCATCGGCGTGGCCCTCAATCCTCATCGGGTGCCGTACTTTCCGCTCGGGCGCGCGAGCGCCTTGCAGGCCGTCTTTCCGAAGGCGCAGCTTAACCCGTTGGGATTTGTCTTGGATTGGAGCAGCCACGAGCGGGGCCTCGTCAGCGTGCGTTTTATCCTGCAACGGGAACGGCCCGCGTTGATGGCCGCCTATGCCCGCTGGGACGCCTTAACGCCTGAGGAGCAGGCGGCGTTCCGTGATGCGGTCTATCAGATCACCGCCGCGCATTTTCTCATCTGGGGATTGATGAGCGCGATGCATGCGCAGCGCACGCCGTATTTCGGCGGATCGTTCATCACCGTCCTGCCACAGGTGTTTCCAAAGGCCGAGTTGGATCCGCTTGGGTTTCAACTGGACTGGAGCAGCCAGCAACAAGCCCTGGCCAGCATCCGCTTTGTGCTGCATCGTGAGCGGCCTGATCTCATCACCGCCTATGCGCGCTGGAATGAGCTGACGGCGAGACAGCGCACGGCCTTTCGTCACGCGGTGTACGCCATCACCGCCGGCCAGTTCCAGGTCTGGGGATTGGGCGCGTTGAAGGCGTACGGATCCTATCGCGAAGTGCTGCGAGAAGTGTTTCCATTGGCTCGGCTGACCAATGCGGGTTTTGAGGTGCAGCACCGGCTTGCGGTACGAGCACGTGGTCGATACCGATGGCGCGATGGGCTTGCGCAAGGCATCGAGAATGTTCACCACGCTCTGCAACGGCACGCGCCGCATCTGCTCAGCCTCTATGACACGTTCGACCACCGCAACTCGTCTGAGCAAGAGCAGTTTCGGCAACAGGTCTATCGCTTGACCGACTCCCAGTTCTTGGTGTGGGACCTCGCCGGAGCATTCCATCGCGAGTCCGCGCCGTACTTCGAGGACGCTCGCGTCACCGTCCTGCAACACGTCTTTCCGAAGGCGCGCCTGGATCCGCTCGGGTTTCGGCTGGACTGGAGCAGCCTAGAGCGCAGCATCGCTAGCGTCCACTTCGTCGTCCGTCGGCAACAACCGGAGTGGATGGCGAGCTATGACCGCTGGGACCAATTGGACGATTGGGAACGGGAGAGTCTCCACGCGCAGTTCGAGCGGATCACGACGGCGCATTTCAAGGTCTGGCAGCTCTCAACCGCCCTGGATCGACGGGTGGTGCCGTGGTTTGAGGGCAAACTCCGTGTGGCGCTGCGGCGGAGTTTCCCTGCGGCGTTTGAATCAGACGCGCACGCCCGCACTGCGTTGGCGACGGCCGTTCGCACGGCGCTGCGCGGCGGCGTGCGAAAGACGGCGCAGTATGTCAGCGCGCAGGACGCGCGCTATCGTTTTCACGCGTACGTGACGCCGGTTGCAGGAACCCGCCGCCGTCTGGCGCTCAGCGTGCTGATCCACGAGCGTGGCAACCATCGTCTCCTCTACGCGGCTCATCTCGTCTGGCCACAGGGCCGCCAGACGAGCTGGCTGGAATATGTTCTCACGCCGGACGTGTTCGAGGATCTTGAGACGTCGGAGACGTTTCGAGGGCTGCGCGAGGCGTTTGTTGCGCAACTCGGATCTCGCGGGTTTCCGTTGATGGGACTGGAAGAAGGCGCGGAACAGTGGCAGCCGGCCTTGAGCGCCTTCAACCTGGCCTATGCGACGCAGCGACTGCGGCATCCGAAGGCGTCGATCGCCGAGGCGATTCGGGCCGCCAACGCGCAGGCGCGATCGCTGGTACCCGCCCGCATGGACGGCGCGGCGACTGAGCTCTCCTTGGATGTTGTGGGGCGGATCCTCGGATGGACGGAGGTGCAACTCGGCCACGACGCGTCTGGCGCACGGCAGGCGTGGCACATGTTGGGCATGCTGATGCCGTGGCTCGGTGTTGCGGCCGGCGCGGTGTTGTTCTTGGTTCTCATGGCGATTCTTCCATCGATTGTCGGCCAGGCCGTGCCGGGGATGATTGCGCTGGGCGTGGTGGGGATTACGGGGTTGACGGGCGACGGCGATGACGAGCCGCCGTCCGAGGAACCGGTGATCGCCCTATCGACGCTGCAGGAGATGTTAAAGCGCTTGTGGCGAGTGAGAAAGACGCAACGTGACGTGGCCGTGGCAGCGGGAGTTCGTTTGGGCATCATCAGCCGCGTCACGGGCGACGATGAGAGCGTCAGCCAGTCCACTCGCCGGCTCTTGCTGGAGGCGATGGATCGTCTGCTGCGTTCCGCGGGGGCGCCTGAGCTGGCAGGGCGCGTTCACTATCGCTGGGGCACGCCCGAGCAGAATCGTGCCAATGTCTTGGATGCCTTCCGCCGGCACCGGCCCACACTCTTTGAAACATACAATCGGTGGAATCAGTTGACGTCAGAGGAAAAGCTGGCCGTTCGTCAGGAGCTTGACCGGATTCATCACCGCGATCTGACTCCCATGGGCCTGAGAGGCGTCATCCCCGTCAAGGGATACGAGTCGATACGTCGCATGTTGAGCGCGGCCTTTCCCGAGGCTTTTTCCAACGAGCTTGAGGCCGCACTCACCCTGCGGCCTGGAGTGTCGCTGGCGAACGCGCACCGATGGACGCCGCAGCGGCTGACGGATGCGCGCCGCGCGAAGGAAGCGCTGGTCCAGGCGGTCGGGCAGGCGCTCAGTGGGCCTGTCGGGGAGGCCGCCAGGTGGGAGTATCAGGACGGTTTCCTGACGTACGCCGTGCTCGTGACCCCGATCATTGGGAACCGGCCGCCGGCCGTCAGCGTGCTGGTGCGCGAGACGCCCACGCAGCATCTCCTGTACGCGGCGCACGTGGTCTGGCCGGATACCGGCAAATTGGCGGACACCGGAGTGCTGCTGCCAACGTGGACCGAATCACTCGCCGAACGGGCGGGTTGGCAAGAGCTGATCGAAGCCAGCCAGATCCTGACGGCGATCCGGGCGGTCTTTCGCGCTCGGCTGGTCGCGCGGCCGTATCTCACGACGTGGTTGGATGACGAGGAGCTGAGTGGTCAGGCTTGGCAAGAGGCGTTCAGCGCGTTTCAATTGGCCCTGGCGGCTCACTTGGCTCGCCAACGCGAGGCGGAGCCTACGCGGGCGAGGGAAGCTGCGTGGCATACGATCCAGCCGTTGCTGCCGGCGATGACGGCATCGGACGGACACGCCTGGTTGGCCTCGCTGAGCGGAGCGGCTGATCAGTTGCAGGGTGCAACGATGCAGGCCTTGGCGGGCGCTGGGGCGGTTCCCTCAGAAGCGATCAGCGCCTACGACGTTGATACCAGCCTGGACTTCATACGGGAACAAGTCCGCCGTGGGCGCCTGCGTCAACCGACGCCGAAGACTGCCGCGCGAATCCAGCCCCACATTCGTCTGATTGTCGAGCATGCCCATCTGGTGTCCGATCCAGCGCACCGACAGTGGGTGTTTGAGCAACTGGCACAGGCATTGGACGCATGTGGGCGTAGCAACGACTGGCTCACATCGATCGAACTCGTCTTGCGCGAGCAGGAGGACGCGCAGGGGCTCGCGAATCTTCAGACGCTCAAGCACACGCTCATGACGCTGCACCTCGGTGGAGGCGCGCCGGGTGCGCCGCAGGCGTGGCACATGGTGGGCGCGCTGATTCCTTTTCTAGCGGGCCTGAGCCTCGGCGCCACCCCGACGCATCCCTTCGCGTGGCTGTGGCTGGTGGCTGCGGCCGGCCTGGCGGCGACGGCGTGGCTGGTGGGGCGGGGACTCGTGACGATGTTTCGCTACTCCCAGACGTGGGTCCAGCCGGTTTTATGGACGAGCAGGAGCCCGGTGAGTTTCTCAGGAGGGCAGCACTCCAGCAACCGCGTGAGCGCTTCGATGAGATCGTCGGCCCTTGGGGGGTGGATTCGCAGATGGATGATGGTCAAGGTGCTTGGTGGATACTGGGAGGGATTGGCGAAATCGCGATCGAGCGTCACAAGGATGCGTCCATCACGAATCGCTCGGGTCGCAATGGCGGGATCGGACGCTGACACCTCCACTCGTACCACATCATGGCCGGAGGCTTGGAGCGTCCGCAGCAGCTTAAGAGGTACGTCCTCGTCAATCAGGAATTTCATGGCCCGCGTCAAGCGGCAGGCTCAAAGGGCAGATATTCCAACTGCTTGGCGTATTGAGCAGCAAAGTGCAGGGCGGCCCGGATATGTTCGTGGGTTAGCTGAGGGTAGTAATCTGGGCCGGTTATGGCCTGCGGGGTTACGCTGGCTCCCAACAGCTCCAAGACAAGATAGACCGGAATCCGCGTTCCACGGAAGCACGGTTTCCCGTGGCAGATTTCCGGATTGGCGCTCACATACTTCTCGATCAGTGCATCCATGGCTTGTTGAGCCTTCACAGAAACCGTATCACACTCCCCCGACGCTGTCAAGCCGTACCGTCGTCGTGCTGGTTGGACTGGCATTGCTGAGCCTCGGTGCGCGGATGACGGAGCCGCTCGTGGCGGCGCTGTGGGTGGGCCCGCTGCTGATGGTGGCCGGGTTCGTGGCCTGGGCATCGTTGTCCTGGCGCACGACAAGGCGGGCGATGGCGTGGCCGACACCAAGCCTCCAGGATGGCGTCGAACCTGTGCTCAGGGCTAGGAAGGCGGCAGCTTCCTATATATAGAGGAAGGCTGCTATCGAATAAAGACTCACTACCATGTTGGTATTAATAAAAAAAATGATTGACAAGTATTTAGAAAGTGGTTACGATGCTTAGACAATTTGACGTTAGGAACCCTGAAACGGATCGCTGTGGGAGGCGTGAGGTGATGGGGAAAGCCAGGCCCGGCTATAGTCTTTCTGTCGTTATCTATTTCCTCAGTCTTTTTTGTGTCGCTCCGCAGGTAGCGTTTGCCCAGGCTGTTCGAGATCTCAAGGTCTCGGATATTTTTGTGCCGCCTGAGTTGGGCTACGTGATTCACACCCACGCACCCGTCGCCCCAGTCGGCCAAGCCGCAGCCACCCCCATCATCATCCACATCCAAGAAGCGCATACCAATTATGAAGGCCAGCAGCACATCGTTAGCATCCTCGAGCAGTTGATCAAGCAGCATGGGCTCACGCTCATCCTGGTGGAGGGCGGGCAGGGCGATGTCAGCCTGGCATACTTGCGCAGCTTCGGCCCGGTGGAACACCGCAAGACCGTTGCCGATCGCTACCTGAAAGACGGCCTCATCAGCGCGGAGGAATACCTGGACATCGTCTCCGAGGCGCCACTCATCCTGTGGGGCGTGGAAGATCAGGCGCTCTATCAGCGCAACGTAGACGAGTTCCTGGCGCTGGAGGCGTTGCAGGGCGAGGTGAAACCTGCGTTGGCCATCGCACGCGAGGCCGTTGTCGCCCTGGCTCCCCGCCTGTTCGAGCCGGCCCTGCGCGAGTTGGACGCACAGCGCGCCGCCTTTGACCAAGAGACGCTCGGGGTCGGGGAGTTTGCGCAGGCGGTGGCACAGCTCGCCACGCAGCAGGGTCTTGCAGCCGACCAGATGCCGCAGGTGAGCCGCTTCTTGCGGGTGCGCGCGCTGGAGCCGCAGTTGAAGATGGCAGAGGTGGGTACGCAGCAGCAAGCCCTCGTCACGCAACTGAGCACGCGGCTCAGCACGCCCCAAGCCGAGCGGCTCAAGGCCGCAGCACTGGCCGCCAAGGCGGGGACCGCCTCAGCCGATCAGTTCTACGCCACGCTCAAGGAGCTTGCCAGCACGGCCGGTCTCTCACTGACCGCCTATCCGTTACTAGCGGACTATGTGCGCTATCTCGAGGACCGGGCGCGGATTGAGCCCACCATCTTATCCCAGGAGCTGGACCAGCTTACCGACCGCCTGCGTGAGCGCCTGGCCGCCACACCGGAGAGCCGCACGCTGCAGACTATCGCCCGCCAGGTGGAGATGCTGGAGAAGTTGGCGGACGCCCAACTCTCCCCCCAGGAATATCAGCAATTGCAAACCCTCACCACAGACGGCTTAGCCCAGGCATGGAGCCGTTTTTTCACCGAGCAGCTCAGCCGGCAAGGGCTTGCCCCTCGCACCTTCGACTCGCTGAAAGCGGTGGAGGCGGCCCTCCCGAAGCTGCGCGCTTTCTACGAGGCGGCCCTCGCGCGTGATGAGGCGCTGGTCACGCATACCCTGGCCAAGCTGAAAGAAACCCAGGAGCCGCTGGCCGTGCTCATCACCGGCGGCTTCCACGCCCCGGAGATCGCCGCGCGGCTGCAGGCGCAGGGAGTCGGCATCGTCTCCATCGCTCCGAAGATCACCACCCCCACAAACGAGCGGCTCTACCATGCGGTGCTCAAGTATAAAAGCGGCCACGGCAGCTTGGAAGAGGTACGGCAGGTGCCGCGGTGACGTGCGCTACGGCTCAGGAATGTCGAGATCTCGACAAATCTTTCGAGCAAGAAACTCGTGAATCTCCGTGTGACGCGGAACGGATGAGGTGCGACGTGTGGCAGGGTTCCAGTAAATCGAGTGGCGGCCACCTTCGCGGAGGAGCCGACAGCCCTGCGCCTGCAAGTGGCGCAGCAGGGTCTTCCGTTTCATTACACCGCGACGGAAATCGGCTCTTCAATCGCTCGCTTGCTGTGGATCTGATGGGCCAGAAAACGGTTGGCTTCCAGCACCATGATCAGGGCTTCTTTCAAATTGCGCTTGGCGTCTGCCAGCGTTCGACCTTGAGTATTGACGCCGGGCACTTCCTCGACATAGCCGAGGTACCATTTCCCGCGCTTCATATAGACGGCCGTAAATTGTCCAATCATCTTACTTGCAACTGTAGCATACAACGACCGATGAACGCAAGAAGGAGGATTGCTTGATGGGAAACTTGAGACGAACGGTTGCAGCGGTGATCGCAGGGGTGATGTCGCTTTCTCAGGCGGTACCCTCGGCGTGGGCCTGGACCCAGGCGGAGATGCTGCGCCAGGGACCCACGCTGCCCACGAACATTGATGAGGCCATCGGGCGGCTCGTGCTGGACGAAAGCGGCTCCGGCCATTTCTACACCGCGAAGGAGTTGCAGGTCCAGGGCCTCATCCGAATCACGCCGGACGTTCTCAAGAGTGATTATCGCACGCTGATTGAGATGCAGAGTTACTTCCAGCAGGCGGCTGATGAATTTGAAGTTTCGGTGGAGGAGGCTCTCCGCGTCGCCGAGCCGCGATTTGCCTGGCACGATCCAGAAGCCAATACGCTTGACGAAGCCCAAAAGAGCCTGCTATTGTTTATGCGCGATATCCGCGATCCGGCCCGCCTCAAGGAGTTCATTCCGGATGAGGGCGTTCGGGCCGCCGTAGCCGCCTTGCCGTTTTCGCGCGACTGGTTTCCCGTCATCCTGCACGGCAGCGACCGCGCCGCGCTCGATGAGCAAATTCTCCAGCAGCTCTCCGCTTCATCAGGCTCGAGGCTCCCCGGCCCGACCCGAGCCGGGGCGGGCAGGGCTCAGGGCTCAGGGCAACTACTACCTTTGACTCCGCCGCCGGCGCCAGTTGCTGCGAAGCGGCGGGCGGTGCCCGGCTCCGCCTTCGAGGCGCTGCTAGACATCTACGACACGATACACTTCGGGGCTGATCCGACCATCCCGCTGACGACGCATTATCTTCGGGAGATCCGTAATATCAACATTGAGCCGCACAAGCCCTACAACGACACCACGCTTCGGCGGGAGCGCCGCATCCTCAAGCGCGTCGGCCTCGTCAATGATAAGTTGGTGTTGCATCCAGCCGTGGGAGGTCTTCCCGAGGAGGAATTCGACAAGTTCCTCGAGAAGCTTCAGCACGTCGCCCCGCAGTTGCAGCAGGGCAGTCTCTCGGACGAAGAGATCGCAGATGTCCACGCCGCCATCGCTCCGCTGCTCGCCTCACTGAGCGCCCCCGCGACGCCGGCTGCGCCAGCGGCAGCCCCAACATCGTATAAATTCTTCGGAAGACCGCTCGTGCCGCCTGCTTCTCGATTGGAGCCAGGCGAATCGGGTCCAGACACCGTCCCCGGCTTCGCGGCTGGGGTGATGGAAGTGCTCTTCGACTCAAGATATGGACACGTAAATCTCTCTGTGCTCGCAAACCAATTAGGTCGAGCAGCAGACACGCTGAAACCCGACTTGTTCTTGTTAGAGGATGGAGGGGCGGTTCTCATTGAGCGTCGCGCAGTAGCAGTAGAGGATTGGTTAATCCAAGATCACGTATCGCCAAAGTATGAGAAGCCCCTTCTTAAGTTTTTGCGCACCATCACACCCTCGCGCGTGACGGCCGCCCGCCGCAAAGAGCTTGCTCCGCAGATCGCCGCCATCTTGGCCGGCCGCTCGCCTGGCGAGGTGACCCCGCCACCACAGCGAGCACCCGTGGTGCCCACCGATGTGAAACTCCAAGCCGCACTGGCCGCACTGCTGACTCGCTTGCAGGATGACGACTCAGCAGCGCTGGCCATCCCGCCGCCAGCCGCTGCGCCAGCTCTAGTTACTCCTGCGGTTACGCCAGCGCCTTCCGCGCCGACGCGCGTGGGGATTAACGGCGCCGGACGCATCGGGGTGAACCTCATTCGCGGGTGGCTGCAGAACCCGCGCGCCATCGCCATCGTGGGCCTCAACGACGTCGCCTTCGACTTTAAGAAGAACGGCGGGGCCGGGCTGAAGAACTACGTCGAGTTGCTCAAGGCGGAATTCGCTTCGGCTCCGCGCTCGACGGTTCAGGCCGCGGCCTTTGATTACGGCAAGGATGAAGCCGGCTACTGGATTTCAATCAACGGCCAGCGCATTACGGTCACCGATCTGCCTGATCCGTCGAAGCTGCCGTGGAGCGCGTTGAAGGTTGACGTGGTGTTGGAAGCGACCGGTCGCTTCACGAAACAGGAGGATGCGGCCAAGCACCTCGAAGCCGGAGCCAAGCGTGTCATCATCACGGCACCGGCCACCGGCGACTTGCAGACGATCGTGCCTGGCGTGAATGAGGACGCTATTGCCGGCGCCTCTGCGGTGACGAGCTGCGCCTCGTGCACCACCAACGCCATCGCGCCGCCGCTGCGGGTGCTGGTGGATGCGCTAGGAATCGAAGAGTTTTACATGAGCACGACGCATGCCTACACCGCGGACCAGGCGCTGGTCGAAACGCTGCGTCCGGCGGCTCCGCTGCGCGGGCGAGCGGCGCCGATCAACATCATCCCGACGACGACCGGCGCGGCCAGCGCCATCGGCGAAGCGATTCCAGAGCTGAGGGGCAAGGGCAGCGGTATTGCGGTGCGCGTGCCGGTGCCGAATGGCTCGCTCGTGGGCATTACCATGGTGGTTTCCAAGCGGACGACCAGGGAAGGAGTGAATCGTCTCCTCAAAGAAGCCGCCCAGGGACGCTTGAACGGGATCATGGACTACTCGGATGAACAGTTGGTCTCCCGCGACATCTTGGGCCGCTCCGCCTCCAGCATTATCGATGGCAAGCTCACCTATGTCAGCGCCAGCGGGAAGCTGGTGACGATTTGGGTGTGGTACGACAACGAGTTTGGCTATGCCAACCGGGTGTTGGATTTGGTCAATCTGATTCACCCGCCAGTCGTGACTCCGCGGGCCACCGCGCCGGCAGCCATTCCGGATGAGATCGCGCAGACCGTTACCGAGCAATTGCCCGCCGTCACCGCCGCCATCGCCGCGGAAACGGCGTCCGCTGTGACGCCAACCATTCTTGACCCGGCCATCCGCGCCCACCTGCGCGAGATCATCGCCGCGATGGTCACCCCCGTCAGCGGCATCCTCGCCGCCGATGAGAGTGTCGGCACCGCCGAGAAGCGCCTGAAGTCGGTGGGCTTGGAGAATACGCCCGAGAACCGCCAGGCGATGCGCCAGATGCTCTTGATGGCCCCCGGCCTGTACGAGGCCGGCATTACCGCCGTCATCCTCGATCGCGATACGCTCACCAACACGACGCCGGATGGGACGCAGACGATCCCGGCCTATCTGCTCGCCCATGGCATCGTCCCCGGCCTGAAGACCGATGCCGGCATCGACACGGACCCCGCCTTCCCCAAGGAGACCGGCCACAAGCTGCCCAAGCCCGACTCGTTGGCGAAGCTCCCGGTCCTCCTCGATAAAGCGGTGGAGCTCGACCTGGGCTTTACCAAATGGCGCATCACCATTCCGGCCGTCAATCCCGATGAGGCCAACATGCGCGCCAACGCCCAGATGCTGGCCAAGCAAGCCAAGCTCACGCAAGAGGCCGGCCTAGTGCCCATCGTCGAACCGGAAGTGATCTTCGATGGCAGTGATGGGACATCGGCGACGCATTCGCTGGAAGCTAGCAAGGCCGCCACGACCCGGATGCTTCAGATTACCTTCGAAGAGCTCGCGAAGGAAGGCGTCTGGTTGCCCGGCGTCATCTTGAAGACCAGCATGGTCCTCGCCGGCAAGAACGCTCCGGCGCAAACCCTCGCCGACCTCATCGGCCAGGAGACCATCAACGTCCTGCTGGCTACCGTCCCGGCTGAGGTCGGGGCGATTGTCTTCCTCTCCGGGGGCCAAGGCGATGTGCAGGCCACCGAGAATCTGGATGCGGTGGCGCGGGCGGCCCAAGCCCACGGCAACGTCCCGTGGCCGATCTCCTACTCTTTCGGTCGGGGGCTGCAAGCCAAGGCGTTGAAAGCTTGGGGAGGCAAGCTCGAGAACATCGCGGCCGCCCAAGCGGCCATGGTCGCCAACGCGCGCGACGTCCAAGCGGCGCGGCAGGGGCGGTTGAAGACGAGTCGTGCCGCACCTCCTGCGACAGCGCTGTCTCTTCCGGAGGATCTTGTTCCGGCGCTGAAGCACCACGGGTTAACGGCGGTGAAGGCGGAGGCCATCCCGCTGCAAGCTCAGGCGGTGCCGCCAAACTTGTTGGCCGATCGCTTCAACACCTTCGGCCTCTCCGGGTCCATCGCGCAGGCGCTCGGTTCATTCTTCTTCGCCGGACTTGGCAAAGAGGCCAAGGAAATCGCTGATGGCAACGCGGTGTTCTTCGCCGAAACCTCCATCCAGTACTTCACGGAGCAACATGCTGACGTGGCCGTGGTGGTGCTCGCGGATGAGGGCGCGCGCGATGACTCCTTCTCGTTGCAGCTCGGCAGCGTCTATGTCGGGGGCACGAAGATCGCGTACTCGGGAATGGCCGGTCTGCTGGCCAAGCTCGACGAGTTGAGAGCCCAGGGCAAAACGATCCTGTATTTCGTGGGGGACGCGCTCGAGAAGACCAACGGTTTGGTCGTTCCCGAAGCCGCCACCCAGGCGACCGACAGCAATGCGGTCTTCTCGTTCTACATCGAGACGCCGGAGACGCGGCTCGGTGGCGAGCACCAATTCCTGAACGACGACAACAACCGCATCGGCGGCGTGAGCTTCGTCGCTCCGGATGACGCCGGTGTGACGCCGTTTGATCTCCCAAGCGAAGCGCTTCCAAAGATCGCCGCGTCCAATGCCAGAGCGCAACGCCTCACTAAAGGAACGCCCGACTTTAATCGGTTTGACGCTGACTACACCTTTAATCGGCTTGTCACTGACTACATCAACTCGACCGTGGTCGTCGCGCTGGGGCCGCGGCCTTCCACGGACATGAAAGCGTACGAAACGGCGGTCAGCACGCACCGGCACCAGGCGATCATCAACGATACGAAAGCGTTGCAGGTGAAATATCCGGGACTCAAGGTCGTGTTCCCCGGCGACGGCGATTTCGGGCCGCGCGTCGTGGCCACACTCGGCATCGACCTCGACAGCAAGCACATGGTGGTCTTCGGGCGCAGCGGCTCCACCGAAGCCCGGGCGACGATGATCGCGGTCTTGAATTCGCCCAATGCCCGCTTTGTGCACAGCTACGCGTCGCAGGCAACGAACGGCAATTACAGCCGTCAGACGGCCTATGAATACACTGCCGCAGAGCGACAGCGATTTCAGGAAACGGGTGTGCCGGAGTCCGTCTATGGCACGTCCCGCTCAACGGCCGACATCCAGGGCACGGGTGTGCTCGCACTGACGAGTGTGACCGGCGCCTCCGAAGCGCAATACAGCCCGTCATTCGCGGCGAAGTACCAGCGCGTGACGGTGCAGAAAAACGCCGGCAGCTCGGGAACGATCACCACGAGCACCATCCTGAGCACGCGGCAGGGGAATTTCCTCGTGCGAACCGTGCTGGAATCGAAGGATATCGCCGGCTCGATCAACAGCGTGAAGAACGGCATCCACGCGGCGCGCGACTACTGGCGCCGGCAGGAACCGCCCCAGGTGGACGCCCTGCTGGCCCGTCTGCACCAGGCAGTGCCGCAGCTCGCTGCGGAGGCGGTGCAAGCGGAGCTGCACTCGATCCTCACGCGCCGGGCGCAAGGGGCCCTTACGCATCTGGAGGCCATGGCGCAGATCAACGCTCTCTTGCATCACGCCGATTCCAACTTGGCTCATGCTGAGTGGGGCGATGTGATCACGGCGATTGATGCCATCCTGCATGAGAGCGCATCCGCGCCGACGGCGGCCGCGACGGCCACGCCAGGCTTCCGGCCGGAGGTTCAGCGGGCGCTTGTCGAAGCGGAAAGGCAGCCAGACATTGCAGCGTCTGAGTTGAATGTGCCCACGGGGCCGATTCCAGCGCTGCACAGCGCGGAAGCACCCGCCGATGCGCCCACCCAAGCGCCAACGTACGCGGCGCTGAATGCGACCGAGCGCGCGATCGTCGATCCGGCGGTGGCGTTCGTTCGGGAGCGGGCAAGCAGTGCTGGACTTGGTGGGTCGGAGGAAGGCTTTACTCGTGCATGGGGGCGCATCCCTGAGACTCTAGCTCAAGCGTTCAAGGGTCAGTTTCAAACGCGCCAGGATGCGATCAATGCGCTGAAGGGGGAATTACAATTTCTCAGCATCCGCGGCCTCGACCAACTGCAAATCGCCCAGACGGCGATCACGATGGTCGCTCCGAAACTCCTCATGGCTCAGTCCGGTGAGGGGGGCAAGGTGGCGGAGAAACCACGGCTGACCGATGCGCAGATTGAGGAATGGGTAAATGCATGGATTCGAACGCATCCTGCGGACAGCACACAGCCTGTGGTGCGCGTGAGCTTGGTCCGCGCGCGTCCAGGGCGTCATGTGAGCGTGGATAATGACCCCGACAACCACACGGTGTGGATCACGTCGCATACCGAGACGACCGCGGATGAGATCATCAGCACCCTGCGGCGTATAAGCCACGTGCCACCGAGCGTGGTGCCACCGGTCGTGCCGCTGGCCTTTCACGCCTTGGCTGAACGGTACGCCCCGCATCTGCTCGCGCCTCACGGCCCCTCGCCCGAGTTGCTGAGAGCGGCCGAGCACAGCTATCAGGAATTGTCAGAGCCTCGCCGCGTATGGGTGGATCATGAGGCGCACCGTGCGATGATCAGGGAAGGGAGGAGAGCCGCCAATCAACAGGAGCAGGATGCGCTTGATTCGGAAAAAACGAAACGCGCCCTCGCCTATGCCAATGCGCATGGGCGTGAGCATGATGGTCTGGAACAGGCCATGCAATTGCTCCGCGACGCCGGGCATGCTCAGGCAAGGGCCCTTGAGCTCTATCACAAGGTCATCGCCATGCGCTTCATGGCCGAATCTCTTCCCGGCGAGTCGTCCCCCCAGCCCTCGTCCGCCGCGCCGGCGGTGGAGGTGCCGAGGATGGTGGCGATCGGATCAGGGGAAGCGATTGCTAAGTTGACGACGAAGGGCACGGACATCGTCGTGAAGGTGGAGAAAGGCGGCAACCCTGCGGTGGCCATCGCCACGGCTGTGGCCGCACTGGCCGCCGACGGGGTGGACGCGTTGAGCGAGATTGGCCGCGGGCCGAACCCGCCGCCGCTGCTCAAGCGCCCCGACGTGTACCTGGACCTGTCGGCTGCGATGGTGGTGATTACGCCAGAGGAATCAACGTCCGTCAAGAGCCAGGCGATTGAGGTCGCCTACCGCAAGGTCGTGGACAGTTCATAAGGCTTGCTGCGCTAGCGGCGTGATAAGAAATGGGAAGAGGACTGCGACTAGGCGTGAACCGGCAGATTAATATTCACGTGGCCCAACTGCTCGATGGGCATGCGCTGACTGACGTCCAGAATCTCAATGCCAAAGATTCTACCGGCTCGATCCATGTCTACCAGCAGGCCGTCTCGCAGTTTGATCGTTTTCTTCACGTGCTTGCCCGGTTGAAACTGGATGTACAAGGCATCGGCGTGCTCATCAAATGTAATATCCATCGCTTAGTCTCCTTCGTCCAGCCAGTACGCCGTGATGATGACGACATGGCTGTTCAGCTTCCGATACACCACTTCCAGAGTGCGGGATCCGAAGCGCCGTTGCACGGCCGTCCGGCGTTTGAAGCTTGGTTCCGTCCGCTCGGGCGCCAAAATCGTTCTTTCAATGTGCGTGGTGCGCATCTCCCGTTGCCGGATGCGCAGCCGGACATGATCCGTGTAGGTGAATCTCACATCCTTAATTCTACCTTCTCTCTGAGAGAAAAGCAATCGGGGTCACGGCGGAGGCTGCCCGCATGAGGTGGGGGTGGATGCGTCCGATGGCGGGGCTGCTGGCGTGGGTGCTCACGCTGAGCCAGGTGATGCCCACCGCCTCCGCGGCTCAGTGGCTGCGCGGCGGGGCCACCGCGGGCAGCTCGATCGTCTCCCTCCCGCTGGCCGTGGGTTTGATGAACGGCGTGGCGGGGGCGGACTTGTTGGGCCCTGCGAATCTGCTGCGCGAAGGCCGCGCCTTAAGCGGCTCGGATGTAGCCGCGCAGGCAGGCAGCCTGCAGTTTCGCGCGCGCACCGAAGTCGCCATCGCCGATCACCGACCCTATGTGCCGGCACCACTGGCCGAGGCGCTGCCCCATCTGGGGGCGGATGTTGAGCGCGCGCTCGTTCTGCTGAGCAAGCAGCAACGGGCTAGTATCGTCTCCGGTACCTACCAAGAATTCCCGCCAGAGGATGAACTGTTTATCAACGCCCAGCTTGCGCGCGCGCAGGCGTGGCAAGCCCAGCAGCGCAGCCCCGCGGAGCGGGCGACCCGGGTTCGCCAGCAGGAGGAAGCCATCTTGCAGCGCGCCGCACAGCTCGCGGCGCAAACGCATACCCTCCCCTCGGAACATCCTGTATCGGCGTCATTTGGCGCTGATCACCTCGCTCTCATCAACAGTCTCCTTGAACAGGCTAAAGCACGCGGCACCATCACCGGCTACGATGTATTGCTGTCGAACGCTACCCTGCGCCTCACGCTCACCTACACCGGCCCCGAGCAGAACCTGGCAGTCGCCGCGCTCCCCCTGGCCGTGGTCACCGAAGCCCAATCCGCCCCGCTGCCTGCGGCTTCATCGCCAGCGCCGGCGGTAGCAACCCCGCCAGCGGCGGCGGTGGTGGCGGCGCTTTCAGACGCGGCGACTGTGCCCGAGGCGCTCTCAGAAGCATTCTGGACGCGCCGGGGATTTTCGGCTCAGGATGTCAAAGAAGCTGTGCGCATGGTGAAGGCAGGGGTCGAACGGGTGCGCGCGATCTTCAACTGGCATTTCGTGTCTGAATCAAGCGCCTCGCTGGATTCCTATGAGGGCGGCCTGAACGGCGCCGCCGAGACGCAAGTGAACCGCTGGATCAGCGTGCGCCACGTGCTTCAGCTCTTGGAGAGCAAGGATGGCGAGGTCCAGTTGAAGCGGCTGGGCGAGCGGATGGAACGACTGCGCACGATCCTGAGCATCGCGCCGAATGTGGCCTATCACGGCATCACGTTGGTCCTGCCGAACCTCAAGACCACCATTCTTGATGAGTCAGTCTATCGCCAGGACGTGCAATGGTTGGAGGAACACCTGCAGCGGGTGCAGGCGATGCGCGATCAGTTGGCGAAGAAGCTCAGCGTGCCGGAAGGCCGCGTGCTGGCTCGCGTGGACAACGATGTGGTGATCGCCAGCGCCTTGGGCGCGACGGACGACGAGCTGCGCGCGCACCTGCTGCCACCGGGCGGTGATGTGGCCGCGTGGTTGGTGGATCGCGCGCATTTCGCGGAGCAATTGGACGATGACGAGACGCTGCTGAGCTTTATCTTCGCGCCGCACACGCTGCCCGCGCCGCAGCAGCGCTTTCTTGATGAGCTGCGCCTGGAGTTGGTGGCCGCCCGCTCGCATGACGGGGCGAATGCGCGGCTGACCGATGAGCGGTTGGCCCGGATCCTGCGCGGTGAATTAGCCGAGACGGTCTTGCAGGGCGCCGCCGGCCTGGCGCCGACGCAGCAGTTCTTCGCGCCGCTGGCGGAGTCGCTGAACCGCGCGCTGGAGGGTCGCCACGTGCCGGTCGGCCATGCCGAGCAGCACGCGTTTGCCACGCAGATGATGCCGGTCGTGCAGGAGTGGTTCAACGCGCATCGCGCCGAGCTGGAACGGCTGCAGGACGGCCTCGAGCAGCCGGACGGATCGCAAGGCTACCGTCGTCATCAGATCTATCTCGATCCGCAGCACCGCTTCATCATCCTGAACCATCGGATGCGCCGCGGCACGCCCATCCATCTGCATGGCAGCGCCGAAGAAGGCTACCAAATGGCGCTGGTCGTGGCGGTGGAGCCGGGATTAACGGAAGAAGTCTACGACGTGATCGGGCCGGATGGCCGGCGGATCGATCCGCCGACGCGCGCGACGATGGCGGCGCGTGGCCCCTGGCTGCGCCTGCGCTCGCGCGGCCAAGAGTCGGTGCCGGTTGGCGTGGTGAGTTATCTGACAGAGAAGGAAGGCACGCCGCATCGGATCATCGGGCCGGGCAACCGGACTGTCGGCATCATTGAAATCTACATCGGGCTCTTTCATCAGATTGATCGGCTCATCCCCTCGGCCGATGGCGGTGAACGCGTTTTCGTACAGCCGGTGGGGCCCAGCGAGCTGGTCTATCGCTTGGGCGATCTGGCGCGAGAGCAGCGCTGGGACGTGCTCGAAGGCGAGCAGACGCGCGCCGCGCTCGAGACAGCAACGCATCCGGTGTGGCTGTCCACGGAGGCGGTGCTGGAGCCCCGCGAGGCGCTGGGGCAGTTGGCGAAGTTTCCGGATTCTGCGGTGTATCGTGACCCGACCGGTCGACTCCTCTTGGAGTTGCGCGGCCCGCCGGTGAGCCGCGAGCGTCTCTTGGAGACGCTGGGGCTGGTGGGCCATCACGACGGCTTGGAAACATGGGAGGCCTTCCGCGACTACTTTGTCGACGCCCCGCCTGGCGCCCCCACGCTCTATTTCAAGCCCGACGCCGACGTCCACCTCAACAACGGCGACGGCGATCCGATTCCCAATGTCCTCGCCCAATTGCTGGCCGAGGTGCAGCACGAGAGGGTCGGGATGGGGTTCGTCATCAGCGGCCATGAGGAAGGCGCCGAACAGGCCGAAGTGACCCTGCGCAGCCCGCTGCTCGTTGACGTGACGAGCCGCCTCGACCAGCTCTTGGACTCCATTCGCCAACAGTTTCCGACCGTCGAGGTGCACCGTTCAGACCCCTTCACGACCAGGTCCTTTTCCCAAGTGACCATCACGCTCATCGGCGAGCAGGCGGTTGCCGCCCTGTCGGCCTTGCGTCAGCGTGTGGATCTCGCCCAGCGCGCGCCGCAAGTCTTGATGGGTGGCGGAGTGAATCCCGAGCAGCTCGATGAGATGGTCCAGAAAGTCAATCGGCGTGTGATGCCGGTTGAGACGCTGACGGAATACATCCGCACCACCGGGCTGACCGCCCAAATCCCCCTCATCAGAGACGCGCTGGATCCACCGCACCGCGCCACCTTCGACCACGCCATGTCTGGCTCCGCACGCGCGTCTGCTTCGCGTGCTTCCTCGTTTGAGGCGGCCTGGCAGCGCGGGGTGTTCGGGCCGGAGTACGACGCATCGATCGCGGCGATGGATGAGGAGCTGTTTGCGCAGGCCATCGGCCAACCGGGCCAGCCGCCGTTTACCCGCGGCATCCATCCGACGATGTACGTCGAGCGCCTTGGCGGACAAGCCGCGACGGTGCGCCGCTACGGTTCTTTCGGCACGGCGGAGGAATCCAACGCGGTCATCAAGCAACACATCGCGCAAGGCGCCACGGGTCTGAGCATTGCCTACAGTCTCTCGACGCAGAACGGCGTGGACTCCGACCATCCGCTGGCGAAAGGCGAAGTCGGCCGCGTGGGTGTGGCGATTGATTCGCTCAAGGACGTCGAGGACGAATTCGCCGGCGTGTCGATGGGGAAGATGCGCACCTCCATGACGATCAACGCCACCGCACCCATCCTGCTGGCGATGTACGTCGCGGCGGCCAAGAAGCAAGGGGTGCCGCTGCCTGAGCTCAACGGCACCATTCAGAATGAAGTCCTCAAGGAATTCCTCTCGCGCGGCACGTACATCTTTGGCTATGGTCCGTCGATGCGCCTGGCGGGAGATGTGTTTGAGTGGGCCAAAGCGAATGTGCCGAAGTTCCATACCATCACGTTCTCCGGCTACCATCCGCGCGAGAAAGGCGCCAACGAGGTGCAAGAGGTGGCCTTTGCCATCGCGAATGCCTTGCAGTATCTCTCCGAAGCCAAGCGGCGCGGTTTCAGTGACGACGAGCTGGCCGCCATCATGTCGCAGGTGGCGTGGTTCATGAATCTGAAGCTCAAGCCCATCGAAGAGACAGCCAAATTCCGTGCGTTGCGTCGGGTGTGGGCGAAAATTGTGCGCGACGGCTTCGACATCACCAACGAGCGCGCCGCACAGGTGCGCGTACAGTCGTGGTCCGGTGGTTCGGACGTGCGTTTCCCCGAGAAGCCGCAGGATCACATGATCCGCAACGCGATCCGCGCCTTCACCGCCACACAAGCCGGCTCGCAAGGCTACGACGGCGCGGCCTTCGATGAATCCGTCGGCATTCCCACCGAGTTCAGTCAGGGGTTGGTGCTCAAGCGCTTTCAGATGGTCCAGCGCGAAAAGGACCTGCAGGACGTGGTGGATCCCATGGGCGGATCGTATTGGCTCGAGGTGGAGACCGAGCGCATCGAGCAGCAGGTGTGGCAGGAGCTGGGCCGCATCGCGCAGATGCAGAGCTATCCTGATGTGCTCGCCTCGATGGTGCGCGAGATGGAGGATCAAGAGCAGCGCGAAACCGCTGCGATCGAGTCCGGCGCGCAGCCGGTCGTCGGCGTCAACACGGATCGCGCAGGCGCCGAACTTTTTCCGATGCTCGAGCGTCGCCAGGCGTCGGAAAATTACGAAGCGAAGCAGCAGAAGCACTTGGCGCAGCTAAAAGCCACGCGCGATCAGACCGCAGTCAGCAAAGCGCTCGATGTGCTTGAAGGAGCTGCGCGTGGAAAAGAAAATCTCATGCCGTTCATTCTCGCGGCCGTCGAAGCCTATGCCACCGTTGGTGAAATCACCGACCGGCTGCGCCGCGTCTTCGGCGTCTCGGATGTGTCGCAACCGTGGCTGACCCAGCCATGGACGGATGATGCCGAGAAGACCTGGACACTGGCTGCCTCATCGGCGAAGGCGGAGGTCTTTACCGAGCCGCTTCGGAAGTTTCTCATCCTGCAGGCTGGTGTTAATAAGACCTACATCAAGGTGGGGCAGGATGCTGCCGTGCGCCTGGCGCAGACGATTCGCCAGCGCGGCTACGCGCTGCCCAGCGATGTGCCGTATGTGGAGAAGCTTAATGCGGTGCGCGCAGAAGCCCCAGGCCAGTTTCCTTACACGCGCGGGTTACCGTCTGACACCGCCGTAGTGCCTCCGGGGCACGTGATTGACGGCTACCTGCTTCGCAAGATGGGGGCGACCGCCGTGCAGGAGGTGGCCTTCAGTCTCTACAACGCCCTCAAGGACACGCGGCTTTCTCTGACGTCGGCGGATCGCGTGCGTTTGCATCTCGCCTCGGATAATAATTTCTACGAAGAGATTGCCAAGTTCCGTGCGGCTCGGCGAGTGTGGGCGCTCCTCATGCAGGAGCGTGGGATCACCGATCCTGCCGCGCAACAACTGGTCATCACGGCGAAAACATTGGAATCGACGCTGTCTCCCGAGCACGTCTGGCTCAACGTGCATCGCGCGGCATTGCAGGCGCTCCAAGCCAAGTGGGGCGGGGTGCAGCAGATCGAGGTGACGCCATTTGACGCGCCGTACGGAAAAACCGGCTGGAGCGAATTGGCCGTGCAGATGGCCAAAGATACCGTGGCCATCATTGAAAAAGAACTTGGTTTGGAAGGCATCGCCGATCCGCTGGGTGGCAGCTTCTATTTGGAAGCGCAGACCGATCGGATGGCGCGCGAGGTCCGTGCTGAGCTCGACAAACTTCTGGCCATATCGGACCGTGCCGCCAGCATCTACATGGCACAGGCGACGGCCGTCTCCAAACAGCGCCGTGAGGCGGCCGTCACCGCCGGCCTGGCGCCGATTATCGGTGAGACGATCTATCGCGACGGCCCCAATCCCAAACCGCCGGTGGCCACAGTTCAGCCGACGCCACCCGCGGCGCCACCAGCGCTGTCTTCGGAAGCGCAGCACCGGCGATGGGTACGCCGCCATGCCGATCAATTGGCTCGACAACCGGTGCGTGCATCCGGCCGGCCGTTGCGAGTGCTGGTGGCGAAGCCGGGTCTTGATGGCCATGACCGCGGCGCTAAGTTGATGCTGCGCGTGTTCCGCGACGCGGGGTTTGAGGCGATCTACACCGGTTTGAAGCGCACGCCGGCGCAAATCATTCAGCAGGCAATTGACGAGGACGTCGACGTCATCGGCGTTAGTGTGCTTTCCGATGGGCATCTCGCGGCTGTGCGCGAGCTGGCCCGCGTGGCTGCCGAACGGAACATGGCGCATGTGCCGCTCATTGTCGGTGGTGTGATTCCTCCGCAGGATCAGGCCATGTTGCTGGATGAGCTCGGCGTGTATCGTGTCTATACCGGGGGAACCTCGACGGCGAACATCGTGGAGGATCTGAAGGCCTGGAAGGCGTGGGCGGAGAATCCCAACGGTTTGACGGCGGTTGCGAGCGAACCGATTCCATCAACGCCCGTTCAGGCCGTCATCGAGGCAGCGCCTCAATCCGCGGCTGTCGCAGACGCGACACCGTTGTCTCGGACGGCACGACCCACGATTGATGGACTGTGGAGCACGGATGCCGCGACGCGTGAGAAAACCGCGCAGCACTTCGCGCTGGCCGGCGATCTCTTAACCGAGCAAGTGGCCGCGCATCCGGTGCTAGGCAAGCACGTGATTCCAGTGTCGGCGCAGGTGCATCCTGAACATGAAGGCGCGACGGTCGCCTCCGTTGGATTGGCGGTGACGCCGGAGCATTTCGATCAGGTTCGCGCATTGTTCGGAAATCTGGTGCTGTCACAGGTGCCGCCGGAAGTCGGAGCTGAGGAGTTTGAGTTGCACGTCGCGATGCCGGACGGCAGCGCGCGGATCATCGATGTGCTGCGCGATACGAACGATAGCGCGAAGCAAACATTGACGAAGCATATCGCGCGCGCCGGTGAAGGCATCCAGCAGGTCGAGGTGTGGACCAGTGACATCTGGACCGCCGCGCAGGATATCGTCAAGGCGACCGCAGCCAAGCCCACCTCGCTGATCAAAGTGGACGATGCCCCGCGCCCCGGCGCCAACGGGACGACGGTCTTTTTCGTCTTGGCGACAGTCGGCAACGGCCGCCGCGTCCTCGTCGAGCTGGTGCAGCGTCCTGAGCCGAAGTCGGTGGTGGCATCGGAAGAGGCCACGAAGGCCTGGATTGCCGCTTATGACGCCGGCATGAAACATTTTTTCGAGGGGATCACGCCTGGGCAGGTGGTCATCATCAACGCGCTGCATCTATTACCCAGGATGATTCCCGGCGCGGCGTATGCGGGCCACAAAGCAAAATTCTTCGCGCCGTTACGGCAGGGCGAAACGTTCACATTGACCGCCCCGCGACTGGTGGGCCGAGATGCGAATGGCCGGATGGAGTTTTTGATTGAGGCGGCCACGATGCACGCCGGCCAGCCCGTGAAGATCGCGGAGATCACGGCCTGGGCCTTGCCGCAGGCCTCCGCCGGTTCTGCGCTTGACACATCGTTGTCCAGAGTCGCCGACTCGTTGCTGAATGACGGCCTTACGGCTCGCCTGTCAAATCTGGCACATCAAGCGAAACCGTTACCAGAACCGTCATCTGTGCCGGATTATCAGCAGGGCGACACGGCTGCCGTCTACACCCGGAAGATGGATTTGGACGTGGCCGCGACCAATGCGGGAGTAGCGGGCAACGGCCGCTGGCTGGATGAATTCGCCGCGATCGGCGTGATGCATGCGGCGATCGCCCGCGCGTTTCCCGCAGGCTATCTCGGTGGCCAGGTATCCGTGGACGGGCCGCTCCTCGTACCGGTGGGCCTCGGCGATACGCTGACCGCGACGATGAAAATCCGCGAACGCCAGGAGCGCCTGCGCGAGGGACAGGCGCCTCAGGTGCGGCTGCTGTTGGATGTCGTCGTCACCAACCAGCGTAGAGAAAAAGTGCTGGGCGGTGCGGTGACGATGATTCGTGTCGCCGATGCTCCGCGCGCGCCACCGGCTGCACCGGCGAAGGCTTCCGCTCCATCCGCCTCAACGCCTCCTGCTTCCACGCTCTCCGGCATTCCGCTGAACGCGGTCTACGGTCCTGGGGATCTTCCCGCTGATCTGCCCGCACGGCTGGGCGAGCCCGGACAGTTTCCGTTTGCGCGCGGCATCCATGGCGATATGTACCGCGGCCGACCCTGGACCACCCGACAATATTCCGGCATGGCTGATGCCGCGATGACCAACGCCCGCTACAAAGATTTGCTGAAGCAAGGACAGAAGGGATTGTCGGTCGCGTTCGATCTGCCCACCCAGTTGGGCTACGATCCCGATGATGCGCTCTCTGCGGGAGAAGTCGGCAAGGTCGGCGTGTCCATCGCCTCGCTGGAGGATATGCGGCGGCTCTTCGAGGGCATCAACCTCGGCGACGTGTCGGTGTCCATGACGATCAATGCGACCGCACCTATCCTGCTGGCGATGCTGATGGCCGTGGCCGAGGAGCAGGGCGTGCCGCTGGAGAAGCTCTCCGGTACCACGCAGAATGATCCGCTCAAGGAATACATCGCCCGCGGCAATTACGCCTATCCGCCGCAGGCCTCCATGCGGCTGACCACCGATCTGATCGCCTATGCCACGGCGCATCTGCCGAAGTGGAACCCGATTTCGATCTCCGGCTACCATATGCGCGAGGCCGGCGCCACGGCGGTGCAGGAGGTGGCCTTTACCTTGGCGGATGGCGTTGCCTACGTCGAGGCGGCCATTAAGGCGGGGTTGAAGGTAGACGACTTCGCCCCGCGGCTGTCCTTTTTCTTCGTTGCGCAGAGCGATATGCTGGAGGAAGTGGCCAAGTTCCGCGCCGCGCGCCGGCTGTGGGCGACGATCATGAAAGAGCGCTTCGGCGCTACGAAACCGGAGTCGATGAAGCTGCGCTTCCACGCGCAGACGGCCGGCGTGTCGCTCACCGCGCAGCAGCCGCTCAACAACGTGACGCGCACCGCCTACCAGGTGCTGGCGGCGGCCCTCGGCGGGGCGCAGTCCATCCATGCCAATGCGTACGATGAGGCGCTGGGGTTGCCGACGGATGCCTCCGCGTCGCTGGCGCTGAGGGCGCAGCAGATCGCACAACATGAGACCGGCATCGTCAACACCGCCGATCCGCTTGGCGGCTCCTATGTCGTCGAACACCTGACCCAGCAGATCGAGCAGCGCGTGTTGGCGTACCTGAAACAGATCGACGAGATGGGCGGCATGGTGGACGCGACAGCCGCCGGCTTTCCGCAACAGGAGATTCAGGGTTCGGCCTACCGCCTGCAACAGGCGGTGGAGACAGGCCAGCGCGTGGTGGTGGGTGTGAATCGCTATGTCGAGGAAGAAGCCGCACGCGTGCCGGTGCTGAAGATCGATCCGGCCGTTGAGCAAAGCCAGCGCGAGCGCGTGGCGGTGTTGCGTGCGCGGCGCAATCAGGCCGAGGTGGATGCGGCGCTGGCGGCGCTGAAAGAGGCGGCGCGCGGCACCGACAACGTGATGCCGCATATCCTGCGTGCGGTCAAGGCGTACGCGACCGTCGGAGAAATCAGCGCCGCGCTGGCCGAGGTGTTCGGCCGCTATGAGCCCAAGTCCATCGTGATGAGTGCGCCGCCCTCGGCGCAGCCATCTGGAGCGAAGCTCAGCGTGTCAGGCCGCGCAACGCCTGCGCGTGTGCTCGTGGCCAAGCCGGGCCTGGACGGCCACAACCGCGGTGCGCTGATTGTCGCACTCGCCTACCGCAATGCCGGCGCTGAGGTGATTTATACCGGCATCCACCGCACGCCGGAAGAGATCGTGCGCCAGGCGGTCAATGACGACGTGGATGTGATCGGCCTGAGCATCCAATCCGGCTCCCACATGGAGCATGTCGGCCGCGTGCTCGCCTTATTAAAGGAAGCCGGCCGCTCCAATATCATCGTCATGGTCGGCGGCACCATTCCCGCAGACGATGCCGCGCGGTTGGAGAAGATGGGCGTGTCCAAAGTCTTCGGCCCAGGCACCCCCACGCGCGACATCATCGCCTCGACACAAAAAGCCCTCAATCAGCGACAAGCAACAAGCTGGTCTCAGTGGAGCAATTCTCGAGTATTCAGCGTTGCTACTGGTTTGCTCACCGGCGCGCTGGCGTATCAGGCGCTGACGCAGGCTCACACACCGGCGCAGATGGTGCAGGCGAGCTGGCTGAGTCCGGCGCTGGTGGGAGTACTTGTGGTGGCGCAGGCGGCGGGGTGGGTGCTGCGCATGCTGCCATTCAGAGGAAGCCGTCGAGCGTCACCGAAGGAGATGGCGCAGCAGACTCTCGCCGGTCAGTGGCGCGAGACACTGGAGCGCCTCACGCGCTCAGGGGCAGACGGTGCCATCTCCACGGCCACCTGGAAGGCGCTCATCGAGCTGCTGGCATCTCACCTCGCCTCGACGGCCGGCCTGAAGCCCATGCCCGCCCGATATTTTCTGTGGGCGCTGTGGGAACAGGCCGCGCGCCAGCCTCAACCCATGGACCCCTCGGTTGTGGAAGCGGTCGAGACGGCGCTCGCCCACGATCTGTTCACGCATGACCCAGATCGATTTTTCACCGAGCCATTGCCCTCGTTGCGCAAAGAGCTTCAGGCACTCAGACAGGCGGGGGGTGACGAGCTGTTCTCGCGCGCCTGGGCGCTCATGCGCCGGCGCTATCGCGACAGCTCGCCACAAGACACGTTTGTGATTGGACGGGAGATGAGCCGGCCCAAGCCTGCGGAGCTGGCGCGCAGTTTCTTGTTTGCGCGCTTCGATGAATTCCGCGATGAGCCTGACCCGCTCAACCGCGCCATCGGCCAGCGCTATGTGCCGACCGTGGCGGAGGTGCAGGAGGCGATGTTCCGCACGGGCTTGCCGGTTGAGGACGCGATCGAATATGCGATTGCCAAGCGAGACGCCCACTACGATGATCCCTCGGTGCTGGCCGGCATCGGGCAGTTTGTGGATCCGTATCATCCCGAGGAGTCGCACGAGGTGATGGTGATCGGCTTGCAGAAAGGCCGCACCATGGAAGAGATGTTCGCGCGCAACCAGGGGCTCACCCGCCCCTGGGGCTACTGGAAGGTGGTGCGAGCCTTGCGCCTGGCAGAAACATTGCGCCTGCCCGTGGTGACGTTCATCGATTCGCCCGGCGCGGACAACAGCCTCGCCGGCGAGATTGAGAACCAATCGGGCGTGGTCTCTTGTGCCATTCAGCTTGAGCAGGAGTTGACGGTGCCGATGATGAGCATCATCGTCGGCGAATCCGGCAGCGCCGGCGCGCTCACCGCCACCGAGGGGGGCACGACGTACATGTGGCGGCATGGCCAGCGGTTCTTAGCGGTGCCGGAAGGGACCTACAGTATTATGGGCGGGTCGAAGAAGCTAGCTGAGGTGGCGGCGAAACGCGGCCTGATGACCGACAACCCCGTGAAACTGTTTCGCCCGGCTTTGTTGGGGGCCATCGCCGAAGGGTTGCATGCCGATGCGCCTCGCTCGCTCGCGCTCGGCACGATCGCAGGCATCTTGCCGGAGATGCCGGGCGGCGCGCATCGCTTTCCGGAGCCGTCGTACTTGGCGACCGGCCGCGTCATCGGGGAATTCTTGCGCGCCCACCAGGCGACTCCCATCGAACGCCTGATTCGCCAACGCCACGAGGCCTCGCGCATTCCCGCCGTCGTAGAGGAAGGGCGCGGCTATCGCTTGCTGGATCAGCCGCTGATTCGCACCACATCGACGGATTCGAAGCGCCTCGGCATCCAGGATCGGTTGGAGCAGTTGGTGGATCGCACCCCCACCGGTGACTTGGCGATGAGGAACGAGCTTCATGCCACGTTGGCAGATGCCAAGCCGCTCGATTTTTACGGGCCGCTGGTGGCCGCCTTTCCCGAAGTGTTCCAACCGGACGAATTGAAACGTCGCTTAGAGACCGCCCGCGCGGAGACCGGCTCCGGGTGCGGATTGTTCACCGGCTATGTGATGATCGGCGGCGTCGAGACCATGCTCATCATCAAAGACCCGCGCTGGATCAACGCCAGCGACACCGGCGTGGCGATCGCCGTCAAGTTGGTGATGGCGCTCGATGATGTAGGCCGACGCCGGCGCGATGAGGGCCGGACGATTCCCGTCGTGATGTTTGACACCGCCAGCGGCGCGCGCCAACAAGATGGCCAATTAGCCTTGGGCTTTCTGACGATGGGGATGGCTGCCTTAAGCCGATTGAAGGCGGCCGGCGTGCCGGTGGTGATGATGACGGCCGGCTATACCTTCGGCGGCGATAGTGCGAGCGTGGCCACCTATCAAGACGCCGCCTTGTTGTTGATGGAGCAGGGCGCGCGCAAGGGTTTTACCGGCCCGGCCGTGGTGCTCAGTACCGAGCAAGCCGCAAGGATGCGGCACAAACTGCCCGCGATGCAGGAGCTACCGCCCGGCTATCAATCCGACGCCTTCTGGCTTTCCCACGGGTTCATTGACGGCGTCCTCACGCGCGAGGAAGAGCCAGCACTGCTGGCCCTGTTTCTCCAAGAGGCCACTGGACACCCTACCGCGCCACGCACTGAAGGCATGCGCGCCCGGCTTCAGGAATTGCGCGAACAGCGCGCCAAGCGGCTCGCGGCTCTGGAGCAGCGCGGCACGCAAGTCTTCGCGCAGCAAAATGACCTGCTGATCTCCGCCAGGGCGCATCAGGTGGTGCGCAACATTCAAGAGGGAGCGGCGTTGCCGGTGAAACCCTGGTGGCAAGATGGGGTCAGCCTGGTGGAAGATCCAAGGACGAAGGGGCTCACCATTCCCTCGTTCAAGAGACGCGCAAACGGGGCACCGCCATTTTTGCCCCGCACGTTTCCTGAAGGGCACCAGGTCACTGCCGCTACGGTGGTTGAAGACATCTCCCATGCCCTTCTGATTCGTCAGGAAGCACAAGCACGCCTGCGCACGCTGCATGACGCTGCGTTGCGATCGGTGGCGACTGTTGCACAGCGCGCGACCGGCATGGTGGGCGATCGCGGGGCGCTGGCCAAGTTGATCAGCCGCGTGGAAAATCGCGAGTCGGGCTACGAACGCACCCTCTTGCAGGTTCGATCTCAGACTGGCCACGCCTACCGCTTAGGTTTGACCGGCCCGTTCGGCGTCGGCAAAAGCACGTTGATTGATAAGCTCGCCAACGCGCTCCTGGCGCAACATCTCACAGTGGCCGTCGTCCTCGTCGATCCGTCCAGCCGCCTCACCGGCGGCGCGGTGCTGGGCGATGTTACTCGACTGAGCAACCTCGATCATCCCAACCTATTTGTCCGCAGCATGGCCAGCCGCGGCGCGCAGGGCGGTCTCTCCAAAGCGGTGCCGGATGTAGTGGATGTGATAGATGCTGCGGGCTTCGACGTCATTTTGCTGGAAACGGTCGGCGCGGGGCAGTCCGAGGTGGATGTCGTCAATGTCGTGCACGACGTGGCGCTGGTGCTCAGCCCTGAAACCGGCGGGCCGGTGCAGGCGGCCAAGGCTGGGCTGATGGAAATCCCCAACCTGGTGCTCTTCAACAAGATGGATCGGCCGCAGGCGGATGAGGCGCGAGACGTGATCACCGGCGCGATCCAGGCGCCGATCTTCGAGGTGTCGGCGACGGAAGGCACCGGGCTGGATGCGGTGATGCGTGATCTGCTGGACCGACTCGACCGTTATCAGGTAAGTCCGAAGCCGCTCAAGGCGAAGGCCCCGGCACCTGCAGGTGCCGATCGCCGCGTGCTGTTCGTTGATCTGTCCGGTCCTGAAGCGCGTGCCGGCTTGCGCGATGCCGCCGCCCTGCGCGATCAAGGTGAGACGGTCATCTACGTTCCACTGGTGGCGGGCGATATGGCACAATCGGCTGAAGCCATTCGTCGTATGGCGCAGCAGGAAAGCGTTGAGGCAATCCAGTTCTACGGACCCGGCGCGGATCAGTCGCCATTCTCCGAGTTGACCGCGGGGTCCATCCAGCCCGAGGCATTGTCGGCGTCGCTTCAAGCGCTTGAACGCAGCACGTCCGGAGCGCCGCCGGCACGCGGCCAGGACCATGCCCATCGCATCGGCATCACCGGGCCGCTTGGGATGGGCAAGAGCACGTTGACCGGCGCGCTCGTTCACAGACTCCGCGAGCAAGGGTTGAAAGTCGCGGTGTTGGCCGTCGATCCGTCCAGCCGCACGAGCGGTGGGGCGCTCTTGGGCGATCGGCTCGATCCGATTGTGCAAGGCACCGATGAGAGCGTCTTCTTCCACAGCTTCTCAACGTCCGGCACCACCGGCGGCATCTCGCAGGCGATCCGCCGCGGCGCGCTGGATGTTGTTGATGCGGCCGGCTTTGACGTGATCCTCGTTGAGACCACCGGCATTGGCCAGTCCGAAGTGGATATCCGTGACTACGTTGATACGCTCGTGCTGGTGACGAGTCCTGAGATGGGCGACAGCCTGCAGGCGATGAAAGCGGGACCGGTTGAGGTGGCGGATATCCTGGTCGTCAACAAAGCCGACCGCCCGGGTGCCGCCGCGCAAGCCTCCTCGCTCAGCACGGCGATTTCCCTTGGGGCGAATGCCTCCGGCTGGACGCCGCCGATTTTGAAGACGACCGCGACCACCGGCGAGGGCGTGGATGCGCTGGTCACGGCGCTTGCGGAGCACCGCAAACACCTCGACGAGGCGCGCGCGCCGAAACCTCCGAAGAAAGTGGCGATGCTTGGCACCGGGCTGATGGGCAGCCGCATCGCGCAGGTGACCGCGCAGGCCGGGCAGATTCCCGTCTCGCTCTACGACGCCTATCCGGCCTCGGTCCAGCAAGCGCTGGCCACGATCCGCGACAGCCTCAAGAAAGCGCTGGCAAACGATCGAATGTCCGAGCAGGAAGCGCAAGCGATCCAAGAACGGTTCACGCCATCGTCAACGGTGGCTGACACAGTGCGCGGCGCCGACCTCATCATGGAAGCGGTCATCGAAGACCCGGCGGTGAAGACTGCGCTGTTTCAAGAGTTGGACCGCGTGGCCGAACCCGATGCGGTGCTCGCGTCGAATACGACCGGCATTCCGATCGAAACGCTCGCCGAGGCGGTGAGTCCCGCACGACGCGGCCGCGTTATTGGCATCCATTTCTTCCTTCCCGCGCACGTCAATCAGTTGGTCGAAATCGTCGTCGGGCGCGACACCACGCCCGACACGGTTGCGCGCGCTCGCGCGTATGCTAAAGTGCTCGGCAAAACCGTCATTACCGTGAAGAGCCAGCCCGGCTTTGTCACCAGCCGAATCATCAACACCGCGCTCAATCACGCGCTGCGTATTCATGAGCAGGGACTGAAGCAGCCGGATGGCTCGGTGACGCCAGTGAGCATTGCGACGATCGAGCAGGCCTTCAAGGAAGCGTTGGGTGCGCAACAAGGCGCATGGCAGCTCACCACGATGATTGGTCCGAAGATCGTCGCGCACATGCAGCATCTCCTCTCTGACCACTTCGGCGGAGACTTCAACCTGACGACGCCGATGGTGGATCGCGCGCTGGATGCTGACTACGTCAAGCAGGTGACGCTCGGTGATGTGCAGCCGGAGTTGGTCGGGCAAGTGAGCCGGCAAATCCTGGGTGGCGTGCTGCTGGCTGCCTGGCAGTTGCTTGATGAAGGCGCGGTGATCGATGGGAATGAGGCCGCGATGCGAGAAGCCATCGACATGGCGGTGCGCCTGGGATTTCGCTGGGAAAAGGGCCTGTTCGCCCAAGCGGAGCAGCTTGGCCATGAGCAGACGCTGGCGCTGGTGCGCGACATCGCCACGGCCTACGGCGCCGAGCTTCCCGAATCGCTGATCGCCTGGGCGCAAGCTCGATCCCGCGCCGACTATCTGACGGCAATGGACGAAGCCGGACGCGAACCTGGCCACGATACGGTTACCGTGCGACCGCCGCTGTTCGAACACGCCACAGATTTACTGCCCCAGATGCACGAAATCGCCTACAACCATGCGCTCGGTCGCGCCATCGATCCCGCAGGCGGCACGGTGTTTGCGCAGATCATCAAGACGCTGAACACGACGATCCTGACCGAGGGCACGCACGAGCAAGCGCGCGGCATCCTCACTCAACAATTGCAAGCCCGGCTGACCAATGAAACGAATGCGCGGGAGCGCGCTGAAATCCAGACGACTCTCGAGACGGTGAACGCGTTGCCCGTAGAGCAGTTGACCGAGCGCTTCGACGCTGAAATCGAGGCGATGGGTGAACGCGTCAACAACGGCGGTTCGATGTTTCCTGATGCGGATATAGCTTCTCCATCAGACCGGGCCGCGCTGGAAGCCGCCCGCGCCGAGTATGAGGCGATGGTCCGCGACGCCGCAGCGGGGGAAGACGAGATTTTGTCGGAGCGCTTGCAGGCTGTCTACGGTGAGATGTCGGACGGCCACCAGGAAGCGCTGGATGATGCGGTGGATGTCGCGGTGAGCAGCTTGCCGACTCCGAAGCGCCAGGAACTTCGCCAGGATGTTCGCGATGTGCTGCTGCGCACGACCGGTTACGTCGCCACGAGGCATCCGGCGCTGATTTTGCCCATCACGGACGCGCACCGCGAATTGGTGACGTTGGGCGTGCGCCAGGACGCGGCGGGATTCTCCGTGCGCGTAGCCTCCGCGCTGATGGCGATGGCGATCGAGCCGGCACCGGAGACGCTGACGCCGCGCACAATGACCTCGTTGATCGCCGAGGCCATCACCGCGCATCCGCATCAAGAAATCTCGATGGTCACGCCGGATCCTGCCGAAGCCGGGAAGTTTCTTCGGTATGCGCTCTCCTATCGCGCGCTCGATGAAGGTGCGACTCGCTTCGCAGCGAATCTCGCCGAGCGCGGCATCGGCAAGGGCGACCGCGTGGCGGTCATGCTGCCCAATAGCTTCGCGTATTTAATTGCGGCGTTGGGAACATGGAAGCTCGGCGCGATTCTGACGCCGGTGAAGGATCAGTACAAGACGCAGGAGCTGCGCGAGCAACTCCTCGATACTGGGGCGAAGGGATTGGTGATCTTCGAAAATTTGAAAGGCGTTGCTCCCATGGCGGAGATTGAAGAAGCCGTACCGTCACTTCAAGCCGTGATCGTGGTGAAGAACGATCTTGATTACGTTCAGGAAGGCGCCCGAGCTCATTTGCCGGTCATTGAGCCGAGCGACACCGCCTCCATTCATTACACTAGCGGGGTGACGGCGGCGGCGCGCGGGGTGGAATTGACGCACGCGAACGTCGCGGCGGCGGTGCAGCAGGCGGCCGCCTGGCTGCGTGAAGCGGCCCCATCGGGTGCGGTGGCAACGATGGTGCCGGCCTCCGGCACGTATGGGCTTGGCGTTATGTGGGCAGCTATCCTCGAAGGCCGTCCATTGGTCTTAGTACCCAACAAGGAGAACGTTCAACCATTTTACGCATTTTACGACACGCTGATCAGGGCGATTGAACGCCCTCAGCAACCGGCCAGTGTGTTGTTCGGCGTGCCGGCCAGCCTGTACGGCCTGGCGCAGGAAGTGAAGAAGCAAGGCAAGGCGCTGCCATCGCTGAAAGTCGCGCTGGCCCGCGGCTCGGCGCTCAGCCCGTCTCTTCGTCAGTCATTAGAGGAAGCGCTGCCCGGCGTGGATGTCGTCGAGGGCGGTGGGATGACCGAGGCGTCGATCTTCGCGACGAATCCGGCGCACGGCGAGCATGCGGGCACGATCGGACGTCCGAACCCCGGTGTTGAAGTCCGTGTGATCAATCCGGAATCGACCGACGAGCTGCCAACCGGCCACATCGGTGAGTTGGTGGTGCGCGGTCCCCAAGTCATGAAGGGCTACTGGAATCGTCCCGAGGAAACCGCGGCGGCGTTTCTGCCGGGTGGCTGGCTGCGTACGGGTGATTTGGCGAAGGTCGATGACACGGGCGTGATCACGCTGACCGGCCGTCTGAAGAACGTGATCAACACCGGCGGCTACAAAGTGACGCCTGGCGCGATTGAGGCGATTCTCAATGCGCATCCCGCGGTTGAGCGCTCGGTGGTCGTCGGGGTCTCACGGCCGGAGTGGTTTGCGCTCACCGGTGATGCGGAAGGTCCGGCGCTGGTGGAGAAGTTCGGCGAGGTGGTCGTCGCGTATGTGGTGCTCAAAGACGGCCAGTCGGCAGCGGCGGACGAGTTGACCGCGCTCGTGAAGTCGCAATTGGCCGACTACGAAGTACCCAAGCGAATCGTCTTCGTGAATCAACTGCCGAATGTGGGCGTCTACGATAAGGTCGACGTGCGCCGATTGGCTGACCCGGCTTGGCACGGAGTCGTGAACGCCTTTGGTGGCGACGTCACAGCGACGCAGATGGACATCGATGAGCGCCTCGCGGCGATGCGCCGTGTGGATGCGAATGCGACATACGAGCAAGCCTCAGCGCGCCTGGCCTGGGAATATCTGCCGCGCGAAGTCGAGAACGTGTTCCCAGGCGATAACTGGAAGTTCATGCTGCTGGCCGCGCGCGCGGGCATGAAAGCGCCGATTTTGCTGCTGGATCTGGAAGATGCGGTGGCGACGACGCGCAAAGAATTAGCGCGCGATGTGATCGTGCAGTTGATTCGCGCCTTCCGCGGTGAAGTGCTCACACCGGAAGAGTTCGAGTTCCTGCAGAAGAACGCCTTGGAAGCCGTGAACGATAAGCTGCCCATGGTCAATTTCTTCGACGCGGTTGATGGGGGCTTCCAGCTCAAGGCTGCTGAGCGGTTCCATCCGGATCAGATGATCCTCATCCGGCCCAACAACCTGCGCACCAAGTGGGCGGCGGGCGACTACGCCTACGTGTTCCGCAAGATCGGCCACTTGATCGATGGCTGGTACATGCCCAAGGCCGAAGAGCCGAATGACATCCGCCTTGCCGTCTCGATCGTGCGCGCCATCCAGCGAGAGAAAGGCTGGGTCGAAGGCCGACACAGGCTCTTCGTGCTCACCGAGCTGCCCGGCGCGGTGCTGACGGCGGATCACATTCTTGCCATTGCGCCCGAAGTCGAAGAAGCGCAACTTGGCGTCGTGGACTACACCGCGGCCACCGGCGGCAAGAACGAGGTGCAACTGCAGCAGTTCCCGTACATGCGCCACGCGCTGCTGTGGCTGGTTGAGGCCGCCAAGAAAGTCGGCAAGGTGGCCGGCACCGGCATTACGGTGAAGCTCACCGTTGAGGACACTGCTGCCGATACCAAGAAAGTGCTCAAGCTTGGCATCAACCGCAAATGGAGCGTCCACCCGAACCACCTCAAGGGGATGGAGCCGTTCCTCGGCCGGTTCCCGCCGGTGATCCGCAAGCGTCCGGCGTATCAGCCGCTGCCGGAGTTCGACCTGAAGCAACTGGACGCGTGGGCCTCCGTGTCCCGCCCAATCCTGCCGCCGAAGGTGCTGATTCCGAAAGACGTGACTCTGGTGCGATCTGTGATCCACATGCCGGCGGATGTGGATGACCCGTACGCGGGCGAAACCAGACGCATGTTGGTATCGGGTGCCGATATGGTGATCGTAGATCTTCCGCGGTCCCGACCCCTCCAGGGGTCAATGGCGGAAGTGCTGGCGCAGGCGCTCGCTCACCCCACGGAGTACGTGCCACCGCTGCTTACTGAAAAGATCGAAAGAAAATTGCTCATGATTCAGGTGCCGGCGGACTTGGCGACTGCCGCCCAGACGCTTCGGGTGTGGCTAAGCGCGCTGCGCGACAATGTGGCTGGTATTGTGCTTCCCTCCGTGACCTCTGCGGCCCAAGTCCGCGCGATAGACGGGCTCTTGACTGAGTTTGAGCGCGAGATTGGGTTGACGCCTGGGACGTTCAAGTTAGCCGTCAGCTTCACCGATCCGGCGATCGTCGAACAAGAAGGACATGCGTTTGAGGATCGTGAGACGCAGTCGATTCTGCGGTCGAGTCGCCGTCTTACTTGGGCCTTCCTCGATCTCGATCCGACGATGCTAATGGAAGCCGAGGATGACCCCACTACGAAAGGCTACAATTACTATCACTCGCTCTTTATCGCAGCGACGGCCAAGTCGGAGATCGATGCGATCGATGGGTACAACAGCCACAGCGATTACCGCGTCAATGACCAGCTGGAGGACCGGACGCGGCGCGCCGCCAACTGGGGCTTCCAAGGGAAGCTGGTGTCTCAGTGGCAGATCGAGCGGGTGAACGAGATCATGAACCCACAGCGCGCCGGGGATAAGCCGACGACGGAGGACAAAAAAGCGCCCGAGTGGGTCGCCTACCGGGAGCGCTGGAAGAATTCGGTCGAGCGCGACCTGGAATTGATGGATCTGTATGCGCAAGCGGATCAAGATCGCAATCTCGGTGCCGTTGGCTTCAAAGACCCGGTCACCGGGGCCTTGGAAATCGTCGATGCCGCTTCGGCGCGTATTCCATTTCGCCAGTTGGAACGGGCCATGAAGGCCGGTCTGCTTTCCGATGCTGAGCGCGATCGGTATCTGGTTTCACGCAAGCGTTTGCTGCTGGCGCTGCGTCCGGGTGGCCGCGAAGAGGCTGGCACGGCGATCTTTGCCGGCCAGCGGCTGCTGGGTGAGGCGGTGACGATCCGTCCCTGGATGGTGCAGGCGTTTGCCAAGACCTCCGGCGATCGCAATCGCTACCATCTCGATGAAGCGTATGCGAATGCGTCGCGCTTCAAAGGGCTCGTGGCGCATGGACTCTTGACCGTGTCGACACTGATCGCCGCCTTTGATCGCACCGCGCCTGGGTACTCGATTGCCTCGCTCGATGCGAAGTTCTCGGCACCGGTGCGATTCAATGATACGATCACGCCGGTCTTCGACGTGGTGGAAGCGCTGGACGAAGGCCGTCTGAAAGTGAAATTAAGCGCGGTGAATCAGCAAGGCAAGGTGGTGGCCGAAGTCTTCACCGTGGTCCAGCCGCGAGCACCCACCGAGGCGATCCGCCTGACCCACGATGAGCTGACCCAGGGCCAGCAATGGGTCAGCGATGTCCAACCCTCCGTTCCTTCCACGATCCATGACTTCACCGATCCTGCGAGCCCACGACAACAGACATTCCAGAAGACCATCACGCAAGAGCTGATCGACGCGACGCGCGCCTTCGCCGGCAATGTCACGCCGGAGCTCCTCAACCAACTGCTCATCCTCGGCACGATGGGCATGACCTCGGCCGAAAGTTCGCCCGGCCATTTGCTCATGAACGCGAATCTGCTTAAGCTGGGCGTGCCGATTGCTGCCGGTGATGTGTTGACGATGACGGCGACGGTGCCGGCCCACGTCGCGATCCGGCGCAGTAAGAATAACGATCCCTTGGTGTTGATTGGGATCGAAATCCGCAACCAGCGCGATGAGTTGGTAGCGATAGGCTCCGTCTTCAAAATCATGGAGCCTCAGAAAGCGCCGGAGCCTCAGCCGGTTGTTGATGCCCCCACCCTCGCTGAAGAGAGCACCTCGCTGGTTGAGACTGTTTTCCCTCTGCTGCCGTCAGCCGTTCCTCAGCCCGCGCCTGCGATGGCGAGATTCAACGTTGCGCCACCGCGAGAAGGGCCGGCGCAGTCGGGCGACTTCCTCCTCTATGGCGACGTCGCGGTACCGGCGGAAGCCGTCCGGTATCCGGAAGAAATCGCCAAGGATGAGACGCTGGCGATGATGGATACCACATTCAAGGACTTTGTCGTTGGCGAGGTGATTCCCAAGGCTGAGGCGATCGAAGAGGGAAAGATCTCGATCCAAGAAGCAATCGGCCCGGCCGCGGCGCAGCTTGGGTTGCTGGGCATGGCAGTGCCGGAGCAATATGGCGGTGTTGGGCTGTCGAAGCTGGCCAAATCGCTGGCGGATAAATGGGCCTGGTATGCCGACGGCTCCTTCGCCTCGCTCATCCGCGTGCATGGTGGTGTGGGCACGCTGCCGATTTTGATGTTCGGGACTGAAGAGCAGAAGCGAAAGTATCTGCCGAAGCTAGCCAGCGGGGAATGGATCGGCGCCTACGCGCTCACCGAGGCGGGCGCCGGCTCCGATTCGCTCTCCGGCAAGACGAAATTGGCCACCACCGCGACGCTGGTGAAGGATGAGGCGACCGGTGAAGAGATGTGGGAACTCACTGGCGAGAAGCGCTTCATCACCAACGCCGCCTTTGCCCACGTCTTTACGGTGTTCGCGATGACGCCGGAAGGCCGCAGCGTCTTCATCGTTGAGCGCGGCACGCCGGGCTTCACCATCGGCAGCGACTATCACAAGCCGGGATTGAAAGGCTCCTCCACCGCGGATATCGCGTTCGACAAGGTTCGGGTGCCAAAGGAGAACGTGCTCGGCACACTCGGCGAAGGTGCGAAGATCGGCATGGCGATTTTGAACCACGGCCGCACCGCAGTCGCCGCCGGCAGTCTTGGCGGGAGCTTGCGCTCGTTTGAGCTGGCGATGCACTACGTCAAGGAGCGCTACCAGTTCAACCGTCCATTGAGCGATTTGGGCGGCGTCCAGGAAAAATTAGCCGACATGGTCGTCGGGCTCTACGCGATGGAAAACGCCCTCTATGCGATCAGCGCGATCTTCGACCACGGCGCCAACGAGCCTGGGCTGGAAGCGGCCATCGGCAAGGTGTACGGCTCCGAGATATTCAACCGCATCGCCAGCGACGCGGTGCAGCTCTTCGGCGGCTCCGGGTTCATGCTGGAATTTCCGGTACAGCGGATGTGGCGCGATGCGCGCGTCATGCCCATCTTCGAGGGCGCAAATGAAATCTTGCTCTCGCAGGTCATCGCACCACTGACGTTGAAGGCGCTCAAAGAGATTCTCACGAAGGGGCATCACCCGCTCGATGGATGGAACCCGGCAGATCCGAAGAAATTCTTGGATGTCGAGATCCGCGTGGTGCACCAAGCGGCGCTGATCGTGGAGATGGCGGCCTCGCATCTTGAGGCGCGCTATGGCACGAAAGAGGCTCGCGACAATCCGCTGAACCAGAGCTATTTCATGGCCTTCGGCCGGATGGTGACCGAGCTCTTCATGGCGGTCCAGGCGGTCAACCGCACCGCATGGCGGCTGCACCAGGGATTTGAGTCGAGTCGCGAAATCGATATTACGAAGGTACTCGTTGCTGAATCGTTCGATCGCCTTCTTCAGCAGGCGAAGTCGCTCCTCTCAGAGAAAGAAGTAACTTGGATACAGTTAGTGGGGGGGCCGGACCATTCCCAGTTGATCGCGCTCAAACAGGCGATTGCGCAGCGCACCCTCGAGGCCGGCGCGTATGAGCCATCAGTCGTGAAGGGCGACACAGTGGTTGCAGATGCACCGTTGGAGCGGGTGATTCGGCATGCAACGTCGGACCAAGGCGCACCGCTGACGCCGGCGCAGGTCGAAGCGCTTGCCGAGCAGGTGCGACGCGCGGATGATGCCGGCAAGCAGGTGCTGCCGCCGCAGGGGTTCGTGGCGATGGACCGCTCCGCTTTGCTGCCGGTAGAGCGGGTGGCGATTTTCGGCGCGGGGCAGATTGGCTCCGGGTTGGCCGCGTCCTCGCTGGCCTTCGGCATGCAGGTGGACATCGCCACGCGGCATCCGGATCGGCTCAGTAAAGGTGTCGCGAGCATCAAGGCCTCGCTCACGGCGGCGTCGGAGATCAAGGTCGGGATCAAGCCGCTGAAAGATCAACAAAAGAAATTGGCAAAAGATGACCCGGGAATGGTCGACCTCAATGCCAAGCTCGCCGAGCTAGCACCCAAGAAGGCCGAGCAGCTCGCGGCGTGGGAGCGGCTATTAACGACGCAGACCCACGCGGACAAGGATGACCTGGTCGCGACGCAACTGGCGTTCGATCCGGAAATTTTCGTCGAGTCGATCCGGGAAGACGGGGCAGACAAGCGGGATTTGTACCGGCTGCTCGTGCAGAAATTGGCCGCGCGGAAAGCGGCCGGCGCGCCGGTGTCGCTCAAAATGATCGCCAGCACCACCTCCTCGCTGCACATCGCCGATCTGGCGGAGGAATTGCCGGTTGAGTGGCGGCGGCGCTTCATCGGGTTCCATCCGTTTAATCCAGTCCCGCAAATGCGGCTGGTGGAAATCGTTCCGACGTTAGAGACGGACCCCGAGGTCGTGCAATTGGCCGTGGCCTATGCTAAGCAGCTCGGCAAGGTGCCGGTCATCGTCAAGGATCGGCCCGGCTTCATCATCAACCGGGTGCTCTATGCCTACTTCGCCGAGGCGCTGAGCCTCTTGCGCAGCGGCCAGGCCTCCTTCACGCAGTTGGTGGATGCGGCCAAAACGCTCGGCCTACCGATGGATCCGTTTCTGCTGCTGGACATTATCGGGATGGACGTCAACGCCTCGATCATGCGGAATCTCTCGGAAGGGTTGGGCGACACCTATGCGGCGCCAGATCCGCTGATCCGCATGCTGCAGGAGCGCGGCCGGCTGGGCAAGGACAGCGGCAAAGGCTTTTATGTTCACATTCCTGGTGCGGCGCCGGCGGTCGATGACGAGGTCCGTCAGTTGTTCGAAGAGCAGGGCATCAAGTACGACGGCGCCGTCCCGGGCTTCCAGCCGGAGCGCTTGCTGCTGGTGATGGCGAATGAAGCCGCGCGCATTGCCGAAGAGGGCACTGCGTCGATCGCCGATATCGAGACGGCGATGCGCTGGGGCACCGGATTTCCGGTCAAACAAGGCCGCTCGATCCGATTCGGCGGAGGCATTTTCGCCATGACGCGCGAGGACGAGGCGTATCTCAAGACCGGTGAGAAGATGGGGGTGGTGACCGCCGGCCCGTTCGGGTGGCTGCTACGCTATGGGATCGAGCGCGCGGTGGATGAGCTGCGCGACCTGGCGGCCACAGACGGCGCGCATTATAAGCCCGCGCGCTTGCTGGAGCAATTGCGCATCGGCACGTTGCCGGCGCGCCATGCCGACGGCTCCTTCGAGCATCCACGCTACTCGCGCGTCTGGGTGAAACCCAAAGGCCGCAAGGGTCCGGCCACGACCGTATTTGAGGAAGGCATCATTCCGGCCCAGCCGATTGGCCCCAACCAAGTGCGGGTGCGCACGCTCGTCGCCGACATCAACGCCAATGGCAAATGGGCCACGCGCGACTACCCCATTGATATCAGCCGCTACCACGGCGAGCTGGGCACGGTGCTGGGCAGTGCCGGGCTGATGGTGGTGACCGAAATTGGCAGCCAAGTCGCCAAAGAAGACAAGCTCAAGCCCGGTGATTTGGCGATCATGCTCAGCGGCACGCATGATCTGCTCGTGCAGGAAGGGTTCGGCGGCAGTACGCAGGCGCACCGCAGTTTCCGCATTCTCGCCTATGAAGCGAAGAATCCGTTTGAAGGCAGCTTCGGCCAGGAAACGGTGCTGGATGCGATCAATGTGGTGCGCGTGGAGGAAGGCGTCTATCTGTTCGAGCAGCTTGGTCCGCTCGGCTTGGTTGTGCCGACGGATGAGCACGCAGAGAATGTGCTAGGTGTGCGCAAAGGTCACAGCATGATCGTCGAGGGCGCGGCGGGCGGCACCGGGGGTCCGGCCGTGCAGTTGGCGAAATTCCGCGGCGCGAAAGTCATTGGCACTGTCTCAGACCAGGAAGCCGCGGACCTGGCGACGAAGACGTACGGCGCCGACGCGGTGCTCAACCGCGTGCCGCTGATCAACGAAGAGTTGTATGTCGCCGCCGTGCGCGATGCGATGAAGGGGTTGACCGGCCAGCGTCAGCTCGTTGATAAAGCGCTCTTTTCGTCAGGCCAGGACATGGTCGAGCGCCACTTTGCCTCGGTACGCAGCGGTGATCCGAATGACCGGAGCGATTTGGGCGGTGAAATTGCCTTCTTCGGCGCCGGAGCGACGGGCTTTGCCTATGAGCATCCCGGCACGCCGGATGATGCGCCCATCGGCGTGATGTTCGACCGCGCCATTCGGGTGCGCAATACGCGCTATCGCGTGCCTCGCATGCGCCGGGTGCTGGCGGCCGGCGCGGATGCGCGTGCACGGGAATCCGTGGTCCTGGCCAAGGCGAATTCCGCGATCGTGACGGTCGTGGCGCGCAACAGCCAGGAAGCCGAGCGCGTGCGCGAGTGGACGATCACGGAAGAGGAGGCCCGGCGGTTTGGGTTGAGCCAGGCCAGAATCGACAAGCTGCGCGCCAACGGCTGGCGGCTGCTGGATGAGCAGACCCGTTTCGGCCGCCAAACTCCGGACGGCGTCGTCAACTTGGAAGAGCTCGCCGGCGTTGTCCGGCTGCGCGCCGTGTTGGATCAGGAATTAAAAGCCCGCAGCATCGCGCTGCCGGGCGGCAAAAAAGCGAAGCATCTGATTCCGGTGGATCGCGGCTATGCCACCTACGTGGCCCTGACGGATCCGGTCGCCGGCGCGTCGTTGGATGCCGCGCTCATCGAGCGGTTCTCACAGGCGTTGGGACAATCCACCGACGTGACGACGCAGATCCTGAGCGCCGTTGGAGAGCAGTTGCGCGCGCAACCGGCGGCGGAGTTCTTGCAGCGGATGCCGGATCCTGCGCCGCTGCTGCCGGATGAGCCGACCGCCGATGAAGTGGCCGACTATGAGCGCAAGCAAAAGGCCTTCGGCGCCTATCAGGACGCCTCGGTGCTTCCACTCGGCGAAGCGCTGGGGACGGTGTGGGGCAAACGCAAGGACGGCACCCCCTTCGGGCCCGATGTCGCCGTCGTCTTGTGGGATGGCGCGGATGGCGAGCACATCCTGAATCCGCTGACGTTCGTCTGTTTCTTCGGTCAGATCGTCTACCCCAACGATACCTCGCAGATGCGTCTGCGCTATCACGCGGCCAACACCTGGATGACGCAGGTCTCGATTCTGCTCTCCCGTAAAGCGGTGCTCGGCTCCCATTATGCCTCTGAAAATGAGGCCGCAGCGGCGATCGACTGGTACATGCGTGGCGAGATTACGCCAGCACCGGCCAAATTGCTGGCGTGGGCCGATCTTCCCGAGGGTGTGGAGAGGCAGGGCCGCGGCAAGATGAACGTCCTCGTCGGAGCACCGCGGGGCGGGCTGAAGACGCTCGATGAGGCCTATCGTGCTCAGGCGGAAGCGGAGGCGGCGCGCATCTTGGCGCGCGCGGCGGCCAATTCTTCCGGCGCGATGGCGATGGCTCCCGGCGACGGCCTACTGACGTTTTCACCGGGGCAAATCAGCGGTGGTGTGCCGACGATCAACGAGCATGGCCGCAAGGGCGGCGTGCTCGCCGATCTGGCGGGCCTGGGATTGCCGGTGCCGCCGGGTTTCACGCTCCCCATGCCGCTGGTGATGGAGCAGATCAGACAGAAGGCGTTAGTGCTGAAGATCGTCGACCATCTGCGTGAAGGCATCCGATTCTTGGAAGGCTCGACGGGCCTTCAGTTCGGCAGCGAGACCAAGCCGTTGTTGGTCTCAGTCCGCGGCTCGTCCAACTACTCGATGCCCGGTTTTCTCGATACGATTCTCAACCTTGGCTTGACGACGGATGCGTCAGTGGAGGCGCTGGCATTGCGCGATCCCGCCGCGCCGAACCGTCGTTTTGCCTGGGACACCTCCCGGCACTTTCTTGAGGAATACGGCCGGTTTGTCCGCCGCATTCCCGCGGAGCGGTTTGATGAAGCGACGCAGCGCGTGCTGGCGGAGGCAGGCGCCGCCTCGGTCGAGGTGTTGGATGCGGACCAGCTCAAGGCGCTCAGCCGCGTCTTGCGCGAGGTCATTGTGCGGGAGAGCGGCCGCCCGGTGCCGGCAGATGCGTTTGAACAGCTGGTGGAAGCCGTGGATACCACGATCTGGTCCTGGGATCGCCCGGCGGAAGTCGAGTATCGACGACAACACAACACCCCGGCGGATGCCGGCATCGCCGTCACCGTGGAGGCGATGGTGTTCGGCAATTTGAACGAGCGTTCAGCGGCGGGCATTGCGGTATCCCGGAATCCGCTCACCGGCGAGCCGGAATTGTTCGGCGAGGTGAAATTCGGCGCGCAAGGCACCGCGATTACCGGCACTTCGACGCCACCGGAGACGTTGTCCGAGCTGAAACGGCGCCTGCCGGCGACGTACGACCAGTTGGCGGAGTACGTGCGCAGGATCGCGGCGCGGGCTCCTGCGGTGTGGGAGGTCGAATGGACGGTTGAAGACGGCCGGCCCTACATTCTCCAAGCAGATGTCAGTACCCATCTCACCCCCCTGGCGCACGTCCGGACGCTGGCCGACTTCGTTCAGGAAGGTCGCCTAACCGAGGACGCGGCGCTCTCGCAGATTACTCTGGACCAGTTCAACGAGGCCCGCGCCTTTTTGCGCGGCCGGCACCTGCGTCCAGATGCGGAGGGCACAAACCTGCCGCTCTTGGCGAGCGGTTTGACCGCCTCGCCGGGTCTGGACTCAGGGCGAGTGGCGGTAGGCCGCGAGGAGGCGCTGCGTCGTGCGAAGAAGCCGGAGACCGTGGTGGCGGTGTTGCCGAGCTTCCGTCCGGAGGATCGCGCGCTGCTGCAGCAGCAGCATATCGCCGGCATCGTGGCGGTGTCGGGCGGGGCCACCGCGCATGAGGCACTCTGGGCGCGTGTGGCTGGTCAGATGAAGCCGGTCATCGTCGGTGCGAAAGACATCGTGATGCGGAAGGATGGCGGCATTCAGGTCGGCGGGCAGGTGGTGTCTTCCGACGAGATTGTGACGCTCGACGGCGCAACCGGACGGATCTTGAGGGGCATCTCTGGGGGACGGCAGGAAGAAGATTCCGACGTCGTGCGAGCGCTGTCGGGCAGCCTGCCGTCGGACCAGGCGCCGAATTATCCGCTCTATCAGACGATCAACCGCTGGATTCAGCGCAAGCTGGACGAATCCTACCAGCAGCAGAGCCGGGCGCTGGGCACGACCATCGAGCAGCGCATGGACGATCTGTTAGGCCAAGCGCGCGCGGTCCTCGCGGATTCGCCAGCGCCGCGCGACTGGTATCCCAAGCTGAATGAACTGGCCCGCCGGCTGATCAGCGTCCACGTGGACCGCCGCTATGAATACGCGCCCCGTGATCGGTGGTTCTGGCGTTTCACGGGGCCGTTCTTTAGCTGGGAAGAAATTCTCCAGGCCATCGAGCGTGGCTTCCAGCATGATCCGGAGATGGCAGCGGTGTTGCTGCACGTCACCGGCGGTGTGCACGAAGTCTCCTCGATGATCTTCAACCGGCTCGCCGAGCGCCACCTGCCGTTGGCCGCTGAGCTGATCGGCCTGATGAGCTGGTTCCGCGGGTGGACGTATGCAGGTGAAGATCGCGATGCCTTCCGCGAATTCTCAAAATATAGCATGGTGCGCCTACTGCTTGGCTTGGATGAAGCCACCCAACAGGCGGTGCTTGAACGGCAGTCCGCTGAGACGCTGGCTGTGGTGCTGGAGGAAGGCGCGGCATTTCGGGAAGGGCTTTTTCACGATCAGGACGACCTGCGTTTTGAGATGGCGGTGGATGTGCCTCAGGCGCTTGCAGCGTTGAGGCGGCTGCATGCCGTCGTGGATGGTGTGATCACCGATCGGTCAGGAGCGCTTCAGCAGGCCGAGGAGGGGGTGAGGGCGAAGACGCTGCTGCTGACGGAGGATGGGGCGGTGATGCCGGGATGGACGCGGGAGGCGATTGATCGGCTGGTGCACGAGCCGATTAACGAGGCTCTGGCGCGCGGCGATGCGCTGCGAACCGGTGCGAAGGCGCCTGCGCTGACGGATCAGACGACAGACCCCGAAAAGATCGCGCGAGTCCAGAAAGCGGCTGCTCGCTTAGCGGAGGCCGCGCGGGTATACAGCGAGGGCAAGGGCAAAAACGATGTGCCGACGCTGAGCAACGTCTTGGCGGAGCGCTCGATCGCATGGCTGATGAACATGGGCGGCCCGGCGCTGTGGTCGAATAAGCCGGAGCACTGGCACCTGGTGGCCTCCTCCGGCCGCTGGCCGTTCCTGGGGCTGCAGGAGAAGTCGCCGAAGTCGCACTACCTGACGGTGGAGCTGGTAGAGCTTGCCGATGAGGCGCTCGGCTCGAAAGCGAAGGCTGATGAGTTTCTGGGCGAGCTGTTGTTCCATGAGCATGAAGTGTTGGCCATGTCCACCTATCCCCCCTTGAAGCCGAAGGCTGAAGCGCTGCTGCGCGAGGGCTTCCTGAAAATCCTCGCCCTCTACCAGGCCAAGCATCCTGCTCAGGCGGCTGCAATTTCAGCTCCAGCGGCGGCAGCGTCCGCGTCCGCACTGACCGACGCGGCGGCGAAGGCCGCGCTGGTCAAGGCCAGCGCAGAGAAGCTGGCGAAGATTCTCCTGGCCAATGTGCGCGTGCAGGCACTGTCGAAGGTCCAGGAAATTTTGGCGCAGGTGCGCCTGGCCGATGATCCGGCCTACACGGCCAACACGATGCCCTCGGCCAAGATCGAGCTGACGCAGTTGGGCGCGGAGTCCGGCATGGTTCAGGATGCGGTGGACAAAGCTCGGCGGACAGATTTGAGTGGCCAGATGTTGCCGCCGAGAGAAAAGGGCCAGGCGACGACGTGGGGCGATGTGCCCAAGCCTCAGCCGGGACAGAAGGCCTATGCCCGCCTGCCGGAACCGCATCAAAAGATTCTGCAAGAGTTGACTGACAAGGTCCTGACAAGCATCGTCGAGCAGAAGCGCCGTGCGTTGCAGACGAAGCTGCAGGCGATCGGCGGGCGGCTCCTTCAGCAGGGCGCCTCGGAACAAACGGCTGCGACTAAGGAGCTGGTCGCCCTCGGATTACACTCCACACAGGCGGACGCCTTCACCAAGGAAGTCCTGGCGCTGACGGCGTCTGAACAACCGAAGGCAATCACGCTCAATGAGCTTCGAGCGCGCATCCAGGGCATGATGCCACAGACATTGCTGCCGGCGCATATCGTGGCCATCGAGATCCTCAACCGGTTTGGCGCTAATTCCATCAATGAGGAATACGTAAAGGCCTTGCGTGATCTGACGGATGCCAAGCAAGGCAATATGAAATTGGTGGTGGCGAAAGGCGACTTGGATTTGGTGCTGAGTTGGATGCGGCCTGGTCAGGCCCCACCTGCGACGGAACAGCCGGTGGCTGCTACATCTGCCGCGTCTGGTAAAGCACCCCTTCCTGTCCATGTGGTGGATGCGCTCTTGAAGGAACCCGCTGGAAAGCCGAAAAAGAAGGAGTGGCAGGAGGCGGAATTAAAGAAAATCATCGAAAAGATCAGCGGCAATCACCAGGTGCAGGCAGGACTGCTCGCGCTGGCACCAAGCATCCTCGCGGGACAAGGCACGCAAGCCACGTGGGTATTGACGCTGATGGGGACGGGTCAAATCATCCAACCGGACGCTGACCAATTCGTGCGCGCTTTTGTGGAGGCGCTTGACACACTATCCAGTGCGCCTGCGCAAAGCGCAGTCGCTCCGCGCGCGCCGCCTGAGCCAGTTCGACTCGCCGATGCCGTCATACCCCATGCCTCCCCGCAGGCCACGCCAGAAGCCGCCATCGCCGCCGCGATTCGCAAAAACGTGGCCCTCGTGCGCGCGAACAGAACATCGCGTGACACCTTCGCGAAGTGGCTGCAGCAACACGGCGTCCCCGCGGAGAAAGCCGTCTCCATCGCGCGTGAGGCGGCCTACGTTACCACTGATGCCAATGGGAAGCGGGTGCTGGTGACACAAGGCCCACGCCCCTGGACTTCAACGATTCCGCCAGACACCAAGGCTGACGACGTCTACCAGGCGCTGCCGGAGGACCAGAAAGCTCTGATCGAACCCACCATCGCGCGTGCCCTGCGGCATTTCTTGAATCACCAGTCTGCGCCCCCTGCTGTGCAGGTGTTCGACATGGCCCGCGGAGACGATGGGGCCGCCCGCCGCGCGCCGTTCCATGCGCCGCTCGATGAGCCGCATCTGCTCACAGCCATTCGGCGCACACTCTCCAGCCAAGACCAGGGGGAGCCGGCACCAGAACGGATACAGGCCCTGACACAACGCCTGCGGGTTGCGGATCAGGCCGGCGCTTTCGTGCCACCCCCGACGGGCTTCCGCGCCATGGCCGGCCTGTCGCTGGAGGATTTACCGGAAGACGTCCGCAAGGCGGTGGAGGAGCAAGCCGCGCTCCTGCAGCCCGACCAGGTGCAGGTGATTGGCGAGGAGGACGAAGCGCGGTTGCTGAAAGAAGCCATCGCAGCCGGTGAGCTGATCCCAACCGCTGACGGCAACTACTTCGCCTTCTCGCATCCCCAGGACACGGCTCGCTCAGAGAGTCGGACCATCGTGTCCACCGACAATCCCCAGGACGCCGGGCTCTACAACAATTGGAAGCTGCAGGCGACGCTGGAGCCGAAAGTGAATGAGCAACTGCGCACCAAGGGCTCCATGCGCGGCAAGACGATGTACGTGGTGCCTTATCTCTCCGGTCCGGTGGACTCGCCGCATCACCGCGTCGGCGTGGAGCCCACGGACAGCCGCTATGTGGTGCTGTCGCTGATGTCAACGGAGAAGCACGGCGGGCTCTACAAAGTCGGCCGGGCGGCGATCGAGGCCATGCGCACGGCCGATCGCATTACCGTCGGCGTGCAAGCTACCGGCGATTTGGATGCGCTGGATCGTAGCGAAACGGACAAGGACGACCGCTTCTTCGTCAATTTCCCGCGCAAGCGGATCGTGAAATCGATCGGCTCGGCCTACGGCGGTAACGCCCTCATCCCGAAGAAATTCGACTCCCTGCGCCAGGCGATGTTCGATGCCAGGCAGGATGAGCTGGCCGGACGATCCTACTGGCTGGCCGAACACATGCTGGTCATCGGCATCCAGGATCTCCAAACCAACGAGACGACCTACATCGCCGCTGCCTATCCGAGCGCCTCCGGCAAGACCAACATGGCGCTCTTGGAACCGCCGCCAGCGTTAAAGGATCGCTACCGTATCTGGACGGTGAGCGATGACATCGCCCACATCCATGTCGATGCCAAGGGTAACCTGCGCGCGATCAATCCGGAGTGGGGCCTCTTCGGCGTGGCTCCCGGCACCAGCACGAAGTCCAACCCGAATGCGCTAGCCGCCGTCGGACCGAACACCGGGACGATCTTTACGAACGTGGCGGCTAAGCTGGGCGTTCGCGACGGAAATCCCGTTGTCCTTGCGCAATGGTGGGAAGACAAAGAGGCCAAGCCGAACGATCTGTCCGGCTGGGTGGACTGGCGCCGCGTGAAGATCACCGACGTCGAGACTCGAATCACCTACGCTCTGAGCACGCTGCCCAAGGATGCGAAGAACGACGCCATCCAATCCATTGCCAGGAAGTTTGCCGCCTGGTGGATTGCGAAGGATGAAGGCCAGGAGACGAGCGGCGAACGCCTGTCTGAGAGCGATGCGATCGCGCAATTGGCCGCGCAGTCCAAGGTGACGCAGGATTTGGCGAAGCTCTGGCTCAAGCAGATCAAAACCGGGTTGGCCTGGGCGCACCCTAATTCGCGCTTCACCACCAGCATTCAAAATGTGCCAAGCTGGATTGGACACGCCGCAGACCTTCCTGAGCGCAAGCGGCCGAAGGATTGGAACCATCCGGAAGGCGTGCCGATCTCGGCCTTCTTCTTCGGCGGCCGGTTGGCTAAGCGCGAGCCGTTGATTCGCCAACTGCCCAACCACATCCAAGGCATCTACGACGCGCTGGTGATGGGTGTGGAGACCACCGCCGCCGCGACGGGACAGGTCGGCGTCTTCCGCGAAGATCCGTTTGCGCAGCGGCCGTTTTTCTCCTACAACGAAGCCGACTATGTCGCCCACTGGTTGCGCGTGATGGAGGAGGTGCAACAGCGGGGCGGGACGGTGCCGGGCTTCTTCCATGTGAACTGGTTCCGCACGGGTGCGGATGGCACGTTCCTGTGGCCGGGCTACGGCGAGAACTTGCGCCCGCTGCTGTGGGCGATTGAACGCACTACTAAAGGTGGTGGCAAGGCCGAGGCAAGCCCGATCGGGTTTCTGCCGACGTCTGACGGGATCAACCTCGAAGGCTTAAGCGAGCCCGACACGGCGCGATTTCCTGAGGCGCGATCGCTTGATGTACCGGCGTGGAAGCCGGAGATGGCGCGTCGCACGAAGTTCCTCGAACAGTTTGGCGAGCGGTTGCCCACGAGGATTCGTGAGGCGCATCAGCAGTTCCTGCGCGACTGGGCCAACGTGATCGCGCAAGAGGCGAAGGCCACGCGGCAGGAGGCACGGGTTGAACCCACAGGGCTCGAGGTGGTGCTGGAGGCGCTGAAGCAGAAGCTGGGCCGGGCGGGGTTCGACGCGCGGCAGCAGGAGCTGCTCCTGGCGCAGATCTGGCTGGAGCCGGATGATTTCAACCAGGTGGATGGGCGGCAGACACCGTCTACGCCCGTGGACATTCGGCGCCTCCTCGAGAGTGTGACCGATGTGGCGATCGCCCTCACGCTGAATGAGCGCGATGATGCGGATGTACTGGCGGGCCTGCGCGAGGCCGCGCTGGTGTTGGGCGCCGACAACGCGGAGGGGCTTGAGCGCTTGATGCAGCATGTCATCGAGGACTTTGCATCTACCGACCAGCATCGTCAGGCGCAGATCATGAAAGCGCTCCGATGGCTGCCGCATTATGTTTCCCATATTGAGCCGGCGCTGGGCGACTCGGACGCGCTGCAGCGGGAATGGGAGCGGTATCTGGACTCGATCGTCAAGTTGCCCATGGCGGCGCGTTCTGAGCCGAGGGACCCGCGTGAGACGGAGCCGCTGGAATCGGATTACCGCGTCACGCTGACCCAGCCGACCGGCCAGACGGACGGCGTGATTACGGTCACGTTCCCGAAGGTGCCGATGCCTGTCGCCGAGGCTTCGCCGGTGAGCGTCTACCTGCGTTTCATTCAGGAGGGCGACGAGCTGCGCATCGGCCGCATGGGGTTGGTCGATCTGTTTGTCCGTGATTTGACCGCTGAGCAGCGCAGCCGCATCCGGCACTGGAAATCGCTGTTGTGGGACGAAGCGGTGCGCCTCGCCCGCGAGCGCGGCGTGACGCGCATCGTGCTAAGCCCGCCCGCCGCCCACCATCGTCTGGAGAAAGAGGGCCGGGTGGAACCCCGCCCCTACCGCAAGTTCCGCCGCTACGCCTTATTCCCGCAGGAGCAGGGCTTCACGCTGCGCGTCCGGCCCGAGCGGGTCGTCTTCAGCCGCACCGAGCCTCGCATCTTCTCGCACCTCGTGTGGGAGCTGCTGCTGCCTCCTGCGCAAGCAGCCGAGACCACACAGCGATTCGCGCGCGCGGTGGCGGTTGCCGAAGTCGCGATTGCGGAGTCGGGCGATGACTATTTCGTCAAGCCGACAATCGTCGACGAGGACACGCAGATCCGTTCCGGCGATGCGGTCATCTCCGTGAACTTCCGGGGCGACCGGGCCGAGCCGGCCACACGCCTGCTCACCAACGATCCTGATTTCAAGCACTTTCCGCTCGAGTCGCTGGACATCAAGCTGCTGCCCTTTGGCGTCTACAACGACGAGTATTTCGCCGCGCATGGCCTGAAGGGACTCTCGCGCGATGAGGCCTATGAGCACACGCTGGGTGAAGTGTGGGCGAATGCCGGGCTGAAGCAATTGCGCATCGCCGAGTCGGAGAAATTCAAGCACGTGACCTACTTCTTCGATGGGCTGCGTGAGTTGGCGAAAAAACTCAAGGGCTTATCCACCGAGCAGGTGCCCTCCAACAAGCTTGAGCGCCACGACGAAAAGCCAGAGATGAAGGCGAAAGAAATCACCGACCGGGCCATCCCCTATCTCAGAGGAGAGGAGGGGAAAGAGAAAGTGGACGTCGCGGTGATTAACTATGCCAACTCCGATATCGTGGGCCATTTCGATAACTTCGATGCAGCCGTGAGAGCGGTCCTGACGGTGGATGAACAGATCGGACGGCTGTATGACGAGGTCGTGGTCAAGCAGGGCGGCGTGCTGATCATCACCGCTGATCATGGGTCCTCCGAAGAGATGGCGAAGCTCGATGCCAACGGACATCTCATTCGTAAGAACGGCCGCATCGTCTGGAACAAGGCGCATGCCTTCGACAACCCGGTGGACTTCATCGTGCTCGGCGCCGGAAAGATCGAGTTGAAGTCTGGCGGCAGTCTCAAGAATGTGGCGCCGACCATTCTCGAGTTGCAAGGTCTTAAGAAACCCGTCGAGATGGATGCGGAGAGCTTGCTCGTCAACTACACAGGCGGCGCAGTCAAGGGGCCGGTGATGCTGGCGATCCGCGATGGGCAAGGCGTCAACAAGTTCCGCGATCCTGAGAAATATCCGGAAGCCTTCGTGTACGACGCGGTGCATCAGGCCCGGTTGCGCGCTAAGCAAGCCGGCAAGCCATTTCATGCGGATGCGATTCTTGAAAAGAGTCCGCATGGCCGCACGGAATTGTGGGCTCACGGAGAATACGTCGGGCATCCCGCAACACAGATGGGCGATTCGGAGACCGGCCACTCCAACATGGGCGTTGGTCGTTCAATCCGCACGCCGCTGACTCGCGTGACGGAAATTCTGGCCGATCCGAATTTCGCCAAGCGCGAGGACGTGCGCGAGGTGCTGGACTTCGCCCGGCAGCACAACGGCCGCGTGCACCTGATGGGGATGATTTCTCCCGGCGGCGTCCACTCGCACACCGACCATTTCCTGCAGTTACTGGACGTGCTCAGTAAAGAGGAAGGGATCAAGGAAGTGGTCTTGCAAGCGGACTTCGACGGCCGTGACACCGACTTCCCAGGCTCGGAGTCGTTAAAGATCATTCTGGATCACGCGCTGTCGTTGGGGTCCGAGTTTGCCCGCAAGGTGAAGGTTGGCGTGGAGGATGGCCGGTTCTATCGCATGGATCGCGACGGCTTGAATCGCGATAAGAAGAACGATCCCAGCGCCAAAGAATTGTGGATCGAGCGCACCAAGGTGTGGTACGACGCCGCGGTGCGCGGCATCGGCCGTCGCGGCTCCGACCTGTTGGCGAAAAAAGATTCGATTCAGCCACCGCCACCGATTCGGGAGCGGGTGGCGGCGGCGCTGCCGAGCGCGGGGACGTTGGCACAGGCGCTGGATGCCGCGTTTTGGACGGGCCGGGGCTTTTCTCCAGAGGATGCCGCGCTGGCCGTTCGCCAGCTCATGGCCGCGATGGATCAGGCGGTTGAGCGCATCTACCGGCGGCTTGAGCCGGCCGACGGAGCGCCGATCGATAAGCGCAACTTTTTCGAGGCGAACATCCCCTTCCTCTCGAAGGATCGCATCCGCCGGTGGATCAGCCTGCCATATCTGCTCGACCTGCTCGACGGCGAGGAGGGCTTCTCTCGCGTTGAGCGCCGGTTGGATGAGATCAGCAACGATCAGTGGACCTTGCTGCTGGATTCCTTGTCCCAGGTGGCCCTCGGCGGCGTGAGCAGCTATGCCGCGGAGCACGGCCTGACGCGTGAGGCCGTGCAGGCGGATCTGGCCGCCATCGAGCGGCATATGGAACGGGCCTCGCGCCTGCGTGACGAGATGGCTTCGGCGCATCACATCGGCCCTCGGCAGCTGGCGGCGGTCCTGAACGTCGATGTCGTCATCGCGAGCCTCCTGGGTGCCTCCGATGCAGAGCTGCGCGCGCAGATGGCGCCGAGATGGATCGTGCAGCGCAGCCGGATGGCCCGGTTGGCCGTGGATGAGGAAAACCTGTCCCTGCCGCTGTTGCACGCCGACCGCTTGCCGGGACCGGAGCGCAACGTGGTGGAGGAGGCCATGCTGCGCGTGGCGGTAGCGCGCGCGCACCCCGATGCCACGGCTCCGCTCACGATGGCGCGCCTGGTCAGCTTGATCGAGGGCCGCCAGAGCGCCTTAGTACTCTTGAGCCAGCCGCATGGAGGCGAGGGCCCCTACAACCTCCCAACGTCTCGTCAATTCTTCAACGACCTGATTGGGGTGATTGCGCGCGAGCTCGACGCCTTCAAGGCGGCGCACAACGGCCGGGCGACCCCTGCCGGGCATGCGGAACAGGACGCGCTGGGCCAACGCCTGGTGCCGGTGATTCGCCAATGGCATGAGGCGCATCGGCAGGAGCTGGCGGTGCTGCAGCAAACGCTGGGCAATCCCGAAGATGTGGAAGGATACCGGCGGAATCTGATCTACCTCGATCCCAAAGGCCGCTTCAACGTGCTGAATCACCGGTTTCGCTTCGGGACGCCAGTCCACCTCCACGGCAACTCGACCGAGGGCTACAAGATGGCCGTGATCCTGCCGCTTGAGGAGGGGCTGGAGGAGGAAGGCTTCGCGGTGAAGGGGTGGCAGGACGGCCGCCGCATCCGCTTGGCCTCGACCGGGCGGCATCCGATGAGGGCCGGGGAGGTCAGCTACCTGACCGAGAAGGAGGGCACCCCGCATCGCGTCATCGGGCGCGGCGGGCGGCCGGCGGGCGTGATTGAGATCTACATCGGCCTGTTCAAGAAGATCGACCGGCTCACACCGTGGGCCGGTCAACAAGACGCCATCGCCGGCCCGGACGGGGGCCTGTTTCTGGTGGATACGGTGGTGCCGTCGGAGCTGATCCTGCGGCATCAGGACCTGGTGCGGCGCGATCGCGAGGAGTGGACGGCCGTGACAGGAGCGGATGCCCGGGCGGCTTTGGAACAAGCGGCATGGGTGATCCGGGACGGCGATACGGCGCTCGATTCCTCCGAGGCGCTGGCGGCGTTTGACCGTTTTGCGCACGATTCCCTCGTATACCGGCATGCGGACGGCCGGGTCGTCCTGGTGCTGCGCGGAGCGCCGGTGGCGCGCGCGCGAGTGCGTGAAGCCCTCTCCCGCGTCCACCACGACGACGGCCCGGAGACCGACGACGCGCTGGCCGACTACTTTCTCCCCTCCGACGATCCGGATCTCCTCTACTTCACGCCCACCGCCGAGTTCGACCTGGACAACGGCGACGGCGATCCGATCCCGAACACGCTCGCGCAGCTCTATGCCGAAGTGAAACAGGAAGGGGCAAGCGGCAGGCCCGCCCCGGCAAGCGCTCTCGGCGGGCCGGGGGGGCAGGAGGCAGGGGAGGTGGCTGTCGGTTCGGGACGGATGGGGTTCGTGGTAAGCGGCCACGAGGAAGGCAGCCGGCGGGTTGACCTGACCTTCCGCAGCGGTGTGATCGCCGATGTGACGGATCGCATGGATCCCATCCTGGATGCGCTCCGTGAGCGATTCCCCGGCGTGGAGATTCGCCGCTCCGACGTGTTTGTGGCACCGGACTCCTACGACGTGTCGGTGGCGTTGATCGGCGAGCAGGCCGTGAACGCCTTCCAGGTCCTGCGCAGCCATCCGGATGTAGCCCGGCATTTCCAGGTTGATCGGACAGGTCCGCATCGGCGCTCCGACCTAGCACCCGGAGAGCCCGATCCGCTCGGCGGCTGGCCGGAGAACGGCGCAACGTCTGCCACAGGTGTCCCGCCATCGGGCAAGATCGCGGTCGACAATTTATCTCAGATATTTCAGGCGGTTGAAGCGTCGGGCGGCTTCCTGTTTCTCGACGGGCTCGTCTCGCAATTTGACGCGCCGGAGGGAACCTTGAGGAAGGTGCTGCGCCTGTTCACTCGCGTCGGCGTCGTTGAGGTCAGCCGGCAGCGACGGCTTGGCAAGCCCTTGACCCGCGAGGATCTTAATGTGCTTATTCGAAAACTGCGTGTGAAGGAGCATATCGATCTGCACGTGGACGGTGGACCCGGCAACGCGAGGCTGCTTCCGACGCGGCCGTGGAACGTCCGCGTGCGCGATGCCTATGACCTGGTCATTCCGGGCCGCGAAATGGCGACTCCTTCGAGCGTCATCTGGCATCTGGTGGACATCTTGCGCGTGCTCCAGAGTAAGCGCACGCTGACGCCGAGCGAGCAGACGATGCTTCAGTTGGCTGAGCGGTTGTTGCCCGGAGTGATCGCAGGCACGGAAGATACCTCCTACGCGCTGACGCCCAAGGCCCGGCAGCGTGCCGATGGTCTTCGGCAGTCGTTGGCGACGATGACGATTCAGGACGCCTACGATGCCGCGTCGGTGGACAAACTCAAGGCGGCGCTTCACGGCGCAGTCATTACAGCCCCCCAACTGTCACGACGCCATGAAACGGACCCGGCCGATTTTGGCTCCGATGAATCGTCGCTCCAGAACGAGGAGGGCGCGCCGCCGGTAGAGCGGGCTCTGCCGAGCGCAGGCGAGCGCTTGGGAGAGCATGAGGGCATGCCGCATAGTCCTGTGTTAGACAACACTGATCTCTCGCTCTTGCCTCCGAATCCGGATGAGGGTTCCGTTTCGGCGTTCCTTGGCACTGGTAGCGGTGCGGCGCCGGACGAACTGCCTGTGCGGCTCGTGGAGGCGATTGACAATAGGTACTTTGCCCTGAAGCGCGAGACTCGGGAGGTACTGCGTGAGTATGCGACGCATCCCACGCCGAGTGCGCGGCAGCAGACGCTCACACGACTCATGGAGAAGGAGGGAGGCCGCCGGCATCGCGATTTGGCTGAGGGGCTGCTCCGGCATGTCGATTGGTGGCTGCGGGATGAGCGGATCCGCAACGTGATCGTCCTAGCCGCATTAGGCAAGGTCGGGCGCCGCGATACCGTGGCGACGCTCAACCAATATTTTGGCCTGGATGCCGACTCCGACGCCGCCAGGGTGATCCAGGCGATGGCGACTCATCCTGAGATCGCCATCCCTGCCAAGCCGGTCACGACGGTCTATGAACGCTTCGCCCACGACCATCCGGAGCTTGCCAGGCAGGTGGTGGATCCGCTCGTCGAGCAGGTCTTGGCCTCCATCAATGAGGATCCGCTCTTGGTGACAGGGGTGGCCCAGTACGATGCGCTGCTTCCTGAGCATGGCGCCACCATTCGGCCGCTTATCAAGCAGGCCTTGGACGCGTTGCCGGCCTCGGCGGATGAGCGCACTCGCAAGCAGATCAAGCTCACCATCCTCCGAGTCCGGCTGGGTGAGATTCCCCCCTATCGCGAGGGGACCCAAGTCGGAGGGTTCGACCTGCTGACCGATCCCGCCTTGATCACATTCCCCGTTCCGGCGGCTGTGGCAAAGAAGGTGCTCGACCAGATTCCCGTGGCGGGGGGCGGCGCGCCCGTCCCCGCCGGCGGCTCGCCGATCCAGGCGGGCGAGTTTCTCGCGAAGGCGGCGCCGTCGGTGCTCTCGTCAGCGGATCAGGCGGAGCTGGCGCGGCAGGTGGAGCTGATCCTCACGGAGTTGATTGACGCAAGGGATCACACGATCGTGCGCCCACTGCTCGAGGACGACCTGCGCCAGGCGTTCCTGGCGCTCGGCACGCCCCAGTTCCGAGCGGCCCGCGAGCGCGCAGAGGCGCTGCTCAATGTGTGGAACGAAGCTGCCGAGGTGGATCCGGGCCGCGTCATCCGGGACCAGACGATCCTCAATCCCGCCAATGACGGGGTGGTGAATTCCGCGGCGCCGGCTGGAAACAAGCCAGCAGCCAGCGCATTAGCATTTGCGACGCTGGATGACGTGCAGGTGAAAGGTAAGACGGTGTTTGTTCGGCCTGACTTGAACGTGACCGTGAAAGACGGGCATATCGCCGATCCGGCGCATCCTCATGCGCGCGTCGTGGCGCATGCCCAGACGCTCAAAGAGCTCGCTGAGAAGGGTGCCAAGGTAGTGGTGATCTTCCATCAGGGCCGGCCGGGTGAGAAGGATTTCATGGACACCCCTGAAGAGCACGCCGCTCAGTTGTCCCAGGTGATCGGGCCGGCGGTGCGATGGGTCAACGACCTGTTCGGGGAAGAGGCGGTGTCCGCGATTCGATCACTCAAGGAAGGCGAGATCCTGGTCTTGCAGCCGGTGCGACCCCTCGAAGCCAATCCTGCCTTTGTGGCCACCCTTGAACCATTGGCAGACCTGTTCGTACTGGATGGTTTCTCGGTGTCGCACCGCGATTCACCGAGCGTGACCGGATTTACTCACACACCCACCATCGCTGGCCGGCTCATGCAGAAAGAGTTGGAAGGGAACACGAGGTTGTTGATTCCTCAGCAGCCATCGGTCGAGCTGTTTGGCGGAGGCAAAACTCCTGAAAAATTTGAAGGATTTCGCTCAGGTCTGACGATTCGAAAGGCGACGAAAGAATTGCTCGGTGGCCGGCTCGCCAATTTGGCGCTGATTGCCGCGCACATAGAAGCGTTCGATGCGGTTTCCTCCGATGCTCAGTATGCCCTCGCCGTAGAGGTGGTAGGCAAATCCACCGCAGACAATTTGGCCAAAGGCAACGAACTGGCTATTCTTCCTGAATTGGCTCGGCTGATCGCCCAGAATCGCGACCGAGTTGAGTTGCCCATCGATCTGGTCTATATGGACGGGGCAACGCGTCAGGTTGTCTCACTGATCAATGGCCGCGTGCCGGCAGGGTTCAACCATCTGCTCGAAGGGATTGGGCCTCAGACGGCCCGGCATTACATCGACGTGATTCGCGCCGGTCATCAGGGCCAGCCGTTTCACAGCGCGCTGGTAGTCGGTCCGCTCAGCAATACAGAACACGAGGAGTTGTTGCCTGAGGTTCGCATGGTGATGGAGGAGGTATCACGTATTCCATTCTGGGCTCCGGGTGGCGGCGATACCGACTCGTTGGTGGCAAAGTTGGGGCTGGCTCCCACGTATTCGTCCCTCGCGGGCGGTGCGCTGCTGGAATTTATCGCCGGCAAAACATTGCCCGGCGTCAAGATCCTCGCGGAACGTCGGCCTCGCAGCGCCTCGCCGGCCGGGCCAGTGATAAGCGACACGCAACCGGCGACAAGTCAAGAAGGGGCTGGGGACAGGGAACAGGACGTGACGGAAGAGGCGTGGGGGGTGCTCAAGGACATCAACGCCCGGCTCGATGCGCTCGCCGTTGGTGCGGGCTTACCGCTGGTGGTGTTTGTGAGCGGCGCGCCGCTCTTCGTATTTGACCCACACAATGAACAAGAGCAGCATCACTCCCGTGACCAGGTAGGTGATCACCAATCCATCCATCTGCCACCTCACTATCGTTCAATCCAGATCGCCGTCCAAAAACACCCTGCCGTCAGTGCCGACCCAAGCGCCAGCCGCAGCCAACTCAATGAGCCGGTGGTGAAGTTGGAGATCACCGCTGTCGTGAACAAGATGGACCCGAGATTCGTCAAAATCCTCGAACACGTCGCCCGTCGCTTATCCGAAAACTCCATCACTCCAGCTATAGCACAATCGTCGTGGGTTGTCAACGTCGACGGAGAGGACTTCTCGGTGACCGTGAGCGGCGCGGCGCCGGCGGTGGTGCAGAAAGCGGATGCGCGGCCGTACTTGGAGCGGCTGGAGACGATGGAGGCGAGCAGCCCGAAGATGCGGCTGATGCAGCAAGCGATGTTCGCGCCAGTGATGCCTCCGACGCCGTCGGTGCTGGCGCGACCGCACCCCATTGCGAAGGCGGCGGCGGGGGGGGCGCGGGCGGTGATCGCCGTGCATTCCTCGCTGCTGAGCGATCCGACCGAAGTGTTGGAGTTGCGGCGCACGCTGGATGCTCTGCGCGAGCTGCTGGGCAACGAGCAGCAGGTGGTGCAGGTGGCGCTGCTGGTGGAGGGGGCCTCCACGGCCGAAGAGGCCGAGGCGAAGACGCCGGGGATTCTGCGCGCCATCCGCGATGGCTCCAAGAATATGCTGAGCCTAGCACCCGATGAAGAGGCGCTGCTGCGCCTACCGGCGGAGACTGATGCGGTGCGGCTGGTCAGCGTGCTGCATGCGCTCAACCCGGAGCACCCGGAAGGTCTGGTGGTGATCGGGCCGCGCGCGTGGGTGGCGGCGCTGAAGCGTTACAGCCCCAAGGTGGCGGCGTTTGTCGTCGAGCCGCAGATGCTGACCGGCGGCGCGCTGGTTCGCGGCGCGGTGGAGGCGGTGTTTGCCGGCGAGGAGGCGCTCAAGCCCGTGCTGGCCCAGTTGAGATTAGTGCAGACCGGCGGGCTCTTTTTCTCATTGCTGCGCCAGTCGATGAAGGCGGAGGAGGAGCTGACAGAATTCATCCGCGCGTACCGCGCGGTGGTTGAGAAAGCGTGATTGCTTGAGTTTGAAAAAGCTGTTATGATATCTGGCGCCAAGGGGATGCGGAGGCGTGAGCGCAGCGGGTGCAAGCAGCGGGGGCGGCGATGAGAGGCGCGATCGATCGGCGGAGATTTCGTCGGGCTGAACTGGAAGCGCCCGTGGTGATCCGCGCCATGAATGCGGAGGGCGCGGCGGAGCAAGCCACTGTGACCGGTCAGGCGAAGAACGTGAGCCTGGCCGGTTTGTATTGTCATGTGAAAGGATCCTGCGCGCTGGCGCCCGGGCAGCAGGTGATCAGCTCGATTTCGTGTTCGGAAGATCAAGCGCGGCGGTTTCCGTTTGCGCGCGTGCTGGGAAAAGGGTGGGTGACGCGCGTGGAGCCGGTGGTCACAGGGAAGCGAGTCGGCGAACCGATCGAGGATCAGACGCTGATAGGCGTGACGGTGGCCTTTGCGCCGGATGTGACGGCCCTTGGCATGTTGGAATCCTCCTAACCGCACGTTCCCTTCGGGAGCGTCGCATGGCCCTCCGTATTGCAGTGATCGGTTGTGGAAAAGTCACCCAGCGCTTGGCGCTGCCGCAACTGGCCGCCTGCCCCGATGCTCGCATCGGGGCGCTGGTGGACGTGAATCGCCGCGTGGCCCAGGCGGTGGCCCGGCGGTGTGGGGTGGATCGCCGGCTGGTGTGGACCGATTGGCGCCGCATGCTGCGCCAAGCCGACGTCGATGCCGTGGCGATTTGCGTGCCGAACGATTTGCATGCCGAAGTGGCCGTGGCGGCCCTGAGCGCCGGGACACACGTGCTCGTTGAAAAACCGATGGCGCTCACACTGGCCGAGGCGGATCGCATGATCGCCGCGGCGAACGCCCACCGCCGGGTGCTGATGGTCGAGCAGACCCAGCGGTTTGAGCCGGCCCACGAGGTGGCTTATGCGCTGCTGCGGCGGGGCGCACTCGGTGCGATTCTGCAAGGACGAGGGCGGCTTGGCCATGCCGGCCCGGAGTACTGGAGCCGCACCAGTCCGTGGTTTCTGCAGTTGCGCCGTGCCGGCGGCGGAGCGCTCATGGATGTGGGGATTCACATGCTCGATCTGCTGCGCTGGCTCTCGGGCAAGGACGTGGCCCGCATCTGCTGCCAGGCGAAGACGCTGCGCAAGCACACCACCGTGGAAGATAACGCGAGCGCCCTGCTGGAATGGACGGATGGCACGCTGGGCTCCTGTGAAGTGAGCTGGACCACCCGGCCGTATGAAGTGACGACCGACTGGTATGGCACGTGCGGCACGCTGCGCACGCGGCTGGGCGCGGCACACCCGGTGGCGATTGACTGGTCGCATGCGGACGGCCGTCCGAAGCGCGTGTCGGCGCGTCAGCACTACCCCGCGGTTCCGAAGCGCAGCCGCTGGGGCGGGGCCTATGCCTATTTCGTTCGATGCATTCTGACTGGCACGCGGCCGTTTGTGTCCGGCGAGGAAGGGCGCAAGAGCTTGGAGACGGTGTTGGCCGCCTACGAGTCGGCGCGTACGGGCCGATGGGTGACCCTTCCGCTGAGGCGCCGATGAAGCTCGCTTGTTGCAGTTGGTCGTACCATCGAACGATGGAGGCGAAGCGGCTGAGCTTCGAAGCGTGGTTGCGTCTCTGTGCCGAGGAGTTGCGTGTGGGCGGGGTGGACATCATCGCCGAGCAGATGCCCGTGCGCACGAGGGACTATTGGCTGGCGACGAAGAAGCGATGCACCGACTTGCAGTTGACCATCGTCTCGCTCTCCCCAGGGAATAACTTTGGCGCGGCCTCGGCAGCGAGCCGCCGCCGGGAGGTCGCGAACGTGCAGCGGTGGATTGAGGCCGCGGTGGTGATGGGCGCGCCGTGTCTGCGCATCTTCGCGGGCTGGCCGCCGAGGGGGCAGGCGCAGGGGCTGTGGCCGAAGATGGTGCACTGCATCCGCCAGGTGGCGAAGACGGCCGCCCAGGCCGGGGTCACGCTGGCGGTGGAGCCGCACAATGCCGGCGGCTTCTTGCCGGATTCGCGCACGACGCTGCGGTTGATCCGCGAGCTGCACAGCCCCTGGGTGCGCATTAACCTGGACACGGGCAACTACCATGAGCCGGATCCCTACGCCGGGATGGCTGCGTCGCTGCCGTTTGCGCCGCATGTGGTGGCGAAGGTGCATCCCGAGCCGCTGGACTACGGCAAGATTTTTGCGATGCTGGCGCGCCAGCACTATCGCGGGTTTGTGACGCTCGAGTACGAGGGCGCGCTCGAGGAGCGTCGGGGCGTGCCTGCGGCCATCGCCATGCTGCGCCGCTACGGGAGGCGGTATGGACTCTAGCGTGCGGAAGACCTCTGCGCACGACCGGCAGCTCGTCGCCTACCTCTTTATTGCGCCGGCGGTGCTGTTGTTTGTCATCTTCGTGTTTATCCCCCTGTTCGTCTCGCTGTTCTTCAGCTTCACCCACTTCAACATCTTGCATCCGCCGGTGTGGGCGGGCTTCGATAATTTTTGGACGCTGCTGACCGACGATCCTCGCTTTTGGAAAGCGTTTCGCAACACCGCCTGCTATACCGCGGTGGTGGTGCCTGTGGGCATTTCGATTGCGCTGTTGTTGGCCGTGGCCCTGGAGGAGTTGTCCCGCGGCAAGCAGCTCTTCAAGATTCTGTATTTTATTCCGACGGTCACCTCCGTGGTGGCCATCGCGGTGATGTGGAAGTGGTTGTTCGCCGGGGAGAAGTACGGCCTCATCAACTATGGGCTGATCCGCCTCGGGTGTGCGCCGGTGGAGTGGCTGTTCTCGCCCACGTGGATTCTTCCGGCCATCATGATCATGAGCATTTGGGCGGGCTTGGGCTACAACCTCGTGTTCTTTTCCGCGGGGCTCTCGACCATCCCGAAGACGATTTATGAAGCGGCCAAGGTGGACGGCGCCGACTGGTGGCAGCGGTTCTGGCATGTGACGCTGCCGATGCTTCGCCCGACGCTGGTGTTTGTGGTGGTGATGTCGGTGATCAACTCGTTTCAGGTGTTTGACCAAGCCTACATCATGACCGGCGGCACCAGCGAGGGCGTGGGCGGGGTGCTTGACGGCGGCTTGACGCTGGTGTCCTATCTGTACGAGCAAGGGTTCCAAAAGTTTCGGATGGGCTACGCCTCGGCCATCGCCTATTTGATGTTCGGCTGTGTGCTGGGGCTGACCCTGGTGAACATCCGCATGCTGCGGGCTTCGCAAAAATGACCCTACGGTTTAATTGGCGGCAAGCCCTGGTGCTGGCGATCCTGACCGCCGGCGCGCTGCTCATGGTCGTGCCCTATGTGTGGATGGCGCTGACCTCGATCAAGCCGCCGGAGGAGCTGCACGCGTATCCGCCGCAATTTTACGTGCTGCATCCCACCCTGAGACCGTATCAGGATTTGTTTCGGCTGCTGCCGATGGCGCGCAGCCTGTTCAACAGCCTGTTCGTGGCCTGCAGCGTGACGGCCAGCAACGTGGTGCTCTGTTCGCTGGCCGGCTACGCGTTTGCCAAATTGCGCTTTCCCGGGCGGGATGCGATCTTCCTGGCGCTGCTCTCTTCGATGATGATTCCGTGGCAGGTGAATCTCATCCCCGGCTTTCTGATTGTGAAGCAGTTCGGATGGCTGAATACGTTTTGGGCGCTGATCATCCCCAAGCTGGCCCTGCCCTTTGGCATCTTCCTCTGCCGGCAGTATATCATGAGCATTCCCAATGATTTGATTGAAGCCGCGCGCATCGACGGCTGCAATGAGCTGGAGATTTATTGGCGCGTCATCGTGCCGCTGATTGTGCCCGCGCTGGCCACGCTGTCTATCTTCACCTTCCTGGGGCAGTGGAACGATTTTGTGTGGCCCTTGATTGTGATTCAGTCCGGCTCGATGCGCACCGTGCCGCTGATTATCGGGGTGCTGAATGGGCAGTTTGGGGCGAACTTCGCGATGATCATGGCCGGGGCGTTGGTGATCACCGTGCCGATGCTGGTGGTCTTTTTGATCTTCCAGCGCCAGTTCATTAAGGGCGTCTATTTGACGACCATCCAATGAGCAGTTTAGTCCATAGTCGACAGTCCATAGTCCATAGAAAAGGTTTTCGAGCCGTTTTTGTCTATGGACTATTGACTATGGTCTATGGACTGCCTGTCGTGGGTGCGGCAGAGGTGCGGGTGACCTCGGTGAAACTGGAGCGGCCGGTGATCGAGCTGTTCGAGCGCGGCGAGCTGACCATCCGGCTCGAGGGCCTCGTGGCCGATCCCTACGATGCGAACGAACTGTTGCTGGAGGCGACCTTTCATCCGCCGCGCGGGCCGGCGGTCACCGTGCCGGCGTTCTATTATCAACCGTTTGAGCCCTCCGACGAGGCACCCGGCCAAGCGCGCCCGGTGGGCGAGCCGGTGTGGAAAGTGCGCCTCACGCCTCGAGAGAAAGGGGTGTGGTCCTATGAGGTGACGCTGCGCACGCCCGCGGGGAAGTCGGCGGCCGCAAGCGGCACGATGGAAGTGATCGCGTCCGCTCGGCCGGGGTTTGTGCAGTTGGATCGCGCCAGTCAATCGTTTCGGTTTGAACGCGGAGAAACGTTTATTCCGATTGGAGAAAATATGTGTTGGCCGCCCAGCGCGCAGCCGCTCGCGGCGTATGCGCGCTGGATGCGCGACTTGGCCCAGCAGCGCGCGAATTACATTCGCTTGTGGCTGGCCCCGTGGGCCTTCCGCTTGGAAACCAAAGACACCGGCGTGGGGCGCTACGATCAGTTGCGGGCCTGGCAGGTGGATCAATTGTTGGAGCAGAGCGAGTCGGCCGGCTTGTATTGGCAGCTCTCGCTGCTAGAGCACGGCAGCTTCAGCCAGACGCACGATCCGGCGTGGCAGGGGAATCCCTACAATCAAGACCTGGGCGGCATGTGCCGTACGCCCAACGATTTTGTGACCGATTCGAAGGCGCAGGCAGCCTTTCAGCGCCTGCTGCGGTATCTGGTGAGCCGTTGGGGGTATAGCCCGCACCTGGCGACGTGGGAATTGTTTAATGAACTTGATCTGAGCGACATTCGGATGGAGGACGCCACGCCGTGGGTGGCGCAGATGAGCGCCTATCTGCGCTCGATCGATCCGTATCGCCGGCCGATCACCATCAGCGTCCATCATGAGCAGGCGGAGGCCATCTGGCGGCTGCCGACCATCGATACGATTCAAGTCCATGCGTACGACCAGCGTGATTTTGCCGGCTTCTTCGGCGGTTCGTTCATCACCGAGCTGAAGCAGCGGTTTCAAAAGCCGGTGCTGGTGGGCGAGTTCGGCTGGATCGGCGAGTTCATGCGGCAGGTCGACACGGGCGGCATCCATCTGCATGATGGCTTGTGGGCGAGCGCCTTAGGCGGGGCGATGGGGGGGGCGTTGCCGTGGTTTTGGGATACGTATATACATCCGAATCATCTGGAGCGGCATGATCGCGCCCTGGCGATGTTTTGGCGCGGGGAGCAGATTCGCCAGCCGCTGCAGCGTTTGAGCCTCTCGCTCTCCGATCCGGATTTGTTCGGGTGCGGAGTGGGCACCTCGAACCACGCCTACGTCTGGTTCAAGAATCGGACGCACAACGTCGATCAGTATCTGGCCTATCGCGCGGCGGTGGCGAAGGAACGGTTGCGCCAGGCGCGGGGCCAGACGCCTACGCTGGTGGCGTATCCGCCGCGGATCATTGAACAGGCCACCGCCACCATCCGCGGCTTAGCGTGGATGGGTCGCTATCGCATTGAATGGTGGGATACGTATCGGGGCCAGGTGGCAAGCCGGTCGGTGGCCTCGGTGTGGGGTGGGGCGCTGACCGTGCCGGTGCCGGCCGTTGAGTTCGACGTGGCGGCGAAGGTCGTCAAGCTGCAGTGGTGGGAACGCGGATAGCGAGTCGATAGTCAATAGTCCATAGTCCATAGAAAATACATGCACATGATGAAGAGCAGCAGGGTGTTGTCTCGATCTTTACTATCGACTATCGTCTATGGACTGTTTTTCATGGTCCATGGACTGCTCTTCTATGGACTATGGTCTATGGTCTATGGACTGCCTTTCGTATCGGCGCACTCCGAGGAGGCGACCATTGCGCTGCGGACCTACACCCCCATCGCAATCGATGGTAGACTTGATGAGTGGGTCCGTCGCGTCGAGCAGAGCAACTGGTCGGGGAAGATGGAAGTCAAGAAAGGCGACGTGATGAAGTGGATTCGCGCGGTGCCCATCAACTTGAACACCCTGACGAGCCGCGTGGAGGCCGGGACGATCAACGGCCCGGAGGATCTCTCCGCGGTGGTGTACCTGTTGTGGGATCCGCAGCAACTCTACGTGGCGGCGGTGGTGCGTGATGACGAGGTCGTCGCCCAACATCAGGGAGAGAACATCTGGCAGGATGACACCCTGGAGTTGTGGCTTGACTGCCGGCATGATGCCGTCACGCATACGTTGTTTCAGGACGATGAGTACCAATTGGGGTTTTCTCCGGCCAGCCAAGATCGCAAGGCGGTGGCCTGGGCGTGGCGCAATCCGAATGTGGAGCCGGTGCTCAAGGCCATGCAGGTGGCCTCGACCGCCACGGCGGATGGCTATGTGCTGGAAGCCTCGGTGCCCTGGGCGGTGCTGCACGGCTGTCTGGCTGCGGTGGGGAGCATGATGGGGTTCAATATTTCCATCGTCGATAAGGATCGGGATCAATTATGGAGCCACCTGGCATGGTCGGGACAGTTGCATTCGGATCCGAGTCAATTTGGGCATCTCTATCTCCTGGATGCTCCGGTCGATCTGTTTCCGGCGGATGTGTTTGAGACGCCAGGGACATCGCGATGGGACACGCTCCAATGAACAGTTCAGTCCATAGTCGACAGTCCACAGTCAATAGTCAACCCAAGAAGCCATCGGTCTATGGTCTATGGTCTATGGTCTATGGACTGCTCTTCTATGGACTGGTCGCGATAGCGACCGCAGAGGCGGCGGAGATTGTCATTTATGGCTTCGAAGACAGCCTGGAAGGCTGGGCTATTCCTGATTGGGCTCAAACGTCCTCCGAGTACGTGGGCAAAGAGATCTCGGTGTCCACGGATAAAGCGGACGAAGGCCATGCCGCGATGAAGATGTGGGTCGCCTTTCCAGGAGATCGGTGGACGAGCGCGTATGTGGAACGCGCATGCGAGGTCACCGACTGGACGCCGTTTGGACAATTGGCGGTGAGCGTCTATGTGCCGGCGGTGGCTCCGGCCGGGTTGAAGGGGCGCATCATCCTCACCGTGGGAGACGACTGGCGATGGACGGAGATGAATCGGGCCATTCCCTTGACGCCGGGGGAGTGGACTGCCATCGCCGTCAATCTCACTCCGGAGAGCATGGATTGGAAGTTTTTTCCCGACGGGCAGTTTCGCCAGCGAGTGGATAAGATCGGGATTCGCATCGAATCGGATCACGGGCCGGCCTACAGCGGGCCGGTGTTTGTGGATCACGTCCGCTTAGCGGAATAACGCATCCACACTCAACACGTAACAGAGGAGGTTCGGATGAAACATTCCCATGTGTCGTGTGCGCTGGCTCTCGCGGGGGCGTGGCTGGCGCTGGTGCCATTCGCCTTCGCGCAGGATGAGGCGCTGGTCATTTTCGATTTTGAGGGCAGCACGCAGGAATGGGCGATTCCCGAATGGGCGTTGTCCTCGCCGGATAATGTGAGCACGAGCCTGGTCGCCTCGCAAGATTTTGTCTCCGGCGGCCGAGGGTCGCTACAGATGATGGTGAACTTCCCGGGTCACAAATGGATGGGGGCGTATCTGGAGCGGATGATGTACGTGACCGATTGGACCCCGTTTGCCGCCATCGCGGTGGATGTGTATCTGCCCTACAGCGCTCCGTCGGGCCTGAAAGGGCGCTTCATTCTCACCGCGGGGGAGCAGTGGACATGGACCGAGATGAACCGCGGCGCGCCGTTGGTGCCGGATCAGTGGACGACGATGACCGCGAACCTCAAGCCGGGCAGTTTGGATTGGAAGTTTTTTCCGGATGAGGCGTTTCGTCATGACATCCGAAAGATCGGCATCCGGATCGAGTCGGACGGCCCCACGTATCCCGTCTATGCCGGGCCGGTGTACGTCGATCGTGTGCGTCTGTTGAAGAGTTCCACGCCGTGAGCCTTCTTCGCACGTCTTGCTGATGCCCATTCGTTACACGGCCGGCGATGCGCTCGCCGGCGGGATGCCGGTGGGGGGCTTAGGCTGCGGCGTCATGCAGATTTTTCCTGACGGTTCCCGCGGCGGCTTCACCGGGCTGAATAATTGGGAGCAGCCCCTCACCACGCTGCACCGGTTTCGCCGCGGCGACGCTGAGGAGTATCGCGACGCCAATCCGCTCGGGATTTATGCGGAGTGGAACGGGCAGCGCGTGGCCAAATTGCTCCAACGCACCCCTCTCGCGAAGTGTCCCGTGGTGCAGGATCTCGTGATGGAAGCCGATTTTCCCGTGGCCGAGTTGACCGTGCTCGACGCCGAGCTGCCGGTTGAGGTGCGGGTGCGGCATTGGTCGCCGTTTGTGCCCCACGACTCCAAGGCCTCCGGCCTGCCGGTGATGATCTCCTCCGTGCACGTGGCGAACCCGACCGCCCATCCGATGACGGTCTCCGTGCTGGCGTGCTGTGTGAATGCGGTGGGGGCGTGGAACGTGGGGCGGGTGAATCGGCTCCGGCGAGCCAATGGCTTGGTGGGGGTGGAGTGCCGTCGGCGACACAGCCACGCCCGCGACGAGCGCGCGGGCACCATGGTGCTGGCGACCGATGCGTCCACCACCGTCCCCGGGGCGGAGGTGACCTTCTTCGCCAGTTGGATGTATGCCACCCATCCGTTTCGCGGCAACCGGGATGATCGCCGTCTGGCCGCGTGGGAGGCGTTTGCCGCCGAGGGGCGGTTGCCCAATCGCCTGGAGGCCCAGGAAGCGATGGGCGAATTGGATGAGCCGATGGGGGCGCTGGCCGTGCGGGTGACACTCGCCGCCTTCGCCTCGCGCGACATTCCATTTTATTCGAGTTGGTTCATGCCGAATCATCTCTACGGCCATCAGTATGCCCGATGGTTCCGCAGTGCGTGGGACGTGGCCGCGTATGTCAGTCCGCGGCGTCGGCGGTTGTATGCGGCGACCCGGGCGTGGCAACAGACCGTGCGCGCGAGCGGCCTGCCGGAGTGGCTGGCCGATGGGCTGATCAATTCGCTTGGCGTCTATACCGCCGCCAGTTGGTGGACGCGCGACGGGCGCTTTGCGCTGTATGAGAACCCGGTGAAATGGCCGCTGATGGATTCGCTGGATGTGCGCTACTACGGCACCCTGCCGCTGGCGATGTGGTTTCCGGAGTTGGAGCAGTCCACCCTGCTGCAATTTGCGGCCCTTCAGCGAGCGGACGGCCGCATTCCCCACGATCTGGGCAAAGCCCAATTGGACTGTCCCAGCGACGGCACCACGGCCGGCGCGCCGTGGAAAGACCTGGCGACGAAATTCACCCTGATGGCCTATCGCGACGTGGCGTGGGGCGGGGGCACGGCGCTGTTGCGCCGGCTCTACCCGCATGTCAAGCGCGCGATGCTGTGGGAGTTTGGCACCGATCGCAACGGCGATGGGCTGCCCGATAACGAAGGCTGTGATTCGACCTACGACCTCTGGCCGTTCTATGGCACCAGCGCGTACACGGCCATTATTTTTCTGGCGGCCCTGCGGGCGGCCGAGCGTCTGGCGACCCTGTACGGCGATCGCGCCTTTGCCCGCGTGTGCCGGGAGTGGGATCGGCGCGGGAGCGCGCGTGTGGAGCAGCAGCTCTGGACCGGCGAGTACTATCGCGCGGCCGCGCGCGCCGACGGGACCACGTACGAGGCGTGCATCGCCGGGCAGCTGAATGGGCAATGGTACGCGCACCTGCTGGGCCTGGGGTCGCTCCTGCTCCCGTCGCACGTGCGCAGCGCCGTGCAGGCGATGCTGCGTCTGAATGGACAAGGGTCGCGCTTCGGCGCGATCAACGCGGTGTTTTCCGATGGGACGGTCGACACGAGTTCCTGGCATTCGGGCAACATCTGGGTGGGTGAAACGTACGCGTTGGCGTCGCTCGCCATTTATGAAGGGTTCATCGAAGAGGGGTTGGAGTTGACACGGAGGATGTGGATGACCTTTGTCGAGCAGGCGAAGAGCCCGTGGTCGCAGCCGGATGTCGTCGCGGCTGAGGATGGCCGGTTGGGAGACGGAGAATGGTATCTGCGCAACGTGGCGATCTGGTCGGTGCCGTGTGCGCTGGCGCGCACCGATGGCCGCGTGCGGCAGATGTTCAAGACGCTGGCCCCGTCCCTCCACCTGCGCCGGATGCGCGAGGTGGTGAGATCCCCGCGTGCGCGCGCCGAAGCGGTCCTCGGGAGTGTGCGCTGATGCGCCGGCGCTGGTGGCTCGCCGCGCTGGCGGTGGCGGGTTCGGTGGGACTTGGCGGGTGCGGCAAGAAGGCCCCCTCCTCGACGCTGACGATGTGGCTGGTCGGGTCCGAAGCGCAGGCCCGCACGATTCAGGAGCTGTCCAAGGCGTTCACCGACCGCACCGGGATGGCGGTGATCTGCGAAGCGGTGGCCTGGGGAGAGGCCCACAGCAAATATCTCACGGCGGTGGCCGGGGACGTGCAACCGGATATCGGCACGATGGGGCTGACCTGGGGTGCTGAGTTTGGGCGGCTCGGGGCGCTGGTCGAGCTGAACCAGGCGTTTGGGAACGAGCTTGAGGCGGTGCGACGGCAGACCTTTCCCGGCCTGTGGCAATCGATCGAGCAGGAGGGTGCGGTCTACGGGATTCCGCTGGATCTGACGCTGCAAGTGCTCTATTACCGCAACGATCTGATTCCGCAGCCGCCCCGGACGTGGGACGACCTGGTCGATCTGCTGCAGCGATTGCACGGAGAGAACCGGCGCATGATTATCGATTGGGGAAGCTTAAGCTGGATCGGGTATGCGCCGTTTCTGTGGCAAGCCGGCGGTGACTTCTATACAGCCGCGCACACCGAGGCGGCGTTGGATCGCGCCGAGGCGGTGCGGGCCGCGGAATTTTTCCGCGACCTGTATCTGAAGTACGACGTGCCCAAAACGTCCATTCCGTTGGAGCAGGGCTTGCGCACCGGCGAGTTTCCCCTGGCCATGTCAGGCAACTGGAAGATCGTGAGTCTAATGGTTGGACTGCCGGAGCTTAAGGGCCAATGGTCCGTGGCACCCTTGCCCAAGGGTCCGGGGGGCGCGCGGACGGCGTTTCTCGGGGGGCGGATTCTCACCCTCTTCAAGAAGTCACCACACCAAGCCCAGGCGTGGCAATTCCTCCGCTATCTGTTTGAACCCAGCGTGCAAGTGAAGCTCTACCAGGCCGCACTGGAAACGCAGGACGCGTATCTGCCGCCCAATCGCGCGACGTGGGCGCAGTTGCCGATGGCCGCGGGCATGAAAGCCGTGTTGGAAGAGCAGGCGGAAGATGCGAAGGGGCCGCCGCCGGTGCCGGGCTGGGACGATGCGACCCAACTCATTGAAACGGGCCTGCAGCGCATCATTCTCCACGATGCGCCGGTGCAGGAGGAACTGCGCGAGGTCGCGCGCGGGATGAATCGCGCCTTACAGCGGGCGCGCGAGGGCGGGGGTCGCTAAAAGAACACGCCGATTTTGCCGAAGAGTTCGTACGCATCCGCGGTGTTGCGTCCCGCGAACACGTCGTTGTAGCCGACTTCCACATTCACGGTGGGGCCGCCCGTGCGAAAAATAGTGGCGAACCCGTCCCCCCACACGTTCACAATCGCGCGGACGCCCCACTTGGCAAAATCTTCCGTCTCTTCGTGAGTGCTCTTGACGCTGAGCACGCTCTCCACAAGGCCGACGAGCATCAGCCGCTTGAGCGGCGTGAACCCCGCTTCCAGCAGGATCGGGAACTCGTTGGCCGGATCGTCAACGCGCGCCGTGAATCCTCCCTCCACGTTCACAAAGGCCACCTTCGCATACCGCGTGTCCATCGGGGCGTTCGCCAGCGTCAAGGGAGCGGTCTCGGTCGCCGTGGTGCGATCGGCCATGGCCAATCGGGGCGCAGACCGGGGTGCGGCTTGCGCCTCCGGGGTGAGCGTGTCATCAAACCAATCGAGCACGGCTTCATGAAACGGCGCGCGCGCATCATCCGGATGCAGGAACCCTGGCTCCTCCTGTGTCACCAGGCGCGCCTGCGTCTGGTGCAACGCGGCGTCCATGAACGCGTCACGCATGGCGGTTGCTCGTGTTGCCACCGGCGCCTGCGACCGAGCCTGGGTACCCACCGATAGGTGGGTGGGCGAAGGACGTGCCGAACCCCGCGGGGATTCGGCATACGGCGCAAAGGTCCACGAGCGGCTGAGGAGCAGCCGCGACTCAAAATCAAACTGGCCATCCCCGATCGGATTTTTGTGGGGATCGTAGGCGCCGGGGATTTTCCAACTGAATTGCACGCTGCTCACCAGCGGCGTGGTGGTCGCGCGGAATTTGGTGCGCACGTAGATATCTCCAATGCCGGTGCGCAGCAGATCGAGGTTGTCATCACGGTAATGGGATGAAATGTAGGGCAGGCTCGCGAGCAGGTTGAACCAATCCGTGACCCCGTACTCGAGCTTCCACTCGTTGCGGATGTCTGCAAAGAGCGCCGTCTTGGGGCGGCGGCCGCTGTGGCCTTCGGAGTTAAACGTCTTTTTCGAGCCGAAATAGCGGTAGAAATATTCCGCATACCAGCGCTCGCGCGGCAGCGTCCACGCACCCGCCCACGCCGGCGGAGCCTGGCCGATCAGCAGCGCGCAGACGACGCTTAGGAGGAAGTAGAAGAGGAACGGTCGTTGCCTGTGTCGCATCGTCGAGGAATAGGTAGTAGCTTATGTAAATATCGAGGGGAAGTCAAGCGAAAACAAGTTGTGAAAGATGATTGACAAACGGCGTGCGGTGTTGAATAATACACGGTAGTCTCTTTCGTTTCAAGCAGTTAAAGAGACGAGAAAAAGTGACGACACGAGAGCCGTTGACCCAACGACGAATGATTCGACGCCGCACCCTTCTGAATGACCACAAGCTGACCGAGCGCGAGCAGAAAAGCCTCGCGTTGCTGGAGCTGATTCGCCAGCGCGGTCCACTGACCCGCACCGGACTCTCCCAGGGGACCGGCTTTAATATCGTCACCGTCTCCAACTATGTCGCGGAATTCATCAAGCAGGGTTTGGTGAGTGAGCGGGGTTTTGACGTGTCCAGCGGCGGCCGCAAGCCGGTGCTGGTGGAGCTCAACGCCAAAGCGGGATTCGTGATCGGCATTGATCTTGCACCCATGGGCGTGGCAGGTGTAGAGATGACGGGTGTGATGACCGACCTGCACGGTTCGGTGGTGCACCGCATCGTCGCGACGCGCGCCATCGAGGCTGAGATGGATATGGACCGCACGCTGACACAGGCGGCGCAGTTGGTGCATCGGCTGATCGAGACCAGCCCCATCGAGGCCGAACACCTTCACGGCATTGGGATCGGGCTGCCTGGCATCATGGATGAGCGGGCGGGCACCGTGCGGCAGGCCATTCGTGGTGCGACGCGATCCAGCTATACGGGGCTGCAAGATCGTTTGGAGCGGGAGGTCAAACTTCCGGTCTTGCTGGGGAATGATGCGAGCCTCGCCGGCTATGGAGAGTATCGCCTGGGGTTGGACCGGCCGGTGGAGAATATGGTGTATTGCTACTCGGATGTGGGCGCGAGTCTCATCATGCATGGCCATGTGTATTGGGGGGCCTCAGGAAGTGCTGGCGAGCTCGGGGTGCATGTGCCCTCCGATGACGACTACTTGACGTGGATTAAAAGCCCCGCCTTCGTCTTGCCCAACGACCGGGAGCTGGGGATTGCCTCTCAGGCGAGAAAGCTCGTTGAGGAGGGGCATCCGACGGCCATTCGCGATCTGGCGCATGGGCAGCCCTCGGCCATTACCTTCGCGCTGGTCCTGCAAGCCGCCCTGAACGGAGATCCCGTGGCGCGGGAATTGATTGAGCACGCGGCGATGCAGCTCGGTATTCGGATTGCGATGATCGTGAATCTCTTCAACCCGGAGGTGGTGATTATCGGGGGTGGGATCGAGAAGGCGGGGGCGTTGTTGCTGGAGCCGGTGTGGCGGGCGGTGAAGCGCTACGCCTACGAGGAGCCGGCGAGCCTGGTCGATGTGCTGCCGGCGAAGCTTGGCGACAATGCTGTGGCGTTAGGAGCCGCGTGTTGGGTGATCCGTGAGGTGTTTATCCAAGCTTGATGAGAAAAGGATTCTCGAACGTGCTGCTGGGGATTGCGGGCGCTGTGGTAGTGGGCGGCGGGGCGTTGGTGGCGGTGGGAGAGATTTCGCGGCTGCGAATGGCGCTGGGCGCGACACAGCAGATGATCGCGCGGCTCACCACCCAGACGGATGAATTGCAGCGCCAGCTCGACGCCGTGCAAGGCGAGCGCACGCAGTTGGAGGCGCGGGTGGCTCAGATGCGTGACGCCTTGGAGACCTCGACGGAGGAGCTGACGCGTCTGCGCAACGCGTCCACCGAGGCGCGCTTGCGCGCCGACGAGCTGGGAAACGAGCAGGACGCGCTTGCACGCCAGGTGGCGCGGCTCACGCGCGAACGCGATGAGGCGGTGGAACAGGTCAAGCAGTTTGAGACGCAGAAGGGGGAGCTGGAACGCTCCGTCGCGCGGTTCCGAGAGCGATGGAAATTTTTGGATCGCGATTATCAGCAGCTTGCCGAGCGGCTCAAGCAGGTGGAGCAGGAACAGGCGGCACAGGCCGCGCCGCGGGGGATGGTCGTCGCCGCGCCGGGACAGTATGGCTTAGTCGCCAGCACGGGTGAGTCGATGACGCCACACTCCGCCGCGTCCTCTTCCGCCCTCGCCCCGCCTATCGGCCGGGTGCCGGAGATGTCGGGGTCTGAGGGAGCGCTCCCATTCTCCGTCTTATCCCCACAGGGCATGGGCGGGGCGATCGAGTTGCCGCCCATCGTCGTCCAGAGAGGCCAAGCTTGGAGTGGGCTGGGGGTTCGCGCGCGCGTCATGGAAGTGAATGCTCAGCACCACTTTGTGGTGCTGGATAAAGGGGCTGAGGACGGCATCCGCGTCGGCACGACCTTCGCGATCGTGCGGGGGGGCAGCCCGGTGGGGACGGCGGTTGCGGTGCGCGTTCGTCCCAGACTCGCCGCCTGCGATGTGATGCCTTCGCGTTCGCCCGAGCCGTTGCAGGTGGGCGATGTGGCGGTTCCTCAAAGCTCCTAACGTGCCCTTGCTGGGTCGAGGCGTCTCCCATGGCCAACTGGTCATCAGCACCAGGCAATTGGCCACCTTGGTGAAAGCCGGCATGCCGCTGCTGCGCTCGCTGCGCACCGTCAGCGATCAGTTAGAGCCTGGCGCCTTGCGGCACATCTTCACCGCCGTCGCCGTCGATGTCGAAGGCGGCGTCAAGCTCTCCGAAGCCCTCTCCCGTTATCCGCGCGCGTTTCCCACGTTTTATGTCAACATGGTGCGCGCCGGCGAATTGGGCGGCTTGCTGGATGAAATTCTCCGTCGGCTGGCCGAGTTGATGGAAAAACAGCAGCGCATTCGCGATCGGGTGCAAAGTGCCTTGATGTATCCTGCCTTCGTGATGGTCGCCTCGATTGCCATCTTGGCGATTTTGATGGCGTTCGTGGTCCCCACCTTTCTGAGCATGTTCACGGAGTTGGGGTCCGCCCTGCCGCTGCCCACGAGGATTCTGGTGACGGCGTGCCAGGCGATTCGACAGGGGTGGTGGGCGGTGGCGTTGGCCGGGGCGGGGCTGTGGATGCTCATCCAAGCCGCCCTGCGCACGCCCCTTGGCAAGCGGCAGATGGACGGGTTGATGCTGAAGCTGCCGGTGGTCGGCTCGCTCATCCACCGGTTGCTCATCGCCCGCTTCGCCCGCACCTTCGGCACGCTGCTCACCAGCGGGGTGCCGATTTTGGGCGCGTTGGAGACGGTGCGTGCCACGGTGAGTAACGCCGTGCTGGATGAGGCGCTGCAAGAAGTGGAGCGCAGTCTGAAAGCGGGGGAGTCGCTGGCTCGGCCGCTGGAACTCTCAGGGGCGTTTCCTCCGCTGGTGTCGCGCATGGTCGCGCTGGGGGAGGAGACCGGGCAGCTGGATCTGATGCTGGCCCAACTGGCCGATAACTATGAAGAGGAAGTGGACATCCAGTTGGGCGGCCTAACGCAATTGCTCGAGCCGCTGCTGATCGTCGGGGTGGGGGGCATCGTCGGCTTTATTGTGATTTCGATGTTCCTGCCGCTGTTATCGTTGACCAAGATTCTTGGATGATCACCGTGCGGAGTTCGGAGTGCGGCGTGCGGAGTGTGATGGTACATTCCGCATTCCGCATTCCGCATTCCGCATTCTCATTGATTGAGGTGGTGATCTCGCTGGCGGTGCTTTCCATCGGCGTGTTTGGGGCGATGCGGGTGTTCCCGGTGGGTTTGCGCGCCTCGCAGCGGTCGGAATTGATCAGTCGGGCCAGCCTGCTGGCGGAGCGGACGATGGAATCGCTGAAGCTTCAGGCGCTTCAGCCCGCCGCGTGGGAGACGCTGGGAGACACGCAGTGGCCGCCGGAGGGCCCGTTTGAGATCCGGGCCATCGTCGATCCGCCTGCGGTTGAGGGCTTGGCCGATCCCTCGCGTCTGAAACGCCTGGTGGTCGCCGTGAGCTGGACCCAAGAGGGAAAAGCCCGTCTGCTGGAGCTGGTGAGTTATGTCCATCGTCCCTCTGCGAGTTAAGCTATGACTCAATGGGGAGTGCGGAGTTCGGAGTGCGGAGTGCTTCCTTTTCCATTCCGCATTCCGCATTCCGCATTCCGCATTTCAAGACGAGCGCTGACGCTCGTCGAGCTGCTCATCGCCATGACCATGCTGGTCATCGTGGTGGGCTCGACGATGCTGCTCTTCCGAGGGATTACTCGGGCCTGGCGCAGCGGCCAATTACGCACCGAGCGCTATCAGCAAGCCCGGCTGCTCTCCGATCTGTTTCTGCGGGAACTGAGTTCCGCGGTGGTGGATCGCCGGTATCCGTTCCTCGGGCACGAACATGCGCTGTGGTTTGTGGGGACGCTGCCAGGCCGCGAAGGGCTGGTGGAGCGCAGCTATGCGCTGAATGCGCAGGCGCAGTTGCTCTGCGGCGATCAGCAACCACCGGATGGCGACGCCGCCACGATCTCCGCGGAAGAGGTGTGTGGGACGGACATCGCCGAGTTTAACGTCTCGTATGCCGCGCAGGCCTTCCCGCTGACCTGGGCCTCCGCCTGGGAGGGCCAAGCCGGCGGGGCGCAGGAGGGGCAGGCGCCCAAGGCGATTCGGATTCTGGTGACGATTGGGACGGCGCATGGCGAGTCATTCGAAACCCTCATCCATGTGCCCACGAGTTAGCTCCAATAAAGGTATTGCGCTGCTCATCGTGGTCAGCGTGCTGACGGTGATTGCGGTGATCGGTGTGTCGTTTGTGTTTTCGATGTTCTTGGAAACGCAGGCCTCGGCGCAATTTTCCTCCACCGTCCAGGCGCGCTACCTGGCTGAGGCGGGCATGCATCACGCCTGGGCGCTGCTCGAGGAGGATCGGCTCGGTTCGCGGGTGGATGACCTCACCGAAGGCTGGACCGCGCAGATGCAGGGCAGCGAATCCGACGTGGACGGCGCGGGCGGCCCGGAATCGCGCTGGTGGATGGTGGCGGATTCCGCCCACCACTCCGCCGGGCGCTATGGGGTGCTCATCAGCGATGAAGCGGGCAAGCTCAACCTGAACACCGCGCTGGCCGTTCCGCCCACCGGCGTGGATGCGCTGAATCTGACCACGCTGCTCCAGCGGGCCGGCGTGGCGAATGCCGCGGACGTGGCGAAGGCGATTGAAGCCTATCGGTACGGGCCGGATAGCCAGCCGGGGGCAGCCGGCGTGGACGATGATCGCGACGGCACGGTGGATGAGCCGGATGAGTATCAGCCGCTGGCACTGCGCGGCGATGACCGGCGATTCGAGCGGCTGGAAGAGCTGCTGGGTGTGGGCGGGTTGCGCGAGCCGGATCTGGCGAAGCTGCGGCCCTATGCGACGACGTATAGCTGGGATCCGAACATCAGCGTGACCGGCCAGCTCCGGCTGAATGTGAATACGGCCACCGCCGAGGTGCTGCTGGGCGCCCTGCTGCAGACCGGGGTGAATGATCCGTGGCAGATGGCGGCGAACATGGCCGACTATGCGGATAGCGACCTGGCCATGTCCCGCGTCAACAAAATCGCCGCCTCGTATGACGTGCCGGCTCCCAGCGTGTTGAGTCAGGCCGGCCATCCGCCGGATGGCTGGACGTGGCAGCCCGGCTCGCCGAACCACTACACCAGCGATCAAGCAGGGGCTTCGCTGGTGTGGACGGTGACGGACATTCCCTCAGGCACCTTTCTCGTGCGCGTCCGCGGCCAGAAAGGCAAGAACGTGGGCGATGTGACGATCAACGGCCAGACGAAGCGGTCGCTCAACTCGGGAGACGCCTTCGGCGAGATGGCTCTGGGCGGCTCCCTGATGATCGAGGTGGCTCGTCGCGAGCCCGTCGGGACCATCTGCGCCTTCGCGGGGGTCGAGCTGGTGGCGAAGGGAGGCGTGCAGGGAGTGACGCCGGTGTCGGTGCGAGGCATCGAGGCCATTCGCATTAACGAGGTGATGGTCGCCCCGCGGATTGAGCTGACCGTGAGCCAAGTGCTGCCGGATGATTTCGATAAACCGACAGGCTCAGCATGGACGTGTCCGGATCCGGCAGACCCCACCCTCTGCTCCAACACCGGCAGCGGGTCGGCGAGTTGGACGTGGCGCAACAGCAATGTGCCGGCCGGCCACTATTACGTGGATGTGTATGGCAAAGGAGCCGGCACGCGAGTGGGGCCGGTGGCGTTTGCAGGGGGCATGAATCCATCACTGCTCCATGGCGAGCGTCACAGCTCCACCCTGACGGTGAGCGATGATCACCGGGTGACGATCACCATCAATAAAGACCAAGACAGCCCAGCCTGCTATCTCCAGAACATCGTGCTGTCGCTGGAGCCGGATGCCGAGTATGTGGAGCTGATCAACCTCAGCGATGCGGACATCGATGTGAGCGGCTGGAGTCTGGGAGGGCCGGCGACCAACGAGGTGACGGCGATCTTTCCCACCGGCTCCATCATCGCGGCGCATCAGGTGTTAGCCGGAGCGGTCGATGTGGATGACAGGCTGCCGGCCGCTCACAACCAGATCAGTGCGCGCAGCGCGTGGGCCATTCCTACGACTGTGGCGGTGGCGCAGTTGCAGTTTCAAGGCGGCGCGCCGCCGGAACGGGATTGGCTGCTGGCCGCCCCGCCGGCAGGCCGCGGGGAACTGATCTTGAAAACAGCAAACGGGGATGTGGCGGATGAGGTGCAATACACGCGCTCACTCCCCACCCCAGCACCTTTTCAAAGCCTGGAAAAAGGCGATCCGACGGTGATTGTGGATACCGATCAGGATGGTATCGATGACGGATGGTTTGCTTCGAATCTCAGATACACCCCAGGCGCGGAGAATTATAATGAAGGCACGATCGAAGTCAAAGACGCGGAACATGTCATCACCCATCATCCGTCACCCGCCCCACCTCTTGTTGCCGAGGTGTCGGTGTTGAATCGTTCCCTGCGGTCGGTGGGGGAGTTGGCGGGTTTGCCCGGCGGGACCGCGTGGCACGCGGTGTCGAGCGAAGAGCTGGCGAACATCGTGGATCGGCTCACGGTGCAAGGGCTGCGGTTGGAAGCGGCCGCCGCCACGCAGGTAAACGGGGGGGCCTGGGATCAGACGGCGAATGGGTACAGCACCAGCCACGGTCACTCCGGCACCTGGCGTTGGACGAGCGTGCCGGATGGGACGTATCTGCTGACCATCTATGCCGAACCGGGTGAGCAGGTGTCGGTGCGCTGGCCTGGCGGCGACTGGAGTACGCCGCCCTCCGCCGACGCGCAGGGCAGGATTCCAGTGGGACAGGTGGTGGTGTCCGGCACGACGGTGACGGTGGAATTACGGTGCGAGTCAGCCGGCTGTCATCTGAATGCGCTGGCGCTGGATCCGCAGATGGTGCTGATCGGCTTGGTGAATGTGAATACCGCTTCCACGGCGGTGCTGCTCAGCCTGCCCGGCGTGACCGAGGCCGTGGCAGGGCGGCTTGTCAGCGCTCGGCCGTACGGCGAGCAGGGCGGTGCCACGCGCGGCATCGGCGATTTGCTGCTGGGCGTAGCACTCGGTGTGGACGAGTCGGACAAGCTGGCGCGTTTTCGCCAACTGGCGCATCTGGTCACGGTGCGCTCGTCGATGTTTCAGATTATCAGTGTTGGCGAGGCGCTGGAGCATGGGCATCCCACCGCCTCTCAGCGCATCACCGCCGTGATTCAGCGATAAATGTATGAAGGTCATTCAGTCCATAGTCGATGGTCCATAGTCCATAGAAGTGCTTGCTATCGACTATTGACTATGGTCTATGGACTGCTCTGTTATGGGTTGTTTTTCTATGGTCTATGGTCTATGGACTATGGACTATCTGTCGTGTCGGCAGCGGTGAGTGAAGGCTCGGGCAAGCGCCTGGAAACGGGCGAGGCTAATCAAGGCGGACCCGGGGCATCCTCCTCGGCGTCGGGACGGCGCCAGCAGATCAGCATTGGCTCGCCATTTTCCGGCGGGCGGTTGGCCAGCTCGCGCTTTCGCCTCAACGTCGGCTTCTTCGCCACCTCCCTCACGGAGCCGGAGGCGCTGCCGAGAGAAGAGTTGGATCTGACGGTGCTGGAGGCAAAGACTTCTCCGGGCGGTGTGCTCATAGCACCCGCCACCTGGCAGAAGGTCGTCGCTCCGTACTTTCGCTGGGAGCCTCCCCCCTCCGATGTGGGGGTGGCGGGCTATTCGTATGCGCTCGATGTCGAGCCGGATGGGACACTGGATACGCAAGGGACCAGTTGGGACGTGGCCCTGGATCCGATCAGAAAGCTGACGGACGGCCAGCACACCTTTGCGGTGAGGGCCATCGGCACCTCCGGGCTTGTGGGCAAGGCGATCCGCGTGGCGATCTGGGTGGATGCGACCACACCGACCATTGGCAACCACGGTCCGACTAGCGAGGGCTGGGCGAAGACGCTCTCGCCCACGCTCAGCGCCACGTTCTCAGATGCGGCCAGCGGCATTGACCCGCGGACGCTGCGTGTGTCGGTCAACGGGGCACCCTTATCCTCCTCTGCGGTGACCTTCCTGGCCTCCACCGGTGTGATGACGGCCATTGCCTCCGGCATGCACCAGGGAGACAACACCGTGAAGGTGGAGGCGGCCGATGTCGCGGGCAACAGCGCTACGCCGCTGGTGTGGAGTCTCAAGATTGATACGACGCCGCCAAGCGGCTCGGTGATGATCAATGCCGATGCGCAGGGGCGGGGAGCCTCGATGACGACGAGCGTGTATGTGACGCTCACGTTCTCCGCGGCGGATGCGCTCTCCGGTGTCGGCTCGATGTGGCTGAGCAACAACGGCATCAACTATGCGCGCGAGGCGTTTGCGCCGGTGAAGGAGCTGTGGCGGCTGCTGCCGGTGTCCGGCGTGCGCACCGTGTCGGTGAAGTTCGAGGACGGGGCCGGGAACCTTTCTGAGCCGGCCGCAGCGGATGACATTCAGCTCGTCCTGCTGGCTCCCGAGACGATGATCCTGGGCGGGCCGGCGGGCATCACCCAGGATCCTTCGGGAGAGTTTACGTTCGACTGTTCCACCGGCGGCTGCGTGTATGCCACCCAATACGATAACGAGGGCTGGTCCGGCTGGTCGGACATGACGACGGCTCGTCCCACGGCTCCGCTGCCAATTGGCAATCATTATTTCCGCGTGAAAGCGGCCAGAGACACCAACGGGCAGGCGGGCATTCAATTGGAGGAAGAAGATCCCACGCCGGCAGAGCGCGCCTGGATTATCGGGGTCGAGGCGCCGACGCCGATCGGACCGGGCGGCCCTCCGGTGAAGTTGTGGCGGATTGAATAACGATGGCTACTAGTGTCGGAATTGAAATCGGAGCCACGAGCGTGCGAGCCGTGCGCCTGCAACACGAGGGCGCTCGCGTGCAGTTGCAGGCCAGCGTTGAGGCTCCGGTGCGTGGGCAGGCCGACGGCGATCTGAGTGCCGCCCTCGCCCACGTGCGCAACGCGCTGGCCATTCGCCAGCCGGTCATCCTGGGCGTGCCCACGTCCTCCGCCATCGTGACCACCGTGGCGCCGCTGATCGTGCAGCGCGCGCGGGCCTGGCTGGCCGTGCAGTTTGAGCTGCAACAGCAGCTGCCCTACGATGTGCAGCAGGCGGCATGGGATGATCAGGCGTGGGGCGATTCGCGTACCGTCGTCCTGGCGATGAAGCAGTCGGTGCTCTCATCGTATGTGGCGGCCTGCACGCGGGCGGGCCTGTCGGTTGAGGCGGTCAGTATCGGCGCTGTGGCCGCCCTCAATGCCTGGGCGCGCAGCGAAGGCGATCGGAGGAACCGGCAGGGTTCCGGCCGAGCCGGGGGCACGTTTGCCCAGGTGACGGTGCTGTTGCACGCGGAAGCACAGATACTGGAGTGGATCGTCGTCGGGCCGCAGGGCGTGCAGATCATTCCCCTCGCGCTGCCGGAATTGCCGCAGCCCACAGGCCCGGCTCTGGTCGAGTGGTTGAAGGGGTCGTGGGAGTCTGTGCGCGAGCTGCTGGGGCAAGGGCCCCCGCCGACGCGGGTGTGGGTGCTGGGCGAATCGGCTGCGCACCCGAGCCTTGGGGACGCCCTCACGCAGGCGTGCGGGTGCGCCGTCGAAGTGGTCGATCCGACGCACGTGGTCGACCTGGCATCGAACCGTCCCGCCTCGCCTGAGCGATTACTGAACGCCTGCGGGTTGGCGCTGCAAGGGCTGGGCCAGGCCGCCCTCGCCGTCAATCTGCTCACGCAGACGCGGTACCGTCGCCGCCTGCGGCGTGTGCGTCGCGCGGCCCATCTGGTCGGCACGGTGTGCGTGGCGGTGATCCTCAGCTGCTGTGCGAGCGCGATGTGGGCGCTGTGGCACTCGCGTCAGGCCACGCTGCAGGCGGTGCTGGCGCAAGAACAGCTGTACACGCGCCTGCGCCCTGAAGCGCAAGCCCTCCTGAAACAACAGCGGCATCTCGAAGAGCGGCTGCAGCACCTCACGCAGCTGATTGAGACGCACGCAGTACTCGTGGCTGCCTTTCGGCAGATTGCGGATGCCCTGCCGGATGAGATCTGGTTGACGAAGCTGGAGCTCTCCCGCATCGGACGACTGGAGGCGATGGTGGAAGGCTATGCGAAATCGTTTCAGGGGATGAATCGGTTGATGGAGCAGTTGAAAGCGACGGGGTCGTGGGCCAGCGTGAAGCCGATCGCCACGGCCGTGACAACCGATGCGACGACGAATCAGCAACTGATCGCGTTTACCGTGCAGGCTCAACAATGAACAGTCCAAGGATGTGATGATGGAGAGCCGTGGCCGTGTGGTGAGTCCGCTCGCGCTCGCGGCCCTGGCGCTGGTGGGGGCGGCGACGGCGGCCGGGCTGCTCTGGCGCTTGACGGTGCGAGGCGTGGAGCAGGAGATCGCACAGCATCAGCGTGGGCTGAGCAGCTTGCACCTTAGCGGACGCGTGCCGCCGAATCGGGAGGTGATGGCGTATCTCACCCGCCGCATGGACGCGCTCTCGGCGCAGTATCAACAGGCGGTGTCGCTGGTCGCACCCTCGCTCCCGCAGCGTCCCGGGGACGACGATCCGCAACTGGCCTTTCAAGAGCGGGTGCATGAGGTGCAGCGCACGTTGGAGCGGCTCACCACCGCGCGGGGGATGTCGATTCCATTGCAACTCGGCCTGCCCAAGGAACTGCCGCCGGCGGAGACGGTGCCGCGGTTTCTCCTGCAATTGACACTGATTGAGGAGCTGGCGGAAGTGATCATGACCGTTGACGGGGTGTCGCAGCTGGTGTCGTTCAAAGCGGAGGATCCGCGCGCAGTCAGCGCCGGTGAGGAGGCCGCGTTTGTGACGGCACTGCCGGTGCACGTGCATCTGAGCTGTGCGCTCGGCGCGCTGACCACGCTCCTGCATCTGCTGGATCAGGCGCAGCCGGTGATGGCGCTGCAGCGGATGCAGGTGGCGTCCTCTGGCGCACTCTCCGGGACCGGCGGACCCTCATCGCTGGATGTGGAGTTGGTCGTTGCGCGGTATGTGGTGAAGGAATGAGTCGCGCTCCTCATGGTGCCGGCTCGGTCGGCGGCGCGCCGTGGGACGCCATCGTGATGGCGGGAGGGTTGGCGGTGGTCGCGGCGGCGGCCTGGCATTGGCAGGCCAGTGTGCAGCATCGCCAACGGGTGCCGGCACTCACCGAATCCTGGGAGCGCGCGCAAGAGCAATTTCCTCTGCCCACGACGTTACTCTCGGCGATGGATTCCTCCGGGACAGGCCGGCCTCGCGAATCGCTGGCCGCGGTGGTGAAGGCCAACCCGTTTTCGCCGCAACGTCGCACGGTGCTTCCCGCAGCACCCCCGGGGGGAGCCGGGGGTTCGGGCGGCTCGCCATCCGCTCCGGCGGCTGCCCTCGTGTACAAGGGGCGGGTCTCCTTGGGGACCATCCAGCGGGCGATTGTGGAAGATGGCACGGCCAAAAAAACGTATTTTCTCCAAGTGGGACAAGAGGTTGCGGGATATAAGGTGCTTGACATCTCGGAAAGCGAGGTGGTATTATCAGACTCAAAGTCGCAGGACAAACTGGTCCTGCGTCTCACACCCAGGCCATGAACGAGCGTCAGTTGTTGCGTCGAAGATACACGGCGCTGTGGCTCGCCGTTGCGGTGTGGCTCTCCGGCGCTCCCTCGGGTATTGGCTTCTGCGCCGCCGCCGCAGCGTCCCGCTCCTCCTCGATACGCCACTCCACAGACAAGGTGCGGCTGATGGCGAAAGCGCTGCACGAGACCAAGCGCGAGGACCTGGCCCTGCGCGAGCAGGCGATGCGCATCGCGGTGGAGGTTGCGCGGGACAAAGCCGCGCAGCAGACCAGACAAGAGACCAAGGCGCAGCGCCAATTCGCGGCCGCGCGAGCACGCCACATCAAAGAGCTCTATAAACAGGGCGTCGCCCTGTGGCGCCGCGGCCGCGCGCAAGAGGCGGCCGACCTGTTTCAGCAGATGGCGGTGATGGATCCGCGCCATCCGTTGGTGCGCGAGGCGCAGCGCCTGGTCGCGTCGGCTGAGCCGCGCGAGCCATCGCATCGCGCCGCTCGCCTGCCACCATCGACCACCCCGTCGGTTTCCGCGGCGGCGAATGTGCCCGCCCTGGAGGATCTGCTGACCGCCAAGCGGATGGAGCAGGATGTGACGGTGAAGTACGCCGCGCAAGCACTTGGGCAGCATCGGTACGACCAGGCGCGGCAGCTGCTTGAGCGGTTGTTGGCGCAGGATCCGCAGCATCGTCAGGCCGCACAACTGCTGCACCAGGTGGAGTTGGCCGCGCTCAAGGATGAGCAGCAGACCCTCACCCATCAACTGGCCGTGGATGAGCAGCGCATGCTCAATGAGATCGCCAAGGCCGAGCGGCTCACGCCTCCTCAGGTGTCGTCGCTGCGGCCCATGGTGCAGCCGCTCCAGGCCGGCGATGAATCGTCCGACGGGATACTCTCCAATCTGACGGCGCCGATCAGCTTCGATTTTCAGGACGTGGCGTTGAGCGATGTGCTCGATTTTTTCGCCGATACGGCCAGTCTCAGCATCGTGCCCTCGCCTCGCTTGGATCTGAAAAGCCAGCGGGTGTCCTTGCGGGCCGACCGCTTGCCGTTGGGGATGGCGCTGAAGTATGTGATGCAGGCGCAGGGGTTGGCGTATCGGGTGGAGAACGGGGTCGTGCTCATTGCCACGCCGGAAGAGTTTGCGAATGAACCGATGGACACGCGGGTGTTTTATCTGCGCAGCGGCTTGGGGCCGTTTGCGCTGCAGACCTCGGCGCTGACCGCCGATCCTGCCTTGCAAATGCAGTCCTTGAAGGCGGTGGTCGAGCAGTCGATCACGCAGCCCCAAGGCAGCCGGTTCGTCATTGATGAGCGCAGCGGTTCGATCATCGTGACCAACACCTCCGAGAATCTGGCGCGCATCGAACGGCTTCTCTCGCAGCTCGATACCACGCCCGTGCAGGTGCTGATCGAAACGCGCTTTATGGAAATCAATGTCACCGATCTGAGTCAGTTGGGGTTGGAGGCGGTGCTTACCGGGCCGGTCGATCTGACGAAGAAAAGCGCGGCGGATCACACGCAGGGGCCGGGGCAGCAACTGGCCAGCGGAGGCGGCATAAAGTTTCCCGCGCTTGCGCGCGAAAGCGAAGCGCTCAACGTCACCTTGCAAGGCGTGCTGACCGGCACGCAGTTTGAGGCCGTGCTCCATGCGCTGAAAGAAACCCAGCACAGCAAAACGCTCTCCGCCCCGCGGGTGACGACGCTGAACAACCAGCGCGCCTCGATCAAGGTGGTGGAGGAGTTTCGCTATCCCACGCGCTATGAGGTGTCGCTCGTGCAGTTTGACATTAATGGCGATGGTGATTTTGAGGACGCCGGAGAAACGCAGTTTGTGAACGTGCCGCAGGACATTCAGAAGCGGGATGTGGGCATCCTGCTCAACGTCACCCCCAGCGTTGGGAAGGATGCCAACACCATCACATTGATTTTGGCCCCGGAAGTCAGCCAGTTCAGCAAATTCCGTGATTTGGGGGGCGATGTGTCGGTGCCGGAGTTTACGTCCAGCCAATTGACGACTAGCATCGTGATCGAAGACGGCCAGACAGTGGTGCTGGGCGGATTGATGAAGGATGAACTCTCCGAGCAGCGCGATCAGGTGCCGGGGCTGGGGAGCCTGCCGCTGGTGGGTGGGCTGTTCCGGCAGCGGCAGCAGTCGCAGACGCGTAAAAACTTGCTCATCTTCGTGACGGCGCGGATTCTCGCCCCTCGCGGCCCAACAATCTAACCACATGCTCAGACCCATGTGTTTAGTCCATAGTCGACAGTCCATAGTCCATAGAAAAGTTTTTGTCTATGGACTATTGACTATGGTCTATGGACTGCCTTTGTTGGTGGAGGCAGGAGTCGCCGGCGAGCCGTTCACGGTGCTTCCCACCGCCGTCATGGCTACCGAGCATGCCGTAGTGGCCCCGCCGGTGGCGGGGTCGGCATTGCAGCAGCCGGTCAGCGCGACGTTCCGCGACGTCGATTTTGAGGCCGCCATTCACTTCTTGGCTGAAAGCGGCGGCGTCACCATTGTGCTCTCGTCGAAAGCGAAAGAGTTGGCCAAACCGGTCACCCTGCATTTGGTCAACATTCCCTTGCAGCACGCGCTCGACTATCTGGTGAGGGGGCAGGGGCTGGTTTACCGGTTTGATCGCGACGCCATTCTGATTGCAACCCTGCAGGAGATGGAAGCGGAACCCTTGCAGACGAACGTGTTTTTTCTCGCGCAAGGGCCGGGCTTGTTTGCCGATTTTGAGCCGCTGGCCGAAACGCGCGAGAGCGTGGCGTTGCAGCCCTCCGGCATTCGCCGCCTCACCACGGTGCGAGATATCCTCAGCCAAGTGGTGCCGCAGATCACTGGGAGCTCACTCATGTTGGATGAGCGCACCGGGGCGTTGATCGTCACCCAGGTGCCCTACTACATGCAGCAGGTTGAGCAGTTGCTGAAGGAGCTGGATGTTCGGCCGGTGGAGGTGCGCATCGAGGCGCGCTTTATCGAGCTGACCGTCACCGACACCGATGAGTGGGGTCTGGATGCGCAGCTCACCGGCAATGCGGCCCTCACCAAGCAAGGGCAGGCGGATAGGACGCAGAGCCCCGGGCTGCAACTCTCCGCCCTGGGAACGGCGCTGAAGCGCGGGACGGGCATCGATTTTACCAATTTCGGCAATCAGACCGCCGGCAACGGCCTGAATTTGACGCTGCAGGGCATTTTAAGCGGCACGCAGTACTCTGCGGTGCTGCATGCGCTGGAGCAGTCGAAAAAAACGAAGACGCTCTCCGCCCCGCAGGTGACAACCCTGAATAACCAAACGGCGACGATTAAAATTGTGACGGAGTTCGTGTACGCCTCGCGCTATGAAGCCTCCGTGAAGCGGCAGGACTTGAACGGCGACGGCGATTTCAGCGATGTCGTCAACGGCGTGCGCGAGACGCGGTTTGTGAATGTCCCGCAAGATTTTGTGACGAAGGACCTCGGCATCTTGCTCTATGTGACGCCCAGCGTAGGCCACGATCGCAAGACCATCACGTTAGCCTTAAAGCCCGAGGTGAGCGAGAAAAAAACGGATGACACCTTCAGCGGGGAAGTGACGCTGCCGCGGTTTACCACGAGGAATCTGGAAACCACGATCGTGGTCGAGGATGGAGAAACGGTCGTCCTCGGCGGGTTGATGAAAGACACCACGACTAAAATCGTGACGAAGGTGCCGTTCCTGGGCAGTCTGCCGCTGCTGGGCCCGTTGTTTCAGAAGCGCTCCAACTCGGTCGAACAGTCTAATCTGCTGATTTTTGTGACGGCCCATATCGTGACCCCACCCATCACTCGTCCGTAGGTCGTCTGCGTCATCACGGAAGGCATAACCACCCATGAAAAAATCGAGTATTGCTGACGTGGCAAAAATGGCCGCCGTGTCAACCACGACGGTGTCGCGCGTCCTGAATGCGGTGCCGACGGTCAATGAAACCAGCCGCCGCCGAGTGCTTGAGGCGATGCGCACGCTGCACTACCGCCCCAACCCGAGCGCCCAGCGTTTGGCCTCGGGCCGGAATAACACGGTGGGGCTGATCATCCCGCGCTTTAGCGACATGTTCCACTCGTTTTATGTGTCCGAGCTGATTAAAGGGGTGGGCACTGGCACCTTCCGTTCAAAGCTCGATTTGCTGCTCCATGTGACGCAGGAGGAGGTGCCGTTGAACATCATGCCTGTGGAGGGGCTCCTGTTTGCCGACATTGATGGCAATGAAGATCAACTGGATGAGGTCCTAAACCAACGGCTGCCCTGCGTGGTGATGAATCACTACATCGAAGAGCTGCCGGTGAGCTGTGTCGCCATCAATAACCGCGCCGCGGCTGAAGAGGCGGTGCGCTATCTCATTCGGCTGGGCCATCGTGAGATCGCCACCATCACCGGCCATCTCAGAACCCCCGTAGGCATTGAGCGGTTGGATGGGTATCTGCGCGCGATGAAGGCCAAGCATCTCGATGTGAAACCCCACTTCATCGAGCACGGAGACTACAGCGGCCCCTCGGCGAAAGAGCCGGCGAAGCGGTTGCTGACCCACAAAGACCGGCCCACCGCCATCTTTGCGGCCAGCGATGAAATGGCGGTGGCCACGATCGAGGTCGCCATCGGACTCGGCTTGCGGGTGCCGGAAGATGTGTCGGTGATGGGGTTCGACGACAGCCCGATTGCCGCCTTTTCCAAAGTGCCGTTGACGACGGTGTGGCAGCCACTGAGCAAAGTGGGGGAGCTCTCGGTTGAGATTTTGTATGCGTTGTTGAACGGCACGGCTCGCCGTCCGGTGAAGAAATTACTTGGCACGCGATTGGTTGAACGGCAGTCGTGTCGGCAGACGTGGCTGGAACACTGAGTGGCGAGTGATGAGTGAAGGAGAGATGATGGAAACCACAGGGCCGATTCGGGTGGGCATCCTGGGCGCGGGAGGATTGGGGCGGGCCGCGTGCCGCATCATCAGCATGAAGCGGGAGCTGCGCCTGACGGCGATCTGCGACAGCCACGGCCTCGTGGTGTCGCCTGAGGGGTTGCGCGGCGACTGGCTGGCGTCGACCACCGCCGAGGATGTGGTCACCCGCTATCAGACGCGCGGCGCATCCGCCGAGTCTGGCCGCTCTTCAGAAGGCGGGGTCGCGACGGAAGCGGTCATCGCGCGGTACTGCGAGGATCCGCTCGGGGCGATGCGAGAGCATCTCGAGCACATCGACGCCTTCCTGGTGACGCTGCCGAATTTTCCGAACGAATTTATTCCCGGGGTGGTGGAGCGATTTGCGCGCGCGGCTTCGCGTCTGGTGTTTGTGGATGTGCTCAAGCGCACCCGCGCCGTGGAGCAGTTGTTGGCCCTGGATGAGGTTGTGAAAGCCTCGGAGAGCGTGGTCCTCACCGGCTGCGGAGCCACGCCGGGCTTGCTGACGGCGGCGGCGGTGCTCGCGGCCCAATCGTTCATCGAAATCGAGCGCGTCGATATCTGGTGGGGCGTGGGCATCGCCAACTGGGATGCGTACCGAGCGACCATTCGCGAGGACATCGCGCATCTGCCGGGCTTCTCTGTCGAACGCGCGACGGCGATGACCGATGCCGACGTCGAAGTCTTCCTGGCGAAGACCGACGGCGTGCTGGAGCTGCACCAGATGGAGCATGCGGATGACATCTTGCTGCAGCGCGTAGGCGTGGTGCAGTCGCCCGAGCAGGTGGAGGTAGGCGGGGTGATGGATACGCGCCATGCCAAGAAGCCGGTATCGACGACGATGACGCTGACCGGCATCACCTATGAAGGCAAGCGTTCCAGCCATCGTTTTATCCTCGGTGATGAGACGACAATGGCCGCGAATGTGATCGGCCCGGCCCTGGGCTATCTCAAGCGGGCGCTGTGGCTGCAAGCGCGCGGCCTCTACGGCGTCTTCGGCTCGACCGAGTTCATGCCGATGGTCGTCCGTTAAGCGTTAGGGTATTCCGGGGACACATCCTTAATTATGGAGTTAAGTATGTGTCCCCAGAATTCTAAATTGCTCAAGAAGTGAGCGTGAATCACGGATGAAAGAGCCGTATAAGATTGGCTTAGATCAAGACCAGAGACGGGTGCTTATGGCCGGAATCCTCTTCGCTATCGCGGTACTCATCAACCCTATGTGGGTTGCGATTTTTTCTAATTGGGAACCGCTGTACGCTTTACGGCGGTATTCTTTCAATATCTCTTTAGCTTTCAGCAGTCTGAGCGGGGCCGCATGGTACATCCATCGGCTGGATCCTCAGCTCAAAGGATGGTTGCTCTTCGCAATCCTCACCACATGTGCAGCAGTCGGGTCGTTAGTCGTCTACCTACAGTGGATGGCTATGAGATGATTGTGATCGGCGAGGACTTTGTGACGACAGTGAAATCCGTTTTCGACTATTTCGTACTCTACACCTACCGGCGAATTCACTAATGAGCATGCATTCCGGGGAAATTCTAGGGACACATCCTTAATTCATCTTGACCCTCCTCTGGGGCCGGCCTAAAATCCCTGCATGGCTCGAACGGCTCGCGTGGTTGTCGAAAACTTCCCCCATCATATCGTCCAGCGGGGCAACCGCAATCAGGTAGTCTTCTTCGAGGAGGCGGATAAGGCGGCGTATCTCCGGCTCCTTGGCCGATTTGTTCGGCAGCACCACGTGGACATCTGGGCCTATTGCCTGATGGATACGCACGTCCATCTCATTGTCGTGCCGCGGCAGCCGACCGGCCTGGCTCGGGCGCTGGCTGAAACGCATAAACGCTACACCCGCATGATTAACTTTCGCTATGGTTGGCGAGGCTATCTCTGGCAGGGCCGCTTCTCCAGTTATCTTATGGATGAGCGCTATCTCTACGCGGCGATGCGCTACGTCGAGCGCAATCCTGTCGCGGCCGGCATGGTTCAGCAGGCTGAGGACTATCGCTGGTCGAGTGCGAAGGCGCATGTCTTCAAGCAGCAGGATCCGCTGCTGTCGCCAAGCTTCTTAGAGGAGCAGATTCCGGATTGGTCGGCCTATCTCAGGATCGATGAGCCTACTCCGGCACCGATTGAGCGGCACCTCAGCACGGGACGGCCTCTGGGTGGTCGGGCCTTCATTCGAGCACTTGAACAGCGTATCGGTCGCGCGCTGGGAAAGAAGAAGTCCGGCCCGAAGCCAAAGTCGAAGCGAATTAAGTATGTGTCCCCAGAATTGGCCATTCACCCAGGCGCTTGAACGGGAACTCCAGCAGCTTGACGAGCAGGGCTTGCTCAGAACCCTCACCACCGTGGACGTGGTGGATGGGCCCATCATGCGCATCAAGGGCAAGGAGCTGGTGTCGTGGTGCACGAACGATTATCTCGGCCTGTCCCAGCATCCGCGGCTCATCCGCGCGGCGGCCGAAGCGGCGAAGCGGTGGGGCGTGGGCGCGCGGGCCTCGCGGCTGCTCGCCGGAACGACCGCGCTGCATGAACGCCTGGAAGCCGCCCTCGCGAACTTTTTCCGCGCCGAAGCCGCCCTCGTCTATGCCAGCGGCTATCTCGCCAACCTCGGCACGCTGACCGCGCTGCTCGGGCCCGACGATGCGGTCGTCATCGATCGCTTAGCGCACGCGAGCCTGGTGGATGCGTGCCGGCTCAGCCGCGCGCGCCTGCGCGTGTTCCATCACAACGATCCGGAGCATCTGCGCGCGGTGCTCTCTCGCCTCTCAACGGCTCGGCGGCGCCTGGTCGTCACCGAAGGGCTCTTTAGCATGGAAGGCGACACCGCGCCGCTTCAGGCGTTGCGCGATGTGGCCCGCCGGCATGGCGCGCTGGTCTATGTGGATGATGCGCACGGGGTGTTCGCTTCCGGGGCTACGGGGCGGGGCACGCCCGAGGTGCAGGGAGTGGCGCACGAGGACTTCCTCTATATAGGGACCCTGGGCAAAGCCCTCGGCTGCCAAGGCGGTTTTGTGGTCGGCCCGCGCGTTTTGATCGCGCTGCTGCACAATCGCGCGCGCCCGTTCATCTATTCCACGGCGATGGCCCCGCCGGTGGCGGGGGCGGCATTGGCGGCCCTGCATCTGGTGCAGGAGCATCCCGCGCCTCGCGCGCGTCTGGCTCGTCTGGTCGCGCGCCTCCATGCCGGGCGGCCTGGGATCGCTTCGCGCAGCTACATTGTTCCCATCATCCTTGGCAGCGCCTCGCGAGCCATGAAGGTGTCGCAGCAGTTATGGCGGCGCGGCCATTTTGCGCCGGCGATTCGTCCGCCGACGGTGCCTGCGGGTACGGCGCGGCTTCGCCTGAGCCTCAGCGCCGCCCATACGCCGCAGCAGATCGATGACGTGTGCGAGGCACTCTCTGAGGCATGAAAGCGCCTGTTCGCGGACTGTTCATCACCGGCACCGACACCGGGGTGGGGAAAACGGCGGTGACCGCAGCCCTGGCCGTCTGGTATCGGGCGCAGGGGATGGATGTCGGCGTGATGAAGCCGATCGCGACCGGTGGTGTCCCCTCCTTGGATGCGCGGCTGTTGGCGCAGGCATCCGGCGTGCGCGATCCGATGGCGCTGATCAACCCGGTCTGCTATCGCGAGCCGCTCGCGCCGTATGCGGCCGCGCTGCGCAGCGGCCGGCCGGTGAACTGGTCAGCGATTCGCACGGCGTTTCGCGCGTTATCGACGCGCCATGCGTTCATGCTGGTGGAAGGGATCGGCGGACTGCTCGTGCCGCTCTCGCGCCGGCGCACCGTCGTGGAGTTGATTCATCTGCTGAAGCTGCCGTGCCTGGTGGTCGCCCGTCTGCGGCTGGGCACGCTCAATCACACGCTGCTGACCGTCCGCTACGCCCAGCAGCAGGGTCTGCGCGTCCTGGGGGTGGTGCTGAATGCGGCCGAGCCGCCTTCGCGCGATGCTGATGCGCGCCTGGCCGAGCGCACGAATCCACGCATGCTCCAGGCGTGTCTTTCGGTGCCGCTGCTGGGCGTGCTGCCGTACCAGGCCGCTGTGGCGCGAGGCGCCGCCTCGCCTGCGGCGCTGGCCCGATGGATCGACCGCATGGCTCGTCACGTACTCCAGACAAAAGGGAATTGACAGGAATGCAGACGCTCACTACAATAGAGGTTTCGTATTGACGCACACAACCATGAACACGACCTTACCAGCCGTCGACTCGATCACGCACCAATGGTGGCTCGTGGATGCCGCCGGTCAAAGCGTGGGCCGGATGGCCAGCCGCATTGCGTTGGTGTTGCGGGGCAAGCATAAGGTGTCGTTCACCCCGCACCTGGACACCGGCGACTTTGTCGTCGTGATCAACGCCAAGGCGATTAAAACCACGCCCAGGAAGCTGAAGGAAATTGCCTATCAGCGCTATTCCGGCTACCCCGGCGGCCTCAAGCAATGGACGCTGGGCCAGATGCTGGAGCGGAAGCCCGCTGCGGTGGTGGAGGAAGCGGTGAAAGGGATGATGCCGGATGGACCGTTGGGCCGCCACTTGCTGACCAAGTTAAAAGTGTACCCGGGCCCCAAGCATCCGCACCAGGCGCAAGACCCGAAGCCCCTCCTGATGCATCCCGTGCCGTCGACTCAAGGTGCAACGTTGAAGGTGAAAAACTGATGGTGGAACCGACCGACGTGCAAGCCGCGCCAGAGGTGCTCGCCGCGCCGGCGATCACTCCGCCCGCAACCGAAGGGGTGCTCTGGGCCACGGGCCGCCGGAAAGAGGCGATTGCGCGGGTGCAGTTGGTCGCACCAGGCTCGGGCAAGATTACGATCAATCGTCAGCCGTGCGATCGCTATTTTCTGCGCGAAGCGCTGCAGTTTGCCGTGCGACAGCCGCTCGTGTTGACGCAGCGGGCAGGCACGTGCGACGTTCGGGCCAGTGTTGAGGGCGGGGGCATGACGGGACAAGCCGGCGCGGTGCGCCTGGGCATTGCGCGCGCCCTCTTGGAGTGGGATCCTGCGCTGCGCGCCCCGTTGCGAGGGGCCGGGTTTTTAACCCGCGATCCGCGCGCAAGGGAACGGAAGAAGTACGGGCAGAAGGGTGCTCGCAAACGGTTCCAGTGGACCAAGCGGTGATGCTTCCTCACAGATGCCGACGACAGTCCGGGTCGCGATTGTGGGAGCGACCGGGTATACGGGCGAAGAGCTCATCCGGTTGCTGCTTCGACATCCCCACGTACAGCTTACCTATTTGGCCGCCTCGGCCAAATGGGACCGCCCCGTTCCTGCCTCGGTAGTCTTTCCGCGCTTCGCGGGAGTGCTCGACCAGCCGATCGAATCGCTTGAGGTTTCACGGCTTCTCGCCGTAAGCGACGCCGTCTTTCTCGCGCTCCCGCATGGCGCCGCGATGACGCTGGCCCCGCAGTTGTTGGCGGGTGGCAAGCGCGTCCTCGACCTCAGCGGCGATTTCCGGCTGCGCGATCCGGCACTCTATCCGGCCTGGTATCGCTTCTCGCATGCGCATCCGGAATGGCTCACCGAGGGCCGCGCGGTGTACGGGCTCACCGAATATTACCGCGACCAGATCGTGCGCGCCCGCCTGATCGCCAACCCCGGCTGCTATGCCACCAGCGTGCTGCTGGGCTGTCTTCCCCTCTTTGAAGCTGGGCTGGTCGATGAGGACCGCATCGTGGTGGATGCGAAATCGGGCCTCAGCGGGGCCGGCCGCAAGGCGGATGAATCGCTGCTGTTTACCGAAATGGCCGAGAATGTGCGCGCCTACCGCGTGCATCAGCATCAGCATCTGCCGGAGATGACGCAAGCGATTGCGGGGCTGACGCATCACCAGGCGGCGCTGGTCGTTGTGCCGCAGATGATTCCCGTCAGCCGCGGCTTGATCTCGATGCTCTATGTCCGCGTGCGCCGCAAGACGGCCGCGGAGATCGAGCAGGTGTATCGCGCGCGCTATACCCCGGCGGCAGCGCCCTGCGTGCGGGTGCGCACGGGCATGCTGCCGCAACTGAAGGATGTGGTCGGCACGAACTACTGCGACATCGGGTTCTCGTATGATGCGGCGCTGGAGTCGTTGGTGGTGGTGAGCGCGCTGGATAATTTGACCAAGGGGGCGGCCGGCCAAGCCGTTCAGAATTTCAACCTGATGCATGGGTTTCCTGAAACGACGGCGCTGCTCTGATGGCGAAGATGTCATGGGTGAGTGGCGGCGTGACGGCGGCACGGGGGTTTCTCGCCTCCGGGGTGAGTGCGGGCATGAAGCGCAGCCGCAAGCCGGATCTGGCGTTGGTCGTCTCGGAGATTCCCGCAACGGCCGTAGCCATGCTCACAACGAATCGCGTGAAGGCCGCACCGGTGTTAGTCAGCCAGGCGCGCCTGAAACAGGGCGTGGCCCGTGGCGTGCTGCTCAACAGCGGCTGCGCTAACTGCATGACCGGCGCCGCCGGCTTGCGCGATGCGCTCACCCTCAGCCACGAGGCGGCCGCAGCCTTGGCGGTGGCCGACGGCCACATGCTGGTGGCCTCGACCGGCATGATCGGCCGGCGCCTTCCCATGCCGCGGATGCGTCGGGTGCTTCCGCACCTGGTGCGGCAGCTCAGCCGCCGCGGCCATCAGGATGCCGCGCACGCCATCCTCACGACGGATGTGAAGCCGAAAGAAGCGGCGGTGTCCGCGCGCCTGGCGGACCGCCTGTGCGCCGTGGGCGGCATGGCCAAGGGGGCGGGCATGATCGCCCCATCGATGGCGACGATGCTGTGCGTGCTCACCACCGATGTGTCGGCGGATCGTCGCCTGCTGGCGGAGATGCTGCGCGAGGCGGTGGAGGCCTCGTTTAATCGCATCAGCGTGGATGGGGATATGAGCACCAATGACTGCGTGTTTCTGCTGGCCAACGGCCGTTCCGGTGTCAGGCTGCGCGCCGGCCGCAGTGCGGCCACCCGCACCTTTTCGGCGATGCTGAAGGCGGTGACGCAGAAACTGGCGCGGCTTATCGTGGAAGATGGGGAAGGGGCCACACGGACCATGGAGGTCCGCGTCGTGGGCGCGCGCAGCGAGGCGCAAGCCCAGGCCTGTGCCCGCTCCGTGGCGTGTTCTCCGTTAGTCAAAACGATGCTGGCCGGCGGCGACCCGAATGTGGGCCGCATCGCGGCTGCGGCCGGCGCGTCATCCGCACGGTTTGATTCGGATCGGCTGGAGATAGCCATCGGGACTCGGCGGGTGGTGTCGGGCGGCGTGGCGCTGCGTCTGCACAAGTCGGTGGCGCGCGAGCTGCTGCATCGCCCGCATGTGACGGTGCGGATCCATCTTCACGCGGGCCGCGCCTCCGGGGGCATGCTGACGTGCGATTTGACCGAGCGCTACATTCACATCAACGCGCACTATTCAACGTGATGGAAGACTCGATCAAGAAGGCGGATATTTTGATTGAAGCGCTGCCGTATCTGCAAGCGTTTCGCCACACGATTATCGTGGCCAAGTACGGCGGCAGCGCCATCGACAATCCCGTCGCGATGCGGAAGATTCTGCAAGACCTGGTGTTTCTCAGCGTGGTGGGGATTCGTCCGGTGCTGGTGCACGGCGGCGGGCCGGAAATTACGCGCACGCTCTCGCTGCGCGGCCAGGGCACGAAATTTATTGATGGGATGCGCGTGACCGACCAGGCCGCGGTCCGGGTGGTGCATCAGGCGCTGGAGGGCATTAATCGGCGCTTGGTCGAGCAGATCAATGCGCTGGGAGGGCGGGCCGAAGGGGTGCTTCCGAAGCACCGCGTGGTGGTCGCCCAGCCCCATGCGCGCGCGAGCGAGCTGGGATTCGTCGGCTCGATCAAGACAATTCATACCGCCCCGCTGCGCGAGGCGTGCGCGCGGCACGTGATTCCGGTGCTCTCGCCGGTGGGCATGAAGGGCCGGCAGTGGTACAACATCAACGCCGATGATGTGGCCAGCGAGGTGGCGGTGCATCTGCACGCGGAAAAATTGGTGCTGCTGACGAACGTGCGGGGGATTTTGCGCCAGGCGAATGAGGGGCGCTCGCTCATCTCGACACTGTCGGTGCGGGACGCGGCACGGTTGATGGCGCGCCGGGTGATCCAGGCAGGCATGATCCCCAAAGTGCGCGCGTGCATGCACGCCCTCCGGCACGGCGTGCGCAAGACCCACATCATCGATGCGGCAATTCCGCACGCGATGCTGCTGGAGATGTTTACGAACACCGGCATTGGGACGGAGTTGGTGCGATGAAGACGCGCGACGTGCTCAGCCTGTATGAACGGTACGTGATGAACACCTACGTCCGGCAGCCGCTGGTGCTGGTGAAGGGCAAGGGCAGCCGCGTGTGGGATATCGAGGGCCGTGAGTATCTTGATTTGTTTCCCGGGTGGGGGGTCGGCGGGGTCGGCCACTGCCATCCGTGGGTGATGAAAGCGATCCGTGGCCAAGCGACCAAGCAGATCCATGTCCCAAATAATTTCTACCATGTGACGCAGGCGAAGTTGGCTCGGCAGTTGATCGCGGCGTCATTCGACGGCACCGTTTTTTTTGCCAACAGCGGGGCGGAGATGGTGGAGACGGCCATCAAGCTGGCCCGCAAGTGGGGCCACACCGCCGGGGCAGTGGGCGGCCGTCCACGGAGCGACATCATCGTGATGGAGCGTTCGTTTCACGGCCGCACCATCGGAGCGCTCAGTGCGACGGGACAACTGAAATACCACGAAGGGTTTGCGCCGCTGTTGCCCGGGTTTGTCTGCGTGCCGTTCGGCGACCTGGAGGCCCTGACACGCGCCATCACGCCGCACACCGTGGCGATCCTGCTGGAGCCGATTCAGGGCGAAGGCGGCATCCGGGTCGCGAGCGAGGCGTACCTGCGCGGCGTGCGCGAGCTGGCGGATCGCCATACGCTGCTGGTGATGTATGATGAGATTCAAACCGGCCTGGGCCGCACCGGCACGATGTTTGCCTATCAGCGCAGCGGCATCGCGCCGGATGTGCTGCTGCTGGCCAAGACGATCGGCGGTGGATTTCCGCTGGGGGCGACGATTGCCACGCGCGCGCTCTCCGAGGTGCTGGGGCCGGGCACGCACGCTTCGACGTTCGGCGGCAATCCGCTGGCGTGCGCATGCGGCTTGGCAGTGCTGGAAGCGATTCGGAAGCAGCATTTGTTGGAGCGGGTCAAGCAGCTCAGCCTGGTGATCTTTGAGCGGCTCCGCGCGCTGCAGGCGCGCTGCCCGATGATTCACGAGGTGCGCGGCCAAGGGTTCATGATCGGAATCGAGCTGAGCGTGGATGGCCGGCCGCTGGTGGACGCGTGCCGCGCGCGAGGGCTGCTGATTAACTGTACGCAGGAGCGCGTGCTGCGTCTGCTGCCGGCGATGACGATCACCCGAGCGCAGCTCGATCGTGGATTGGAGATTCTCGAGGAGGTGTTGACGCATGCATCTGTTGCAGGTGACCGACCTCTCAGTGGCGCGCCTTCACGCGCTCTTTGACGTCGCGGCACGGCTCAAACAGCGTCCCGCGAGCCGCGCAAAGGCGTTGAAGGGCAAGGTGCTGGCGCTGATTTTTCAGAAACCGTCGCTGCGCACGCGCGTCTCGTTTGAGGTCGCGGTGCGTCGGCTCGGCGGCTCGACTTGCTACCTCGGGCCGGATGATGCCCAGTTGGGCGATCGCGAGCCGATCAAAGACGTGGCACGCACGCTCTCGCGCTACGTGGACGGCATTATCTTGCGCACGTTCCGCCATGCGCAGGTGGAAGAGTGCGCCGCCTACGCGTCGGTGCCGGTGATCAATGGCCTCTCCGACGTGCACCATCCGTGCCAGGCGCTGGCCGATTTGCTGACGATTCGCGAGCGGTTCGGGCGGCTCGCCGGCCTCACCCTCTCGTACGTGGGCGATGGCAACAACGTATTGCATTCGCTGCTGCAAGGCGCTAGCCTGTTGGGGGTGCATATGGCGGTGGCCACACCGCCGGGCTATCGCCCGCAGGCGGCGATTTGGCGGCAGGCCGCCCGCGCGGCCAAGGCGCATGGCGCGCGGCTGTCGTGGAGTCGGGATCCCGCGGAGGCCGTGCGCAACGCGGATGTGGTGTATACGGATGTGTGGACCAGCATGGGGCAGGAGCAGGAACGCCAGGCTCGGCAGCGGGCGTTCCGGGGCTTTCAGGTGAATGGCCGCCTGCTGGCGGGCGCGAACCGCCAGGCGATCGTGATGCACTGTTTGCCGGCGCATCGCGGGGAAGAAATTTCCGAGGAGGTCGTGGATGGGCCTCGCTCGGTGGTGTTTGATCAGGCGGAAAACCGCCTGCATGTGCAACAAGCTCTTTTGATCTTGTTGTACACTCGTCACTCGTCACTCGTCACTCGGAAAGCGCCATGAACAAAACGGTGGTGCTCGCATATTCTGGGGGGTTGGACACCTCGGTCGCCATTCACTGGCTGGCCCAGCGGGGCTATCGGGTCGTGGCGTTCATGGCCGACGTGGGGCAAGGCGATCCCGCCCCGGCGGCCATTCGGCGCGCGCAGGTGGCCGGGGCGCGGCGCGTCGTCGTGAAAGATCTGCGCCAAGAGTTTGTCCGCGATTATCTGTGGCCATCGCTCAAAGCCCATGCCGTCTATGAAGGCGGGTACCTACTGGCGACGGCGCTCTCGAGGCCGTTGATTGCCACGCACCTCGTGCGCGTGGCGCACGAGGTGGGCGCGCGCTGCATCGCGCACGGCTGCACCGGCAAGGGCAACGACCAGGTGCGCTTCGAAGTGACCGCCAGGATTCTGGATCCGCGCTTGGCGATTGTCGCCCCGGTGCGCGAGTGGGAATTCCGCTCGCGCGAGGAGGAGATCGACTACGCCCTGCGCCACAAGATTCCGATTCAGATCACGCGCAAGAGCCCGTACAGCATCGATCAAAATCTGTGGGGCACGAGCGTGGAAGCGGGGGTGCTGGAAGATCCGTGGGTGGAGCCGCCGGCCGATACCTATCGCTCGATTCGATCGCCCGAGCGCGCGGCCTCCCGTCCGACGGTGGTCACGCTGGTGTTTGCGAAGGGCGTGCCGGTGAGTCTGAATGGGAAACGGCTGCACGGCGTGGCGCTGATTGAGCGGTTGAATGCGCTCGGCGGCGCGCACGGCGTGGGCCGATCGGATGTGATCGAGAATCGGTTGGTGGGCATCAAATCGCGCGAGGTGTATGAAGCGCCGGCTGCGACCATTCTGTTGGCGGCGCACCAGGAGCTGGAACGGCTGGTGCTGGACCGGGACCTGTTCCATTTTAAGCAAGGGGTCAGCCTGCGTTACGCCGAGCTGATTTACTACGGACTTTGGTGCACGCCGCTCAAGTACGCCCTGGATGCGTTCATCGACCAGACGCAGTCGCGGGTCAGCGGCACGGTGCGGGTGAAACTGTACAAAGGGACGGCGCAGGTGATCGGGCGCCGGTCGCCGTACAGCCTCTACCAAGAGCGCTTGGCGACGTATTCGGCGAAGGATCAGTTCGACCAGCAGGCCGCTGCCGGGTTCATTAAATTGTGGGGACTTCCATACGAAGGTAAAAGGCAAAGGTTAAAAGGTAAAAGTACAAGGTAAAAGGCAAAAGTAAGAACATGAGCAGTGAGAAGTTGTTAGCTCGCCACTTTTACCTTTTGCATTTTACCTTTTACCTTAAGTCTGTGAGCTGACAAATGGCAAAAATGTGGGGTGGGCGATTTCGGAAATCCACCGATCCGGTGGTGGAGCGCTACACCTCCAGCATCAGCGTGGACTGGCGATTGGCGAAGTACGATGTGGAGGGTTCCATCGCCCATGCCGCCATGCTGGGCCGCTGCGGCATTATCTCCAAGGCGGAGGCCAAGCGGCTGGTGCAGGGCTTGCGGCAGATCGAGCGGTTGATTCAGTCGGGACGGTTCGCGCCCGATCCGAAGGCGGAGGACATCCATTCGCAGATTCAGGCGATGCTCACGCGGCGCGTTGGGCCGGTGGGGGAGAAGCTGCATACGGCGCGCAGCCGCAACGACCAGGTGGCGCTGGATCTGCGGCTGTACTGCCGCGATGCGGTGGCGCAGCTTGACGGCGGGATCGCCGCGCTGCAGCGCGCGCTGGTGCATGTGGCCGGTGCCTATGAGGACGTGATCATTCCCGGCTACACCCATTTGCAGCGGGCACAGCCCGTGCTGCTGGCGCATCATCTGCTGGCGTACGTGGAGATGGCGCAGCGCGATCGCGACCGACTGCGCGAATCGCTGGCGCGCATCAACGTGCTGCCCTTAGGCTCGGGAGCGTTGGCCGGCACCTCGCTGCCGATTGACCGGCGCGCCGTGGCGAACGCGTTGGGGTTTGCCCGCGTGTCAGAGAACAGTCTGGACGCCGTCTCCGACCGCGATTTTGCCGTTGAGCTGCTGGCGGATCTGTCCTTGCTGGCGATGCATCTGTCGCGCTTCGCCGAAGATGTCGTCCTGTGGGTGACGGACGAGTTCGGACTGGCGGAGCTGGATGATGCGTTTGCGACCGGCTCTAGCCTGATGCCGCACAAAAAAAATCCCGACGTGCTGGAGCTGATTCGAGGGCAGGCCGGGCTGGTCTTCGGCGGCTTGCTCGGGCTGTTAACGGTGCTGAAAGGGCTGCCGCTGTCGTACAATCGTGATTTGCAGTGGGATAAAGCGGTGCTGTTTCAGGCGGTGGATCACGTGACGGCCTCGCTTAAGGTGCTGGAGCCTCTGGTGCGCCATCTGCGCATCCGCCGCCTTCGCGCCGCGCAGCTCGTCGACGCCGATGCGCTCTGCGCCACCGATTTGGCGGAGTTTCTCGTGCGAAAAAAGGTGCCGTTTGCGACGGCCCATCGCCTGGTCGGGGGATTGGTGGCGGAGGCCGCGCGGCGCGGCGTGCCGCTGCGGGAGCTGGGCCTGGCGGAGTTTCGACGGGCCTCGCCGCATTTCAATCACTCGGTGCGCGCGTTGTTGGACCCGCGCGCCTCGGTGGCTCGCAAGCGTAGTACCGGCAGCACCAACCCTCAGCAGGTGGCGCGCGCACTGGCGCGGTGGAAGGCCCGGTTAGCCTAACCATGGACTATTTGCACGATTTTCATCGCCGACACGGTGCGCTCTATTGCGAGTGGGTGCCGGTGGCCGATATTGCCCAGGCTGTCGGCACGCCGGTCTACATCTATAGCCGCAAGACGCTGGTGGAGCATCTCCAGAAGTTGCAGCGGGCATTTGCTTCGGTGCGGCCGCTGATCTGCTTTTCGGTGAAGTCCAATGGGAACTTGGCCATCCTGCGGCTGTTGGTGCGCCACGGCGCCGGGTTGGACATCGTCTCCGGGGGCGAGCTGTTCAAGGCGCGGCAGGTCGGCTGCCCCTCATCCAAGATCGTGTTTGCGAGCGTGGGCAAATCGGCGGAAGAGATGGCCACGGCGCTGAAGCAGGACATTTTCTTCTTTAACGTCGAGTCCTCCGCCGAGCTAGAGGCGCTCAACGCCATCGCGAGGCGGATGCGGCGCGTGGCGCGCGTGGCCTTGCGCGTGAATCCGGATGTGAAGGCGGACACGCATCAGTACATGACGACGGGCGTGAAAGAAAGCAAGTTCGGCATTGACCTGGCCACAGCGTGCCGCCTTCTGCAGGAGCGCGACTCGTTCCAGGGCGTGCGGATGCAAGGCGTGCATCTGCACATCGGCTCGCAGATCAGCGAGGCGCGGCCGTTTGTGGAAGCGATTCGGCGCGTGGCCGGCTTATTCGCCGATGCCAAGCGCGGGGGCGCGCCGCTGGAGTGGCTAAATCTCGGCGGCGGCCTGGGAATTATTTATAACGATGAACGGCCGCAGACGCCGCATGATTACGCGCAGGCGGTGCTGCCGCTGATCCGCAAGCTGGGCGTGCGGCTGATTCTGGAGCCGGGGCGGTTCATCGTGGGCAACGCCGGTATTCTCGTCGCGAAGGTGCTGTATGTCAAAGAAGCGGGCGGCCGGCGCTTGGCGGTGGTCGATGCGGGTATGAACGATTTGATTCGGCCGGCGCTGTATGGCGCCTATCATGCGGTGGTGCCGGTTCAGGAGTCGCCTTCAACCGATCATGGGCGGGGGACGTATGATGTGGTGGGCCCGATTTGCGAAAGCGCCGATGTGTTCGCGCGAGATCGGCATCTGTCCGGCGTGAAGCCGGACGCCCTGCTGGCGATACTGGGGGCCGGGGCGTATGGCTCCACTATGGCGTCGAACTACAACGGGCGTCCGCGGCCGGCCGAGGTGCTGGTGCATGGCCGCCGCTGGGCGATCATCCGCACGCGCGAAACGCTGCGCGACTTGATTCGCCACGACGTGATTCCAAAATTTGCATCTTGATGAATAATGTCTAGCATTCCATTCGTGACATTGGTGGGCACAGGCAACGACTTTGTGCTGGTCGATGCGATGCGGCGCGCGGTCACACCGCCGCGCGGGGATTGGCCGGCGCTGGCGCAGGCGATGTGCGATCCCGCGCACGGTGCCGGCACCGACGGCCTGCTCGTGCTGAGCCGTTCCGACGCTGCCGATGTGCGGATGCGAATTTTTAATCCGGATGGCAGCGAGGCCTCGATGTGCGGCAACGGCATCCGGTGTCTGGCGTGGTATGCGCATCGCCGCGGCGTGGTTGGACGCGAGATGACCATTGAGACCGGCGCGGGCGTGAAGCGCGCCGTGATCAAGGGCCAGGCTCAGGTGCGGATTGACATGGGCGTTCCGCGCTTTATTCGACATCTGCCCACGCTGGCGGTAGCCGGTAAAACGCTCTCGCATCTGGACGTGGTCGACTCCGGCGTGCCGCATCTGGTGTGGTGGGTGCGCGACGTGGCGCGCGTGCCGTTGGAGGCGCTGGGCCCCCCGCTGCGCCACCATCGCAGCCTGGGTGCGCCGGGCGCGAATGTGGATGCGGTGCAGGTGCGCAGTGCCACGCGCGCCGTGGATCGCGTGCGAGAGGGCGTCGTGCATCGCGTGCGGTTGAAGATGCGCACGTACGAGCGCGGGGTCGAGGGGGAAACGCAGGCCTGTGGGACCGGCTCGGTGGCGGCGACGGCGGCGTTCATCCACACGGTGCCGTTTGAGACGACCTTGGGACGCGAATCCGACGTGGTGTGGTTTGAGGCTACGGTGCGGGTGCCCGGCGGCGTGCTGCGGGTCGATGTCGGCGCGAAGTACTGTTTTGACACACGGCAACTCTGTTTCAGCCACGCCTATTTGGAAGGCGAGGCGCATCAGATTTCTTCAGGCGAGTTTTCACTCAACGGAAGGAGTCGATTGGGATGAAATTACGCGGATCGATGGTTGCGCTCATCACGCCATTTCGCAATGGTCGGGTGGATGAACCGACGCTCAAGCGGCTGGTGGAACTGCAGATTACCCAGGGCACCAGTGCCATCGTACCGTGTGGGACCACCGGTGAATCGGCCACCCTTTCGCATGAGGAGCACGACCGGGTGGTCGAGTTGGTGGTGCAGACATCGCGCGGCCGAATTCCGGTGATCGCCGGCACCGGATCGAACAACACCGCCGAGGCAATTCGCCTGACTCAACACGCCAAGCAGGCTGGGGCAGATGCCGCACTGCTGATTTCGCCTTATTACAACAAGCCGACGCAGCAAGGATTGTACTTACATTTTAAGGCGGTGGCGGAGGCGGTGGATCTGCCCATCATCCTTTATAACATCGCCTCGCGCACGGCCGTGAACATTGAACCAGAGACCATTGCGCGCCTCGTGGCCGACGCGCCCAACATCGTCGGCGTGAAAGAGTCCAGCGGCAACCTCGAGCAGATGAGCCAGATCTTGCGCCTGACCCGGCACCGCCTCACGCTGCTCTCCGGGGATGACGGCCTCACGCTGCCGGTGCTGGGCATCGGCGGGACCGGGGTCATTTCGGTGGCGGCCAACATCGTGCCGAAGGATGTGGCGGCGATGGTTGCGGCGTTTGAGCAGGGCAAGCTCTCACAAGCGATTGAGCGGCATGAGCGGCTGCTGCCGCTGGTGCGCGCCTTGTTCGTGGAGACCAACCCGGCGCCGGTGAAAACGGCGATGGCCCTCCTGGGGATGATTCCGGAGGCGTCAGTCCGCCTGCCGCTCTGTGCGATTTCTGAGGCGAGTCTCGCGAAGCTTACGACTGCGCTGGAAGCGTATGGCCTCAAAGCTCCTGCGGTCCGCCAACCGGCGCGCAAGGTGAGCGCATCCAGACATGGCCGTTAAACTCATTATCGCGGGTTGCTGTGGGCGCATGGGGCAGGCCATTGCCCGCTGCGCGCTCCAGGACTCTGTCTTTGCGATCGGCGCCGCCTTCGAAGCGCCCGGCCACGCCTCGCTGGGCAAAGATTATGGCACGGTACTGGGGCGTCCGACGGCGCTGGGCGTGCACATCGGCAGCGATGCCAAGGCCGCACTCGGTGCCGGCGATGTGCTCATCGAATTTACGGTGCCGGAGGTGACGGTCGAGCACGTCAAGCTCGCACAGCAGGCCAAGCGGCCGATGGTCATCGGCACCACCGGGCTGTCTGAAGCGCAGGTCGGCGCGCTGCGCGATGCGGCCAAGACAATTCCGATTGTATTTAGCCCGAACATGAGCGTGGGGGTGAACGTGCTGTTTGAGCTAGCCCAGCTCGCCGCGCAGCGGTTGGGTGTCGGCTACGATGTGGAAGTCATCGAAGCCCATCACAAAGCGAAGAAAGATGCGCCCAGTGGCACTGCGAAGCGGTTGGCTGAAGTGCTGGCCACAGCAAGGAAACAGCCCGTTAGTGCCATTCCGGTCCACGCCGTGCGGGCAGGCGACATCGTGGGCGATCACACCGTGATTCTTGCCGGCCCTGCCGAGCGGCTGGAGTTGACGCATCGCGCCCACAGCCGCGAGGTGTTCGCGCAGGGGGCGCTGCGCGCCGCGCAGTTTGTGCACGGCCGCTCGCCCGGCCTCTACGACATGTCCCACGTCCTCAAAGCTGCTGGGGCGACCTGAGTATATGTCGCGCGAACTGACTACCATTGAACAGGAGGTGAGGCCATGATTCCTAAGCATCGCAAGCCAACGCATCCGGGCGAAATCCTACTCCAGGAGTTCTTGGAGCCGATGGGCGTCAGCCAAGTGGAGCTGGCCCACCGGATGGGAGTGTCGGTACAGCGGGTGAACACGCTCGTCAACGGCAAGCGAGATATGACGGCGGAGACTGCCATCCTGCTGAGCCGGGCGCTCAAGACCACTCCGGAGTTCTGGATGAACTTGCAAGACGCCCATGATCTGTATGAGGCGCAAGAACAGCTAGTGCATGCTGAGTCTCGATAACCTTCGCTCATAATGACACGATGGCTCGATGCGAGGGTTTGACAAACATCTGCATGAGCTCTTGGAGGTGCACCCTGACGCGGCGCTGGAGCACGCCAAGCTGTTTGCCGAGCTGCCGCTTCTAACTCAGCTCGCGATCATGCGTCGCCGGAGAAAATTATCCCAGCGAGTTTTTGCCAAAAAAGCGGTTCGCTCCCATATCCTCCTTGTGCCGGATGAGGAACTGGCACGGATTGCGACTACCTAACCGTCAGATTTTGATGACGTGGAATTTCAAACTCGTGAAATATAGCCAGTCAAATTCAGAGTCGTGGAAGTAATGCTTGTGCCCCAGGCGCTTAGCACGTTTCTTTTGTGTTGTTGCCAGAATTCCAGTAATTGCTTGGAGCAATGCTCGCCTAACGAGCTGGCAATGAGCGGCCATGATTCTTGAGATCGTTCGTTGGCTCGTGTTGGTGTCTCAGGTCGTTTTGCTCCTCGTCATGTTAGACCTTTTTCGTAGCGGCCCGCCTGAGACAAGATTACCAAAGCCGTTTTTCTGGTTAACTTATTTGCTCTTCGCCGCAGCACTTCCGGCCTTCCACTGTCTCGATCCTGCTTCTTGGTCCACATGGTTGGTGTACCTTTTCCCCTGGATATATCTGTACGTCGTGTGGAGAATTGTCGCAAAGAAGACAGATTCGTGGGTGCAGTCCTTAGTTGATGATGTTGGGAAAAAGATGGGGCTGGAACGAAATAAATCTAGCAGGAAATTCCGAGGACACATTCCTCATGCACATCCCGTCGGTTCGTCGAACGCACTCCGAACCACACTGATCACCCCGCGCTGATACCCCTTGACGACGCGTGTTGAGTGCGCGCATATGAACACCATCAATTTACAGGACCTGCTCAAACGCTTCTTCGGCTTCGACTCGTTCCGGCCCTTGCAGCGGGAGATCATGGAAGATTCGCTGGCGGGGCGGGACGTGTTCGCACTCTTGCCGACGGGCGGGGGGAAATCGCTGTGCTATCAGCTGCCCGCGCTGATCCGGCCAGGGTTGACGGTGGTGGTGTCACCGCTGATCGCGCTCATGAAGGACCAGGTCGACGCGATGGACGTCATGGGCATTCCAGCCACGTGCTTGAATTCGTCTCTGGATGCCGACGAATCACAGCGGCGGTGGGACAAGCTTAAGCGAGGCACGTATCGTCTGCTCTACGTGGCGCCCGAACGGCTCATGCTCCCCGGGTTTCTCCAGGACTTGCGGCGCAGGCACGTGTCGTTGATTGCCGTGGACGAAGCGCACTGCATCAGCGAATGGGGGCATGACTTTCGGCCGGAGTACCGCCGGCTGGCGGAATTGCGTGACGTGCTCCCCGAGACGCCGATGTTGGCGCTCACGGCCACGGCGACCGAGCGCGTGCGCGAGGACATCCTCCGTCAGCTTCGATTGAGAAACCCTGCCGTGTATGTGGCGGGCTTCAACCGTCCGAACCTCACGTATCGCGTGGTCGCCAAGCACCGGCCGTATGAGCAAGTGCGCGGCTACGTGCAAGCGCGCCGGGCCGAGAGTGGCATCGTGTACTGCCAGAGCCGAAAGACCGCGGAACGTCTCGCCGAGCGGCTGAATGCGGACGGCGTTTCCGCCAGGCCGTATCACGCAGGCCTCGGGGCTGGGGAGCGAGACCGACATCAGGAGCTGTTCCTGCGCGACGAGATTCGCGTGATCGCGGCGACGGTCGCCTTCGGCATGGGCATCAACAAGCCCAACGTGCGCTTCGTCATCCATTACGACCTGCCGAAGAACATCGAAGGCTACTACCAGGAAACGGGCCGCGCGGGGCGCGACGGGTTGCCGGCCGAGTGCCTGCTGCTCTTCGGCGCCGGCGACACCGTCAAGTACGCCCAGTTCATTGAGGAGAAATCGGATCCCAACGAGCAGGCTATCGCGCGCCGGCAGCTGCAAGAGATCGTGCACTATGCCGAAAGCGCCCGGTGCCGCCGGACGGAGCTGCTCGGGTATTTCGGCGAACAGTTCCGGATGGACACGTGTGCTGCCTGCGACAATTGTTTATCGCCGAGACAAACGTTCGACGGCACCGTCTCCGCGCAGAAGTTTCTGTCCTGCGTCTACCGGATTCGCGAGAACAGCGGGTTCGGCGTCGGCCTCCACCACGTGGTGGAGGTGTTGACGGGTGCGTCGACGGAGAAAATCCAGCGTTGGAGGCATGAGAGGCTCTCGACGTATGGCATCGGAACCGAGCATAGCCGGCAGGAGTGGGCGGCGATCGGCAGGGAGCTGGTACGACTCGGATTGCTGCGGCAGACGGCGGACAAGTTCAGCATCTTGGAGCTGACGGCGGAGGGCCGGATGGTATTGAGCGAGCGCGCGCCCGTCACGCTGAGCCGGCAGATCGCGCCGCCTGCCTCGGCGGAACCCGCCTCATCATCGGCCAAAAGCGAGCGCAGTGGGCAGATGCTGTGCGACGACACGCTGTTCGAGCGCCTGAGGCGCCTACGAAAGCGATTGGCCGACGAGCGCAATGTGCCGGCCTATATCGTGTTCTCCGACGTCTCACTGCGGCAGATGGCGAGGGATGTGCCGCGCGATGAGCAGGCGTTTTCCCGCATCAGCGGCGTTGGGGAAAAGAAGCTTCGGGAGTTCGCTGAGGTGTTTCTTTCGGACATCAACGCGTACGTCGAAGGCCATCTGAGCCAGGCAAGTGCGGAGGGTTGACAATAATACGCCTGGTATGATAAATTAGAATACCAGGAGGTGAGAACCCATGCCGACCACGAAAGTGGCCATCACAGTTGATGGGCAGCTCTTGAAGTTGGTTGACCGGTGGGTCACGCAGGGGCGTTACCCGAGCCGCAGCCAAGCGATTCAGGCGGCGGTGCGCGAGAAGGTCGAGCGGTGGAACCACACCCGGCTCGTTGAGGAAGTCGCCAAGCTCAACCCCAAGGAAGAGCGAGCATTGGCTGAGGAGAGATTAGTTGGGGACGCATGGCCCGAATTCTAAGAGGCGATATTTACTGGGCTGATTTGGAACCCACACGAGGTCGGGAACAGGCCGGGCACCGGCCGGTGCTTGTGCTTAGCCATGAGGTGTTCAACAGTCATTCCGGTACGGTCATCGCGCTGGCCATTACGAGTCAGCCGCAGCGGGCCGGATTCCCGCTGACGTATGCGCTTTCCGAAAAAGTCCTGCCGAAACCTTCCTGGGTCAAAATCAGCCAGATCCGCACGCTCTCGACCGAGCGTTTAAATCACCGCATTGCCCATCTGGAAGAATTAGAGGTCAACCGAATCATTGAAGGGTTGCTTGATATTGTTGGGCCGTGAGATATTTCGAAAACGAGGGAGGGTGCTATGGATCATTCGATGACGACAACAACTTTCAATTTAGAAGGCTTCCGTGTTGTAAAAAACTTTGGCGTTACTCGTGGGATTATCGTTCGGTCTAGATCCGTGGTTGGAGCCATAGGAGCTAGCCTGCAGACAATTTTTGGAGGGAATATTACATTGTATACGACATTGTGCGAAAGGACCCGTCAGGATGCCTTCGAATTGATGCTCACACATGCTCAAGAGTTAGGAGCCAATGCTGTTTTGGGGGTGCGGTATGATGCCAATGAAGTGATGCCAGGAGTGACGGAAGTTTTATGTTACGGTACGGCGGTATCTGTTCAATCCGCGTAGAATCAAATTATTTCTCCAAACGTACGGTTGCCAGATGAATAAGCGAGGCGATGAGGGGTCGTGAAGTGAAAAGACTGCGCACATGAGCCAAGAAACTGGGACGATCATGCGGGTTGAGAAGGCGGAGAGGGTGAAGAGACTATCCGTGCCGGGGCTAGGCAAGCCAGGTATTTTGAGGTATAGTGCCAACAGGTGTGACCCATGGACTACGAGCGGCTGATTACTATTGAGTCGGACAAGTGCGGGGGAAAGCCGTGCATCCGTGGGATACGCATCACCGTGTATGACGTGCTGGATTATCTCGCGTCCGGCATGTCTGAAGAGGAGATTTTGCGCGACTTTCCCGATTTGACGCAGGATGATATCCGCGCGTGTCTGGCGTTTGCGGCGAACCGGGAGCGCAAGCTCCTTTCGATTCCTCCTCGGTGAAGCTTCTCTTCGATCAAAATCTTTCCTTTCGGCTCGTTGAGCTGCTCAGCCGTCATCGCGTCTTACTGGACTTCGATCAGTCCCCAGAAGCAGCTTTTCTGATTCTGACATGATACGTCCTGGGATGAGTGAGATGGCGACGGTAGAGAAGGCGGAGAGGCTGAAAAAATTGCCGCCGTATTTGTTTGTGGAGCTGGAGAAGGCGAAGCAGCGGCTGGTGGCGGCGGGCAAGGACGTGATTGATCTCGGGGTGGGCGATCCGGATCTGCCCACGTCCGCGCGCATTATTGCGCGCTTGCAGCAGACGGCCCAAGAGCCGGCCCATCACCGGTACAGCTTCACCGAAGGACTGCCGGACTTACGGCGCGCGATTGCGACGTGGTACCAGCGCCGGTTTGACGTGGCGCTCGATCCGGACACCGAGGTGCTGCCGCTGCTCGGCTCGAAGGAGGGCATCGCGAATCTGCCGCTCGCACTCCTGAATCCTGGCGACAAGGCGCTCATTCCCGATCCGTGCTATCCGCCGACCCGCAACGGCACGATCCTGGCCGGCGGTGAGCCGGTGCTGATGCCGCTGCTGGAGGAGAACCAATTTCTGCCGGATCTTGGCGGGGTCAGCCAAAAAGCCGCGCGCGCCGCGAAGCTGATGTTCTTGAACTATCCTAATAATCCGACCGCGGCGGTGGCGACCGAGGAGTTTTTCCGTGAGGCGATCGAGTTTGCGAAAGAATTCAACCTCGTGATCGCCCACGATGCGGCCTATACCGAGATCGCCTACGATGGCTACCGGCCCATCAGCTTCCTGCAGGTGCCGGGGGCGAAGGATGTCGGCGTGGAATTTCATAGTTGCTCCAAGACGTACCAGATGACCGGCTGGCGCGTGGGGTTTGCGTGCGGCCATGCGCAGGTGATCAGTGCGCTGCGCCAACTAAAAACGAACGTGGACTCCGGCATCTTCCAGCCGGTGCAGTACGCGGCGATTGAGGCGCTGACAGGGCCGCAGGAGGACCGTGCCAACGTCGTGGCGACGTACCAGGAACGGCGCGATGCGCTCATCGACGGCCTGGCGAAGGCCGGGTGGCAGATTCCGAAGCCGAAGGCCGCCTTCTACGTGTGGGCGAAGGTGCCCGGCGGTCGTTCCTCGATGGACTTTGCGAAGCGCGCGCTTGAAGAGCTCCACGTGGTTCTCACCCCAGGCTCAGGATTTGGTGCGCACGGGGAAGGGTATGTGCGCATGGCGCTCACCGTGTCCACCGCGCGCATCCGCGAAGCGGTTGAGCGGCTCGCCAAGATTTTGTAAGGGCACAGACGATGAGCCGCGTGTTCATCGGTGTGGGCAGTAACGAAGGCGATCGCCTTGCCGTTATCTCCTCGGCCATCAAGCAGCTTGGCCGCCTGCCCGGGATTCGCGTGGCTCAGATGGCCACCATCCTCGAAACTGAGCCTGTGGGTGGCCCGCCCCAAGGACCCTACCTTAATACGGTAGTAGAGATAGAGACAACCCTGGCTCCGCGTCATCTGCTGGACGCATTGAAGGCATTGGAGCGAGCGCACGGGCGGATCCCCAAGGCGGAGCGTTGGGCGCCTCGGCTGCTTGATCTGGACATCGTGCTGTATGGCGACCACGTCATCCGCGAGCCTGACCTGGTGACTCCGCACGAGCGGATGCATGAGCGCCGCTTCGTGCTGGAGCCGCTGGCGCAACTGGCCCCCGATCTCGTGCATCCGATCCTGGGTCAGACGATCGCCGCGCTGCTTGTATCTCTTGGAAAATTAGAGGTGGGGAATCGATGTTAGTGCAGGGCTTGGCACGGAGCTTATGATGCAGGTGATTCAGTCGGTGGCACAGATGGCGGCCCATGCGCAGGGCATGCGGCGCTCGCGCGGCCGCATCGGTTTTGTGCCGACGATGGGTGCGCTGCACGCCGGCCACGCCTCGCTCATCCGTGCCGCCCGGCGCGAGACGGATGAGGTGGTGGTGAGCGTGTTCGTGAACCCGCTCCAGTTCGGGCCGAAGGAAGACTACACGCGGTATCCGCGCACGCTGTCTCGCGATCTGGAGGTGTGTCAGGAGGAGCGGGCGGATGTGGTGTTCACGCCCTCCGCGGAGGAGATGTATCCGAAAGGTTTTGTCAGCGTCGTGGAGGTCACGAGCTTGGGCGATCTGTGGGAGGGGAAGGCCCGCCCCGGCCATTTTCGCGGCGTGACGACGGTCGTCGCGAAGCTGCTGCATCTGGTGCAGCCGACGATGTTGTATCTCGGACAGAAAGATTACCAGCAAGCGTGTCTGCTTCAGCGGATGATTCAGGAGTTGGGCTGGACGATTGCGGTACGCGTGATGCCGACGGTGCGCGAGCAAGACGGCTTGGCGATGAGCTCGCGCAACCGCGCGCTGACGGCTTCGCAGCGGCAGCAAGCGCCCGCGATCATTCGGGCGCTGCGCGCGGCGCGCCAGCGCATCGAAGGCGGCGCGCGGCAGGCGGGGCCGCTGGTGTCGCTGATGCGGCGGACGATGCGCGAGGCGAAGGCGGCGCGCCTGGAGTACGTCGCCGTGGCGGATGCCGAAACACTTCAGCCGTTGACGAAGCTCGCGCGCGGACAGCGCGTGGTCCTCCTTGCGGCCGCACGGCTCGGCTCCACACGATTGATTGACAACGCGCTCGTCGACGTGCCATAATAACGGCCGTCGAGCACCCGACGAGAAAACAACGATGCTGCGAACCTTGTGCAAGTCCAAGCTCCACCGCGCGACGGTGACCGAGGCCAACGTCCAATACGCCGGCAGCATCACGTTGGATGCCGACTTGATGAAAGCGGCCGATTTGTTCTCGTATGAGCAGGTGCACGTCGTCGACGTGGACAATGGTGCGCGGCTGGTGACCTATTGCATCGAAGGTCCGTCCGGCTCCGGCACCGTGTGCATGAACGGGGCCGCGGCCCGGCTGGTGAACGCCGGCGATCGGATTATCGTGATTTCGTATGCGCAGCTCTCGCCGGAGGAGGTGCGCGGATTTGTGCCGAAAGTGGTGTTGTTGGATCAGCGCAACCGGATTCAAGACGTGGTGACCGATCCTCACCTTCAAGCGGCGTAATGGTGCGTGTGGGGCTGGTGGGCTGCGGCACCATCGGCACGCAGTTGGCGTTAGCACTGCAGCGAGACGACGCGTCGCGCGCGAAAGTGGTGGCGCTGCATGATGCAGACCCCGCGCACGCACACGCGCTCGCCGCACGGCTTCGCCCCGCTCCCGTCATCTGCTCCTTACCCGAACTTATCCGTCGCAGCGACCTGGTGCTCGAAGCCGCCTCAGCGTCCATCGCAGCCGAGGTGGCGGTGCGGGCGTTGCGCGCGCACCGGAACGTCTTCATTATGAGCATCGGCGGACTGTTGCGGAATCGGGAGTGGCAGCGCGCGGCGGCTCGTTCGCGCGCCGCGGTCTACATGCCCAGCGGGGCGCTGGCCGGCCTTGATGGCGTGAAGGCATTGGCGATGGGGCGTATTCGGCGCGTGCGGCTGACCACCTCCAAACCCCCGCGCGCCTTGGCCTCGGCACCCTATGTCCAGCGCAAGCGGCTGAATTTAACCCGGCTCACTCGTCCTCGCCTCCTCTATGAAGGTCCTCCGGAGGCGGTGGTGCGGGCGTTCCCGCAAAACACGAATGTCGCCGCCGCCGTGACGTTAGCCAGCGGCGCGCCGTCCTCCCGCATCCGCATCCGCGTGGTCGCCGATCCCGCGCTGCGCCGCAACCGCCATGAGCTGGAAGTGGACGGGGACTGCGGCCGCATCCGCTGCACTATCGAGAGCGAGCCAAGCGTGAATCCAAAAACCAGTGAGCTGGCCATTCGCTCTGCGCTGGCGACCTTGAAACAACTGTTCTCACCGATTCGGATTGGAACGTAACGTCGAGCACCATCACATACGAAAGGGGGTGAGTGCACGTGGCTGAGAAAGTAGCGAAAGTCGGTATCAAAAAGCAGCCGGGGTACCTCTATTTCGTCGACAAGCAGGGGGATATCTCCCGGGCGAGAATGGCTCGAGGAGGCCAGAAGCGTCGTCGCAGTCGTCGACGATAAGCTCGGCTCCCGTAGGGGACAGACCAGGACCCCCGCGTCGCTGGGCAGGTTGCGCTCGGCGGGGCGGGGGTTTTTGGTTATAATGAGTCGTCATGTCTGAAGAGATCATCATCCGCGGGGCGAGGGAGCACAACCTCAAGAACATTACCCTGCGCTTGCCCCGCAACCGGCTGATTGTCATCACGGGACTCTCCGGTTCCGGAAAGTCCTCGCTCGCATTTGACACGCTCTATGCCGAGGGCCAGCGCCGCTATGTCGAAAGCCTCTCGGCGTATGCGCGGCAATTCCTTGAGCGCCTCGAAAAGCCTGACGTGGACTCCATTGAAGGGCTCTCACCCGCCATTGCCATCGAGCAGCGTACCGCCGGCAGCAATCCCCGCTCCACGGTGGCAACCCAGACCGAAATCTATGATTACCTGCGCGTGCTGTTTGCCCGGGCGGGGCAGCCGCATTGTCCGACGTGCCGCACCCCCATCAGCCGGCAATCCGCGCAAGAGATTGTCGTTCAGGTATTGGCGCTGCCCGCGCAGACCGAGGCGATGATCTTGGCGCCGCTGCTGCGGGGGCGCAAGGGCGAGGGCGCGCTGCACTTGCGCGAGATCAAGCGCCAAGGCTTTGTGCGGGCGCGGGTCGATGGCGTGGTGTGCGATGTGGATGAGCCGATTACCCTGGACAAAAAACGGGCGCACACGATTGAGGCGGTGGTGGATCGGCTGGAGATTGAACCGCACACGAAAGCGCGCCTCACCGAATCGATTGAAACGGCTCTCAAAGTGGGCAAGGGGATGGTGATCGTGAATGCGGATTGCGGAATGCGGAATGCGGAATTGAAAACGGAAGGCTCATCGAAAAAAGAGAAGGGTCACTCCGCACTCCGCACTCCCCACTCCGACCTCGTGTTCAGCGAATTGTACGCCTGTGCGACGTGCGGGCTGAGCCTCGACGAAATGTCGCCGCGCATTTTCTCGTTCAACTCGCCGTACGGCGCCTGCCCCTCGTGCGACGGGCTCGGCACGCGGTTGGAGATCGATCCGGATTTGGTGGTGCCGGATCGGTCGAAATCGCTGCGCGACGGGGCGATTGAGCCGTGGCGGCGCGGCGGCATGCACATGATGATGTATTACACCCGCCTGCTGCGCGAGGTGGCCGACTACTACCGCATCAGCCTCGAGACCCCGTTTCGCCGGCTCAATCGGAAGATCCAGCAGACGATCCTCTCCGGGTCGAACGATCGCATCTGGGGCGGCCTGTTCGAAGGCGTGATGCCGAATCTGCAGCGCCGGTTTCGGCAGACCGAGTCGGATTATGTCAAAGAAGAAATCGCCAAATACATGAGCGTGCTGCCGTGCCAGGCGTGCCAGGGGGCGCGGCTCAAGCCCACCAGCCTCTCCGTGCTGATCGACGAGCGTTCCATCCACGACGTGACCACGCAGTCGGTGACGGCGGCCCAGGCCTGGCTCACGCAAGGCTGGCCGTTGAGCGGCGCACAGCGTATGGTGGCCGCTCCGATTCTCAAAGAAATCAGCACGCGGTTGCAGTTTTTGGCCGATGTGGGCTTAGGATATCTCACCCTTGACCGGCCCTCGGCCACGCTCTCCGGCGGAGAGGCGCAGCGGATTCGGCTGGCCACGCAGGTCGGTTCCGGGCTGGTGGGCGTGCTCTATATTTTGGATGAACCTTCCATTGGGCTGCATCCCCGCGACAATGGCAAGCTCTTGGACACGCTGATCCGGCTGCGCGACATGGGCAACACGCTGGTGGTGGTGGAGCACGACGAGGTGACCATGCGGCGCGCGGACTACCTAGTGGATCTCGGCCCCGGGGCGGGCAAACATGGCGGGGAGGTGGTGGCCGCCGGGCGGCTGGAGGAGGTGCTCAAATCTTCACGCAGCTTGACGGCGCAATTCCTGAACGGGATGCGCTTCATCTCGGTCCCGGCGCGGCGGCGCCCGGCCGAGGGGCGTCCGGCGCTGGTCGTCAAAGGGGCCAGCGAGCACAACTTAAAGCAGATCGACGTGGCCATTCCGCTGGGCCTGTTTGTGTGCGTCACCGGCGTGTCGGGCTCCGGAAAATCGACGCTGGTCGATGAAATTCTGTACCGCGCCCTGGCGCGCCGATTTTATCGCAGCACGATCAAGCCCGGGCGGCATGAGGGCATCACCGGCCTGGATCAAATTGACAAGGCCATTGTGATCGACCAATCGCCCATCGGCCGTACGCCGCGCTCCAATCCGGCCACGTATACCGGCGCGTTCGGCCCGATTCGCGAGCTGTTCAGCCAGACGCCGGAGGCGCGGCTGCGCGGGTTTGCGCCGGGGCGGTTCAGCTTCAACGTGAAGGGCGGCCGGTGCGAGGCGTGCGAGGGCGATGGGATCAAGCGCATTGAAATGCATTTTCTCTCCGACGTGTATGTGCACTGCGAGGTGTGCAAGGGCAAGCGGTTTAACGAGCAGACGCTGCAGGTGGCCTACAAGGGTCACTCCATTGCCGAGGTGTTGGCGATGACGGTGGAGGAAGCGTGCGAACTGTTCACCAACATTCCCGCAATCGCCCGCACCTTGCAGACGGTGCAGGAGGTGGGCTTGGGCTACATCGAGCTGGGCCAGTCCGCGACGACGCTCTCCGGCGGGGAGGCGCAGCGCATTAAGCTAGCGAAGGAGCTGGCCCGCCGCGCTACCGGGCGGACGCTGTATCTGTTGGATGAGCCGACTACCGGCTTGCATTTTGCCGATGTGGAAAAATTGCTGGGGGTGCTGCACCGGTTGGTGGAGCAGGGCAACACCGTGGTGGTGATCGAACATAATTTGGAAGTGATTAAGACGGCCGATCATCTCATCGATTTGGGGCCGGAAGGCGGGGAGGGAGGCGGGCGGATCGTGGCCGAGGGCACCCCGGAGCACGTGGCGGCTGTTGCGGCCTCGTATACGGGCCGCGCCTTAAAACCAGTGTTAGCAAAGAACGTTACGAGTTGCGAGTGACGAGTGACGAGTTCAACTCGGTGCTGCATTTGATGAAATATAAGACGCCTCTCATGGTATGGGGACTTGTCCTCACAGTGATGGTGGGGCGGGTGGGTGCAGGAGAACTGGCTTCTGCGGGGTCGGAAGCCACGGGGCAAGCCGAGCTGCCGTATACGGCGGTTCAAGCCGCTTTCTTGCGGGAAGATTTCGCGTACGTGGTGCGCTTGGCCCAGCCGTGGTTGGAGCCGGTGTCGCTCGAGCCGCAGGCGATTCGCATTCGGCTGTGGTATTGCCTCAGCCTGGAACGGTTGCAGCGGGCCAACGACGCCCTTCGTGAATTGGATCGGCTCAAGGCCGCGCTGATGACAGCGGCGACTCGCGTCGCTTCGTCCGAGTCCCTCGCTGCTGCTCGGGATTCAGCCCAGGACGGAGGACGAAGGGCTGAGCAGGAGCGGCTTTGGCCGGAGGTGCTCTTCTGGGAGGGAGAGATCAGCCGGCGCGCCTTTCAATTCATCCGCGCACGCCTGGCGTATCATCGCCTCTTGACCTCCTATCCGCAGTCGATGTGGCATCCGCAGGCGCAGCTCGGCTTGGGACTGGTGCTCTTTCAGCAGCAGGCCTACGACGTCGCGCGGCAGCAGATGCAAGAAGTGCAGCGCGCGGCCGACCGAGCCGGCACCATCCTCGCTGGCGAGGAAATGCCGCGCGCGGTGGAGCGCGCGGCCCTCCCACCCTGGGTGGCGCGCGAGGCGCAGGTGGTGGAAGGGCTCTGCGATCTCCAGTTGAAAGAATACGGCGCGGCGGCGGCGCATTTTCGTCAGCTGTTGGGCGAGGCGCCCGATCCGGCGACGCGCGCTAAAGTGGCGTTCTACCTTGGTGAGGCGCTCACCGGTCTGAAGGAGACGACGCAATCCTTGCAGGCGTATCAGGATGCCATCGAGGCCGACCCGCAGAGCACGTGGGCGCGCCTGGCGCGTTTTGGATCGGGGTGGAGCCTGTTCCAGCAGCATCGGTGCGCGGAAAGTTTGAAGGCATTAGACGACTACATGAAGGCCTCCGGCGCCGAGGCTGACCGTCAGCAGCCGGAACTGCTCTTTGCGCAAGGGCGCTGCCTGTTGGAGCTGGGAGACGACCGCGCGGCCATCGCACGGCTGGAGACGCTGCGGCGCACCTCGCCCACGCATCCGCTGGCCCTGGAGGCGGCCATCAGCCTGGCGGAGGCGTTGGAGCGGCAGCATCGTTCCTCGGAGGCGGTGGCGCTGCTCGCACCGCTGTTGCGTCAGCCGCTCTCGGCGCCGCAGCGGCAGCAGGCAGGTCTGCGGCTCGGCTCAGTGTATCTTGCGCAGGGCGAGGGCGCGAAGGCGCTCGAGCAGTTCCAGCGTCTTCAGCCAAGCGACGAATCGGAGGCGCGCCAAGCCTCGCTCAACGGCCAAGGCGATGCGCACATGGTGATGGGGCAGGCCGAGGAGGCGAGTCGCTGCTATCAAGAAGCGTGGGCGATGGGGCCTGAGGATCAGGGCGGCTCGTATGCGCTCTATCAATTGGGTCGGCTCAAGCTGCAAGCTGGAAAGACGGGCGAGGCGATGGAGTCATTTCGACAGGTGATCGGCCGCGGAACGCCAGCACGGGCCGATCCGTTGGCCGCCGATGCGCGCTTGGCACTCGCGGCCGCACTGCTCTCCGATGCGCAGCCGGAACAGGCCCGTCAGGAATTGGAACGCTTGCGAACGCTCGCACCCGAGAGCACGCAGGCAGCCCGGGCGGGCTATTACCTCGCTCTGCTGGCATTGCGCGAAGCGCATGATCCGGACGCCCGGCGCTTTTGCCAGGACGTGATCCAGCGAGCCCCTTATTCAGAGGAAGCGATTCAGGCCCGCTTACTGCTCGCCGATTTGGCCGTGGAGCAGGGCACGCCCGAGCAGGTCCTGACCACCTTGCCGAAGCTGTTTGACGAGTTGCAGTTGCCCAACGATGAGTCCGTTTCTTCCGGCGTGCGGGACGACTATCGCGGACGGCTCGCCAAAAAGTTCGGCGATCTGGCGCAGCAGGCGCGCGCGTGCGCGCACACGATTCATTGGTATGAGCTGGCGTGGGACGCGTGGCCGGCGTTGCGCGGCGAGCTCGACTATCGCATCGCGTCCTGCTATGAGCAGGTGGGCGATCAGCCCCTGGCGGTGCACCGCTACCGCGCCATCTCGCACGCTCCCTGGCAGGTGCGCGGGCAGCTTGCCGCGGCGAAGCTGATGGAGCGCGACCAGCAATGGCAAGAAGCGATGGCGATCTACAAGACGATTACGCAACAACCGGTTCCGGAGGCGAAGATCGCGAAGGAACGGCTTGCGCTGCTTGAGCGCTCGCAACTAGTCCATAGTCAATAGTCAATAGTCGATAGCACATCGGTCTGTCAACTATGGTCTATGGACTATGGACTTCTTTTAGCAGGAGGGGATATGCCAGAAAACGTGCTCCATCTGATTCTGCAGGCCGGCGGCGTCGTGAAACTGGTGCTCCTGATCTTGCTGGTGTTCTCCGTCGTCTCATGGGCGATTATCGTCTACAAGCATCACGTGCTGTCGCTGGCGGCCCGGCAGTCCGACGCATTTGTGAAGGCGTTCCGAGCCGCCCGCAATGCGCGCGACACCAAGGAGCTGGCGGCCGCTGCCAAGCGGTTGGACGCCAGCCCCTTGGCCAATGTGTTTCTCTCGGTGCAGGCCGAGGGCAGCCGGATCAGCCGCGAAGAAACCCGTCGGGCGCTGAAACGCTATACCACGCTGGAGGCGGCCATCCTGGAATCGCACCTGACGTTCTTGGCGACCACCGGCTCGACGACGCCATTCATCGGCTTGTTTGGCACGGTGTGGGGGATTATGAACGCGTTTCGCAGCATCGGCGCGGCCGGTTCGGCCTCGCTCGCGGTGGTGGCCCCGGGCATTGCGGAGGCGCTGGTGACCACCGCCGCCGGCTTGGCCGCGGCCATTCCGGCGGTGATCGCGTACAATTATTATCTGAGCCGCACCCGGCGCATGATCATTGAGATGGACGATTTTGCCGAAGAGTTGTTGGAGTTTTTCTCTCGATGATCTCCGGCGATCGGTCGCGGGGGGCGATGGCGGAGATCAACGTCACGCCGCTGGTGGATGTGATGCTGGTGCTGCTGATCATTTTCATGGTCACCGCCCCGCTGCTGCAGCAGGGTCTTGACGTGAATGTCACGCTGCCCAAAGCCCAGGCCAACGATGTGCAAGCGCCCGGCCGCACGCAACTGGTGATCACGCTCACCAAGGAGCATCTGGTGTACGTGAACAAAGAGTTGATGACCCTCAAAGAACTTCGTAGTACACTAAGCCGTGCGCATGGCGAAACGCCGGTGATCATCCGCGCGGATCGCTACGCGTATGTGGACAAGCTCATTGAGTTGTGGGATTTATGCCGTCAAGCGGGGTTGCGCGAGGTGCGGATTGCGACGCTGCCTGAATAGGTGAGAGGTGCGAGGAGGGCTGATGATCATTGAGATTGGAATTGTGGCGGGGGAGATTTGGCATTATCTGGACGAGCACGGGGATGCGTCATTTACCGACGTGATCAAGAGCATTGATCGGTCTCGCGAGATCGCCCTCATGAGTTTGGGGTGGCTCGGGCGGGAAGGCCATGTGATTGTGCGCCAAGAAGGCCGCGAGCTGCGAGTGGCCCTACGTAACACGGTGAAAGGTGAAAGGTGAAGGGTATAAAAAAGAAGCAATGCGTGGTGGTGCTGGTGACATGCCCGAACAGGGTGCCGGCGAAGCGGCTGGCCGCGGCGTTGGTCTCCAAGCGGCTGGCGGCCTGCGTGAACATCGTGCCTGGGCTTGAGTCGTTGTTTCGGTGGGACAGCAAGATGGACCGTGCGAAGGAAGTCTTGCTGATCATCAAAACCACCGCCAAGCGGCTTCCCGCCCTCCAACGGGCCGTGCTCGCCCTCCATCCCTACGACGTGCCGGAAATCATCGCCCTGCCCATCATCGCCGGCCATCCTCCGTATCTGCGCTGGCTGCGCGACTCCGTCCACCTCCCTTGACCCCGTGAGATAGTACGATGGATTTATCTCACAGGGTTGACGCTGTCATCTTGCGTCAGGTATACTTCCTGTAGTGAACACATAAGATTTTATTACTGGCGACAAAGGCAAACCTCCCCGCCATAGAGGGTCGGCGGGGACCCGCCAATCAGTGTGGTGGGTACCGCGAGGTAGGGGCGCAAAGCTGCGGATCTCAAGGTAGACAGCCGAGCTGCCGACCAGGCACAGATGAGATCGCCGAGCTACCGAACCAGGTGCTCGGCGTTTTTTGGTTGATAGACCATATAGAGGAAGCGCATGGAGAGCAGACGAAGAGCCAGGCAGGGCGCCGCGCTGGTGGCGGTGATTGTGACGGCGCTGATTGCCTCGGTGGCGGCCTTTGGAGCGCTGCTGCTGGCGATGAGCCATGCGCAATCCGGCGGTCTGCAGGTGAAACGCCTGCGCGCCCAGTACGCCGCCGAAGCCGGCCTGGTGTGGGCCCAGCAGCAATTGTGGGCCGATCCGGCGTACTGCGGCACTCCTGATCCGCCGGCGATCAACGGGTTGAATGTGGATGTGATCGTCAGTCCTAGCCCTTGCGTCGCCGGCACGGCACACCGAATCCAAGCGAAGGTGACATACTAATGAGGAACGCTCGGGGGTTTACGTTGAACGAGGTGATGGTGACCGTTATCATCGTGGGCATTCTGGCCTCGATTGCTATTCCGAGCTATCGCAAGACGATCGAGCGCGGCTATCACCGCACGGCGCAGGATCTGCTGATGGCCATCTACAATGGGGAGCGCGCCTATTTCTTTGTGAATGATAAGTACCAACCCGTGGCTCAAGGGGCGAACATGGACACATGGCGCACGATTTATGTGGATAATCCCGACATCGGTTCGATCCCTGTGACATTTTCTGTGGGACCTGTTTCGGGGGCGGGTACGGGGGCGACATTCACGGCCACCGCGCAGAGGGACTCAACTCATACGCTGATGATTAACCAGAATCGCGAATGGTGCGGCAACCAGCCAACCTGCTGTGCGGGATGCTCATGGAACCCATGAAGAGATCACGCGCGGGGATGACGCTGGTGGAGGTGATCGCCGCCTCGGTCTTGACGTCGCTGGTCGCCGGCGGCACGCTGATGGCCTTGACCACGGCGGTGCATCTGGCCAAGCGCTCCTCGGAGGGCGTGCAGGTGAGCCACTTAGCCCAGCAGACGCTGGAGAAGTTTCGTAATCACGTCGCGTGCGATGATGCCTGGTTTGATGCTGCCTGTGCGCCCACCACGCTGCCACCGGCGAACACACCCGATTTGCTGCCAGATGGACCGGTGAAGGACCATGGCGGTACGCGGCTCTATACGGTGGCACCAGCAGATTGTGATGGAGTGGGAGGCGTGGGGGATTGTTTGCGCATGGACGTCACCGTACACTGGAACCCACCCCAATGAAGAAAATGAATCGCGGCGTGACGTTGATGGAGCTGGTCGTCGCCTCCACCATCTCGCTGGTGGTCATCTTGGCGGTGGGGCAGCTCGATGTTACCCGCATCCTCTTGTCGGAGCAGGTGCGCCAGAGCGCCGGGCCGGGCTCGGAGGCGCGGCTGGCCATGGCGCAGTTCGTGCGGGACGCCCAACAGGCCGATCGGGTCAATGTGATCAGCGAAACGGATGTGCAATTGCGCATTCCGCAGCCGTGCGCGGACCTGGCCTGCACCTGCACCAACGACGTGCCGCTGCCGGCGTGCTTGGACGCCGCGACCGCCTACCGCTGGGTGGAATACAAGCTCGCCGATACCGAGATTCGCCTCTACGATGCCACCGGCTGTGGGATCAATCAGAAGTTTCTCGACATCAAGCAGCCGGGCGGGTTTGCGGTGGAGTATCTCGATGCCGTCGCCCAGGCTCCCCCAGGCGGGGAGCCGTTTTCGGGCAGTCCGGATGATAACAACGTGCTGTCGATCACGGTCACGACGGCGAACCCGTCAGCCCAAGAGATGACCTATGTCAACACCGTCACCCTGCGTGCAGGAACCTACACCAACGTCAACGCGAGCGGCGGCGATTCCGGCTCGGGGCTAGATGTGCAGGGTGTCAGCGCCCCGCCGCCGCCATGTGTTTAAAAGGAGTGAGGCAAATGAAACAGATGAGATTTTCATGGAAAGGCTGGCTCACCCCGGTGTTCTTGCTGGGCACGGTGGCCTATGCCATCGCGGAGGATCTCACCCTGACCACCTACTACCCCTCCCCCCGCGGCGTCTACAACGAGCTGCGCACCAGCGGGGATGTGAGTGTAGGAACTCTCACGCCCCCAGCCAACGCGGCGAGGTTGCACGTCACTCAACCCGCTGGGGGGCCGCCAGCCGTGCAGGTGGCTGTCGGAAGCAATGCAGCGGGTTTTGTCGTGGATGCCGGCGGCAACGTCGGGATCGGGGTGGTGCCCTCCCATGACACACTGGAGGTTGTTCAGAATGTTATGGTACCAGCAGGAATTACCATTGACACGGCACGATCAGCGGGAAGTCCGCAGCTTGGATTTCGTCGGCTGAATAGTATAAAATTCGCCATTGGAGTGGATGCCGCTGATGATAAATTTAAGATTGGCGGCACTGATGTGACGAGTGCTCATCTGACGATTGACGGTGCCGGCAACGTCGGCATCGGGACGACGGCGCCAGATGAAAAATTGGTCGTTGAGACGACAATGAACAACGACGGGATCTCCATTCGAAACGCGGCCGGAAACAGCAGCTATCTCCGCTTTTTTGATGGGGTCGGGATCGGCAGCCAGCTCCACTACATACCCCGGAACGACATGGTACCCCGGAAGGACACGTTGTCGCTCGGATCGGGAGAGCTGGCGTTCGCCACCGGTGATGTGCCCGCATTTCCGGCGGAGCGGATGCGCATTAATGAGACTGGCAACGTCGGCATCGGGACGACTGCACCACTTCATAAGCTGGATGTGCACGGCACCATGAGTTTGGCGCCGGACACTAAGGCTCAGTTATTGTTGGGTCGGTTTGATGCCGCCTACCCGTATGCCTATCTCGTTGCAGAAGGTGGGGGCGCTAATGAAGCGGGGATGATCTTTCGCACAACGGGTCAAGATGTGGCTGGCTTTGGAATATGGGACCGCATGACGATTACCAGCGATGGCAACGTCGGCGTCGGGATCATTCCGGTCAGCAGCTCGGCGACGAGATTACATGTCCGGGCCCCTGTCGGAAACGGCACCTATGCGATTCGAGCCGACAACCCGGAGGTCCTCGGCACCGCGATCCGAGCCAGCGCCACCGGCGCCAACGGTACAGCGCTCGAGGCCATTGGCCCTGTGACGGTCGCAGGGAACGTCTCGGTGACTGGCACCATCACGGCCAGCTCATCCCGGACCCTGAAAACGGATATTACCTACCTGAATTCACAAGACTATCGTGGGATTTTGAAGAGCCTTGACGCCGCGCATCCGGTGACCTATCACTTAAAAGACCATGATTCGTTTACCTCCAAACCGCACCTCGGCGTGATTGCGGAAGAAGCGCCGGACGAGATTACTACCGAGGATAAGAAAGCGATCAGCTATTCGGATTATCTGGGATTTCTGCTGGCGGCGATGAAGGCGCAGCAGGAGCAGATCAAACAGTTGCAAGGCGAGGTGCAGCGGCTGCAGGATCGGGTCCAGACCGGGGAGGGACGCGAGCCATGAGGACCCGTTGGCGCCCATGGGTTGTGGCCATGTGGCTGGGCCTGGTCGCTCTGCAGGGCACGGCCATGGCTGCCCCCTGCGGGTGCGGTAGATTCCGTCCGCCTATCTGCACCTCTGTCACCGAACGCGTGGATCGTTTGCCGTATGAGAGGACCTGGGGTTCATGTTGTGACGGCGGTCCGTGGCCGGTGCGTTTTAATCAGCTGCCGTTTTCCTATCGGGGGAGGCCGCCGTATAAGACGCTGCCTGCCATGGTGGAAGATGCGTATATGCGGTTCGACGGATGTCGCTAGAGGCTAAGGTGAGAGGACGCGGCTCATGCTGAAACAAGAGAGTGTGGGACTGGTGATTCGGCAGGGAGCGGTGGAGGTGGCCGTGCTCTCCGGTGGGCTGTGTGGCAAGAGGTCAGAGGCTTCTAATAAACGAGTGATTGTGAAGTTTGGCGATCAGCCGCTGATCGGCGGTATAGAAGGGAACCTCGAGATGTTGCGCCAGTTGCACGTACAGGGCGTCGTAGAACGTCACACGATTCGTCGCAGCCAGGGTGATGGTGGCTGCCACCAGCTCTGGGGAAGGCGCGATCAGGTCCACCTCCAGCTCGTACAATCGCGCCACGCAACTCCTGATATCGGAGACACGAAAGATTGGGTGATGGAGGAGGACGTTCGATACCTCATAGACAAGCAAATCAGGGGCGAGGAGGGTCGCCTGCCCGCTGGCGTGATCTTCAAGCAGACGATGCGCGGCCGGCGAGCCGGCTTCTTCGACGAACCACTTGACGGCGACCGAGGCGTCAATTACGGGCACTACGACTTCTCCCGGAGCCTGCGGAGGACCTCAACGGAGTTCCATCCAGCAGGAGCCTTGCGACGCAAGCGGTCAATCGCGTGGATCGCTCGCACAATCTTTTCTCGATCGCGGACTTTCAATCGCAACACCTCGTCTACCGTTGCCTTCATATGCTTCTCCTGGTTACCTTCTCTCTTATTACCGTATCATGGTGGGAGTGCGGCTGTCAAGGCGGTGAGTGAGTCAGCAGGAGAACGATGATGGCGCGAGAACACGTGGGATTGGTGATTCGGCAGGGCGCGGTGGAGGTGGCCGTGCTCTCCGGCGGGCTGCTGGGAGGGGCGACGCTGCTGCGGCAGGCGCGGATTCCCCTGCCTGCGCCGCGCACGGAAGAACTTCAGGGATCGGCGCGGCAGGCAGGGGTCGCGGCGGGTTCCGCTGACCAGCCGGCGGAGCAGGACGAGCGGGTCATCCAGGCCATCCGTGATGCGCTGGCTGCCTGCCAGATTTCCTCGGGTGCGAAGGTGGCGGTGGCGGTGCCGGCGAAGGACGTGCTGCTGCGCTGTTTTACACTGCCCCTGTTGCCCAGGGTCGAATGGGAGCGGGCGATTCAATTCGAGGCGCGCAAATACATTCCGTTTAAGATTGACCAACTGATCTGGAACTACCACGTGATCGAGCACCGCGCCGCCAAGCAGATGACGGTGCTCTTCACGGGCTTGCGCACCGAGCTGTATGCGCGCGTGCAAGGATGGCTAAGCGCCGCCGGCGTGACTCCTATGCTGCTGGAAGGCGTGAGCGCCAGCTTGGCCAGGGCGGTAGGAGCGGAGCGCGTGTCCTCGAAAGACGCATTTATCGCCGCGGTGGATGTGGAGAGCGACTCGGCCCACATCATCATTACCCGATCGGGCGTGCCGTATCTCTCGCGCGAGCTGAGCCTGACCGGCTCGGTCGAATCCCGAGCCGCAGCGAGGGACTCGGAGGAGCAGCGGCGGGACGTGCTCGTGAGCGAGCTGCGGCTGTCGCTGGAATTTTTCGCCCGCGAGCAAGCCGGCGCGGTGATCGAGCGGGTGCTGCTCTTCGGCGAGCAGCACACGCTCTCCTCTTGGTGCGCGGGGCTGAGCGAGCAGTTGAGTGTTCGGGTGGAGGTCGGTGCGCTGCCGGTCAAGGCGGCCCAGATGAGCATGGCCCCGTTGGAGTATGCGGCGGCGGCCGGGGTGGCGTTGGGAGGATTACGCGGAGGGCGCCCGCCGCTGGAGCTGCTCGCGCGCGCCGCGGCGCCGCGATCTGCGATGTCAAGCCCCTCGGCGCTGCTAGCCCAGTCACCGCAGCTTGTCAAGGCGCTGGCCAGGCCGGTGGCGATCCAACTGGGCGTGGCGCTGGGGGTGCTGGCCTGCATGGGGGTCGTCACCCATCGCCAGGTGGCCGATGCGAACGCGCGCGCTTCGCGGGTGGTCCGCACCGTGCCTGATGTGGGCTGGGGCTTGCAGGCCACCGCGCGGCCCGAGCTGGAGACGCGGCAGCAGCAGATCAACGTGCGCCTGGGCTTCCTGCGCGCGGCGACGCAGCAGCGCGTCTTCGTCGTCGAGAAATTGGATGCGTTGGCGAAGCTGCTGCCCGACGGCGTGTGGCTGGAGCAGGTGGAGTACCAGGACAAGCTGGAGCAAACCGGGCGCACTGAGCCCTCGCTCGTGATTCGAGGGGCGTGTTTCCTGCCGGGTGAGGGCGATTCGTTGCGCGCCGTCAGCACGTTGCTGCAACGGCTCAAGCAAGACGCGGGCCTGCTCCGAGGATTTGCCACAGCCCAGATCAGCCAAACGATGGAAGCGATGAATCCGACCCGGCGCTACGCGTATCGGACCTTTCAGCTCAACTGCCAAGCCGAGCGGAGGGCGTTCTGATGGTGAAACCGTCCCTGATTACCGGCGCGATCGTGCTTGCATTCGCCTGGCACGTGGGCTATCATCACTACCAAGAGAGCCAGCACGCCATTGCGACGATTGCGCGGCACCTGCGCGAGGAGCAAGCCACCCAGGCGTTGCGGGCAGGGGTGGCTCAGTCATTGGGCGAGTTGGAGCAGTTCCGCCGGCAATTGTCGCCGGCGCGGGATACGGAGTGGCTCGTGGGAGAAGTGAGCCGGCTGGCCCAGGACGCCGGCATCCGACTGAGCGCCATCGTGCAGCAAGAGCCTCGCACCGTTCAAGGATTTACCCATCTCGCGGTCACCCTGCAGGTCAACGCCTCCTATCATCAACTCGGTCAATTCGTCAGCACACTCGAGAACGCCCCGGTCTTCTTGCGGGTGGATGAGGTCACCCTGGATCGCAAAGACCAGGAGGGGGCGAGCGTGCGCATGACCGTCAGCACCTTATATATGCCCCATGAAAAAAACCACACGTGAGCTGCTGATTGTGCTGGGACTGCTGGGCGTGTTGCTCGCCCTGCTGCTGCCGCGGCTGCGGCAGACGTCCGGGCGCGAACCCTCCGCGCAGGTGATCGCGTCTACTCCTCAGGCGGTCGCAACCCCGCCAGCGGCGGAGGTCGCACAGCCGCTGCCGATACCACCGGCTGCCGTGCGTCCGTCCTATACCGCAGAGGCGGCTGCGAGACGAGATCCTATGGTGAGCCTATTGCCTGATCAAACTCAGGCGTCTGAATCTCCTGCCACAGGCCGCACGCCATCGGACAACACCGCATGGCGCGCCCCGCCTGTTGGCGGGGCGCTGTCCGTGGAAGGGATGGTGTGGGGCCCTGCGCGCACGCAGGCGCTGATTAACGGCACACTGTATGAGGTGGGGGATGCGGTGGAGGGAGCGCGCATTGTGTCGATTGAACGCGAAGGCGTGACGGTGGAACGAGACGGCGTGCAGGTGCTGGTCACAACCCCGCCGCCGGCGTCCGTCTCCAGGGCTGATCAACGCGCAGTGGGTCAAGGCACTCGATGGTATGGGCAGCCACAGGGGAGGTAGGTGCATGAACTGGAAGGTGCGTGGGGTGGTGATGCTCGTGGCCCTGCTCGGATTTTCTGGCACCGGAGCGAAAGCTATCGGAGCGGCGGAGGTGGTCCCCCCGCCAGCGGTGGAGGATGCGGAGGAGGTGGAGAAGACGATCTCCATGGATTTTCAGGAGGCCGGCCTGAAAGACGTGCTGAAAGTGTTTTCCCAGCAGACGGGCATCAATGTGATTGCGGGCGCCGACGTCGAAGATCGCAAGGTGACGATCTATTTCGAGGACGTCTCTCCGATGGATGCGCTCGATCAAATCCTGCGCGTCTCGGGGCTGGTCTATGAGCGGCCGCTCGGCAGCCAAATCTACGTCGTCAAGCCGGCGCTTGGGGCCGATAAAGTCGCGCCCGTCACCGAAACGCGCGTGTATCGCCTGCGGTATGCGCGCGTGTCCACCTCGCGCTTGGCCAAGGCGGCGGAGGCGCTTGGCTCGCGCACGCCCTTCGAGGCGCTGCAGCTTACCCAACTCTCCACGGCCTCCGGCGGGGGCGCGGGTGGAGGAGGCGGCTCGGGGGGAGGAGGCGCATCCTTCGGGGGAGGGAGCGGCGGTACCGGCGGCGGGGCTGAGAAAGAGATCGGCATCGACAAGGTGATTCAGGAGCTGCTCACCGAGCAGGGCAAGGTAGCGGTGGATGAGCGGACCAACAGCCTCATCATCAGCGACGTGCCGGCGAACTTCGCGCGCATCGAGACGGCGCTGAATGCGCTGGATATCCGCACGGCGCAAATTTTGATTGAAGCTGAAGTGCTGGAAACCAATTTGGCGAAGCTGAAGGATTTGGGCGTTGAATGGGGGACGAGCGGGGAATTTTTTAAGGTCACGCCCGCCAAGCGCGCGACGCGATTTCCACTGGCGCCGTTCTTCGGCGATGATGTGCTCACCAAAGGCGACACCCCCATTGGGATGACGATGGGGACGTTTGACAGCTCCAAGGCGGTCGCGTCGCTCCAGGCGCTGGAGCGGGACACCGATACCAAAATCTTGGCGCGGCCCAAGGTGCTCACGCTGGATAACGAGAGCGCCGTCATTCGGCTCACCAGCCAGCAGGCGATCGGCTTCCAGACCACCACGGGGGTGGTCTCCGGCACCACCGGCGGGGCACCTGAGCGCACGACGACGGGCGTGATTCTCGTCGTCACCCCGCAGGTCAACGACGACGGCTATATCACGATGCTGGTGGAGCCTTCGGTGACAAAGGTGGTGGCGTCGACCATCACGCCGCCCACCTCGGTGGGGGGGACGGTGTTTGATCCCAAGTCCAGGAGCGCCCGGTCGATGGTGCGCATTCGCAACGGCGATACGCTGGTGATCGGCGGATTGATTGATCGCAGCGAGGAGCACGGCCTCAAGGCGGTGCCGGTGCTCTCAGGGATTCCGATTTTTGGTGAGGTGTTTAAAAACCGCGAGGTGAACGATACGGCGACGGAGCTGATCGTGTTTGTCACACCGCGCATTCTGTCGGAGCCGGCCGCCGCGTTAGCACAGATGGGGCCAGTTCCCGCGCTGTCACGCGAGCAAGCGCCCGCCCGCTCGCGGCAAGAATCGATGGAGCAGGCGCTGAACAGTCTTGATCAACCTTGAGGAACCAGTAGGTAGAAGGAAAAGATGCTCAAACTGGGAGATAAACTCGGAGACGCGCTGGTCAAGTGCGGGTTGGTGACCCGCGAGCAACTGGCCAAGGCGCTGGAGGTGCAGCGCGGCACCACCAAGCGCATCGGCGAGGTGCTGGTGGAGCTTGGCCTGGTCAATGAGCTTGACATCGCCTCCGCCCTGGGCAAGCAACTCAACATTCCCTATACCAGCCGCGTGTCCGAACTGCTCACTCCCGGCAAGGGGGCCGAGAGCCTGGACGCCCTCGTGCCGGAGGAGTTTGCCCGCCAGCACCTGGTGCTGCTGCTCTCGCGGCATTTAAACTCGGTGACCGTCGCGTGTGTGGATCCGCTTGATCTGATCACGATGGATAGTCTGAGCCGGCTCACCGGCTGCGAGATCAATCCGGTGGTGACGACGAAGGCCGACTTAGAGCAGGCCATCAACGCCTTCTACGGCGAAGATTCCATGCTGAAAGAGGCGATCGGCCGCTCGTACCAGCAGGGGGATGAGGACGCCGCGCCGGAAGAGGCGCTGCTGAGCCTGGATCGGCTCAAAGAGGCCGCGGAAGAGGCGCCGGTCATCCGGTTGGTGGATCTGATCATCCGCCAGGCGATCAAGGAGCGCGCCAGCGACATCCATATCGAGCCGTTCCGCGAGAAGATCAGCCTGCGCTACCGCATTGACGGCGTGCTGTACGAGATTTCGCCGCCCGCCCGGCAGTTCCATGCGGCGATTATCTCGCGCATCAAGATTTTGTGCAAGCTCGACATCGCCGAAAAGCGTCTGCCACAGGACGGCGGCTTCATGATGGCGATGGAAGGCCAGACCGTCGATTTCCGTGTGTCGGTGATCCCCACGATCTACGGCGAGAAGGTGGTGACCCGGATTCTCAAGAAATCCCCGGAGCTGCTCGATCTGGGCCAGTTGGGGTTTGAGGCGCGGGAATTGGAGCTGTTTCACCAGGCGATCAAGGATCCCTACGGCCTGGTGCTGCTGACCGGCCCCACCGGCTCGGGGAAAACGACCACGCTGTATGCGGCGCTGAGCGAGATCAAGTCGCCCAAGAAGAACATCATCACCATTGAGGACCCGGTGGAATACCGGTTGGAGGGGGTCAATCAGGTGCAGATCAAGCCGGCGATCGGCCTCACGTTTGCGGCGGGGATGCGCTCCTTCTTGCGGCAAGATCCCGATATCATCATGGTGGGGGAGATTCGCGATAAGGAGACGGCGGAAATCTGCGTGCAGGCCTCGTTGACCGGGCATATGGTGTTTTCCACCGTGCACACCAACGATGCGCCCTCCGCGGTGACGCGGCTGGTGGAGATCGGGGTAGCGCCCTACCTGTTATCATCCACGCTGTCGTTGGTGGTCGCGCAGCGCCTGCTGCGGCGGCTCTGTCAGGGCTGTCGCGTGGCGTATGAGCCGCTGCCGGCGATTCGCGAGCAGTTCGGCTTGACCGAGGAGCTGCTGTATCAAGCCAAAGGCTGCGAGGCGTGTAGCCACACCGGCTACCACGGCCGCGTGGCCGTCTATGAGGTGATGGGGATGAGCCGCGACCTGCGCGATCTCATCGCCAGGGGCCTCCCGGCGCACGCCCTGAAGGAGGGCGCGGTGAAGAACGGCATGGCCACGCTGTGGCAGAGCGGGCTGAATAAAGTGCGCGCCGGCCTGACCAGCTTGGAAGAGCTTGAGAGCGTGGTGCTGTTGGATCGAGGGTGAGATGCCAAGTTATGTGTATGCGGCCAGAGACCGGCAGGGCACGCTGCAAAGCGGCCATCTCGACGCCATGGATGAGGACGAGGTGGTGACGCTGCTCCAGAATCGGGGGCTGGTCGTCACGGCGCTCTCGCGCAAGGATCTGCCGGTGGCCGGCCGCGCCGCGCAGGGCGGCCTGGCGGGCCGACGGTTGCATCACCGCGTGACCACCGATGACCAGGTGCTCTTCTGCCAGCAACTCGCCGCGATGCTCGAAGCGGGCATTCCCTTGCTTCGGAGCCTGGAAGTGCTCTCCGCCCAAGTGGAGAGCGAGTCGCTCTTGAACGCCCTCGCCCACATGCGCCAGGATATCGAGGCCGGCCGCACGTTTCGCGACGCGATGGCCAAGCATCCGCACGTCTTCTCGGCGTTTTGGCTCAACATTGTGGAGACCGGCGAGGCCAGCGGCCATTTGGCCCAGTCGCTGAATCAGTTGGCGCGGTATCTGGAGTCTGCACGAGGTCTTCAGAGCAAGGCGACGACGGCGCTCACGTACCCGATGTTTCTCTTGGTGGCGGCGACCGGCGCGGTGATGTTTTTCGCGTATTGGATCATTCCAAGATTCAGCGCCATCTTCGCCAGCTCGCACGCGCAACTCCCGTGGCTGACCACGGTGGTCATCGGCTTCAGCCACTTCGTGCGCGGCTTCTGGTGGCTGTTGGCAGCGGCTGCGGCCGGCCTGGCCTATGGCGCGCGAGCCTTTGTGCGGACCGATGAAGGCCGATGGCTGGTGGACCGGCTTGTGCTGAAGATTCCGGTGTTTGATCGGTTATTCCTCCAGCTTCAGTTGGCGCAGTTTGCCCGCGGGCTTGGCACGCTGCTAGAGAGCGGGGTCCCGATTTTGTATAGCCTGGAGATCATGGAGCGCAGCGCCACCAATAAAGTGTATGGGCAGGCGATCGGCGAGCTGAAAGAATTCGTCAAAGAAGGCAAGACGATGGCCGGCCCCATGGAGCGCGCCGGGGTGTTCCCCCCCATGATGGTGCAGATGGTGCAAGTGGGGGAGGAGATTGGCGAGCTGGCCAAGATGCTCAGCCGCGTGGCCGACTATTACGAGGAGCGGCTCGCCACCTTTGTGGCCCGCCTGACGAGTCTGTTTGAGCCGATCGCCATCGTGGTGATGGCGGTGGTCGTCGGCGTCTTAGTCATTTCGATGTTTTTGCCGATCTTCAGCATGGCCGGTTCATTCCGGGCCAGCTAATTCATGACGAGAGGAGAGAAGACGATGTGCCACACGACAGTGCGGAATGCGGAATGCGGGATGCGGAGTAAAAGACGAGTCAATCCAAAATCCAAAATCCAAAATCCAAAATGTTCAAGGGGGTTTACCCTGCTTGAGCTGATGATGGTGGTGATTATCGTTGGCATCTTGGCGGCTCTCGCCCTGCCGCAATTCATGAAAACCAGCGAGAAGGCTCGTGGTGCCGAAGCGACCAATGAGCTTGGAGCGCTGCGCACCTCCATTGGGCGTTTTTGTCTTGAAAAGAATGGGACAGCTCCGGGAAACTTTAATGTCTTGGACGTAGAGAATCCTGATAATAGTGGTGGTGGCGATCCCACCCCGGATTGGAACTACACATTTCCAACGGTTGCCTGTACCACCAATCCAATCACGGTCACGAATCTTCGAGCGACACGTATGCTCGGGCCATGTGCGACCAGCACTATTACCTGGAATCAGGCGACAGGGGTGTTCGACTATGTATGGGCGGGGCAATGCCGGTGAAATTGGCAACGGGGTTATAGACAATGGGTTCAAGTCTGGGATTGTAGGTTGGTAGAGGGAAAGGCAGGAAAGGGGGGACGGATGCGGATGATCTGGTATCTCTTGAGCGCGCTCTGTGTCGTGTTTGGCCTGCTGTGTCTGGTGACCCCGCGGACCGTGCACCGTCTGAATGCGGCCCTGAACCGGAGCGTGACCTCGCTCAACGATGTCCTCACGCGCCACCCCCGCCTCTTAGGCGCGGCGCTGCTTGCCGTGAGCGTACTCTTCTTCCGCCTTGCCCGCCTGCTCTCGAGCTAGCCCACCTGTACACCGTCTTTCGACTGTGCTACACTAACCGACTGAAGCGTCAGATGTTGGGGCAGTAGCTCAGCTGGGAGAGCGCAACAATCGCACTGTTGAGGCCCGGGGTTCGATCCCCCGCTGCTCCATAAGCTGAACGTAAAGAAGGAAGAGATGGCAAAAGTAAAAGAGATTTTTATCAGCGTTGAGGCGCAGGAAACGCGCATCGCGATTACCGAAGACAAGCGCTTGGAAGAGTTTTACGTCGAGCGCATCGATGATGCGCGGCTGGTGGGCAGCATCTACAAAGGCCGCATCAGCTCCATCGTGCCGGGCATCGGCGCGGCGTTTGTGGACATCGGGTTGCCGAAGAACGGGTTCTTGTACGTGGCGGATATTATTGAGCCGTCGTCCGATGAAGAGGCGATTTTGGAAGGCGAGCCGGCGCATCACCGCGGGGAGGCCAAGCGGCGCTCGCGCATCGAAGAGCTGGTGAAACCCAACCAGGATATTCTGGTGCAGGTGCTGAAAGAGCCGCTCGGCACCAAGGGCGCGCGCCTGACCAGCCACATCAGCCTGGCCGGGCGGTATCTGGTGCTGATGTGCCACGATCCGCGACTGGGCATCTCCAAGCGGATCGAAGACCAGAAAGAGCGCGCGCGCATCCGCGACATCTTGGGGCCGCTGCGGCCCTCGCCGGACACGGGGCTGATCGTGCGCACTGCCGGCATGGGCAAGGGGGAAAAAGAATTCGATCGCGACGCGAAATATCTCGCGCAGTTGTGGCAGCAGATCAAGCGGGCCGAGCATAAGGCGAACGCCCCGGCGGGCGTGTATCAGGAATACGACTTAGCGCTTCGGATCATCCGCGACAGCTTCACGGAAGACGTGCACCGGGTGATGGTGGATTCGAGAATCGAGCTGCGCCGCGTGGCGAAATTTTTGCACACGCTGATGCCGGGGGTGCGGGTGCATCTGGATTTGTACCAAGGGGAAGAGCCGCTCTTCGAGCGCGAGGGGTTGGAAGAGCAGATCGCCACGCTCTTTGATAAGAAGGTGTCGCTGCCCTCCGGCGGGGGCATCGTCGTGGAGCAGACCGAGGCGATGGTGGTGATCGATGTCAACAGCGCCCACTTTGTCGGCAAGCGCAACTTAGAGGACACGGCGTTCCAGGTGAACAAAGAGGCCGCGGTGGAGGTCGCGCGGCAGCTGCGCCTGCGGGACGTGGGCGGTATCGTGGCGATTGATTTTATCGACATGGAGCATCAGGAGCATCGGCACGAGCTGATGCGCCTCCTCGAGCAGTCCCTGGAGCGCGACCGCGCCAAAACCAATCTCGTGTCGTTTTCTGAAATTTGCGTGGCGGAACTCACGCGCCAGCGCATGCGCCGCTCCATGGAAACCGTCTCGCATCAGACCTGCCCCTACTGCGCCGGGCGCGGCACGGTGAAATCGGTGGTGACGGTGGCCATTCAGGCCATCCGGCAGATCAAGCGCAGCCTCAAGCAGGCGCGCAATAAGACGCTGGAGCTGTTCGTGCATCCGCAGGTCGCCTTGCGGCTGCTGCAGGAGGATCGGCCGTCCCTCAGCGCCATTGAGGCGCAGACGCGCTCGCGCATCCTCATCATGTCGGATCCGACCCTGCACGTGGAGCAGATCAAAGTGCAAGTGTCCCCCTAGACATCGCGGCCAACTTGCGCTATCCTAATACGCGATGAAAAAAGAGTCTTCGATGTACGCAATTGTTGAGGTCGGCGGACGGCAATGGCGGGTGGAGCCCGGCAGCCGGCTGATGGTCAACCGTGTGGCGGCCAAGCAAGGCAGCCACTACGTGGTCGACCGGGTGCTGTATGCCGGTGATGGGAAGAACACCCGGCACATCGGCCGGCCCTATTGTGAGGGGGCGAAGGTGGTCTGCGAAGTGCTGGAACACCGCAAGGGTTCGAAGGTCATCAACTATAAGTTTCGCCGTCGAGAAAACTACCGCCGCACGCGCGGCCACCGGCAGCTCCTCACCGCATTACTTGTGAAAGAAATAAGTGTAGGGTGAGCTTGTAGATATTTTACCCAGAATTGGGAGTGGAGAATGGCGCATACAAAAGGTCAAGGCTCGACGCGGAATGGGCGCGACAGCCGTTCCAAACGGCTCGGCGTGAAGTGCTACGCCGGGGAACTGGTGACGGCCGGCTCCATCCTCGTGCGCCAGCGCGGCAGCCACTTCAAGCCGGGCTGGTACGTCGGCGTCGGCAGAGATTGGACCTTGTTCGCGAAGGCGAATGGCATCGTGCGGTTTCCCAAACCGCGCTTCATCGGCATCGATCCGACACCCGTCGCCTAACCGCTGTTTGTCGACCAGGCCGACATCCTCGTATACGCAGGCGCTGGGGGCAATGGGTGCGCGGCCATGGCCAAACAGCCCTTCAGCCGCTATCCTAGTCCCTCCGGGGGCGACGGCGGCCGTGGGGGTGATGTGGCCGTGGTGGCCGATCCGCAATTAGCGACCCTTCTCGATTTTCACTATCGGCATATCTTTCGCGCCGGCCGCGGCGCGCATGGGCGCGGCAACACCAAAGCCGGCAAGCGCGGGGAAGACTGCCTCATTCGCCTGCCGTTGGGCACCGAGGTGCGCGACCTGGAGACCGCTCAGGTGCTGGTCGATGTGCTCAAGCCAGATCAGCAGCTTCTGGTTGCGCGCGGCGGGCGCGGGGGCCCTGGCAGCGCGAGTGCGCGACAAGCCAGCTCCGGCCGGCCAGGGCAAAAGCGCTCCCTGCGCTTGGAGCTGAAGCTGATCGCCGATGTGGGCCTCATCGGCGTGCCGAATGCCGGCAAGTCGTCGCTGCTGGCGCGCCTGTCCATGGCGCGGCCGAAGATTGCGTCCTATCCGTTTACGACGCGCTCGCCGGTGCTGGGCGTGGTCCAGGCGGGCGAGGGCCGCTCGTTTGTCGCGTGTGATATTCCCGGATTGATTGAGGGCGCGCACACCGGCCGCGGCCTGGGCACGCAGTTCTTGCGGCACATCGAGCGCACGCGCCTCTTGCTCCACATCGTGGACCTGGCGGCCGTCGATGGCACCGATCCCCTCGAGGCGATCCGCCAGGTCAACGCGGAGCTGGCCGCGCACAATCCGGTGTTGGCGGCGCGCCCGCAGTTGCTCGTCGGCAATAAAATGGATCTGCCGGAGGCGGCGGCTCATCTCCGCCGCGTGCGGAGTGCGCTGGGACGCGAGGTGTGGCCCATCTCGTGCGCCACGAAGGCCGGCATCGCCGCACTGGTTCAGGCCACATGGAAGCAGTTGCATGGGCTGCCACATGTATAAACGCGTGGTCGTCAAAATCGGCGCGAGCATTCTCACCGATGCGCGCGGCCAGCCCAACGAAGCCCGTCTCGCGCATCTGGCCGAGCAGGTGGCCTCCGCCATGGCGCAGCGCCATGAAGTGCTGGTGGTCAGCTCAGGGGCGATTGCGTGGGGCATGGCTCGCTTGGAGCTGACGCGGCGCCCGAAAGCGCTGCCCACCTTGCAGGCGTGCGCGGCGATTGGGCAGGGCGCCTTGATGCGCTCGTACAGCCACGCCTTCGCTCCCTACGGCGTGCCGGTGGCCCAAGTGCTCTTGACCCAAGCCGATTTTACCGATCGCCGGCGCTGCCAGAATGCCCGCCACACGCTGCGTGAGCTGTTGAAGCGCCGCGCCGTGCCCGTGATGAACGAGAACGACGTCGTCGCGGTGGAGGAGATTGCCTTCGGCGACAACGATCAGCTCTCCGCGTATATCGCACGGTTGGTCCATGCGCAGTTACTGCTCGTGCTCTCGGATGTGGACGGGCTGCTGCATCAGGGCCGGGTGGTCGCGCGGGTCGACCGGCTCGATCACCGCCATCAGGCAATGGCGATGGGCCATTCCCGCGAGACGACCACCGGCGGCATGGCCTCCAAGCTCTCGGCGGCGCGCCTGGTCACGCGCGCGGGCATTCCCATGGTCATTGCCAACGGCGCTACGCCGGGGATTCTGCAGGCGGTGCTCAGCGGCGCGCCCGTGGGCACGTTCTTTACCCCTCGAAGGCCGAGCCATGGACGCTGAGTCGGTGCGCGAACAGGTGCGTCGCGTCGTCGAGCAGGCCAAGCGCGCCTCTGCGGTCGTGGCCAAGGCGTCCACCGATCAGAAGCACGCGGCGCTGCAGGCCATGGCGCATGCGCTGCGCGCGTGGCGGCGGCAGATTCTGGAGGCCAACCGCCAGGACGTGGAAGCCGCGCCCCGACATCAGTCGGGGCTGGTGGATCGCCTGACGCTGACCGATGCGCGTCTGGAGGAGATGATCGCCTCGATCGAGGCGGTGATCCGTTTGCCCGATCCGGTTGGCCAGGTGATCAAGGGCTGGGAGCAGCCCAACGGCTTGAAGATTCAGAAGGTGCGCGTGCCGATCGGCGTGATCGGCATCATCTATGAATCGCGGCCGAACGTGACCAGCGAATGCGCCTCGCTGTGCGTCAAAAGCGGCAACGCCGTCGTGCTGCGCGGCGGGGCCGAGTCGTTTCGGTCCAATCAAGCGATTGCCGCTGCGCTGCGCGGGGCGCTGACCTTTGCCGGGCTGCCGGAGGCGGCGATGAGCATCGTGCCGGTGGCGGATCGGGCCGGGGTGGATGCCATGCTGGAACTGGATCAGTTCATCGACGTCATCATCCCGCGCGGCGGGGAGGCGCTCATCCGCAAGATCATCGAGCACTCGCGCATTCCGGTGATCAAGCATGCCAAGGGCGTCTGCCATGTGTATGTGGACGACGAGGCGGATCTGGCGATGGCGCAGGCGATCGCGCTCAACGCCAAGTGCCAGCGCCCGGCCACCTGCAATGCGATGGAGACGCTGCTCGTGCATGAGCGCGTGGCGCAGACGTTTGTGCCGGTGATGGTCGCACGGTTGCAGGAGGCGAACGTGGAGGTGCGCGGCTGCGACAAGACGCGCGCCCTCGCGCCTGCCGTGACGCCGGCGACCGAGGACGATTGGTCTGCGGAATATCTGGATTTGATCCTCGCGGTGAAAGTCGTCGGCTCGCTGGACGAAGCGATGCAGCACATCGCGCGCTATGGGTCCGCCCACTCCGATGCGATCGTGACCTCGCATCAGGCTCACGCCGCGCGGTTTCTGGCCGAGGTGGACTCCGCGTGCGTATATGTCAACGCCTCCACTCGGTTCACCGATGGCTACCAGTTCGGGCTGGGGGCGGAAATCGGCATCAGCACCGATCGGCTCCACGCGCGCGGGCCCATGGGGCTGGAGGAGCTGACGACCTATAAATATGTCGTCCATGGCAACGGGCAGATTCGCGCATGAGAGTCGGCATACTCGGGGGCACGTTTAATCCGATTCATCTGGGCCATGTGGTGCTGGCCGAGGCGGCCCGCCAGCAGCACCGGCTGGATCAGATCTGGTTCATCCCGGCGGCGATGCCGCCGCATAAGACCGCCCGCGGGCTAGCCACCGGGGCGCATCGGCTGGCGATGGTGCGCCTGGCGGTGCGCGGGAACCCCGCGTTCAAGGTGCACGACGTGGAGCTCAGACGCGGAGGCCTCTCCTATACGCTGGAGACCGTGCGCGCGCTGCAGCCGCGCCACCCGCGCCATGTCTGGTTTTTGATCGTCGGCGCGGACATGCTGGCGGTGCGCTGGTACGGGCTGCCGGAACTGGCCAGACGCTGCACCTTCCTGGTGGCCGGCCGCGCAGGGGCAGACGTGCGCCATCGGTTTCCGCGGATGCGCCGTCTCATGATGCCGACCCTGGACATTTCTTCCTCCATGATTCGCACGGCCCTGCGCCGCGGCCAATCGGTGCGCTATCTGGTCCCCGAGGCGGTGGATCGCTATCTGCGCCGTCACCGCCTCTATCGCTCATGACGACGTCCATACTGCTCGCCTTGGTGGTTTTGATCTTTTTGTCTGCCTTGTTTTCCATGACCGAAGTGGCCTTTTTAGCCGTGAACAAGGTACGGTTGCGCCATCTGATGCAGCGCGGTTCGCCCTCTGCCAAGCGGGTCTATCATCTTCTGACGCGGCTGGACCGGGTGATCGCCACGGTGTTGGTGGGCAACAACGTGGTCAACATCACGTTCTCCGTCTTGGGCACGATGGTGCTGATCAGCCTATTTGGGGAGCAGGAGGGGGCGGTCTTGGCGGCCGTCCTCATCACGGTCGTGCTGCTGGTGTTTGGAGAGATTACGCCCAAGCTCTTCGCGGCCGGCCATGCGGATCGCGTGGCGATGTTATTGGCGTGGCCCCTCCAGGGGCTGATTCGCCTGATGAGCCCGCTCGTGTGGTTGTTTACGATGGTCAGCCACAGCTTGATCCGGGTGGTGGGCGGCCATCGGCTGAAGCGCTCGCCGCTGGTGACCGAAGAAGAGCTGAAGGTGATGATGGAGATGGGGCGGGAAGCCGGCGTGCTGGCCGAAGGGGAGTTGCGCATGCTCCACCGCATCTTCGAGTTTTCCGATTCGGTGGTGCGCGAGGTGATGGTGCCTCGCGAGGAGGTCTCGGCCATTGATCTGAGTGCTCAGCCCGACGAGGTGCTGGACGTGCTGATTGAGGAGGGGCATGCGCGAATTCCCGTCTATCGCGGTTCGCTGGATTACGTCGCCGGGGTGCTGTATGCCCGCGATGTGCTGGCGATGGTGCGGCATGGAGGGTTGTTCGTGCTGGCGGATCTGATCCGTCCCGTGGCCACAGTGCGGGAGACCAAGCGGATTGCGGAACTGCTGAGTGAATTCCAGCGCGAGAAAACGCAAATCGCCATCGTGCAGGATGCGCGCGGCCAGACCGTCGGGTTGGTGACGATCGAAGATCTGCTGGAAGAAATCGTGGGAGAGATTCAAGAGGACGCGCCCCGTTCAAAGAGTTGACAGCGCTGCAAGGCTCGTGCTAGGCTGGTCGGGGTTGTGGAGGGTCGGTTGCGTGGGAGATCGTAGACTACCAGAGGAGGGTTGATGGAGGCGTATTGCGTCAAGTGCAAGGCGAAGAAAGAGATGAAAGAAGCGAAGCAGGTCAAGATGAAGAATGGACGTCCCGCCATGAAGGGCAAGTGTCCGGATTGCGGCACCGGGTTGTACCGCATCCTCTCTACCTCTGCCGCGAGCTGATCCGTTCGTCTGTGCGTTTTGACAGTCAGCAGAAAGCGCTGATCGCGGCCTCCGCCGCGCGTGAGAAGCACGCCGAGGGGCTGGTGATCATGGATGTCCGGGAGCTCTCCGGCGTGACCGATTTCTTTGTCATCGCCACCGCCGACAGCCGCCCGCAGCTCAAGGCGATGCGCGACGCGATTGAAGATGCGCTCCTCCAATGCGGGCAGCGCCTGGAGCACGTCGAAGGCTTTCCCCAGGCTCCGCGGGCCCACGGGGCCAGAGGCCAGCGTCGGGTGGCGCGCGAAACGGCGGCCTACAACGACGGGCTGGCGTGGGTGTTGTTGGATTGCGGAAGCGTCGTCGTCCATCTGTTCGACCCGCCTGCCCGCGAGTTTTACCAACTGGAACACCTGTGGGGAGACGCCCCGCGGATTCCCCTCTGACCACGCTCACAGACCAACTCAACGCGATCCTTCGTCAGGCCGTCTTCGCCTTAGCGCAGGAAGAGCTGCCGGCGCGCTGGGAAGTGCCCAACAATGCCGCCGTGGGCGATCTCTCCTCACCGGTGGCGTTTCGCATCGCCGCACGCTGGCACCGACCGCCGACGCACGTCGCCGGCGAGCTGGTGGCCGCGCTGCAGCAGGCCCTCCACTCCTCGCCGCTGCGCGAGGCGGTGCAGCGCATTGACGCGCAGGCCGGGTTCGTCAATCTCACGCTCTCCCAGCAGACCCTCACCCAGATGGTGGCGCAGATTCTCGGTGAGGGGCCGCGGTATGGCACCAGCACGCTGGGGCAGGGCACCTCGGTGCTGATTGAATGCGTCAGCGCGAATCCCACCGGCCCCCTCAGCGTCGCGCATGGGCGCCAAGCGGCGATGGGCGATGCGCTCGCGCGCCTCCTGCGCTCGCAGGGCGCGCGCGTCGTCACCGAGTATTACGTCAATGACGAAGGCCGGCAGATCGACTTACTGGGCCAGTCGCTGCGCGCGCGCTACCTGCAGCAGCTCGGCGAGTCGGCCGCCATTCCCGAGGGCGGCTATCAAGGCGCGTATCTGGTGGAAAGCGCGGCCCGCTTGAAGCAGGCCCATCAGGCGAGCCTCATCGCGCAGCCGATGGAATGGTTCGTGCAGACCGGGGTGCAGGAGCAGCTCCAGGGCATTCAGGAGGATCTGACCCGATTCGGGTTAGTGTTTGACCGATGGACAAGCCAGCGGGACATCCGTCTCTCCGGCGCGATTGATCGCGCGCTCGAGGCGCTGCGGGCCAAGGGCTACCTGTATGAGCACGAGGGGGCGGTGTGGTTTGCCTCCACGAAATTCGGCGATGACAAAGACCGCGTGGTGCGCAAGCAGTCCGGCGAGCTGACGTATCTCGCCCCCGATATCGCGTACCATCAGCTGAAATTCCAAGAAGGGTTTGACCGGCTCATCAACCTCTGGGGGCCGGACCACCACGGCTACATTCCGCGCATCAAGGCCTCAGCGCTGGCGTTGGGGCTGCCGGCGGAGCGGCTCACGGTGCGCATCGTGCAGCTGGTCACCCTCTCGCGCTTGGGCAAGGTGGTGCCGATGTCCAAGCGTGAGGGCGAGTTTGTCACCTTCCGAGAGATTCTGGATGAAGTCGGCGTGGATGCCACGCGCTTTTTCTATTTGATGCGCACGATGGACAGCCATTTGGATTTCGATCTGGAGCTGGCGACATCGCAGTCGCAAGACAATCCCGTCTACTACATTCAATACGCCCATGCCCGCATTTGCAGCATTCTCGCGCGCGACCGAGCCGGCACCCTCCTTGCTGGCGAGGAAGTGCCGCGAGCGGGGAAGCGAGCGGCCAGCGAGAAGGGCACCGCATTCGACGGCGCGCGCTTGGTCGAGCCGGAAGAGCGGCTCGTGCTGCGGCAGTTGTTTCAATTTCCCGTCATGGTGTCGCTGGCCGCCCAGGCGCTGGAGGCGCACGGCATCACGGTCTATCTGCAGAAGCTCGCCGAGCTGTTTCACGCGTTCTACACCAAGCAGCGCGTGATCACCGAGGATGCGGCGCTGACCCGCGCCCGGCTCGCCCTCGCGCAGGCCGCGCGGATCGTGCTCGCCAACGGGCTGCAGCTCTTGGGCGTGAGCGCCCCTGAGCGGATGGAGCACAAGCAAAGCGTCCTGTGATGCTCGAGTATTGTCGGCTCTGCGTCGGGGAGCGGGTGGACCTCACGCATCTGCTGGAGCAGCTCGTGACGTTTGGCTACCAGCGCGTTGCGCACGTGGCCGATCCGGGCGATGCGGCGTTGCACGGCGGCGTGCTCGATTTGTTTCCCGCCACGTTTGAATGCCCCCTGCGCGTCGAGCTGGCCGGCTCGCGTATCGCCTCCATTCGCGGGTTTAATCCGGCCACGCTGGAAACCCTCGAGCGCCACTCGATGGCGGTCATCCTGCCGCGCCAGGTGCGCTCGCGCCCGTCTCTCTCGCTTGGTCAAGCTCCACAGGTTGATCGACCCTTCGAGGCGTGCGTCGATCTTGAGGCCGGGGACCTGGTGGTCCATGTGGACCATGGCATCGGGCGCTACGTCGGCCGAGCGATGCGGTCCAGCCCGACCGGCGACTCGGAAGCGCTGGTGCTCGAATACGCCGGAGGCGATCGGCTCTACGTCCCGCTCGATCAGCTCCACCTCGTGCACAAATACTCGAGCTTCGGGGGGCGCCGGCCGGCACTCCACACCTTAGGCGGCATGGCGTGGGAGCGCGCGAAAACCAGCGCCTACATCGCAGCGTGGACCTATGCGAAGGACCTCCTGAGCGTGCAGGCCAAACGCTTGGCGCTGCCCGGCCATGCGTGCGGGCCGGACCATGAGTGGCAGACGGCCTTCGAACGGCAGTTTCCGTATCGCGAAACGCCCGATCAGCTCACGGCGATTACGCAGGTCAAGCGCGACATGGAGCGGCCGCATCCGATGGACCGGTTGCTCTTAGGCGATGTCGGCTACGGCAAAACCGAAGTCGCCCTCCGCGCCGCGTTGAAGGCGGTGATGGATGGGCGGCAGGCCGCGGTGCTGGTGCCGACGACGATTCTCGCGTATCAGCACCATCGCACCTTCACGAAACGGTTGGAAGGCGTGCCGGTGGTCGTGGAGATGCTGTCGCGGTTTCAATCGGAGGCCCAGCAGCATCGCATCATCAAGGCGCTGCGCGAGGGCGTCTGCGATGTGGTGATCGGCACGCATCGCCTGCTCTCTAGCGATGTGCAGTGGCGCCAACTAGGGCTGCTCATCATCGACGAAGAGCAGCGCTTCGGCGTGCGCGACAAGGAGCAGCTCAAGCACTGGCGCACGCAGTTGGATGTGCTCACGCTCTCGGCCACGCCGATTCCGCGCACGCTCTATCTCGCGCTGATGGGCACGCGCGACCTCTCGCTCATCACGACCGCACCCGAGCACCGCCATCCGGTGGAGACGATGGTGACCGAGGATGAGGACGGAGCGCTGCGGCGGTGGATACGCAAGGAGCTGGGCCGCCAGGGGCAGGTGTACATCGTCCACAATCGGGTGCGCACGATCTACGCGCTGGCCACGCGCATCCAGCGGCTCGTGCCGGAGGCGCGGGTGAGCGTGGCGCACGGCCAGATGGCGGAAGAAGCGCTGGAGCAGACGATCATGGCCTTCATCGAGGGCCGGGTGGACGTGCTGGTGACGACGACGATCATCGAATCGGGGATCGATATTCCCAACGCCAACACGCTCATCATCAATCGGGCGGATCAGTTCGGCCTGGCCGAGCTGTACCAGTTGCGCGGCCGGGTGGGCCGGTTCACGCGCAAGGCGTATGCGTATTTGCTGGTGCCCAAAGGCACGGTGCTCAGCCAGGATGCCCGCGAGCGCCTGCGGGCCATCATGCAGCACACCGAGCTGGGGGCGGGCTTCAACATTGCGATGGAAGATCTGAAAATCCGTGGAGCGGGGAATGTGCTGGGTGTCGAGCAGCACGGCCACATCACGGCGGTTGGCTTCGATTTGTACTGCCGCCTGCTGCGTGAAGCCGTCGCCTATCTGCGCGCATCAGCGACAGGTCGTCTCAGTCAACCAAGAGGTATCACATGATTCGTCGTCGCCGGTGGATCCTCGTGGCCGTGTTCTTCTCACTCATCACTCAGCACTCATCACTCATCACTGTCTTTGCGGAGACCGCCAACCGCATCGTCGCCCTCGTCAACGATGAGGTGATCACCGAAGGCGATGTGCGCGCCTACATGAGCCGCGCGCTCTCCGACGCCCCGTCGAGGGCCGATGTGCAGCAGGCGGCCCTGCAGCGGCTGACGGAGGAGCGGCTCATCATTCAGGAAGCGAAACGGTTGGGTCTTGCGGTAAGCCAAGAGGACGTGCTGGAGCGGCTGCGCGCGATCAAGGGGCAATTCCAGAACAAAGACGAGTACTTGGGCATGCTCGACGAAGCGGGCATCGGCGAGGAACAGCTCAAGATCAAGCTGCGCGACCAGCTCTTCGCGCGCAAGGCGATCGAGCAGCAGGTGCGCCGCACGATTCATGTCAGCCCCAATGAAGTCGCCCAAGCCGCGTCCATCGCTCCGCCGCCGGCCGCAGAGGGGGAGATGCCGGCTGAGGAGATGTTGGTATGGCACGTGCTGGTGCGCGCAGGCGAACGGCGTTCCGCCACTGAATCGCCGGCGGACGCCCGCCGAAGTTCTAGTGGCGGGGGGGCGGCCGGGGGGGGGGGGGGGGGGGGGGGGGGGGGGGGGCGGGGGGGGGGGGGGGGGGGG